>JACZDC010022239.1_pt1 | contig 27144 bp, 19 predicted proteins | sample 8641791 | NCBI WGS metagenome assembly JACZDC01 (sample SAMN15324613, study PRJNA640507) | soil metagenome | isolation source: intercropping peanut in the second line | place: China: Luxin town, Laibin City, Guangxi Province | collected 2019-07-25 | depth 10cm m
CTCGAAAGAGGAGGTTGCGATGAAAACGAGCCGGAGCATCCTGTCCGTCTGTGCCCTGATCCTTTTCACCGCCTGCGCGGGCACCCACCAGGCGCCCAAAGTCACCGCCACACCATCCCCGGAGCTCCAGGCCCTGATCGACCGCGACCTGGCTCCCGACGATGCCCTCCTGATCGGCGCCGGCGACATCGCGGCGTGCGGGAAGCAGCACGTGCACGCCCAGGAGACGGCCGCCCTCATCCGGCTGTTCCCTGATGCCAAGGTCTTCGCGGCGGGAGACGATGCCTATCTGAACGGGACCCGGGCCCAGTTCGAGAAGTGCTACGGCACTTCGTGGGGAGAGTTCAAGGAACGCACCCGGCCCGCGCCGGGCAACCACGACTATGGCATCTTCAAGTTCCCGAAGCGCAACAACGCCACTCCCTACTTCGACTACTTCGGGGAGAATGCCGGCCTCCGGGGCCTCGGGTACTACAGCTACGACCTCGGCAGTTGGCACATCGTTTCGCTCAACGGCATGGCCGGCCAGCCCGGCGCGCCCACGAAGACCGATCAGGAAGACTGGCTCCAGAAGGATCTCGACAAAAACGAGAAGCCCTGCATCCTGGCCTACTGGCACCACCCGCTGTTCAGCTCCGGCTCGCAGCATGGAGACGATCACAATGATCCCGGCCGGTCCACGGACGACCTCTGGAAGATCCTTCGCGAGCACGGCGCGGACGTCATCATCAACGGCCACGATCACCACTATGAGTGGTTCGATCTTCAGGACGAACAAGGACACCAGACCGACTCCGGAATCCGCGAGATCATCGTCGGGACCGGAGGCGGCGAGGAGCGCGGCATCGGGACCGTGAAGAAAAACAGCCTAAAGCGGCTGCACGGGATCTACGGAGTCCTGCTGATGACTCTCCACCCCAACAGCTACGAGTGGCGCTTCATCCAGGCTGACGGCACCGTCCCGGACGCGAGCCCGGGAGTGACCGAGTGTCACTGAAGACGCTGGATCGGGTATACCCTGCTGGGACAACTCAAGGAGAAAACGCCTCAGCCGTCTGAGAGCCGCTCACTTCGCCATCCGGTGGTCGTAGCTCATCGCCCGGGCGAGCCTCCAGGTTCCGTCGTCGTCCTTCTTCCAGATGTGGGTGAAGCGGGAGACCTCCACCGGCACGGTTCCACCCTCGCGATAGAAGCGGTGGACACCCGTCTGGATGGCGCCGTAGTGGTCCAGGGGAAAGACCTCCAGGGTGCCCTCGACCAGCTCGCGCCTTGCCGGATAGTCCTCGCCCCAGCTCCGCCGGTCGCAGAGATCCCGGATGTTTTGCACGAACCGCCTGCCTGAATTCGCGACCAGCCCGCTCTTGTCGTGGTACATCTCGAAATCGGGCGTCACGAGCTTGCGCAACACCTCCAGGTCACAGGTGTTGAAGACGGCGTCGTAGAGCATCCGGTCCTTCTCCGCCAATTCGTCGAAAAGCTCTTTCGTCGCCACTGGCGCCGGATTGGGCGTGACGACCATCAGGGATCTCTTGTAGGTCTGGAGAGCCGGCCTCCCCGTCGAGGTCGGCGGCAGCAACGGGTTGACCGCGGCAATCAGCGCGTTGAGCTCGGGGATCTCCATGTTGGCCACGCTGAGCCAGCCCTCGCGGCCGTCCGGCGCGACGTATTCGATCCGGATCTGGTAGCCGTCGCTCACGCTGGGATTGTGGTAGTCCGTCTTGAGACCGGCGCCCGCCAGCCCGGCCAGCGCCTTCCGGATGATCTCGTTCTCGTCGGCCGTCAGGGAGCGCCTGCCAACCTCGTGCGTCGGATGGCCTTGCTCGGAGCTGACCAGCTTCGCCACGATGAGCCCGGGATCGAACGTGTAGACCGCCGTTACCCCCTCGGCCCCATAGATGTCGTGGATCACCAGGTGCCAGGCCGGCTTCGAGGGCTCCTGTGCGACAGCCGCCATGCCCGGCAGAAAGGCCGTCAGTCCCAGGATCAGCGCGGCAGACCGGATGTGTCTCAGCACGGATCTCCTCCTTGTCGACAAGAGTCCCAGCCATTGGACACCGGCAGCCGGGCCGGCGAAACCGGTGGCAATCTAACGAGGCGGTGTGGCCGGCGCGGCCGGCGTCGCCCTCCGCGCGAGCCATGCGGCGTGGCGCTTCTCCGCTTCCCCGTTGACGGCCACGGCCGCGGCGTCGGCGGGATCATCGGCATAGACCGTCCCATAGCGGCGAAGGGCCGCGATCGACTTTCCATCGAGCACGTCGAACACAAGGTCCCGGGCGCGGCGGAGCCACAGGTCGTAGATCTTCGCTCCCAGTTCCGCAGTCGCGAGCGCTGGAGCCCCGAAGTACCCGGGCCAATCAGGCGCGGCCGCGATGCGCTGGAGATCCCCCATGGTGTGCCCAGACCGCGGAACGGCGGAACGGACGTCCGGCGAAACCGCGCCCGGTTGCAGCGCGAGGATCACGCTCGTTTCGGTCAGCGTCGCGTGCTCGGCGAGGCCGTCCAGGGAACGCTGCTCCTCGGTGCGGAAATCCTGCGGAGGCATCGCCCAGACGTAACCGAAAACATTGATCATTGAGCCGCCATAGGTGTCGTGGAAATAATCGCAGGCGTCGTCGAGCATGCGGTTGTGGGCGGGATCTCCGTGGCCGTGGAAGATGAAAATCCAGCGAAAACCCTGGCTTCCGAGCTGATCCGCCAGATCCATGAATACCGCCCGGAGCGTGGAGGGCAGCACCGTGACCGTGCCGGGAAAGGTATACCTGGCACCGATCTCGTTGGCGCCGCCCGCTCCGAGCGGAATCTCCGGGAACAGCACCGCCGTCCACCCTGGGCGCTCTCCGATCGACTTCGCCAGATCCTCCGCGAGCCGCCGGCTGAAAAGGCCGTCCGTGCCACTCGGCAGATACGGTCCGTGCTCCTCGAGGATCCCGCCGGGAACGATGAGAGCCGTCCTTGCGAAGTCCAGTTTCTTGATCTGGTCCGTCGTCAGATCCGCGAACCGGAGGACTTCGGCGGCAGAGGCGGAGACGCAGCAGAAGGCAAAAATCATCGCGAGCAGCGTTTTCAAGAGCACCCCCATCGACGATAGATCACGGATACCCAGTTTGTCTGAGGGTACCATGGCCTCATCCCGTCTTTCCAAAGCCTCCTTCTTCCTGCGAAGAGCTTGACAGCCTCGCCCCGGCTGGAGTCGAATCTCGCCCACAGATTTACTCGAAGACTGCCGAACTGGAACGATCCCGGAGGAGTGGGGCATGCCCGTCAACCATCTGTTGTCGATCTCCGAGTTGGATCGCTCCACGGTTCTCAAACTCGTGGGAAACGCCGTCGCGATCGCCGAGGGCCGGTGGGAACGAGGAGCCAGCCTCTCCCGGCGGACCGTCGGCATCTTCTTCCGCAAGTCTTCGACGCGGACCCGGACCTCCTTCACCGTGGGCGCGATGAACCTGGGCGCCCAGGTGATCGCCTACGGTCCCAACGACCTGCAACTCACGACCGGCGAGACCGTGCCGGACACGGCGCGCGTGCTGGCCAACTACCTGGACGCCCTAGTCATCCGGACCAACGAGTCGATCGACGAGATGCGCAGCTTCGCCTGCCAGGACCGGATGGCGGTGGTCAACGCCATGAGCGACAACGAGCACCCGACCCAGTCGCTCGCCGACCTCGCCACCCTGCGCGAGCACTTCGGCCGGTTGTCCGGGCTGCACGTGCTCTACATCGGAGAGGGCAACAACTCCGCCTCGGCCATCGCGTCGGCCGTCGCCCTGATCCCGGACATGCGGCTGACCGTGATCACGCCCGAAGGATACGGGCTGCCCGCCGACCTGATGGAGAAGGTCCAGGCCACGGCCAAGACGAACGGCGCCGAGGTCGAGCAGCATCACGACAGGGACCGCCTGCCGAAAGGTGTCGACGCGGTCTACACCACCCGCTGGCTGACAATGGGGGTCAAGAAGAAGGACGATTGCTGGGTCGACAGATTCCGGCCCTACACCGTCACGCCGGGCCTCATGTCCGAGGTTTCGAAGGCCGACGGCAGCACGGTGTTTCTCCACGACCTGCCGGCGATGCGCGGCTACGAAGTGCTGGACGAGGTTCTCGACGGACCGCAGAGCATCGCCTTCCGGCAGGCCCACCACAAGATGACGAGCGCCATGGCCGTGCTCGACTGGTGCCTGGCCGAGGCACCCGCGCGGATCTGCTGCCACGTCGCCGGTCGATGAAAGAGCCCGCCGGCGATGCGCCGGCGGCTCCGGGTCTTACGACTGGTCCGCCTGCAGCTCGCGGACCGGCCGGATCTCGATGCTGCCGACGCGGGCGGGCGGGATCTTCGATGCCAGGTGGATCGCCTCGTTCAGGTCCCGGGCCTCGATCAGGTAGAAACCCGCCAGTTGCTCCTTCGTCTCGGCGAAAGGGCCGTCGGTGAGCGAGAGCCGGCCGTTGCGGACGCGCAAGGTCGTGGCGGTCTGGATCGACTGGAGCGCCTCGCCTCCCAGGCGATGGCCCCCCACCCTGAGCTCGTCGCCGTAGGCCAGACACTCGCGGTCCGAGACCGACTCCAGCTTCCCTTCCTCGCTGTAGACAAGGCATGCATACTTCATGGTCGTCTCCCCCGGCGGGCTTCAGGCCTGAGGCTCCGCCATGATCATCCAGGATACCCCGAAGCGGTCCGCGACCATGCCGAAGCTCGGCGAGAAGAAGGTCTGCGTCAGCGGCATCTGGACCTGGCCGCCCTCCGCCAGCGCGTTGAAGTGCCGGTCGGCCGTGGCCGGGTCGGGCACCGTCAGCGCCAGGGACACCCCCTGGAAGCTCGCGCTCCCAGAGTTCATGCCGTCGGACGCCATCACCTCGGTCTCCCCGATACGGAAGGCCGAGTGCATGACCTTGTCCTCCTGGCCCGGCGCGCAAGACCCGGGGTGCTCCCGGAAACGCATCAGCGCGATCACCTCGGCGCCGAGCGTCTGCTTGTAGTAGTCGATCGCCTCCTCACAGCGGCCTTCGAAGAACAGGTAGGGTTGGATCTTCATCGGGGTCTCCTCCTCAGAGTGGGTCGTCGGTTTTCATGGCGCGATCTCTCGCTCCACCCTGTAGTCGCACGAGGGTCCGCGAAATCGACAGCCGATCTCAACTTCGTCGCGCTTCAGTCCGCCAACTCGGCCAGACGACCTTCGAGGAACCGCCGTTCGGGCTCCTGGCGCGTGAGGCTGAGGGCGCGCTCGTAGGCCTTCCGGGCGTCCGCGGTCCGTCCCAGCCGGCGGCAGAAGTCGGCCCGGGCCGCGTGCGCGAGGTGGTAGTCGGCGAGGTCGCCCTGCGCCAGGATGGCGTCGATCCGGGCGAGGCCCGCCTCGGCGCCGTCGCGCATCGCCACCGCCACGGCACGGTTCAGCTCGATCACCGGCGACGGGTCCGCCTGCGCCAGGACGTCGTAGAGGCCGACGATCCGGCCCCAGTCGGTCGCGGCGGCGGTGGGCGCCTCGGCATGGACGGCCGCGATCGCGGCCTGGATCGTGTACGGGCCGAGCACTCTCGACGACAGGGCCTGCTGAACGAGAGACAGACCCTCCGCGATCTGCCCGCGGTTCCAGAGCGAGCGGTCCTGGTCCTCCAGCCGGATCAGGTCGCCCGCCGGCGACGTGCGCGCGGCCCGGCGCGACTCCTGGATCAGCATCAGGGCCAGCAATCCCTGGACCTCGGATTCCGGCAGCAGGCCGAGCAGGAGCCGGCCGAGGCGGATCGCCTCCTCGGCCAGATCGTGGCGGATCAGCGCCGAGCCCGAGGACGCGGAGTAGCCTTCGTTGAACACGAGGTAGATGACCCGCAGCACGCTGTCGAGCCGGTCGGGCAGATCGGTCTGGGCCGGGACTTCATAAGGAATGCGCGCGTCGCGGATCTTCGCCTTGGCGCGCACGATGCGCTGGGCCAGCGTGGGCGCGGGGGTGAGGTAGGCGCGGGCGATCTCCTCGGTGGTGAGGCCGCAGACCTCGCGCAGGGTGAGGGCCACCTGGGCATCCGGCGCCAGGGCCGGGTGGCAGCAGGTGAAGACGAGGCGCAACCGATCGTCCTCGACCCCCTCCCCTTCCCACACCTCGGGCTCGACGGTGGCGGTCGTCCCGATGTTCTCCATCCCGTCCAGCGCGTCGAAGCGGGACTGCCGGCGGATGCGGTCGATGCCCTTGAAGCGTCCGGACGACACGAGCCACGACCGCGGATTGGCAGGCACGCCGTCGCGCGGCCACTGCTCCAGCGCGGCGCGGAACGCGTCGTGGAGCGCCTCCTCGGCCAGATCGAAGTCGCCGAGCAGGCGGATCAGGGTGGCGAAGACCCGCCGCGACTCCTCGCGGTAGACGGAATCCACCACCTCGCTGATGTTCTCGACCGCGTCCCCTCTCATCGGGTTCATCGGAACTCCTGGCAGGCCTGCCGACACGCCACAGCGGAGAATTATCCGCCCTGACGATGCAAGACGATATCAAACGGTCGCGGCTGGGGGCAACGCGACACATAGCCGCGAGTTTCAACGCGCGGTTGCCGCTGGGCCGTCCAGAAAAGGGGACGAGCAGAGCGGGACAGCCGCTGGACCGAGGCGGGGGGCAGAATCTACCAAGGACCGTTGGGAAACCCTAAGCCTCTGATTTCAAAGGCAGTTCTTCCTCCGCTCGCCGTAGGCCCAAAATTTCTTGAAAAAAGTTGGCTTGTTTTTGTCAAAAAAAAGGCCTCAGCGGCAACATATATAAGTAGAAGGCCCGGAGGGACCATTCTTTTTTCATGCTGAGTGTTATGGAGAAGAGGGAATCTGTCCTTTGTCCTTGCGCCCGGCGCGAGCCGGGCGCCGCTTTGCTTGGCGTGGTTCAGCCCAGCGGACGGGTCAAGTTCCTGCCGGCGGGGATCCGGGTGGACGAGGAGACGGCCCGACTCGAACGGCCGTCCGAGGTGCAGTTCCGCTACAGCGCCCCCTGCCGCCAGTCCGGCTGCCTCCACTGGCGGAACCGGAGCTGCACGGCCCTCGACGAGGTGCGGGAGCACTTCGCGCCTTTCGCCGTGACGTCGACGGCGAGCTGCGCCATCCGGCCTCAGTGCCTCTGGCACCGGCAGGCGGGCGACGCGGCATGCGCCGTCTGCCCCCTGGTCGACGGGGAGCTGATGGCGCTGGAGGAGGGGATCGAGCCGCCGGCGGATGAGGTCCTCGTCGCGGTCAGGACCGGCTGAGCGGACGCGCCGAGCAGCAGTAGAGGTCGATCCGGCTCTCCAGGCGATACGGGAAGCCGAACGACAGGCCGGCCGCGGCCAGCCGGCCGCGCAGCTCCGCCGCCGTCGGCGTCCACTCCGCGAGGCGCCGCTTGTCGTCCTCGGTGTAGATGCTGAGCATGTCGAGGTCGCGGCAGGCATCCTCCGTCCAGACGCTCAGGAAGAGCAATCCATCCTCCTCCAGAAGCTCGCCGAACTTCTCCAGGGCGCGCTGGAACGGGTCGTCATACGGCGGGGCCTGGCCTTCGCGGCGGAAGTGGATCACGGTCCCGAGCATGCACGTGATGAGGTCGAACTGTCCCTCGATCTTGCTCTGCTCGTCGCAGAAGTCGGCGCGCTCGATGTGGACCCGCGGATCGTCGTGGCTCTCGGCCTGGACGTTCCAGCGCGCGTAGTTGATGCAGTCCATGTCATTGTCGATGCCCATGATCTCGCCGTTCGGATCGACCGCGTCGCGCAGGCTCACGGGATAGCGTCCGGTGCAGGTGCCGACGTCGAGGTGGCGCCGGACCTTGCCCCAGCGCGACAGGCGCTGCAGCTCGGTCTTGACGGTGCTCAGCTCGACCGCCTTGAGCAGCTCGTCCTTGGGCGGCAGGCCGTGGTCGTAGCGCGCCAGCCAGACGAGCCGGTAGTCGATCCGGCTGGACGTGTACTCGATGGCCTGGCGGATGCGGTCCAGGAAGGACGAGATGGGCTTGGCGTTCTGCCAGAGGTCCTCGAAGTAGTCCTCCACCCCCTCGCGCAGCGCGTCGAAACCGGTCATGGCGGGGGTGAAGCTGTCGACGCTCTCGATGATGCCCGAGCGGCCACCGCGGAAGACGTCCACGCGCCAGTCGTCGTAGAGGCCCAGCTCGGAGTCGCGGCTGTCGAAGCGGAGCTGCGGTGGCAGGCCGCGGAAGCGCTCTTCGGCGTCGTGGATCACGCGCAGGTCGCAGCCGTGGGCCAGGAGGTCCTCGATGTTGCGGCAGAGGTTGGCGAACCGGGTGTCGAAGCGCGCCAGGCCGTCGGCGTCGCCCGACTTGCGCAGGAGCATGCGCTCGTCGAGCCAGTGCTGGATCTCGTCCTCGGGGGTGAACGGCAGCAGGAACAGGCGGCGCGTGACCACGCCGCTCCTGCGGAGCTGCCCCAGGAGGCGCAGGTTGGCGCCGAGGATCTCGTCGTCGAGGCGCGACCAGAAGCCGGAGGAGAGGAAGCTGGTGGTCCAGAACCGGTTCTGGACCCGGCTCAGGGCCTCGGTGTAGGTGAGGATGCAGAGCTTGCGGGAGTCGCAGACGAACGGCTGGTCGCTGCTCGGCCGCTTCCCGGCGGCATAGCCGGCCAGGACCGCGGCCGAGGCGCGCAGATCCTCTTCCGCCTGGCGCAGCACGGTGCCGAGGCCGAAGTCGGTGTTCATGGGGATCCGGGTCGTGGGCGTCGACAGCTTTTCCATATGGATCATCCCCCTACTTGCCGGCAGCTCCCAGGGCTCTGGAGAGGACGGCATGATGCTCGGCGCGCGCGCGCCGCGAGACGGCGGTATCGGTCAGGGTGTCGAACCCGTGGAACGTCTCCGGGTAGTGATGCAGCTCGGTCGGAACTCCGGCCTCGATCAGCCGCTGCGCGTACTGGAGACCCTCGTCGCGCAGCGCGTCGAGGCCCACGGTCATCACATAGGCGGGCGGCAGGCCGCGCAGGTCTCCACAACGCCCCGGCGCGGCGTACGCCGGACAGGCTTCCTTCGGCAGGTCGCCCACGTAGTGGCGCCACATGTGCTCCGAGTTGCGCCGGTTCCAGCCCGGGGTGTCGACGAACGCCGCCATGGACGCGGTTTCGAGGCGGTTGTCAATCACCGGGTAGAGCAGGAGCTGGAAGGCCGGAGCGGGCTCGCCGCGGTCGCGCGCCATGAGCGCCACCGCAGCCGCCAGGGCGCCGCCGGCGCTGGCGCCGGCCACGGCCACGCGCCCGGAATCGATCCCCAGCTCTTCGGCGCGGCCGAGAATCCACGAGAAGGCTGTGTAGCAGTCCTCGATCCCGGCCGGGAACGGGTTCTCCGGAGCCAGCCGGTAGTCGGCCGCGACCACGACGCTGCCGGTCTCGCGCGCCATCTCCAGGCAGCGCGGGTGCTCGAAGTCGAGGTGGCCGATCACGAAAGCGCCGCCGTGGAGATAGAGGATCGCGGGCGACGGCACCTGCCGGTCGCGCGGGATGTAGAGGCGCACCGGGACGTCCTGTGCCGCGCCGGCCCGGCAGTCGATCACCTCGACCGCGTCGTCGGCCGCGGACCACAGGCCGGCGGCGGCCGACAGGCGCATGAAGCGGTCCATCTTCCTGCGCACGGCCGGCGGGTCGGCGTAGTCGAAGGCCGGCAGGAGCGCCAGGGCGCGCTGGATTCCGGGCTCCACGGCGTCAGGCTCCCTGGACCAGCGCCGTCCGCGCTTCGGGACGGGCGAGGGTATAGGCGCTGCGGAGAGTGGCCAGGAGCTTGATGTGCTCCTCCTGGATGTCCATCTCGTAGCCGCGCTGCTCCTCGACGAAGGCCAGGAAGGCGATCAGGAGGAGCGAGTCGAGGACGCCGTTGTCCACGAGGTTGTCGTCGGGATGGATGGAGCCAGGGTCCCGGCCTCCGACCTCGCTCAGGAACCGGCGCGCGCGTTCGATGAATTCGTCTTCAGTCATGATGGGGCCGCAGATCCAGGGGTGCGTGACCGGCGAGGCTCTGCCACATCTGGAGGATGCGCCGCCGGTCGAGTTTTTCCTGTCCGGTCCGGGGCAGGGGCTCGGACGTCTCGACGACGCGCCGCGGAGCGCGCTGCGTGCCGAGCCGCTGCCGCAGCTCGTTGGCGAGAGCGTCGGCGCCACCCGTCTCCGATAGAAAGCGAACGATCAGGCCGATGTCCTCGCCGCCGTCCGGAAGTTGAAGAGGCACGGCCGCGACCTCGTGCACGCCCTCGATGTCCACCGCCGCCTCCTCCACCTCGTTGAGATAGATGGCGTAGGAACCCTTCATGACCACGTCCTTGAGGCGCCCGACGGTCGTGTAGCTGCCGCGCTCGTCGCGGCGCAGGAGGTCGCCGGTCCGGAACCAGGTGCTGCGGAACGCCGCGGCCGTAGCGTGGGGGTTGCGGTAGTAGCCGTCGAAGAGCGTGGGTCCGGCCAGCTCCAGCTCGCCGTCTCCCGGACCTTCGACGATCCGGCCCGCGAGGTCGCGCAGTCGTGCCTTGAGCAGCGCGGGCTTGCCGATCGTGTTGCGTCCCAGGCCCTGCTCGTCGTACTCGCCGAAGAAGGCCGCGCACATGGACTCGGTCAGCCCGAAGGCGTTGAGCAGCCCGATGCCGAAGCGCCGGTGGAAGCGCTCCTGCGTGCGGACCGAGAGCGGCGAGCTGCCGGTGATGCAGATCGGCGGCACGAAGCCGTCAGACGTCGGAGATATCGGTGCGGCGAGGTGGTTGAGCAGCTCGATCAGCGGCGGCACCAGGAATGTCTGCTCGACACCGTGCCGTTCGATCCTGCGCCAGTAGTCGCGCGCCGTGCCGACCTCGAGCTGCGGCAGGACGACCACCGCGGCCTCGGCGCAGACCGCCCAGGTGTAATGCAGGTTGAGCACGCCCGAGCCCGAGAGCCGCATGCTGCATGCGATCCGCCGCGGCGCCGCGCCGCGATGCCGGACGACCGCCGCGGCCGCCGCGTACATCGTGGTCGACAGCTTGCCGTGGGTCATCACGATCGCCTTCGGATCGCCGGTGCTTCCCGAGGTGTAGGAGAGCAGCGCGGCGTCGTCCGGCAGGTCGGCGTGGGTGCCGGCGGCGCCGGGACGGCCGGCGAGGGTGACGGAGAGCTCCGGTACGATAGAGATGAAGGCGTCCGGCTCGCTGTGGCCGAAGATCGAGCCGCGCAGGCGCTCTCCCCACTCGGAGTCGACGAGCAGCGCCGCACTCCCGAGGCGCCAGACGGCAAGGAGGAGAGGCAGCATGTCCGGGTGATCGGCGAGCACGACGGCGTAGAGCCCCTTCTCCGGCACGCCCGCGGCCGCGAGCCGGCGGTAGAGCTCCTCGCCGCGCTCGGCGAGCCGCGACCAGGTGAGCACCGTGCCCACGTGCGGCTCGCGCTCGTAGATCACCGCGGGGTCGTCCGGACGCTCGTGAGCGAGGGCGGTGTAGATGTCGAAGAGGCTCGTCAACGTCCCACCTCCGCGGGGTCGATCTGCGGGCTCGCCTGCGGCGTGACGGCGAGGACCGGAGCCGGAGCTCTGTCGGCAAGCGGCTCGGCGAGATAGGCGGAGAGGATGTGATCGCTCAGGCTGCCCAGGCAGCTCAGGTTGGCGAACCCGGGTCCGTGGGCGAGGCCGGCGAGCGCCGGAATGTGGATGCGCGGGACCAGGCCGTCGAGCGCGAACGTTGGGTCCAGCCGGCGCTTGACGGACAGCTCGTCGGTCAGCGCGAAGCCCAGCCGCTCCTCGACGGCCGGGCCGGTGTCGCCGAGCAGGCCCGAGAGCGCGGTCAGCGGGCAGCAGCCGGTGCAGTTGGCGACGAGATCGAAGTCGCGGCGCTCCGCGGCGTCATGGCCGTTGCCTTCCTCCGCCGCGCCGATCACGACTCCTGCACGCCCCCAGTCGCCGGCGATCACCTCGCGCACCCGGCCGACCAAGAAGGAGATCTTGCGCACGCGGGAGAGCTGGGCCACGGCGTCCGGCGACATGACGCCGCGGTCGGTGCGGCGGATGAACTCGCGGCGGTCGGCCTCGGCGAGGCGGCGCCAGCCGATGGTCTGGGGGTCCGAATAGACGGAGTTTTCGAGGAAGGTCTCGGAGCGCGAGTACGGGAGCGACGGCGAGACGAAAGTGAGATCGAGATCGTCCCCGAACTCGCGGATGAGCGACAAGGCCTGAGCGACCGCGCTCTCGCCGGAACCGACGATGCAGACCCGGCCGTCCGGCGCCAGGCGCAGCGCCCGGGTCTCGGCCGGGGTCGCGGCCGGGCTGATGACGCGGTCGGCGACCTCCCGGGCACAGGCGAGCTTGCGCACGGCGCCCGGCCCGGTCAGGACCAGACCCTGCTCCGCGAGCACGCGCTCGCGGACGCCCGGCGGCGTCTCGCAGGTGAGGAGCCAGCCGTCCGGGTGGAGGGTGATCGCGGCCACCCGGGCCATCCGCACCTCGACGCCGAGGGTGGCGCGGGAGAGCACCCAGGAGACGTAGCGCGCGAGGTGGCGGTGCTCGGGGGAGGGAGCTCCGGCGTCGATCCAGCGCTGGAACTCGCCGGTCTCGACGAGGTGGCTCTGCCAGGAGAACTGCATCATGGCCCGGTCGACGTCCCGGCCTTTCGGTCCCCAGTGCCTGGCGCTCTGGTACGGGAAGCCGACGTCCTTCTCCGGCCGCGTGCCGAGCAGCTCGAAGCCGCTGGTGAACCCGTGCCGGCCTGTCCACGACGCCGCGACCTCGCGCTGCTCCAGTACGACGACGCGCAGCGGGCCGTATCCGAGCTCGTGCAGGACGTGCGTCTTGCTAGCGATCGCCGCGGCCTTCGGTCCCGCGCCGAGGACGACGACGTCGGCGCGGGCGGTGATGCGTTCAGTCATGTTGGACCTTCCACGCCAGGTGCATGCAGTCCATGCGGAAGCCGTTGCGCATGTAGGTCTTGTGGGCGCGGTGCCGCTGGTAGCCGGTGTCGAGGTGGACGGCGTCGCAGCCGAGCCGCCGGGCCTCGTCCTGGAGGAAGCGGAGCAGCGCCGCGCCGAGCCCGACGCCCTGCGCCGATTCCATGGCCACGAGGTCGTCCAGATAGAGGATGCGGCCCCAGGCCATGGTGGTCAGGAAGCGGTAGCCGGCCGCGGCGGGCACGCGGCCGTCCTGATCGATGTAGATGATCCGATAGCCCTCTCCGACCTGCGCGCGCCAGCGCTCGACGAACTCGTCCTCGGAACGGAAGTGCGGCCGCAGCTCGTGGAACGCCGGCCAGCAGCGGCGCACGTCCTCCTCCTCGCTCGCGGTGCGGATGTCGTGAAGGGTCTCGGTGCTTGCGCTCATTCGGCCTCCTCGGTGATGTCGCGGTCACGGATGTCGCGCGCGGGATCGGGTTCGGCCAGTGCCGGTCGGGTCACGACGCCGGCAGGCCCAGGCCGTCGAGCACCCTGCCCGCGGCAAGCTCCGCGAGGCCCGGAGCCAGGCGCACCCCCGAGCCGTGCGTGCCGGTGACGACCGTGACGTTGCGGCCGAGCGCCGGGCAACGGTCGACGACCGGCGTGAAATCCGGTGTGTAGGTGTCGGCGAGCACGCGGTGGCCCGAGATCGACCAGCCTCCGGCGCCGAGCAGACCGTCGAGGAAGTCGTGGACCCGACCCAGGTCGGCGCCGTCGAGCGTCGCGGGCCGGTCCGGATCCACGTCCCACACCGGGTGCCGGAAGCTCATCCGATAGTCATCGCTTTCAAATGCCGGATGGAAGTGCATGTCGCGGCTCGGCCAGGCGACGGCGCGCTGCGGCCGGCGCTCGGAACGCAGGGCGATGTTGAGACCCGCGACCCGCTTGGTCCGCAGGCCGCGGCTCCGCGCCCACTCCTCCGCCGGAGGGCTCCAACCCGGCAGCCAGGGACCGAGGCAGACGAGGACGTGCCCGGCCTCGAAAACCTGATCGTTCCCGCACCGCACCCGCGTCAATCCGTCCGCAACCTCCTCGATCGCAGTCACCTCAGCATGCTCGATCACCCTGCCACGGCCGGACTGCCCGATTTCCTGAACGAGCGCGCGGCACCACGCCGGACAGTCCATGACAAAAGCCTGGCCCGCGTACTCATCGACTCCTTCCGGCGTCGCCCATCCGCCCCCTTCGGAAGGATGAGCAGAAAGCGGCGGCAGCACGCTGTCCTTGAGCTTCGCGGCGGCGTCACCGGGCTCGGCGTACCAGGTGATCGGGATCGGCCGCCGATATTCCGTGCAATCCGTTCCGTGCCACGCCCAGCTCGCCTCGACGAGCGGCCGGTGGCGCTCGGTGTTGCAGTAGGGAATGTCGATCGTTCCGGCGTACGCGGAGGCGCCGCCGCCCACACCGGCCCGCTCCAGCACCGTGACCGAGAGGCCCGGTGAGCGGCGCAGGATCTCCGCGGCCGCGGCCAGTCCGACGACCCCGCCGCCGACCACGATCACACGATTGCGTTCATCCCTCATGGCTCGGATCGCCGGCATTCCGCCACCAGAACGCGATCACCTTCAGGGTCTCGTCCGAGGTGTTGGCGACCCGGTGCGGCACGCGCGAAGGCAGGGTCAGGCGGCTGCCGGCCGCGAGGTCGACCTCCTGGTCGCCCACCGTCGCCCTGCCCGTGCCTTCGCGCACCACCCAGATCTCCTCGCTGGCGTGGCTGTGGGTCTCGGTGCAGCGGCCGGGATGGACGTCGAAGACCATGGCGCCGTACGCGTACCCGCGGGCCTCGGCTTCGACGTCGCCGGAGATCAGGACGGGATCGGAGACTTCGGTCTGATTCACATCGAGCTCCTGAGTTTCGGAGGAAGACAGGCGTCGAGCTCGGCGCGCGACAATTCACGATAGGTGGGAAGCGAGGCGCCCGCCTGCCGGATCCGAGGCTGCGAGCCGAGCGCGTCGAGCGACGGCGTGCCGGGCAGTCCGAGAAGGCTCCACGCACGTCGTGAGGAGTTGGGCAGGATCGGATAGGCGAGCAGCGCGAGTCCGGTCAGCCACGCGACCGCCGCGGCGCGGGTCGCGGTGAGCGCGCGCGAGCGCTCCAGCCAGCGCTCCACGGACGAGAACGCGCCGCCGAGATCGAACGTGTCAGGATCGAGGAACGCCGACTGCGTTCGCAGCTCGAGGTCGAGATACCGCATCACCGCCTCGTCGAACGCCACCTCGCCGTCGCCCGCGGCGGCCTGGAACGCCTGCGACATCCCCGCGTTCATCCGTGCACCGAGATCGTTGTGGAACGGCAGGAACTCGTCGGATTGAAAGTTTTCCGTTCCGAACTCGGGATTGCGCCGGCAGAGGTACGCGCGCACCAGGTCGACCTCGGCGTTGCCGACGGTCACGATGTCACCGCCCCAGATGACGTGCCCGCGGCTGGTCGAGAACTTGCTGCCGTCCAGGTTGTAAAAATAATTGACGAGAAAGTGATCGACCGGCTTGTACGTGTCCTGCCCGAGCGCGCAGCCGACCGCGCCGACGAGGAACGGCACGGAGTTGTCGACGCCGAACGACAGCACGCAGGTGATGCCCGAGTCGACCGCGAACGGGTTGACCTCCGAGCCGGTGAGTTGGCGATACCGCTCGCCGGCCACGAAATGGCAACCGATCAGAAGAGCTGAATACGAAAAGATCACCTGTCCGTCGGAGATCCGCGGATCGTCGACGCCGATCCCCCATGGGCTCGGAACGGTCAGTCGGATCGACGCGCCGTTCGTGCGCAGATAGCGCTCGGCGATCTCGATGAAATCCGATCGCACCCGGATTCGCGTGAGGTGGTCCAGGATCGCCGACGGGCCGTCCTTGAGGTCGAGATAGAGCGACTCGCGGTCCTCGAAGCGCAGCGTGCCCGGGAAGTAGGCCGTGCCGGGATCGAGCATCTGCGACGGCGCGAAGTGGCCGCCGCACGACTCGCAGAAGAAGCCGACGAGAGACTGTTCGCAGTAGGGACAGCGCCCCTTGAGCCAGCCGCTCACGATCGGATCGCCGGTCCCCGGCCGCCACGGCTTGCCGTTGAGCCCGCCATGTCCATTGCCGTCGACCAGGATCGGCATCGGCTCGGAGCGCACCGCGGCGTTGCCGCTCCTGATGATCCCGGCGAGGAAGTCGCGGTTGACCTCTTCATAGGTCCCTGCCCACTCGGGATCGAGCGGGTTGACGAGGTCGTCGTACTCGATGTCCAGTGCCGCCAGGTCCTGCACGATCTGGCGGTGGAAGCGGTTCGCGACCTCCTCCGGGCTCGAATTCTCGACGTAGGCCTTGATCAGGACGTGCGCCTCGTGGACGTCGCTCAGCGAGACCATGCAGGTCTCGGCGCCCGCGCGCTCCAGGTGTCTCCGCAGCACGTCCATCTTGAGGAGCGGCCCGGCGATGTGGCCCAGGTGCGCCCGGCCGTTCGGCACCAGGCAGACAGGCGTCAGGAAGTACTTCCGGCCCTGCAAGCTCAAGTCATGCATGAGGATGAATATCCCTTTCTTTTCGCTTGACAGGCATGACGAAAACGCATTATAAGGCTGACCATGAAGTTCGTAAAGGGCTGAGATCCAAATGCAAGCCGAGACGCAGTACGGGTTTGACGAGGCGGCCCTGGCACACGCCTCCGCGGCGTTCCTGGAGGCACTGGACCGGACGCTGGAAGAGGTTCGGAGCCGCTCTCCCGAGTACTTCGAGCAGCACGCTCTCCGCACCACTCTGCCCGCCCCGGACGACAGCGACCGGATCGGCGACGCCTTCGAGGTCGAGATCCTGTTCGGCTCGGACCCGTCGTCGCTCTCGGCCGTCGACCGGCTGTTTGAGAGCCGCCTGGGCACCGGCGGAGATGGCTTCAGCCTGGAAGGAATGGACGACTGGATCCGGCACCGGTCGGAAGCAAAACGCTCGGAGCGCCTGCGCCTCGACGGCTTCCCAAGTGAGGCCAGCGTGCGCGCCGCCGGCGAGCTGCGGTATCACTCGTTCGGCACCGCAGGCCCGACCGTGGTGGTGGTCAACGCGATCGGCATGGGTCTGGAGTACTGGTCGCGGTTCGTCGACCGGCTGGTCCCCGACCACAGGATCGTGCTCTGGCCGCTGCGCATCACGAACCCGGACGGCGAGGTGGCGAGCCTGGACGACCAGGTCCGCGACATCGGGACCGTGATCGACGAGGTGTCGGAGGAGCCGGTGCACCTCGTGGGCTGGTGCAGCGGGCCGAAGCTCTGCCTGCGCTACGCCGCCATGCATCCGGAGCGCGTGGCCTCGATGGTCTTCCTCGCCGGGACCTACGGCAACCCCACGACGGAGACCGGCTATCAGAAGCGGCTCGGAAAGGTTTTCGAGCTGCTCAACCGCTCGCCGGCCATGGCCGCGACCGTGCGCGGCATGCTCACCGACTCGGCGAGCGTGGCGGCCGGGCTGTCGTCGCAGTCGGCCCAGGCCGGAAGCGAGCTCGTCCAGGAGCCGGAGGTTCTGGCGCGCGCCGATCCGCGGCTGCAGGAGGCCCTGGTCGCGCCCTACCGCTCGGACGAGACGACGCTCGCCTATGCGAAGCAGATCCGGGACTTCTGGAGCCGGCCGCTCGACGCGGACGCGCGGACCGCGGGCTGCCCGACGCTCGTGGTATCCGCGGAATTCGACCGCATCGCCTCGCCGAAGCTCGGCCAGGACGTGGCGAAGACGCTGCCTCGCGGCCGCTTCGTCGAGATGCCGGGCGCGACCCACTACTGCATGTTCGACCGGCCCGACGAGGTCGCCGCGCTGGTCCGCGAATTCCTTGCCTCCATCGAGAGTTGAACCGCCGGGCCGGGAGGCCTTCGCCTGGAGGATGAGCTGTGAGTGACTTCGCAAAACGGATCGCGGCTCTGCCACCCGAAAAACGCGCGCTGCTCGAAGCCCGCCTCTGGCGCCAGGGCGCGGGTGGACCTGCTCCCAACACCGGCGTGCACGACGCCTCGTTCGCCCAGGAACGCCTGTGGTCCTTGGCGCAAGCAGCATCCAGCCACTTCGTCCTGACCTCTCACATCCCGCTCGACGGCATCGCGCCGGAGACCCTCGACAAGGCGCTCGCCTTCGTGATCGATCGCCACGAGGCGCTGCGCACCGAGGTGGTGACGCAGACCGGCAACAAGACGGTCCAGATCGTCAAGGACCCGCCGGCCGAGCCGCTTCTGGTCGGCCAGGATTTGAACGATGTGGTGGCGGCCGTCCGCGCGCTCACGCCGCCGCTCTTCCGCGCGCTGGCCACTGTGGACGGGCCGGATGGAGTGACCCTGGTCGCCCATGCGGCCATCTGCGACGGGCCGTCGTTGTCCATCCTCCGGCGCGAGATCCTTGCGGCCTGCGAGGCGCTCGGAAAGGGAGAAGCACCCGACCTGCCGCCCGTGCGCATGCAGCCCGGCGAGGCCGCGCGCAAGCAGCGCCAGCGCCTGTCCGGCGCGCGCATGGACGCCCTGCTGAGCCCGTGGCGGCCGCTCGAAAAGGCTCCGGCGCTCGCGCTCCACACGGACCGGCCGCGCCGGGAAGGCGGTCTGCCGGACGTCCGCAGATTCGGTTGGACCGCCGCGTCCGACCTCCGCGGATCTTCATCCTGGGCCGCGGTGTTTTCGATCGTGCTCGCCCGCTTCGCCCGCCAGGACGCGGTCGTTCTCGGCGTGCAGACGAGGAAGGCCTTCGATTTCGTCGGCGTGGCCACGAACACGCTGCCGCTGCTTGTGGACGTCGGCGAGGATCCGGCGGCCGGGATGCTCGCGGAGGCCGTCGAGCGCGATCTGCAGGCGCTCCTCGCGTTGGAGGTGCCTTACGAGAAGCTCCTCTCCGAATTGAAGCTTCGGCGCGGTGGCCGGCACAACCCGCTCGTCCAGGCCGTGCTCGCGGTGCGTTCGGAGTTGGAGCCGGAGGACGCTCGTGGAGACGCCTGGTTCTCCGGCGGCTCGGTGCTCTATGACGTCGCGCTGACCGTCGACGATCGTCACCTGGAGCTTCTTTACGACGGCCACCTGTTCGACGAGGAGACGATCCGGTCTCTGGCCGGCGCGATCGACGCGGTCGCGAAGGCGATCGCCGAGAGCCCCGAGGAGCCGGTCTCCTCCCTGCCGCTGCTCGATCCCGACGCCGCCGTGTTCGACGACGGTCCGCTGCCTGAAACGCCCGAGATGGCCTCGACGATCCATGGCCTTTTCGAACGGCGCGCGGCGCTGAGCCCGGACCTCGTCGCCTTCAAGAGCCGGCAGCAGGAGATCTCGTACGCCGAGCTCAACGAGCGCGCCAACCGGCTGGCCCGGGCGCTGATCGAGCGCGGGATCGGCAAGGGAAAGACGGTCGGCGTCTACATGAACAAATCGGCCGACCTCGTGCTCGCCTTCGTCGCGATCCTCAAAACCGGCGCCGCCTACGTGCCGCTCGACCCCGGCTATCCGCCGGCGCGCGTGGCATTCATGGCGGGCGACGCGGGCGTCAGCCTGATCCTCACCCGCGAGGATTCGCGCGCCACCGTACCGCCCGGGTTCGAGGCGCTGGACGTGTCGGAGCTGGACCTGTCGGGTTTCGACGGCTCGGATCTCGATCTGGACATCGACAGCCGCGAACCCGCATATGTGATCTACACCTCCGGCTCGACCGGTCAGCCCAAGGGCGTCGTGGTGCCACATATCGGGGTCTGCCACGTGGCGGACGAGCAGGTCCGGCGCTTCGATCTCGCCGAGGGTGAACGCATCCTGCTGTTCTCCTCGCTGAACTTCGACGCGAGCATCTTCGAATTGGTAATGGCTCCGCGCTGCGGCGGCGAGCTGCACCTGGCCGAGGTCGAGGACCTGATCCCGGGCGTGCCGCTGCTCGGGCTGCTCGCGGCGCGGCGGATCACGGTCCTGACCCTCCCGCCGTCCACGATCGCCGTGCTGCCGGTGACCGAGCTCAAGGACCTGCGGGTGTTCGTCGCGGCCGGCGAGCCGTGCGGCGCCGAGCTGGTGTCGCGCTGGAGCCCGGGGCGGCGCTTCTTCAACGCCTACGGACCGACCGAGGGGAGCATCTGGGCCACGGTCGAGGAGTGCGTTCCTTCGGAGCGTCCGCCGTCGATCGGCAGGCCGCTCGCGCACATGCGGGTGCGGGTCGTGGACCCGAAGCTCCGCCCCGTACCGGCCGGCGCTCCGGGCGAGCTGCTGCTGGGCGGGCCGGGCGTCGCGCTCGGCTATCTCAACCGGCCCGGGCTGACCGCGGAGCGCTTCCTCCACGTCGAAGATCTTGGAGACGACGGTCCCTGGTATCGGACGGGCGACAGGGTGCGGCGGGACGTCGAGGGCCGGCTCTGGTATCTCGATCGGAACGACCGCCAGTTGAAGGTGCGCGGCTACCGCATCGAGCCGGCCGAGATCGAGGCCTGCCTGCTCCAGATCCAGGGCGTGGGCGCCGCCGCGGTCGAGGCCGAGGCCGAGGCGCTCGTCGCCTACTACACCGTGGACGATCCGGACCTCCAGGACGAGCAGGTCCAGCAGGCGCTCGAATATCAGTTCCCCGAGCACATGGTGCCGCAGAAGCTCGTGCGGCTCGACGCCATGCCGGTGAACGCCAGCGGCAAGCTGGATCGCGCCGCCCTGGCCACCCTGTCGCGCCAGCGCGAGGCCGGCATCCGGCCGCCGCGCAACCAGACCGAGCGCGTGCTCGCCGAGATCTGGAAGAGCCTGCTGCAGATCGAGGACGTGAGCATCGACGCCGACTTCTTCAGTCTCGGCGGCCATTCGCTGCTCGCCGCGGTGGTGATGTCGCGCGCCTCCGAGGCGCTGGGCCGCGAGCTGCCGCTCCGCACCCTCTTCCGCCAGCGCACGATCGCCACGCTCGCCGAGGCCTTCGATGAGGCTCCCGCGTCATGAGCGGCAACCGCAACGTCCGCAACGTCGAGCTTCACCCGACGTCCTACGCGCAGCGCCGCATGTGGTTCCTGCAGCGGCTCGATCCGAGCAGCCCGGTGTACAACATCCCCTGCGGCTTCCGCCACCAGGGGCCGCTCGACGTCGCGGTGCTCCGCCGCGCGCTCGACGAGATCGTGCGCCGGCACGAGAGCCTGCGCACCACGTTCAGGCTGGAGGACGGCGAGCCGGTCCAGGCCGTGGCGGCCCGGCGCAAGCAGGTGGTGGAGGTCGTCGACCTGCGGCCGTTCCCGGCGAGCCTGCAGCAGGCCGAGGCCCAACGGCTGGCGTTCAAGGAGTCGATGACGCCGTTCGACCTTGAGCACGGTCCGCTGCTGCGCGCCACGGTGCTGGTGATCGGCGACGACGATCGCCTGCTGCTCTTCACGATGCATCACATCATCTCCGACGGCTGGTCGATCCGGATCTTCTTCCAGGAGTTGGAGACGCTGGTGGCCGCGTTCGGCGCCGGCGAGGCCTCGCCGCTCGCCGAGCTGCCGATGCAGTATTCGGACTACACGCGCTGGCAGAAGGAGCGCCTGAGCGGCGCCCGGCTCGAAGCGCTCCTGGACTACTGGCGCGGACGGCTGGCCGACGCGCCGGCGCTCGTCGAGCTGCCGCTCGACCGACCGCGGCCCAAGATTCAGCGCTTCATCGGCGCCACGCTGCCTTTCAATCTCGACGAGCCGCTGCGCCAGGGTCTGCTCGGATTGGCGCGGAAGACCGACGCCACGCTGTTCATGGTCCTGCTCGCAGGCTTCGCCGTCACCCTCCATCGCTATTCGGGCCAGACCGACATCGTGCTCGGCACGCCGGTCGCGCTGCGCGAAAAGCCGGAGCTCGAACCGCTGATCGGCCTGTTCGTCAACACGCTCGTGCTGCGCATGGATCTCGCTGGCCGGCCGACCGTCGAGGACCTGCTGCGCCACGTCGTGGACCTGACGATCGAAGGATATTCCTATCAGGAGCTGCCGTTCGAGCGCCTCGTCGAGGAGCTGCAACCCGATCGCAGCCTGTCGCACCAGCCGATCGTGCAGGCCGTGTTCACGCTGCTCGGCGCCATGATCCAGGCCGGCCACATGCAGCAGGGCCCCGCGGACCGTGGCGAAGGACAGCCGGCGACGCCGGTTCCCAGCACGTCGAAGTTCGACCTCACGCTGTCGCTCGCCGAGAGCCCGAATGGGCTCTGGGGCGGCGTGGAGTACAACGTCGACCTGTTCGACACGCAGACCGTCTTCCACTTCGCCGAGCGGCTGCGGCTCGTGCTCTCCGAAATGGTTGCCGATCCGGCCCGGCCGATCACCTCCCTGCCGCTGCTCAACGACGCGGAGCGCGCCTGGATCCTGGCCGGTCTCAACATGACGGGGCAGCCTCTCGACTCCGACGCGACCGTGGTCGAGCGCATCTGGAACCACGCCGGCACCCATCCCGACGACCCGGCCGTGACCGTCGACCGCGGCGACCGCGGCGGTACGACCTCCTACCGCGAGCTGATCGAACGCGCCGAGGACCTCGCGGTCCGGCTGCGGGCGAGCGGCATCGGCCGCGGCAGCCTGGTGCCGGTCTGCCTTCACCGTTCACTCGACCTGATGGTCGCCCTGCTCGGCATCGTGCGCGCCGGCGCGGCCTACGTGCCGCTCGATCCCGATCATCCCCGGGCGCGGATCGAGATCATGGTCCGCGACATCGGCGCGACCGCGGCGGTGGTCTCGGACGACCTCGCGGACCGGCTGCCCGACGGCATCGAAAGGATTTCCCCCTCCACACCTGGCGAGCTTGCGAGCGCTCGGGACATCCCCTTCCCCACCGTCGACGACCTCGCGTACGCGATCTTCACCTCGGGATCGACCGGCAAGCCGAAGTGCGCCTCGAACCCGCACCTCTCCTTCCTCAACCGGCTGCTCTGGATGCAGGGCGCGTTTCCGCTCGGCTCGGGCGACCGGGTGCTGCAGAAGACGCCGTACACGTTCGACGTCTCGGTGTGGGAGCTGTTCTGGCCGTTGATGTTCGGCGCGACCGTGGTGTTCGCGGTGCCGGGCGAGCATGGCGATCCGGCCTATCTCGCCGACGCCATCAGCACGCACCGGATCACCACGCTCCACTTCGTGCCGTCGATGCTGCGCAGCTTCCTGGAGCATCCGAACTCGCGGCGCTGCACCACGCTGCGCCGGGTGATCGCGAGCGGCGAGGCGCTGCCGCCGGACGTGGTCGGCCTGTTCCAGGCGCGCCTCAACGCCGAGTTGCACAACCTTTATGGACCGACCGAGTGCGCGATCGACGTCACGCACTGGCCCTGCCGCCGCGGCGCCGCGGCTCAGGTCATTCCGATCGGATTTCCGATCTGGAACGTGCGCACGCACGTGCTCGATCCCGGGACGCTCGAACCGGTGCCGATCGGCGCCAAGGGCGAGCTGTTCATCGCCGGCATCGCGGTCGGCCGCGGCTACATCGGGCAGCCGGACCTCACCGCGGACCGCTTCATCCCGGACCTCTACGCGGCCGACGGCGGCTCGCGGATGTACCGCACCGGCGACCTCGCGCGCTACCGCGCCGACGGCAGCATCGAATATCTCGGCCGCATCGATCATCAGCTCAAGGTCCGCGGCTTCCGCATCGAGGCCGGCGAGGTCGAGCGCGCGCTCAGCGCTCACCCGGCGATCCTCGACTCCGTGGTCACCGTGCGCTCGGCGGGCACCGCGGACCAGCGTCTCGTGGCCCACTGCATCCCCGATCCGCAGGCCGGCCACGTGGTGCGCTCCCTCCTGGGCTACGAGCGCGAAGGCCGGCTCGACGACGAGCTGTTCGTGGAGGAGATGGCGAACGGGCTCACCGTCGTCGCGAAGAACCGCGGCGAGACGCAGTTCCTCTACGACGAGATCTTCGTGGACGAAGGCTACCTGCGGCACGGCATCGATCTGAAGCCCGGCAGCGTGGTGTTCGACGTCGGCGCCAACGTCGGCATGTTCGCGCTCTACGTGGGACTGCGGTGCCCGGATGCGAAGATCTATGCCTTCGAACCGATCCCGGAGACCCATCGGCTCCTGGCCATGAACGCCGGGCTCTACCCCTGGCGGATCGAACCGCGCCAGGCCGCGCTCGGCCGCGAGCCGGGCACCGCGACGTTCACCTATTACCCGCAGGTTTCGATCCTCTCCGGCCAATACGCCGACACCGCCGAGGAGCGCGACGTGATCCTCGCGTTCGAGGCCAACCGCGGCTTCTCGGGTCCCGAGCTCGAGAAGCTCGTCGACGAACGCTTGCAGGCGGAGATCGTCGAGTGCCCGGTGCGGACCGTCTCCCAGATTCTCGCCGACGATAAGCTCGACCGCATCGACCTGCTCAAGATCGACGTCGAGAAGAGCGAGCAGGACGTGCTCGCCGGCATCGCCGCCGAGGACTGGCCGAAGATCCGCCAGGTCGCGGTCGAGGTCCACGAGATCGACTCGCGCGTCGCGAGCATCAGCGATCTCCTGTCGCGCCACGGGTTCGACGTTACGGTGGACCAGGAGGAGATGCTGAGCGGCAGCGCGGTCTCCATGGTCTACGGCCGCCGCGGCGCTCCGGAAGAGGGCAACGGCTCGGGCTCGGCGCGCCTGCCCGCGTCGCCCGGCCAGTTGCGCGACCAGGTACGTCAAACCCTGGCCTCGCAGCTCCCCGACTACATGGTGCCGTCCGAGCTGATCTGGCTGGAGTCCATGCCGCGGCTCACCAGCGGCAAGGTGGATCGCAAGTCGCTGCCGGCCGGCTCGGCTTGGATCCACCAGGCGGCGCGCACCCAGCGCTCCGTGGCGCCGCGCACCCCGACCGAGACGATCATCGCGCAGATCTTCTCCGACGTCCTCGGCTGCGGTCCCGTCGGCCTGTATGAAAGGTTTTTCGACCTCGGCGGCCACTCGCTGCTCGCCACCAGCGCCATCGCCCGCCTGCGCGACGCGTTCGGCGTCGAGGTCTCGCTGCGCGACTTCTTCGAGGACCCGACCGTGGCCGGTCTCGCGAAATGCGTCGACTCCGGCGAGGCGATCACCTCGGACCTCGTGGACACGATCCCCAGGACGATCCGCGGGCCGCAGGACCTCGCGCCGCTCTCCTTCACGCAGCAGCGCCTGTGGTTCCTCGACCGCTTCTCGCCCGGGGACACCTCCTACAACATCCCGGTTCTCGTACCGATCCCGTTCAACGCCGACCCGATCCTGGTCGAGCGCTGTCTCCAGGAGGTGGCGCGCCGCCACGAGATCCTGCGCACCACGTTCCCGTTCGTCGACGGCCAGCCGGCGCAGCGCATCGCGAGCGAGCCCTCGATCCGCCTGCAGACCATGGACGTGTCGTACATGGACCCGGCGATCGTTGCGAACGAGGTCTACCTCCTGCTGCTGCGCGAGATCCGCCGGCCGTTCGACCTCGCCAACGGCCCGATCCTGCGCGCGCTGATGATCCGTTCGGGGCCCGGCCAGCAGGTGCTCGTGCTGACCATGCACCACATCGCCGCGGACGGCTGGTCCATGTCGATCCTCTACCGCGACCTCGCCACGCTCTACGACGCGTTCAGCCGCGGCCTGCCGTCGCCCCTGCCCGAGCTGCCCGTGCAGTTCGCGGACTTCGCGGTGTGGCAGCGCAAGTGGCTCTCCGGCGAGGCGCTCGAACGCCAGCAGGAGTACTGGTTCCAGTGCCTCGCGGACGCTCCGCGGCTGCTCGACATGCCGACCGACTTCCCGCGCCCGCCGGTCCAGAGCACGCGCGGCGACATCTACGTCTTCGAGATCGAGCCCGCGGTCCACGGCGACCTCTCGATCCTTGCGCGGCAGGAGAGCTGCACCACGTTCATGGCCTTCCTCGCCGCCTACAACGTGCTCTTCCATCGCCTCTCCGGCGTGCGCGACGTGAGCGTCGGATCGCCGATCGCCAACCGCCGGCGGCCCGAGCTCGAAGGGCTGATCGGCTTCTTCTCCAACACGATCATCCTGCGCACGAAGTGGGAGGGCGACCCATCGTTCCGCACCCTGCTGCGCACGGTGCGCGACGTGACCCTCGGCGCGTTCGCGCACCAGGACATGCCGTTCGAGCACCTCGTCTCGGAGTTCGAAGCGGAGCGCGCGCTCGATCGCACGCCGCTCTTCCAGGTCATGCTGATCTTCCAGAACCTGGAAGGCTGGGATTCGAGCGGCCTCGTCGAAGCGCCGCCGGTTGCCACCGGCAATTCGAAATTCGATCTGTCGCTCTACCTGCTCCCCTCCGGCGCGAGCATCAACGGCCAGCTCGAATATTGCGTCGACCTGTTCACCCGCGAGTCCGTGGCGTCCATGATGCGGCACTACTGCGACCTGCTCGCCGAGGTCGCCGCCGCGCCCGACGCGCCGATCTCCACGCTCACGCTCCGCACCCACATCGGCGATATCGAGCCTGAGGTGGTTGCGGAGAGCAGCGAAAGCCTTTCCGAACGGATCGACCGCTGGCGGCTCGATCACTCCCCGCTCGCCGCCTTCGCGGGCCGGCGGATCGCCTGCGCCTCGGAGTCGCAGATGCTGCGCCGCGCGGCGGCCCACCACGGCTCGTGCGCGATCCTGCCGGAGCGCGACCCCGCGGTTGCGACCCGCAGCTTCTCGCGCACGCTGAGAACGGCCGAGGCCGAGGTGCTCGTCGTGCGGCCGCGCGTTCTGAGCGTGCTCGCCCGCGAGTTCGCGCGGTCGCTCGACGGTCTCGCGATCGTGGTCGAGCTGGTCGACTCCGAGGAGATCCAGCACCTGCGCGCCGTCCTGCCGGCGCAGGTTCTCGAACGCTGCCGCTGGATGCTCCGTATCGGGGCCACGGCGGACTTCGGTTTCGTCACCGTGCACACCTCGGCCGGCGGCGATCTCGTGATCGATCCCTCCGCCGGCGAGCCGGTGATCGTGCTCGACGAGTGGCTGCGGCCCGCGCCGCTCGGCGCCTTCGGCGAGCTGGCGTTCCTCGGTCCGGAGGATCACATCCGCAGGACCGGCGTGCGCGCTCTTCATACCGCGACCGGCGCGGTCAAGCTGCGCGGCGCCGGCGAGATCCTGCGCGTCGAGCGCGCCGACGTCGAAGCGGCGCTGCGGCGCTGCTCCAACGTGAAGGACGCGGTCGTCGCGTTCGACGAGCCGCTCGAGGAACCCGCCGCCTACGTCATCCAGGAGCCGCGGACCAGCGCCGCGCTGATCGCCGGCGAGCTGCGCGCCGAGCTGCCGCCGGAGCGCATCCCGAAGACGATCCGCTTCGTCAACAGGTTCCCCCTGCGCAGCAACGGCCGCATCGACCTGCCTCTGCTCGCCCGCCAGGCGCGCGACGGGTCGACTCAATACACGGCTCCGCGCACCGAGATGGAGCACGGCATCGCGCGGCTGTGGAGCGA
>JACZDC010170401.1_pt1 | contig 26925 bp, 16 predicted proteins | sample 8641791 | NCBI WGS metagenome assembly JACZDC01 (sample SAMN15324613, study PRJNA640507) | soil metagenome | isolation source: intercropping peanut in the second line | place: China: Luxin town, Laibin City, Guangxi Province | collected 2019-07-25 | depth 10cm m
TGCGACAGGGTGCCCGAAGCGGGAGACGCGGCCTGGGCGAGAGCGGGGACGAGGAGAGCGCCGAGGAGCGCACAGGGCCAGGAGAGCCTGGGCATGATGTGAAGACCTCCCATCCGTCAGAAAAGATATATCGCCACTTCAGAATGCGCTTTCTTTTCAGCGACTTGGCGGCCAATGAGGCTGGCGTCGGGAGGTGAGGGGCTGCATGCCGCGTGCCAGAAGGTGGTTACAGGTCGGCCGTGCCGGACAGGCGTCGGGCATCTCTGCGTTTGTGCTACATTGCACTCAGCCTCATTGGAGCTCTGGATCGGGACGAGTCGCGCAGCGCATGTCCTCTTCACGCCGGAAACGTCTCCCTCGCCTTTTGGGAGGCATCGTCCTCGTCGGGCTGGCAGGCTTGGCGCTTGCGGGCTTCTGGCCTCGACGTCTCACGCTGCGCCAGCAGCTTCTCTCGGTGTCCGGACCTTATCGGCCGACCCCGGGGAAGCTGGCGGAAGAGAGTCGATATCGCCCCTGGGGCAAGTGGACTCCCGATTCGAAGGCGACCAACTGGAGCCAGCTTGAACGCACTGCTGTCGCGGCGGCGCGCGAGGACCCGACGCGGGGTCTGCCCGACCTCTCGGTCTATCAGCTGCTCGCCGGAAAGCCGGGGGCTGCCATCGCCGGTCTGGAGCTTGCCGCGTCCAGCCCGAATGCGCCCGCCGGCACCTTCAGCGACCTCTCCGCCGCCTACCTGACCCGCTTCGAAGAGGGAGGCGATCCGCTCGACCTGCTGCGCTCCATTCAGGCCTCGGAGCGCGGCCTCGCTCTCGCTTCGGACGACCCAACCCTCCTCTTCAACCGTGCCCAGGCGCTCTCCCGGCTCGGGACCCGCACCCTCGCCAGTGCGGCCTGGAATTCTCTTGTGGATCATGACGAGGGTTGGAAGGAGGAGGCGACCGCACAGCTTGAGCGACTGCAGCGGCCGAGTGCCGAAGAGGAGTGGAAGAGCATCCTCCCAGAGCTGGAGTCTCCGGCGACCGCCAGCGGTCGAATCGCCGCCATCGTCGAGCGGATGCCCTGGAACGCCCGGATGCATGCCGAGGAGATCCTCCTGCCTCGCTGGGCCGGCGCCATGTCGCGCGGAGACCTCGCCGGTGCCGGGGCCACGCTCGAGCTCGCGTCAGTCATCGGAGAGGCCCTCGCCCAGGCGCAAGGGGAGGAGCTGCTGGCCGATTCGGTCGCATCCATCCGCAGGACGATGGAGCAGGGAAGCCCGGAAGAACGCCAAGCCCTCCTCGATGGCTTGCAGGCCTTTGGCCAGGGAGCCGTCCAGTACCAGGAACAGAACCTCACAACGGCGAAGGAGATCTTCATCCGTGCCGCGAGAGACCTCGCCATCGCTGACAATCCTCTCGCATATTGGGCCCGGTACTACATCTCGATCACCGAGTACAACGGCAACGCCGGCGCCGGCCTCGCCATTCTCGAGGCGCTCCTCGACGAGATTCCCCAGGACCGCTACCCGGCGTTGACCGGACGCGTCGAGTGGACCGCCGGATCGATCGACAAGATCGAGGCGCGGATCCAGTCCTCGGTGCGCCGGTTCGAGCGCTGCCAGGCGGCGCTCGACAGCGCCGGAGGCGAGGGTGCTTCCGCCTTCGCGTCCGTGCTCCTCGCCGAGTCCTACAGTCTCCTCGGCGAGCATTCGCTCGGCTGGCAGACCCGGATGAAGGCGTTCCAGTCCGTTCCCTACACGGAAGGCCTGCGCCGCAACGTCGCGATGTGGGGCGAGGCCACGGGAGCCCTCGTGCGACAGGGGCAGCTCGAGCTGGCCGGTCCGTTCGTGCAGGAGGCTGTCGCCGTGGCCGAGCAGTGGGAACGGCCGATCGCCCTGGCGAGCGCCTATCTGGACCGGGCCGGGTACTGGCTGGCCGTCGGCGCGCGTCCGGAGGCCGCTCTGGACCTGCGGGCCGCGCAGCTCGCGATTGCCAGGATGGAAGCGGGCTCCCTCAAGGACCAGATGGCCTACCTCGCCATGATCACGGAAGGGCTCTACGATCAGGGCACGGCTCCGGCCCGGGGCGCCGACCTGCTCGCGCGCGGTCTCGAAGGGCAGGCCCTGACCGGCAACCACTTCGACGCCGTCACCTACACCACCTCCAAGGCCGCCGCGCAGATGGCGGCCGGGGATGTGGCGGCCGGCAAGGAGAGCTACCAGGAAGCCCTCTCGCTTTTCGAACAGATCCGCGCCACCGTCGAGGACCCCGTCTCCCGCATGCAGGCGTTTCGGCAGGCGCAGCCGGCGTTCGACAGCCTGATCGGCCTGAGCGCGGCTGATCCTGCCGTGGACCGGGAGATCCCTTTCCGGCTCGCGGAGCGCTCCCGGGCGCGCGTCCTGCTCGACCTGCGCACCGGCAGCACGGAGACGCAGGACGGGGAGTTTGCCCGCCTCTCCGATCTCGAACGGGCTCTTCCGGACGGCGTCGCCCTGGCGAGCTATTCGGTGCTGGAGGACCGCGTGCTCGTCTGGGTGATCGAGGCCGGAGAATCGAGGCTTCTCACCTTGCCGGTCGATCGCCGGAAGCTCGCCCGCGCCATTGAAAGGTATCAACGCGAGATGGCGCGCAACGCCGAGGAAACGGACTTGCAGCGCACCTCCGCTCCCCTTTTCGACGCCTTGATCCGTCCTCTCGGTCTATCGCCGAACGAGGAGGGATCGCTCATCGTGGTGCCGGACCGCTGGCTGTCCCAGCTCCCCTTCGCGGGTCTGTTCGATCGCGCGTCCGGCCAATATCTGATCGAACAGCGCAGCGTCACCCTGGTGCCCAGCGCGACGCTGCTGCTCAAGGGCCGGCGACAGCCTGCCGGAGAGCCGCGCAGCATCCTCGCGGTGGGAGTCTCCCGGCCCGGTTCCTTTGAAGGGAAGACGCTGCGCGGCCTTCCTCAAGCCGAGCCGGAAGCCCTTCAAGTCTCCTCGTTTTACGAGCGGCCGACGCCCCTGGTGAAGGATGACGCGACGCGGGAGAATTTCCTGCGATCGTCCGTCTCCAATGACGTGCTGCACTTCGCCGGACATGCTGTGGTGGACCTGGAGTCGCCACGCCGCTCGGTCCTGATGTTTGCAGGCGGACCGGGCGAGACTCTGGAGCCGCTCACACTGGGGGAACTGTTCGATGCCGGCCTGGGTAGTGCTCGTCTCGTGGTGCTCTCGGCCTGCCGGGCGCAGGACAGCCTGGCGGACGACCGGGAGGGAGTCCTCGGAATCGCCGGTGCGTTCTTTGCCGCGGGCGTACCGGAGGTCCTGGCGAGCCCCTGGGATGTCAACGATCGTTCCTCGCTGCCCGTGATGGTGGCCTTCCATCGCGAGTATCGCAAGTCCGGGTCCGCGGGTGCGGCGTTTCGCCGAGCCGTCCTCGGCCTGCTGCGCTCCGGTCCCCCGGAAGCCCGCACGCCGGCCGCCTGGGGTGGCTTCACCGTGATCTCGGGATCTTTTCACTAGAGGAGCGATACGATGAAGCTGAAATTGACCCTGTCCGGTCTTTGTGTGCTCGTCCTGCGGCGCGCCGCTGGCGACTTGAGCGAGCAGCCGACGGAGCTCGAATCCGTGGATGTGCTCTGCGTCGGGCCTCATGGCGGCCATGCGCACGGGCATGGCAGGCACCGCCCTCGGCTGAGCTTCGATCCCGAGGATCTGCTGCCGGATGGAGTCCTGGGCGAGAGCGAACGCCCCGACCTAGTCGTCGATTCGACGGGCCGCCGCTTCGCCTCTCTCGACCTGGCGGGAAAAGCCATCGAGTTCTCCCTGGTGGCGAATGCCAAGTCGAAGGTCGCCGTCACATGGGGTGCGGACGCGACAGAAGTGCCTCCTTCCGAAAAGGAGGACTCCTGGATGAACTGGATTCCGCCGGTCCAGGACCTGGGATTCAAGAAGCTGGCGATCGGCGCCGCCGGCCAGCCGATCCCGGGGGCCAGTGTCCTGCTGTCCCTGAAGGGCGGCTCCCTCTCCGGACGCAGTGTGGTTCGCCGGGGACAACCGAACATTCCGATCAAATGGAGATTTCCCGCAGCGCCCGTCAAAAGGATCCGGGCCGTCGCCAACGAGTCGGTCTTCGAGGCCGACGATCTCAAGGACGTGATCGTGAAGGTCGAGGGCAGAAAGTATTCCTACGCCAAGGGGCCCGGGGGCGTGCTGCAGATGGCTCTCAGCAACGATCTCGCGCAGTGGGACGAGACGTATCTGGGCGGGAGTGACAGCCTCCTGCATCTGGCGGATATCGAGGCCATCTCAGAAGTTCGCGGCGGCTTCAAGGCGCCGGTGCTGGCGGACGACGAGCCGAGGACTGGACACCCCATTTGCAACCAGGCCCGGTATATGGCTTGAGGGGGGCTGCCATGGCGCTTTTCAAGGTTGGAGACAGGAATTTGGACCTCAAGGTTGTCGCGGTGGGGGCGCGGCTGTCCGCGGTCGGCGCGGGCGGGGTGTTCGGCGAGGATCCTACGGTTCCCGTCGACGAGATCGAATTGACGGAACGGGAGCGGAAAGATTTTAACGCCTTCCGGAGCGCGGGGTATGGCTTTCTTTCGATCCGCGACGGGCGTGCGAAACGCGCCGAGCTCTTGAACGAGGGAACGCCCGGCGACGTCGGCCTCCTCGCGCGCCATCCGGCGGGCAGCCTTGTCTTTCTCGAACCGTCCCTCTTCGTCAAGCTGGCTCCGGGAGTCGGCATCGAGAGCCGCAGGGAGAGGTACGCCACGGTCCGGAAACTCGATTTCGGAGAGAACCTCTACGAGGTCCATATAAGGCTGGCGGGCCGGAGGCTCCAGGACGCCCTGCTCGCCGACCTGCGCCAGCTTCAGGCGGAGATCGAGTCGGGCGAGGTTGTTTTCGCCGAGCCGTCCATTCTTTTTCATCTCGACCGGCAGGTCAGTTTCACTCTGCCCCCTGTAGCGGAAGAGGAGGGAACGGAGGGGTATCAGTGGCATTGGGACAAGATCGGGCTCGAAGAGCTCTGGACCGCCAAGAAAGCGGATGGAAAGGGCACGCGGGTGGCGGTCATCGATTTCGGCTTCGACTCCAACGACCAACTTCAGAACGTAGCCTGGAGCGCCGAGGTGTATGCGAACGGCTGTTGGAAATTCAAGGACGCCGCCGCCCTGCCCAAGGACGACCATGGGATCGCCTGCGCCGCGCTCATCGGGGCTCCCCGGGACGGCTCCGGGGTCTATGGCGCCGCGCCGGGGTGCGAGCTCATCCTGGTGGTCCTCAACACGGGCCGCATCGCCGGAGCCAAGGCTCTCGCGGCCGCGATCTCCCTTTGCGCCCAGGGCGATGAGAGGCGGGGAGCGCTGGGGGCCCACGTCATCAGTTGCAGTCTCGGCTGCCGCGACTACGGCATGCAGGGGGCGGTTCTGCGGGAAGCGATCGACGGTGCGCGCGACGGCCGCAACAAGCTTGGCACGCCCGTCGTCTGGGCCACCTTCAATCAGGAGCGCGCGATCGAACCCAATGAGTTGGAGGCCTATGACCCCCTCATTTGTGTCTCCGCCAGCGACAGCACCGATGCTCTTTTCCAGAGCGCCTATGGCACGGGAATGGATCTGATTGCACCAGGAGAGAATCTGCGCGTCCTGATTTCTGCTCCGGACTCGGATTGGAAGGTGACCGTATCCGGCGGCGCCAGTCTGGCCGCGCCCTGTGTGGCGGGAGTCGCGGCGCTGGTCCTGGCGACGAACGACTTTCTCACCGCCCAGGAGGTGGCAGAGATCATCCAGCATAGCTGCTACCGGTCCGACGGCGGCGACAAGTGGCAGGAGTGCAGAGGCTGGGGGCGTCTCAGCGCGCTGGAGGCCGTCAAGGAGGCGGCGGCCAGGAAGCCGAAGAAGCCGGAAGACGTCGCGGCGTAGTCGTCCTGCCTGCCAAAGAAGGAAGGAGGGGGCGGGCCCGGCCACGGCCCGGCCCCTGTTTTGGTGGGTAGTTTTACATCGTCTGTCAAAGAACACTGAAACTGTTTTTTCCTGCCGGTCTGCCGGCTCTGCCGGCTGCCTGCCCTACTCGACCGCCAGCGGCGGATCGACGAGCGGGATCGAGCGGCGGCGGAGCGGGCGGATGCCGAACTCGCCGAGCTTCTCGTTGTGGCCGCCGAGGGCGCCCTTGAGGGCGGACCGGAGCTGCGAAGCCGCGGCGCGGCCCTCGAAGACGATCTCGCGGCGGCGCTTGGCGTCGGCCGCCAGCAGGGACCGCGACGCCTCCTGGCGGGTGCTGACCGTCTTGGCCTCCTGCAGGAGGACCGTCAGCGTCGCCACCTGCTGGCTGAAGTCCGGCAGGTCGGCATTGTTGGCGACCGCCGACAGCAGGCGCTCCCAACTGGTGATGTAATCGGCGAGGGACGTGATCTCAGGCATGATACTTCTCCTTTCATGGTAGTCCGAAGCCCTCATGGCGTCGGAATCTGCCGCCCTTCCCGTGCGGCGAGGAGGATGATGCCCGAGCCTTCACCGTCTGTCAATACATTTTGACCGTGTAAATTTGACCAAAAAGTCCAGATTTTGGACTTTTTGCCCCCTTGACTTTCCGTATCAGTGGTTTATCGTGTCCCAGCTTGGCTGTTTCAGCCAGCGCACGGCTGCCGCTCACGGGTTGGCGGCCGACGGTCGGGACGGATCGGCTGCCGCACGGAGGCGTGCCGCGGCGGACAGGTTCCGAGCCGCGGCGGCTCGACGTCCTGCGGCGGCGGCCCGAGGCCTTGCCGCAGCGGCACGGTGTCGTGCGGCAGCGGATGGAGACCGAGCGGCAGCGGCACGGAATCGTGCCGGCCGCGCCAGGGTGCTGCCCGCCGCGGCAAGGCTGTGAGCCGCGGCGGCAAACCCGGGGGTGGCTGCCGCAGGAGTGTTCATTGACAACTGAATCCAAAATCGCCGGGGGTCCGCCAGCGGCCGGCCTGCCCCCGGCCTGTCTTTTTGCTGGGAGCGTCAGCCGAGCACCTTGGACGCCGCCGTCTTCGGATCGCCGTAGAAGATCGGGTCCACGTGCTCCACAATGTCGGCGCTCACGTCGAGGAAGCTCCTCTTGTTCTCGATCGGGATCAGCGCGCGTTTCGCGCCGTTGTCCCGGGCGACCTGGAGCGGCTCGACCAGCGAGCGCAGCGGCTTGATGTTGCCCTGCACGCTCATGTCTCCCAGCACGAGGAGCGCCGGGACCACCGGCGCTTTCCGGAGCGCCGACCAGGCGGCGATGAAGAAGGCCACGCCGATCTCCGCTTCCACCCGGCTGCCCAGGAGGTCGATCACTTCCACGTGCAGGTCCGAGGTGTCGAGGTCGCGGGCGATGCCCAGGTCGGTCTTCTTCGCCTGGGCGTAGCTGAACGCCCTCTGGACCGACTCCTTCATGGCGCCCGCGACACCCCCGGCCATCCTCAGCTTGCCCGTGCCGTTCGCGACCGAGACCTCGACGCGGTAGAGGCCCACGGTGCCGTCCGCCGTCACACCTGCCGTGTAGACGGTGCCCGGCGCCAGCGGGTCGGCCGAGATCAGGTCCCGGCCGCCCTGCTCGGGCACGCCCACGAAGCGCTCCTCCCCGGTCTCCTGGAGGGTGTAGCTGAAGGAGGTGTGGTAGTACTCGAAGGAGCCCATCTTCTTGAGCTGCTCTTTCACTCTCCTGCGGCCTTCGAGCGCCAGTTCCAGGATCTCCTCGATCTCCTCCCTCGTCGCCTCGCCGTGCGGGTGGAGGATCTTCATGAGGCCGGAGACGGTCTTGCGCACGGCCTTGCGGTCGCGGGCGTTCAGGTGCGCGCCGAGCGAGAAGTGGCGGTCGGTGACTTCGGTGAAGTTGTGCTTGCGCAGCTCCCGGAGCGCTTCGGCCAGGTAGTCGACCACGAAGCCGTAGTGGTCCGTGAACAGCTCGTTCCTCATCTTCGGGATCTCCCAGCCCGGGAGATAGAAGTGGAGGCGGTCGATGAACGCCATGTCGTCGCGGATCACGTCCGGCATGGGAGCGAAGAGGTGGCCCGTCTGGACCATCACGTCGACCGGCTGGCCGGTGTTGCCGAACAGCGCGATGCTGGCGTCGCCGGAGGCGGTCTCCTGGCCTCTCTGGAACATGCCCGACTCGCAGTAGGTCTTGAGGGTGGTGACGACTTCCTTGGGCATCTTCTGGAGGTCGGCCACTTCGTCGAACCCCACCACGTCCCAGATCTGCACCATGCCCTTGTGCCGGCCGGCGAGGTGGCCGAAGAGGTTGGCCACCGTCGTGCCGCCGGTGAGGAGGGCCGCATAGGGCGAGACCTCCTGGACGACGTAGGTCTTGCCGGTGCCGCGCGGGCCGAGCTCGACGAGGTTGTAGTTGCGTTCCGCGAGCGGGATCAGCCGCACGAGGAAGGAGAGCTTGAGCCGCCGCGACATCTCGCCGGGCTCGTAGCCCATGCTGCGTACCATCAGGTCGAGCCACTCGTCGGAGCTGAAGTCGCGCCGCAGGCGGCGGTACTCCTCCAGATCGAAGGTCGCGATCTGGATCGGCGTGAGCTTTTCGATCCAGAACGGGTACTTGCCGCGGGTCTCCTCGTCGTACTCGAAGCGGAGGTCGAGCTGCGCCCAGATGCCGCCGGTCAGCAGCCTCTCGTAGTCCCGCACGTAGTGCGTGGGCACGTGCAGGAACTTGCTGCCGAAGTTGACCGCCTCGGCCCAGTAGTCCGAGTCCACGAGCCGGACCTTCACCTTGTCGATGAAGGTGTACCGCCCGGCCTCCTTCACGCGGCTCTGCGCCTTGATCGATTCATCCGGCCGGATGTAGTTGTTCGCGAGCGTTTCGTTCACGACCTGAAGGCCCAACTGGATCGACAGCTCGTCGGAGGAGGCGCAGTACTTGCCGAGCAGGTATTCCAGGACGAACACGGGCACGTTGGCGCCCACCTTCACCTTGCGGACGAGGTCCTTGCGCACCACCTTGCCTGCGAACAGCCGGTTGGCCTTGTCGTCGAGCGCGTCGCGGATCAGTTCCATGTCTCACACTCCCAGGCGGACGGGGATGTCCTTCGGTGACTCGTAAAGCTCGAGGTCGGTCGCCGGGTCCTGGACGACGATCCTCACCGCCTCCGCATCCTCGCCGTGGAGGGCGAACGCGACCGTAGCCTGCTGGCCGGGCTGGAGATGGATGATGCCGGCGGTGGCGTCGAAGTCCGCGTTGACCGCCATGATCGCCGCCCCCACCTGCCGGCCTTTCGCAAGGAGCAGCGGCTTGACGGTGGCAGGAAAGAGTCCGTCCAGTTTCATGGCCACGGTGAAGATCCGGTTGGTCACGGCTTCCGGTGAACCGCTCACGGTCACGGATGAAACGGGCTTCTTTTCGGTCCTGGTCTTCAGGCGGACGCCGAGCACCGGAATCACGATCTCCTGCAGGGTCGGCCCCCCATGGTAGTAGGCGAGATCGCCTCCGGCTCTGAAAACGCAGGTGCCGCCCGGGAACACGACGTCGAGGTCGGAGTCGTAGCCCAGCGTGGCTGCGGCGACACGGACACAGCCGGGCCGGGTCGCGCCGCCACGGCCGATCCAGCACCGGCGGTGAAGCTCCACCGTCTTGCCTCCGGGCGCATCGATCTTCTGCGAGTCGTCCCTGTCGTTCGGGAAGAAGAGATGGCCGTGGTCCGCCGTCACGACGGAATGCTCGACTCCCTGGGCCGAGAGCTTCCGGATCGCCCTGGCAAGGTTGTCGATCACAGTGTCCATCACCTGCCGGGCCTGGAAGGTGAAGCCCGTCTCTCCGGCGTGGTCGATCTCCTGGGATCGGACGAGGATGAGCGGGGCGCCTTCGATACGCTTCGCCAGCTTCGAGGTCTGGAGGCTGAGGAGCTCGTCGAGGCCGAGGTCCACCGCGCCCGGCACTCTCGCCTTGAGGAGATTCTGGCGGCTCCCGAGGTTGGGGAGGAAGGCGCCTTCGATTTTCGCCCCGAGCTTTCCACCCTCGTCGGCCACGGCGAAGCTCGTCGAGGCTCCCGGAAGGACCGCGGCCATGCCGACCTTGGTGATGCTCGGGAGCGACGCCAGGGCCGGGCGGATCGTCACTTCCGCTGTTTTCGGCAGCCTCTCGGTCAGCTCCAGGCCCATTTCGAAGCGCAGGGCGTCGACCACGAAGTACGCGACCGGCTGGGGCCGCCCTGCGACCTCCCTGGGATGGATCTGCGTCTGGAGAAGGAAGCCGGGAACCGACCACCCGGCCCGCTCCAGTGCCTGGCAGAAGCGCTCCGCCATCCGCGAGCAGGCATCCTCGTAGGCCCTGCGGACGATCCCCAGCGTCCTCTCATCCGCATCCTCTTCAAGGCGCGCGATCCAGGTCTCGAGCCGTCTCTGTGCCTGGTCCAGCCGGTACCAGCCGTCTCCCTCGCGCGTGTAGGCATCCACCCAGGCCGCCGGATCCGGAGGCGCCTTGTCCAAGGAGGCTCGCACCTCCTCGGCGGTCCTGCCCAGCTCGGCCATGAATCGGCAGGCCACCCATTGGGCCTTGCGGCCGAGGTCAAGATCGAGCCAGAAGCTGTGCTCGCGCTGGCCCACGATGTTCAGGGCCTCGCCGTACCGGCCCTCCGCGATCAGCTCTGCGCAGTGATCGAGAAGCGCTCGTTCCTCGAAACGGAAGGTGTCGATGGCTCCCAAGGCTCCCGGTGGCAAGGAGAGGCTGGTGAGGCCGAGCTCGTTCTCGATCCGGTCCGCGAGCGCCGGGTATCGGTCTCCATGATCCGACCGCAGGAGGTGAGAGATTCCGCGGACGGCCTTTTCCTGTTCCTGGCTCGTCGGCATCGGCACGCTCCGCAGCGAGTCGGGGATCGGGCAGCGGAGGTCCAGGCGGAGCTCGCCGAGCAGAACGTAGCGCAGGCAGAGGAAGCGCAGCCGGGTGAGCGTCTCCGAATCCTGGAGCGCGATCCCGAGCCGGTTCGAGATCAGCTTGACCAGCTCGCGCCGCGCGTCCTTGGCCTCGATCTCGGCATCCCGGCCCTCGTCCGCCAGCCAGCGGGCGAGGATCGCGTCGCCGCCCGTGACGTCGTGGAACAGAACCTTGAGGATGGACGGCGGCTCGGCCGAAGCGCCCTCGGAGGAGGCGCGGGCGATGTCCTGATAGGTGACCCCTTCGGGCGTGAGGTCGTCGACGACGCCTTCCGTGTAGAAGGGACGCAGCACGTTGCGGGCGGTCTGTTTGAGGCGGGGCTGCCAGGCCTCTCCGGCGACCTCCATCTCCAGCAGCACGGACTCCTCCGCGTCGCGCTCGACGCCTGCGATGTAGACGAGCACCGGAACCGGCACCTCGTCGCCGACGAGATATTCGACGTTCTTCCTCAGCTCGAAGAAGGAGCCTGAGTACTCGGCCAGCCAGGATTCGACGCCTCCAGGGCTGATGCTGTACTGGCAGCCCGGCCGGTTCCTGGGGCCGACGAGCTCGTCGAGGAACGGAGAGAAGTCCGAAGATGGGTCGTACCAGACCACGATCCTCTTTTTTCTCAGGAGGTCTCCGAGCTTTTTCGCGAGGTACTCGTGCAGGCCGTGTCTCATGCCGTCGCTCCACGCCGCCCGCGAGGACGGCCACGGCCTCCACCTCCTGGTACGGAGGGAGCTTCAAGAAGGCTTTTCAAGGCAGCCTTGACGGCCGGAGAGGTGCGCTCCGCCACGATCTCGTCCATAGGCCGGGCGGGGATCGGCCGCGGCTTCCACTTGCCGTCCTCGCCTTCGAGCCAGAAGACGTCCTCCAGACCATGGGCAATGGCGAGGCTCCGGTCCGTGGCGCACTTGGGAACGACCCGCTCCGGCCAGAGGTGCATGGCGAGATGGGACCAGTCGTACTGCTCGTTACACAGAGCGTCCCAGGTGGCTTTCAGCTCCTTTTGCCAAGGCTTGTGGTGAGGCACGAGGCGCCAGAGAGGGGCGAAGTTGATGATCACACCGTCGTCGAGGTCCGGACTCCAGAGCGGAGCGACGCGCCGGACTTCGTCCAGAAAGGCGCGGAGCTCCTCGACGAAAGACTCCCGGACATCCAACTCTCTGCGTTGAGCGGCCGTGGGACTGTCCCCGATCTCGGCCCGGAAGGCTTCGAGCTGCCTCTCTTCAAGAGCGAGCTTGGGAGTGACGTAGTCGTTCTGAACCTTGAAGAGAGTGTCGCGCGTGAAGGCGTGGATGTAGAGCCATACCGAATAGCGGGCCGAAGGCGTTGCGAGCTGCCAATAGATCGGCGCCTTGCGGCGGCTCTTCGAGTACATCTTGATATGGAGCGGGAAAAAATCGCGAGTCAGCCAGCGGCGGAGAGTCTCCTGGTTTTCCGGTGGAAACCCGACTCGTTCCAGGACGTTGCCAACCTGAGCGGTCAGATCGAGCGCGTGGCCGGGGTCGTCCACGAGAAGCGGGCGGGGTGGAAACTGTGCTTCGTCGGCCTCCGGGATCATGCCGGGGCTTCGTGCCGGGAGTGGGTCGAAGGGCTCGGGTTCGGGTGGGGGTTGGCGTTCACCGTTGGCAAGACGGATGTCGAAGCGGCCGAAGGCTACTCCCACGGCCCAGGAATGCAGAGCTGCGGTGGTGTCGGAAGGTGGTGTGTCGTCTGGGTCGTCTCCTGCGGTCTCGTCATCTGCACTGACGCCGCTGGCCGGTTTGGATGATGCCCAAGCCTCAATGGCTGCGCGGTCGTCGCCGTCGAGTTCATAAGCACCGAAGGAAAGGTCGTCGATAGCTCGCTGGATTTGGATGAGTTCCGCTTCCATGGATCTGGGGTCATACGAACCGAGACGGATGAGCAACGGGACAGGCAGCAAGAAAGCGTGAGAGGTTTCATTCACGGTATCGAGTGTGCGTTTGAGTGACCATGCGCGCCAAGTGTGATGAGCAAGTTCTCTATGGATGGAGTTGGGTAGCTTGGGCACCGGAGTGCGTTGAATAACGCCAACCTCGTAGGAGCCGAAGGCCATCTGGAGATCAACTAAATAGCGAAATGCGCTGCTAGTTGCTAAAGCTAGAAGAGAAAGCAGGGAAACGGAGTCATCTTCTTTGAAAAATACTGCGGGGCCTTTGTGACCGAAAATACAGCCCGCAGGCATGACGCGCATTCCTAAACCTTTCTGTGTACGAAGGGGCCAAGTGAGGCCCGGCCGGAAATAGCATTGTGCATTGTGTAGTTCTGCGGCCCAGTGTGGGCTCCAGCCGTGGGCGGCGCGATAGTCACTTACAAAAGTCTTCGCCTCGGCTCCGTCGTGCGCCCAGCGTATTACAAGATATACGTCCGCGTAGTAGAGGGAGTGCTGCCCACCCTTCGCAAACGGCACGTGAGACGCAAGCGTTCGTGGAACTTCCCATGCAAGGCGCAGAAACCGTCCATCATCCTTTGTTGATGCACCTATTGCCGCGATGCGGCCAGAACTTTGAAGAGGTGGAAGAACGGAGAAAAGTGACCGGATTTGATCGGTAATCCAGTATGCGAAGGGACTCCCAGGCACTTGGGAAAGTTCTGTTGGCTTCGTCTCAAAAACTCGCGAACCTCCGATCCGTAAGGCGTTGAGTAGTGCCTCCGCCTTTTCAGCTGTTGTTACATCCAGAAGTCGGAGAAAGAGAGTCATGGTTTCACCTGAAGGCAATACGCCGCTGTCTCTACCATTGCGCTATCAAGTACGCCATAGCCCAGATCGGCTAGAATAACCGGCGGAGCTTTCGCGAGCAGAATTTCCTCCCTCCACCTCTGGAAGCTCGATAGGAAGAAGCCGCTTCGAGAGGTGATGGCGCCGAGGCGGCCCGACGGTTGAATTAGCTCAATCGTGCGCTCAACGAAAGCTGAATAGAGGTCGGTTCTAGTTTTCGGGTAAGTTTTTTCGAACTCTTTCTTAGCTCCCGCGCTGGCTACGCCGAACGGTGGATTCATTAGCACCACCTCGAACCGCTCCTCGGCGATCTCCAACAAGCCTAAACCTTGAACTGCATCATCGCGAAACAGCCGTCGTCGGGCCCTCTGTGTTGCCGCGGCCTCATCAGAGAAGCGGGCTAGAGCGGTGCGGAGCCGGTCCGCGGGAGGTGCGAAGAGCTTGAGGTTCTCGCCTTTCTGGGCCGTTGACTGCACCAGTTCCTCCACCCGCAGCAGCAGGCCCATCTCGCCGGCGAGCTTCATGCGCTCGGCGAGCCTCTCGAAATGTGCCGCAAGCTCCGGATCGCCCAGGCGTGCGAGGAATTCGGCCCGGAGGTCCGCCTCGCCGGGCATGGGTTCGGCGATGACAAGGTTGGAGCGGCGGATGAGCGTGCGCTCGGCGCGCAGGATTCCGAAGTCGCGGAAAGCCCGTTGAGCGCGCATCCACAGGGCAAGCTGGGCGATCTGGGCGCAGCGCGGGTCGATGTCCACGCCATGCAGGTTGTGCCGCAGAATGAGCCCGGGCAACTCGCGGCGAAGCGCATCGATCGTCGGGTAATCATCTCGGAGCGTGCGGCCGGTCTCCTCGAACGCTGGCGATTCCGCATCCGACCAGGCCTCCTCGTAGATCACGAGAAGGAGATCGAGGGCATAGAGGAGGAAGTGCCCGGACCCGCACGCGGGGTCCAGGATGCGCAGGCCGCGAGGATCCTTTTTCGCTCGTGGCTCGTAGACCTCGTCGGGACGGCGAACCATGTACTCGCAGACATCCAATAGACGAGTTTGGCCCTGACGCATTTCGTACCAGATACGACCGAGCGTGTTGTCGGTGAGGAACTGCACGACGTAGCGAGGCGTGAAGAACTGGTTGCGAACGGCGAGCTCGCGGCTGTTGCGGGGGACCTGGGAGGCGTCCCGCATCGCCCGCCGCTCCTCGGGCGAGTTGAAGTACTGGTAGACCCAGCCGATCGTTTCGTCCTCCTGCCAGACGCCGGCAAGCTCGGGGCCGTTGAGCTCGGTCAGCAGTGCGTCGAGAGTGGCCCGGCGCGGCCAGAGAACCGAGGCCGGGTCGCGCCGGTCGAAGAGGACCTTCACCTCGGTGGAAAGCTCGTCGAGGATGCATTCGAGATAGAGGCGGTATCCGGCGCCGTCCGGAAGCAGGGGCACGCCTTCGGCGAGGCCGCAGAATTCCCGATAGCCGCTCGATTCACTTCCCTTCGAGACGCACTCCAGGACCAGATCGCGGGCCTCGAGCATCTTGAGTGCCACGAAGCGGTTGAGGGTGGTGAAGGCGGCGTCGCGGCGGTAGTCGGCGACGGCCTCGGCGGGCTTCATGCCGGCCGCGCGCTTGTGCTCGACGGCGGCGGCGATCTTCTGGCGCAGGAGCTGCTGCCGGGAGTCGAGATGGGCGCCGCCGGACGCCGCCACATGGCCGGAGAGGAGGACGTCATAGGTGCCTTCGAGCTGCGCGGCGAAGTCGTCTTCCAGCAGCCGGCGGGCGCGCTGGGTCGCCCGTTCGATGGCGGCGCGGGTGGGTTTATCCATGGAGTTTCAGCCTGCTGCGGATATGCGCGCGTTCATATCGGATATGAACGCGCTCATAAATTCGTTAAGAGTGCGCATAAACGGTCCCCTTGCGGGTGCCGAGGCGGACCAGTTTGCCCTCGGAAACCAGCTCCCGAAGCAGCCGGGTGGCCTGAGGCGGGGTGAGCTGGCAGAGCTCGGCGACGTCCTTGCGGCTGACCTGACCCTTCTGGGAGACGAGGCTCAGCACCATCTGGATCTGTTGTACGCGGGAAAAACCCGCCTGCCTGACGTAACCTGCTTCCTGCCCGAGTCTGCGGTACACGGCCGGGCTCAAGGTATAGGTTCGGCTGCGTGTGTTTCCATGCGCCTGGGCCAGGCCGGCTTCGACGAGGCGTTCCAGCACGGCGCGCGCGGCGGCCGGAGGCTTCTGGATGGCCTTGGCGATCTCGGTCGCATCCACCCGGCGGACTTCCCGGAGCATGGCCAGCGCAAGCAGGCTGTCGACGGGCAAGGGACTCTGGAGCCGCTGCTCTTCCTCCAGAACGAGAGCGAGGAATCCCAGATCCGCAGGATCGGAGCTGAACACCACGGTCACTCCCGCCGGATTGCTGCGGGTGTAGTCGGGCGCCGGCCGTCCATAACGGAGGAGCCCCTGGTAGATCAGGTCGACGCCGCGGCCCGTACGCTCCGCGAGCCCGAGTCGCTTGAGGATGTCAGCCAGCAAGGGATTGCGCGGCCGAGGCTCCACGACGAGCAGATTGTCGAGCGTAACGCCTTCGACGAAGCCGCCCGGGTTGCTGATGCTGAGCTCCGTGTCCGTCCACCGGATGTGGACGGCTCCGAGGCGGGCATAATCGCGGTGCGCCAGTGCGTTGATGACCGCCTCCCGGAAGGCGCGGTGGTCCACGGAGGGGACGGGAACACGAAACAATCCGGCCTGCATCTCTTCCTGCCGGACATGGACCTGGAACTGCTCGTCCAATCTCTCGAAGAGCCGGACCAGGGGCCAGCGATAGAAATCGTTGGTGTGGACACGGGTGTCCGAGAGAACCTGAAACGCCGCCTCGTGGGTGGGGAGATGCTCGCGGAGCGCGCTCTCCCTGCCGGCGAGCAGCAGTCCGGCCACGGTGGGTACTCGCAGGCCATCCCTGGTCCGGGTGAGGCCCAAGGCTCCGTCGAGCCCTTCGTCGTCGAGCCCGAGCAGCGAGCGGTCTCCTCCGTAACGCTCGATGGCCTGTCGAATCCGCTGCCGCTCCAGGGGATCGAGATCGCTTATGGCTGCGCCGGCAACCGGCAGCGCCGAGTAGTCGGCCAGCCGCAGGTCGGACTCCCGGGCAGGGAACTCATGAGGCAGGAACGGCACGCACTCGGGTCTGCCATCGGCCAGCAGCCGACGGCGCTGCAAGGTTCCATCGGTCGTTGCGACCAGTCGCTCGGATCGGGGGACCTCGATTCTTGCCACAGGCTTGCGCTCAACCTCCAGCAGCGACACGCGGACGCTCTGAGGAGGAACCGTCCTGTTGGCAATGAGAACGGTAAGACCGGTGAGATCGCGATGCTCCGGATGCAGACCCGTCACGGTTCCGTCGTCCTCGACGCCCAGATAGATCAATCCACCCTGGGTATTGGCGAGGCAGACGACTGCCATGATCAGGTCCCGGTCCGGGAGCTTCTTGTGGTCGCTCTTGAATTCGACGGCGAGCGACTCGCGATCAGGAACCTCTCTCATTGCACGATGACCTTCTTGCCGGCGCCGATCCAGCGGGCGCACTCCTCGCGGATGCCTTCGAGCGCCTTGTCGAGCTGCTCTTCACTCTCGATGCCGCCTTCGAAGTAGCTGGAGACGTTTACCTCCACGTAGCGCTCGCCGGCGAGGATCTTGTGGACCTCCGACACGGCCGAGCGGAGGCGAAGGCTGCAGGCGTCGCGGTCGGCGCGGAGCTGGGGAATCGGCGGGCGCGCATCCTGCCGCAGGGTGCCCCGGCGCAAGGGCTCCGCGATGACCTGGCGTTGCTCGTCTGAGAGGTCGGCCCATCCCGAGAGTCGGGACAGAGCATCCAGGGCGGCCTGATACGCCTCGATCCGCTCGGTCATGGCGATCTCGTGGCGGCGATGGTATTCGGCCGCAATCCGGCCGGCGATCTGCTCCACGGCCGGCAGCTCGCGGAAGAAGGTCTCCCGGCCGAGGAGGTCCGCAAGGCGCTCGGCGTCGGTCCGCAGCTCCTCGGAAAGGTCGGGCTCCTCCTGGAGGAAGGGCCAGAAGACCGAGAGAGCCTTACGGGCGCGGGCGAGGTCGCGGAGGCGGGGCTCGGAGAGCGCCTGTTCCAGCTCGGCGGCGCGCTGAATGGCCTCCTTGATCGACCGGTGGGCGCTGTTGAAGGCCGAGATGGCGCTTTCATCGCTGCCGCGCAGGATGGCTCTCATCTGTCCGAGCGCCGAATCGAGGAGCGCGTCGCCGGGGATGCGTTCGCGGATCAGCAGGGCCAGGACGGCGCCGACCGGGTCCGCATGGCGGTCGACCTCGCGCTTGATCTCGGCTGCGATGGGACTAGCAGTCAGCTCCCGGACTTCGCGGCCGAAGGTGTCGCGGAAGGCTTCTGCGGCGCGGATCAGCTCCTCGAATGCGACCTCCTGCTTGGGGCGGAACGAGGCCTGGCGGAAAAGGTTGTTGTTGCCGAAGGCCTCGCGCGCTTCGAGGCTGGAGGTGGAATCGAGCGTCTGGCCGCGGCTGGTCATCTCGATTCTGCCGGCGCGGAGGAGGCAGAGGACGAGGAGCCGCACGACCTCGAAATCCCAGCCGTAAGGCTCGCGCGCGAGCTCGGTTTCGAGGTACCGGCCGCTGACGGTTTCTCCGTACTCGGCGCGGTCGCGGATGCGGCGCATGGCTTCCGCCAGGGGGCCGCTCTCGGTGCGGAAGACCGGCTTTCCCTTCTCGTCGCGGAGGAGCTGAAGGCTGGTGAAGACGGGGGTGAGGCCGTGGAGGTTGTCGGCGGCGAGCAGGGCGTCGAGATCCTTCTTCTGGACCCGGGCCGCGGCCTCGTGGAACCGTTCGAAGACGTCGGGCAGGACCTGGCCGAGGATCTCGGCGGCCGCCCGGCCGACCTCGGTGGCATGGTCGCCGGGGCTGCGATCGTTGCCGCGGAAGTAGACGAGGCCGGAGAGGCAGGCGGAGCGCAGCAGGCGGCGCAGCTCTTCCTGGTGACGGCGGAGGCGGATCTTCTCTTCGCTGATGAGCCGGGTTTCGTCAGGGGTCCGGGCCTCGCGTTCCTTGCGTGCGATCTGCTCCTTGGAGCGGTAGGCCTCCACGGTCTCGCGGTCGATCTCCGGACTGAGGGGGACGGCCCAGAAGACGCTCTTGCGCTCCTGCTGGCTGCGCGCGCGCAGCTCGGCAGCGAGGGCGGCAAGCTCGCGGCTGCCTTCGGCGAGATACATCTGGAACACGATGTCGCCGTCCGCGATCTCGCGGCCCTGAAGAGCGAGGCCGGCCTTGAAGACCTTGGTTTCGAGCAGCGTGTGGGACGGCTGCGGCTGCCAGAACGAGGCGAGCACTTCGGCCTGGAGGCGGTGGGTTTCGCCGGGCCGGGGCTGGAGCGCCATGCGGTTGCGCTCCCAGTCGTCCTCGGCGGGCGTGGGGATGCGGTAGCCACCCTCTCCTTGCCGGACCTGGTGCGCGGCGACCAGCTCCTGGAGCGCGTCCTTGACGGTCTGGAGCCGCGAGTCCGCGTCCACTCCGGGATAGAGGGCGGCGGCGGCGTTCTCGGCGGTGCTGTGAACGCTCTGCACGCTCTGGAGCAGGAAGACGGCCTTGGCGACGGCCTGGGCCAAGGGGTGGCCGACCCGCTCGGGCAGCTTGGCGATCTTGGCGCGCACCTCGCTGGAGATGTTGCCTTCGACGAGGTCGTAGACCTGATCGATGCGGGCCAGAGTGCCGACGGGCTGGTCGGCGAGATCCACGGCCGGGTTGACCAGGAGCTGCTGGGCGAGCTTGATGATCGTGCGGTTGGCGCCGCCGACGTGCGAGCTGGAGCCGCCTTGCATGCGCAGGCCCGAGACGATGGAGATGATGAGATCGATCTGATAGGGGAGCAGGGGATAGAGATCGATGAAGCCCTGGCGGGTCAGCTCGGGCAGGCGGATGTCGGCGGTGAGGCGCACGCTGTCGAACAGCCGGCCGCGGTGGTCGTCGAAAACCTTGCCGAGCAGGGCCTGGGCTTCCGCGTTCTTGTCGAGGACGCGGCGGCTGGTGACCTCCGAGATGTCCGAAGATTCGAGATGGACCTGAAGGGGGAAGCGGTCCATGAGCCGGGCCAGCTCGATCCTACGGTCGTCGAGGCCGCCGACCAGCTCGGTCAGCTTCTCCTGTGAGGTGACGACGAGCCAGTGCCGGCCGCGGCCGACGCGGCCGAGGCTCTGGACGATGCCCATCAGATCGAGCATCTTCTGGACGTCGCGGGCCACGAACTGGCCGACCTCGTCGACCACGAAGAGGAGGTTGTGATCCGGCTTGCGGCGCCGCATCAGCTCGGCGCAACGCTCGGCGAGCTTGCCGGCGGTCAGCTCGACGCGGCCCTTGATGGCACGCACCCAGGAATCGGGCAGGGGATAGGTCGCGGGGTCCAGGTGGTGAAGGACGCGGCTGGCCTCGTTCAGGGCAAAGGCCACCTTTCCCTTTTCGGTTTTCCAGTCCTTCCTGATGATTTCCTTGTACGCGGCTTCGAATTCGCCGAGCCGGCCCGCCTCTTCGAGAGTGATCTCGAGCTCGGAGAGATCGAGATCCTTGGCATAGCCCAGGCTCTGGAGGAAGAGGCCGTACATGATCTCGGTGAGCATCTGGTTGCCGCTGCGGATGCCGCGGTCGGTGGAGACGTCGAAGATCACCGCGTGGGTGGGGATCTTCTCGTTGATCACCGAGAGAAGAGCGTCGATGGTGCGGTCGCCGATGCGCTCCGCGAAGCGCCGGCCGGCGGGCTTGCCGTCGATCGGCTCGTTCTTGATGGCGAGGCCGAGGAGCTTCGCGAAGCTCGACTTGCCGGAGCCGAAGAAGCCGGAGATCCAGATGCCGATGCCTTCGTGAGGCCGGCCGAGGGTGTCGCGGTAGGACTCGAGGATGTCCCGGAAGTGCTTCCTGATCGTGTTGGTCGCGACGTACTCGTCGATCTCCTCGCGGAGGATCGCCTCGGCGACCTGGTCGACCTTGATGACCTCCTCGATGTGCCGGGAGATGTCCGCGTGAAAGAGGCTCCGGATCGGTCTGTCGTTGCTCATGCGTTCATCCACTCAGAAGATCTTCGCGCGGTAGTTGTGCTCGGCTTCCTTGACGCCCATGAATCTCAGGCCGGCCGGGCCGTCGGGGAGCCCGGGGTAGAAGAGGATGATGGGCACGCCTGTCTGCCCCTTGAGCTGTTCGAGGAGAGCAAACGTGCGGTAGACGGGGAAGAGGGCGCCGGTGCGCCAGAGGAACACGATGTCGCGCCGCGGGTCCGCGTCCCTGGGCAGGCGGCTTGCCACAAGCTCCACGAGAGTCGGGGAGTAGTCGGCGAGAAGACTGTGGATCGTGTCCACGACCGTCCTGGTGTCGAGGTCGCGCTCGGCCTGGAACCATTCGGCGAGGGGGCGGTCGGACTCCATCGCGAAATCGAGGCATTCGGCGAGAGAGAGCAGGTGGACGACCTTGCCGCGGTTCTCCAGGCTGGTCTTGAGCATCTTGATCTGCCGGCGCATTGCGAGCTCTTCCTTCGGATCGTAGCGGAAGATCGCGAACGGCATGTCGTGGTAGGCGCTCAGGCCCTCGGCCGGATTCGGGCTCGCGAGAATCGGTGCGAGATCGTTGTTCAACCGGTGCTCGAATTCGCTCATGAGGTCAGCGTCTCCACGTATTCGGCCAGGCTCGCGCAAGGGAGGCGGAGCTCCACGAGGCTGCCGGCGGCGTGGTACTCCAGCTTGTGGAACTGGTGGAGGCGGAGAAGCTCGCGTTCCACGTCCTGGGGCTGAAGGAAGTACATCTGCCAGTCCGGAGCTTCGATGAGCTTGCGCGGATTGCGAATCGTATCGCGCATGGCATGCAGAAGGTAGAGAAAGCTCGGCTCCGGGAGGTGGTAGGACTCGAACCTCTTGATCACGGAGCCCTTGAGGAGGCCGAAGTCGACCGAGATCTTCAGGAGACCGGCGGCCACGCGGTGGAGCGTGTTGTCGGACCAGTCGTGATCGGTGACGCCGCCGCGGCGGCGGACCTCCTGGAGATAGGGGTAGAGGTCCTCGGGTTTGACCCGGTAGGTGCCGGCCTCGTAGGAGGGCTGGAGCCAGCCCACGAGGAAGTCGCGCAGGAGGAACTCGTCGCGGGTGATGTGCCAGAGGAGGAGAGGCCGCCAGAGGGAGAGCTCGCAGCCGGCCTGTGCGAGCAGGACGAGGGGCTTGTCGCGGCCGGCGGGGTCGAAGCGCCGGTTGAGGACCTTGGCGACGTCCCGGAGCCAGGTCTCACTGGCGGCGCCGATGAAGTTCTCCTCGCGCAGCCGGTCGAGGTTCTCCCGTTTGGTCCGCCTGAAGTCCCACTGGGCGAAGACCAAGTAGGTTTCCGGGATCATGGCTCCCTTCACGACCGTGAACGACGAGACCACCTTGGAGCGGGAGCCCTGGGCCGAGCGCTTCGCCGCCATCAGTCCTCTCGCCGGATGTAGGGGACGGCAAGCGCTCTGGCCTCGCCCAGGGAGAAGCCGAGGGCGAGCTGAGTCAGGGTCGCGTCGTCGGCCTGGAAGATTCCGGGAACGACGACGGTCCGCTCCGAACGGGTGAGCCGGGAGCCGGTGGCGAGGTCGGCGTCCGAGACGAGGCCGAAGGAGCGGAGCACCTCGGAGAGGCTGCCGGCCGGGGGGCTCTCCAGGGAGGAGAAGAAGCCGTTCCACTCCTCGGCATGGTCAAGCCAGTGCTCCCAGCGGATGTCGAATTCCTCCTCCAGGATCTCCGGGAGATGCCAGAGCGTAGCGGTCCTGGGGAGGCTGAAGATCTCCGAGCAGCGATGGGCGGCCACGGCGAAGGACGCGCGGGCCTGGGCGAAGCGATAGGTCCGAGGGAAACCCCGGCGAAGCACCTTGGCCCCGTTCGGGCCGAGCTGCTTCGTGTTCCACCAGCAGGCACGGTCCATCTCCCCGTACCGGGCGACGACGAGGCGGAGCTTGAGAAGGCGATCGAGGTCGATCTCACTCATGGTGCGACAGCTTCACGGATGTTCCGGCCTTCCTCGGGCAAAAGACCCATGGAGGGGGTGGCCGGGATCATATCCGGTCGGGTGGCGCACAGGAAACGGGATGGGGAACTGCCAGGGAGGGGGCTTTCTCCTCCCTGGCAGGCAGGGGATGACCCTACGGCTCAGGGTTTGTCGGCGATCCAGCGGCTGCGGCGGGCGCGGCGTCGGCTGGCTCCGGGGCAGCCGGGAAGAACGCGTTCAGCAGGCCGGCCCCGCAAGGCTTTGGACAATCCTGGTTGGTTCTGGGGATGGCGTTGGCCTTCAGCCGTGCCAGGATCTGGATGGGAGTCAGAGCAGGATTCCGCGAGAGCATGAGCGCCGCTACGCCAGCGACGTGAGGAGCGGCCATCGAGGTGCCGTTCATGGGCCGATAGCCCCCTTTGACCATGCTGAGCACGCCGTCCTTCATGTTATCGTGATTGTCATCCCGTTCGGTATCGCCTCCGGGTGCCATGATGTCAATCCGAGGGCCGAAGTTGGAGTAGCGTTCAACAAGATGGCCGCGTGCGTCGCTGGCTGCAACCGTGATCACGTTCTTGCATCCCCCCGGCGTGGCCTCGGAAGCGTCAATAGCATCGTTTCCGGCGGCGACGATGATCGTTACTCCACGGGCTGCGGCCGCATCAATGGCGGCTTGTATATCGGGGAGCTCGCTGCAGGGCGCTTTAAATCCGAGGCTCAGATTGATGATCCGGGCGGGTGTGGGATTGGTGACGATCTCGTTTGGGGTGATTGGTACTGGCAGCCCAGCGGCGTAGAGGATGGCGTCCTTGATATCGGCAGCATCGCCACCACACTTGCCGAGAGCACGGATTGGTTGAACCTTGACGTTCCAGTTTACGCCGGCAATTCCGACTGCGTTGTTGGTACCTCCGATCCCGACGATGCCCGCAACGTGAGTCCCGTGCCAGGAATCGGGAATCGCTGCTAAAGGTTTGCCGCTGCAGAAAAAAGCGGCCACGCCGTCGCCCTTATCGGTCGGGTCGGAGTCGCGTCCCGGCTGAGAGTCGGCGGCACGGCGGTCACTTCTGATCATGTCGAAGCCGGAAACCATGTTCGCAGGCTGTATGTCAGGGTGATCAGTGACAATTCCCGTATCGATGACCGCGACAACGACGGAGGCGTCGCCTATCCCGTTGTCCCACTCCTTGAGCAGGTTGATACCTCCGGCACTGGCCAGGCTTCCGCTTCCATTGTCAAAGAGGTTCCATTGGCGTGGGAAGTTCACGTCGTTGGGTAGATGAGTCAGATACGGTTCTGCAATGTAGTTGAGCTGTGCGTACTCTACGTCAGGTCTTTTGCGAAGCTCCTCAAGCGCCTCGATCGTGCGTTGACGAAGAGAGGGTCCGTTAGGCGAGATCAGATCCGCGTTCACATTCATAGCGTAGTTTCCGTTGGAAAGCTCTTCGGGCTCTCCTTCGAGCGCTATGTTCTCAAATTCCCCGGCGGCGACGGCTGCCTCGAACTCGGCGGCATCAGCCGGACGAAAAACGACCACACCGGGTTGGCCCGCCCTCGCCGATGCAATGTCGTCGCGCTTCTCGAGCTCGGTTGCTACCTTTGCTGTCCGTCCAGCCAGGGTCTCCATGCTTTGAGACGTGAACAGATCAACGTCGAGCTTCACAAGGAAGGCTCCGTTGCCGAGTGGACGAATGTTGTCGGACAGGGCGACGGCTTCAAATTCCTGGATTTCTCCCGCGGCGTCCGGACTTGCAGGAGCCTCCTTGAGCTTCACGATGATCTCCCCGGGAACGAAGTCGGCTTCACCGGAAGGCTGTGTGAGATCCAGTGGCGGCAAGATCTCCTGTCCTGTCGAAGCCCGAGGCAGGAGTAAGAAGGTCCAGACGCTGAGGGCGAAAGCGATCGTGTGCAGGTTCGACATGTCATCCTCCGTCGAGAAGTGTGTCGATGGAAGGAGACGGACTGTTTGTCGCGTTTCCCCGGGGCCGGCAGGGAAATTCGAATCAGTGTCCGTCTTACCCCGGTAGGCAAGAGCCGGCAGAGCCCTTCGTATTCAGAGCCTCCGGCCATTGGCTCGACAACCTCATCAACCGAGAGGATATAAAATGCGAAACCTGACACTGGCTCTCATCGTTTTCGTGCTGCTTGCCTCGCAGGCACAAGCGCAGATCGGCGTTAACACATACGTGCGGCCTGGCAATGAAGGAGAGACGACCGGCGCCCAACCGACTGTCGCCGAGACGACTGGGGCCCAACCGGCCGACACCCAGACTACCGGCAACGAGACCGATCGGGAGATGGCTAGCTTCATGATCGCTGTTGACGGCACAATGACGGAAGGACATTGTACAGAAAAAGACCTTGAAGGCTTCGCCCCAACCGGCACCGATCCGGCGAGGGCTCAGTGCTTCTGGAGGCAAAGTGGTCAAGAGTACGGCAAGTACACTCGCTTTATCGGGACTGACGGGAATGTCGCGGCTTCCACGGAGGTCCTATCGGATGTCTTGTACGGTGTGCGAATCTACGTCATGACGGCTATCTCCAGTGAATCGGACGACAACAGCTCGAGTGAGACCGGGGACGACACCAACACCTCGAATGATGACGCAGTCGCGAAGAACTTGAATCTTCTCGCGGCGAGTGGTGGCAACTTTTCTATTGGCGCGGCATACCCCATCTACGCCAAGCAATTCACGGTGGGAAGGGGATCGTTTGTGTGGAATGCGACCGGACGTGCCGGCTCGACGCTTCAGCAACTCGGAATCTCGGCGGAGCAGGGAGGCAGCAAGAGCTTCAATCTGAAGGACTTGAACGGAAACCTCGAAGGAGCGACGGAGTTTCAGATCGATCTCCTGTCTCACGAAGGAAAGATCGGCTTGGTCGGGTATGGGAAAGTTGGGGCCATAGTCGGCACGAAGAAATTCGCCGAGGCACTGGGCACCGAGGGCCGAAACTTCTGGTATCACCAGTTCGGCGTTGGCATAAAGCTGGCTGACATGTTTAAAGTATTCCTGACATGGAATAGCTACAGCGACGACAAGCTTCCGAATGACGGGGCTGTCGTGAGCGTGACTCTCGGAAAATGATGGCGCCTCTGGAAACGTGAGTTGGCGCCCGTGGCTCAGTGGTACAGGTTCTTGCTCTCGCCCGCCGCCAGCCCGGGAGCATCGAAGTTGCCGTGGTCCTTCGCCCAGCTCAAGCGCTCGCGTAAACCACCCTGCCAGACGGTCTGGAGCCGGGTACCTGACGCTCCGGCCGAGCGCTCTTCGAGAACGTCCGCGCCGGGGTCTGCGAGCCAGTAGACCTCGGCGCCCTGTCTCTTGAAGTGGAGGGCAATCTCGCCGGAGCCGCTGCGGAGCAACTGGGCCTCGAGCTCGGCCGCGGCGTCTTTGAAAGAAAGCTCGCCGCGCTCGATCACGTCATAATTCGGCGGCGCGCTCAGGAGCACGCCGGCCGGCTCGGAGGTTCGTTCCGAGCTGCCGAGCTGCGATACGAAGAACATGCCGAAGCCGATGACGGCTCCGACCAGGAGGATGGCGTAGAGAACGATCTTCATGCGCCCATCCTACGCCTACGCCGGCACGATCCGGTCGATCTCCGCGAGATCCTCCGCCGTGAGCTGCCAGCCGGCGGCGCCGGCGTTCGATTTTGCCTGCTGGGCCGAGGTGGCGCCGGCGATGACCGAGGCGACGACCGGACGCGCGAGCAGCCAGCCGAAGGCCAGCTCCAGGAGCGTCCGGCCACGGGACTCCGCGAAGGCGATGAGACTCTCGACGCGGTCGAGACTTTCGTCTGAGAGCAACTCGGCGAAGCGGCCCTGGCCGGGCTTGATGCGGGTTCCCTGCGGCAACGGTTGGCCCTTGCGGTACTTGCCGGTGAGGAGGCCGCTCGCCAGCGGAAAGAAGGGGATGAAGGCGAGACCCTGGCGCTCGCACTCGGCGAGGACGCCTTCCTCCGGTTCGCGATGGAAGAGGCTGTATTCGTTCTGCACGCTCACGAAACGCGCGGCTCCGGACTTTACGGCGGCTTCGGCTTCGCGGAGCTGATCCGGCGAGAAGTTCGAGCAGCCGATCTCCCGCACCTTGCCGGCCTTCACGGCTTCGTCGAGCACGGCCAGGGTGTCCGCGATCGGGACGTCCGGGTCGGGCTGATGGAGCTGGTAGAGATCGATGACGTCGGTGCCGAGACGGCTCAGGCTGTCGTCCAGCGCCTGGCGCACGTAGGCGGGCTTCGCGCCCTTGCGTTGCTCGTCCATCTTCATGCCGAACTTGGTCGCCAGGATGATCTGCGACCGCTTCCGCCCGAGGGCCCGGCCGAGGTATTCCTCGCTCTGGCCGGTGCCGTAGATGTCCGCCGTGTCGAA
>JACZDC010094075.1_pt1 | contig 26758 bp, 23 predicted proteins | sample 8641791 | NCBI WGS metagenome assembly JACZDC01 (sample SAMN15324613, study PRJNA640507) | soil metagenome | isolation source: intercropping peanut in the second line | place: China: Luxin town, Laibin City, Guangxi Province | collected 2019-07-25 | depth 10cm m
GCGTCAGGCGGCCGGGTTCTCCATCCGGCGAGCCGCCGGATGCGTCAGGCGGCAGAGAAGAACCCCCTCCCCTTCCCTCCCCCGCTTCGCGGGAGAGGGCGCCCCCACCCATGGTTAGAGCCGGCGGGACGCCGGCGCTCCCAGTACTATCCCAGCGCCTTCTCGATCTCCGGGAGGTCGATGAGCAGCGCGCCGCCGGTCACCGAGGACGAGGGGTCGAACTCGTAGTCGCGGATCACCCGGCGGAAGACCTCGCGCAGGGCTCGCGCTCCAAGCCGCGGCTGGCGCGCGGCTTCGGCGGCGATCTTGCGGACCGCGGCCGGCGAGAGCGCCAGGTGGACGCCGCGGCTTTCAAAATAGGCCCGGCTCTGGTGGTAGGCCGAGTCCGGGCTCTCCAGGAAGATGCGGACCAGTTCGTCGGCTCCCAGATCCTGGAGCAGCACGACCGCGTCGAAGCGGGAGAGGAACTGCGGGCTCATGCCGTACTCGAAGAGGTCCTCGTTGCGCAGCCAGTCCCGGAGGTGGAAGACGAGCGCTTCCTTGACCGAGCCTCCCTCCACGACCGTCACCGGCCGGAGCGCGCCGCGGTCCTTACCGATCGTCACCCGGTCGTAGACCGAGTCGTAGAGACCCTCGAAGGCACCGGCGCAGACGAAGAGGAGTCCACTCGAATCGACCGTGGCCGTGCCTCCTCCAGACCAGTCCGGCAGGTCGAAGGTCACGGCTTCGTTCTCGATCAGTGTGAGCAACGCCTCCTGCGCGCGGATGCCCGCCACATTCGGCTGGCCGCCGACGTGCGACCGGATCTTGTCCACCTCGTCCACGAAGACCATGCCGTTCGCGGCCCTGCCGAGGACGTCGGGGAACGCGGCGTGCGGGCCGAGTTGCTCGCGAGCTCTCTGGAGAAGTCTCCCCAGCACCGCCTCACCCGGCCGGCCGCGCTCCGCTTCCTCTCCCAGGACGTTGGCGTGGATGCGGATGACCGTCGAGCGCTGCGCCAGCGTCGGATCGGACGCCAGATAGGTCTCGACCGCGCGCAGAAGCGTGGTCTTGCCGGTTCCCGACGAGCCGATCATCAGGATGTTGCCCGTGCGCAGTCCGGCGAGGTGCTTCGAGAGCGCCACGGCCATCTCCCGCACCGAGTCCTCCTGGCCGAGGACCCGGCGGGAGAGAGCTTCCGCGATCTCTGCCGGTGGAAGGATCATACCCGCATCAGGACGGAGCCCCAGTGGAGACCGGCCCCCAGGGCCACGAAGGCGACGAGCGCTCCTTCCGGAGCCATGCCCGCCTGCCGTGCCTCGTGGAACGCCAGCGGCAGGGTGGCCGAGGTCGTGTTCCCGTACTTCTGGATGTTGTTGTAGACCTTGTCGTTCGGGAGCCCGAGGATCTGCTGCGCCTTCTCGTTGATGCGCAGGTTGGCCTGGTGCATGATGACGAGGTTCAGGTCGTCCGTCGTATATCCCTGCCGCGCCAGCACCTCGCGGGTCACCTCGGGCATGCGCGTGACCGCGAGCTTGAACACGGCCTTGCCATCCATTACCGGCACCGTGTCCGCGACCTGGATCATGTCGCAGCTCACGAAGGGCCGCCGCGCCGAGCCGCCGCCCGGCACATAGAGGATGTCCTTGTGGTTGCCGTCGCCGTAGAGCACGGAGTCGAGGATGCCGCGGCCCTCGTCCGGCTGCGCCTTGAACACCATGGCGCCGGCCGCATCGCCGAACAGCACGAGGAGATGGCGGAATTTTGAATTCCACTCGAAGTCCTCCTCCGGCAGCGGTCCGGGGTCGCGGCCGTGGAGCACCTCGAAGGTCTGGGCCGAGAACGGCATCAGGGACGTGTGGACGTCGGTGCCGACGAGGAGCACGTTGCGCGCGACGCCGCTGCGGATCAGCGCGTCTACGACCTGGAGGCCATAGGCGTAGCCCGCGCACTGCTGGCGGATGTCCAGGCACGGCAGCGGACGCATGCCGAGCTTCTGCTGCAGGAGAGTGCCGGTGCCGGGGAAGTAGTGGTCCGGCGTCATCGTGGCGCAGACGATGTAGTCGATCTCGCCGGCCTCCATACCGGCATTCTCCAGAGCCGCCTGCGCCGCCTGGACGCCGAGCTCCGAGGAGCCGACCCCGGGCTCCACGTAATAGCGCGTCACCACGCCGCTGCGCTCCCGGACCCAGTCATCGTTGGTCTCGATGATCTTGGACAGCATGTGGTTGTCGACTTCGAGCGGAGGAACGGCGACGCCGGTCCCCGCGAGCACGGCACGAGCCTGGGTCATCTGGGCTCCTTCATGATGGGAGTCAGGGTACGTCCGGAGGAGGCATGCCCGGCCGGTCCCGGAGGCGCGGGTCCGGCCGCTGCTGGCCCGGGACGTAGATCACGGTCATGTCTCCGCGCCGGATGAAGCGGTACGAGCCGGCCGGCCGCCGGCCGTCGAGCCCGGCGGGCGCGGAGTCGTCGTAGATCCATACCTCCAAAGGTGAGGCTCCGGGCACAGGCGGGACTTCGTGGTCGATCTTCTTGGGCGTCCCATACAGGATGAAGATCGCGCCGCGGTCGGTACGGCGCCCCTGGATGCCGGACTCCGAGAAGGCCTTGTCGGCGTACGCGGCGCGATCCTCGAAGGCTTCGCGGATGGGGTTGCCCGCCTTCTCGCCGTTCGGATCGCGCTTCGCCCAGAAGGTCTCGACGAACTGGCGGGCCTGCTCGTCGTCCTGGATGGCGAGGAAGGCCTGGGTCTCCTGCGGGGTGGCGAGCCGGGCCACGGCGCCGACCAGCCAGCCGGTGTACTCGGGGCCCAGGAACGGATTGGTCAGGTCGACGGGGTTGCGGGAGGCCGTGCTGCCGCAACCCAACGCGAGCAGCCCGGTCAGGAGGACGATTCTACGAGCGCCGGAGCAGATCAAGGAACTCTTCCCTCACCGGTTTCTGGTGGAAGATGCCGCGCAGGGCGGAGGTGACGGTCAGCGCTCCGGGCTTCTTGACGCCGCGCATCTCGACGCACAGGTGGCGCGCCTCGATGACGACCATGGCGCCCTTGGGCTGGAGCTTCTCCTGCAGGAAGGTGACGACCTGCTCGGTGATCCGCTCCTGGAGCTGCGGCCGCTTGGCGTAGAACTCCAGGATGCGGGAGAACTTGGACAGCCCGAGGATGCGCTCGTTCGGGATGTAGGCGATGTGCGCGTGGCCGTAGAACGGTACGAGGTGGTGGGCGCACATGGAGTAGAAGGGGATGTCCTTCTCCATCACCATGTGGCTGTAGCACTCGTCGTTCGGGAAGGTGGTGACCTTCGGCTCCGCGCCCTCCGAGAGGCCGTGGAACATCTCGATGTACATCTTGGCCACCCGCACGTCGGTCTCGGACAGGTTCGGGTCCTTCAGGTCCAGCCCGAGGGTGGTCAGGATCCCGCGGACGTGGTGGGCCAGGGTCTCGATCTTGCCGCGCCGTCCCTCGTCCGGATCGGCCGCCGGATCCTGATCGGGGACAAGCTGCTCGGGGACGATGACTTCAGGCTTGCTCATCTCGGCGCACCCCTCGAAAGGCTTCCTATCCTATGGGGCCGGCCCGTCTCTTGCAACCTTCGCGGGCGAGGGCCTCCGGGCCTTCTACCACAATCGCTTTCCAAGGAGGATCCCCATATGAAAGTCCGCGACATCATGACCGAGAACCCGGCCTGCATCACCCCCGAGACCACGGCCCGCCAGGCGGCCCGCCTGATGGAGGACAACGACGTCGGCAGCCTGCCGGTGGTCGAGAGCGATGCCAACCGCCGCCTGGTCGGCGTGGTCACCGACCGCGACCTGGCCCTGCGCGTGCTCGCCCGCGGCGAGTCGCCCGAGGTGGCGGTGCGCGAGGTCATGTCGAGCAACGTCCAGGCCTGCCGCGCCGAGGACAGCCTCGACGACGTCGAGAATGCCATGAGCCGCCACCAGGTGCGCCGTGTCCCGATCGTCGACGCCAACAACTGCGTCATCGGCATGGTCGCCCAGGCCGACCTCGCCCGCGAGCGCAAGGCCGTCGGCACCAAGGACCTGGGCAAGGTCCTTGAGAAGATCTCCGAGCCGGCCGGCGTCCGGTAGGAAGAAGGACGGACAAGGACTGCAGGGACTGCAAGGACGACAGGGACCAAAGACCCCGTCCTTGGAGTCCCTGATGTCCTTGCGGTCCTTTCCCGCTATGATCGGCGGATGATCTACGACCTCTCGCCGATCGTGCGCCCCGACACCCCCGTCTGGCCCGGCGACACCCCGTACGACTCCCGCCTCACCTGGTCCATGGCCGAGGGGGGGACGGTCAACGTATCGGCCATCACCACGACGCCCCACCTGGGATCGCACGCCGACGCGCCGTTCCACACCGAGCCCCGCGGCGAGACCATGGCCGACCTGCCGCTGGAGCGCTACCTGGGACCGTGCCGCGTGGTCAAGGTACCGCCCCAGCCGCTCATCGAGCCCCGGCACCTGGACGGGATCGACCTCTCGAACCCGCCCCGGCTCCTGCTCAAGACCGAGAGCGTGCGCGACCGGAAGACCTTCCCGGAGCGCTTCTCGGCGCTGTCGCCGGAGCTGGCCGCGCTGCTCGGCGAGAGGCGGGTCCTGCTCGTCGGGCTCGATACGCCGTCCGTCGACCCGTTCGACAGCAAGACCCTCGACGCCCATCATGCTCTCGCTCATGGCGGCGTGGCCATCCTCGAAGGCCTGATTCTCGACGGCGTACCCGAAGGGGTCTACGAACTGATCGCCCTGCCGCTCCGGCTGGCCGGCCTCGACGCCTCGCCCGTGCGGGCGGTGCTCCGTACGCTGGAATCCTGAATTAGAATGGCGGCCATGATGGAAAGACGCGCCGTAAGGCGCGGCTGATGTCGCAAGGAGGGAATCCCGTGAACAGCAAGGAGTTCGTTTCAGGGCTGATGGAGGAGATGCATCAGCTCTTTGCGCGCCTCGGCGAGACCGAGACGCTGGAGTCCGAGTCGGAGGGACAGGTCGACGTGGTCACACTGCTCCGCCTGGCGCTCAAGAGCGAGCTGGAGGCGAGCGAGCTGGCCGGCCTCTGGCTGCCGACCACGCCGGAGATGGACGCGAAGATGTGCCTCGCCATGCAGTGCGGCGACGAGATGAAGCACTACGGCATGATCAGCCAGCGACTGTCCGAGCTGGGCGAGGACCTGTCCAGCTTCGACCCGCTCTCCGACGGCCACAGTCCGCTCTACCAGTACCTGCGCGGCCTCCGCACCACGGTCGAGCGCATCGCCGCCGGCCCGTTCACCAGCGAGGCCATCGCCACCGTGCGCAACGCGCAGTTCGTGAGCTTCTGCCGCACGGTCGGCGACGAAGGCACCGCCCGTCTGTACGACGACGTGATCCAGCCCGAGGAGCAGCACCACCACGAGCTGGGCCGGCAGGTGCTGGAGAAGTACGCCACCACCCCCGAGCTTCAGGAGCTTGCCGCCGCCGCCGTGCGCAACACGCTGGCCATCGCCGACGAGCTCCGCAACCTGGCCGCCAAGACCACCGGCGTCCACAACATCCCCGTTTCCTGAAGGATCGACATGGCTCCAGAGATCTCGACCGTCGCCGTCCTCGGCGCGGGCACGATGGGACGCGGCATCGCCCACGTCTCGGCCCTCGCCGGTTATACGACCTTTCTGTACGACCCGTTTCCCGAGGCCTTGAAGAAGGCCGAGTCCACGATCCACCGCAACCTCGCCAAGGGCGTGGAGCTGGGCAAGGTCAAGGCGGACGACGCCGACCGCGCCCGCACCAGTCTGCGCACCGCCGAGAACCTCGCCGACGCGGTGCGCGAGGCCGATCTCGTCATCGAAGCCGTGCCCGAGGACATGGGCCTCAAGATCCGCATCTTCCAGGAGGTCGTCGCCAACTGCCCGGAGCACGCGCTCCTGGCCTCGAACACCTCGGCGCTCTCGATCACCGAGATGGCCGCCGCCACCGGCCGGCCGGACCGTTTCGCGGGCATGCACTTCTTCAACCCGGTCCACGTCATGAAGCTGATCGAGCTGGTGCGCGGCCTGGAGACGTCGAAGGAGACGCTCGACGCCATGACCGCGGTCGGCGTGCGGATGGGCAAGGAGATCGTCACCGTCAACGAGTCGCCCGGCTTCGTCACCAGCCGGATCAACGCGCTGATCGGCAACGAGGCGTTCCGCATGCTCCAGGAGGGAGTGGCGAGCGCCGAGGACATCGACAAGGCGCTGAAGCTCGGCCTCAACCATCCGATGGGTCCGTTCGAGATGGTGGACCTGGTAGGCCTGGACGTCCGCCTTTCGATCCTCGAGTTCCTGCAGCGCACGCTGGGAGAGGCCTACCGTCCGAACACGCTGCTCATCCAGCACGTGAAGGCCGGCCGCCTCGGGCGCAAGGTCGGGCGCGGCGTCTACGACTACAACGAGCAGGGAGAGCGGGTGCGATCGTCACGGTAGGGTTCCCTCTCCCCCGGCACGGGGGAGAGGGCTAGGGAGGGGGGGGACGGGAGCAAACCGCAAGCTCCTTGACTCCCAGCTCCAGCCGCCGCGCCAGCTCCGGCAGCGCGGCGGCGTCCACCGAGCAGTGGGCGATGCGGAGGTAGCGCGGCTCGATCGAGATCAGGCCCGTATCGTGGCGCTCCAGCAGGTGCCGGCGAACGGTCTCCGAGTCCAGGCCGAGCTTCTCGGGCAGCTCCACCAGGGCAAAGCAGCCGGAGTTGAACGGCAGCACGGTCAACAGCTCCGGGTCCGCCTTGGCCAGCGCGCTCTTGAGCGTCCGGTAGCGCTCCTCCAGCAGCAGGCGGACCTGCTCCACCTCCTCCGCGATCCCGGTCTTGCGCAGCGCCTGGAGCACCACGATCTGGCTCGCGGCGACTGGCGAGCCGACCGTGGCCCGCACCAGCGCCTCGGCCTTTCTCTCCAGCTCCCGGGCCGGTTCCGACTCCGGATCGAGGCCGAAGGTCAGGAATCCGACCCTCCCGCCAAAAAAAGAGAGCTCTTTTGTCGCGCCATCGACCTTCACAGGCACCAGATTGGGATGAGACCCGATCAGGTCCCAGAACAGGGAGGCGCGCGGCACGTCCGGCTCGTAGACCAGTCCGGCGTACGCGTCGTCGCAGACCACGACCAGCGGGCGGCGCTCCGCCTCCTCCACCAGCGAGGCGAGCACCCCCTCCCGCTCCGGCGCGGTCAGCGAATAGCCTCCCGGGTTGGACGGCAGGTTGAGCAGCGCCACGGCCGGCTCCCCGTCCGGCAGACCGGATAGAGCTTCGGTTATTGAGCGGATGTTGTAAAATCCGTTCACGTATCCCGGAGCCGAGAGGACTGTCGAGCCGGAGCGCACCGCGAAGGCCTGCCGGTAGTTGCCCCAGTAGGGTTGCGGGATCGCGACGGCCCTGCCCTTGCCGCCGAAGAGGTCGGCGATCAGGGACAGGCCGTGACTGAGCCCGGCGGTGACGAGCGGGAGCGTCGAGGGGAGGTCTGGGTCCACGCCGCGGCGCTGCCAGTCGCGCCAGAGGCGGCGGACCTCGTCGAAGCCTCCGACCGGGGACTCGCCCAGAGCGAGCTCCAGGTCGGCGGCGGGGAGGCGGAAGGCGTTCGCGATCGCGCGCGCGTCGATCTGGCGGGAGCCGTTCATGGGCGCGCAGTATACGATTTCGCGGGATACAACCCGCATGAGAAGAAAGAAACCTGGAACCACCTTGACCGTACCAGCGATGCTCTCACTCCTGGCCGCCAGCCTGTATGGAGCCGCGATGCCCGAGCCCATCTCCTACACCCTGCGCTTCCCCGCACCCCAGACCCACTACGTCGAGGTGGAGGCTCTCGTCCCCACGGACGGCCTCCCCGCGATCGAGCTGATGATGGCGGTGTGGACACCGGGGTCCTACATGGTCCGGGAGTTCTCCCGCAACCTGGAAGGCGTCAGCGCCGAGGCCGAGACCGGTGAGCCTCTCTCCATCCTCAAGACGAGCAAGAACCGCTGGCGGGTGGAGACCCGCGGCGTGCCGCGGGTGGCCGTGCGCTACCGGGTCTATGCGCGGGAGATGTCCGTGCGCACCAACTTCGTGGACGAGGGCTTCGCGATCCTCAATGGCGCTCCGACCTTCCTCACCCTGGCCGGCGGCACGCAGCGTCCCCACGAGGTGCGGGTGGTCCTGCCGCCGCAGTGGCGGACCTCGGTCTCCTCGCTCCCCGGAACCGACAACAGCTTCCGGGCGCCGGACTTCGATACGCTCGTGGACTCGCCGATCTATGCCGGCAACGCGCCGGTCTACCGCTTCGAGGTCGACGGCCACCCTCACCTGCTGGTCAACGAGGGCGAGGGCGCGATCTGGGACGGTCCGCGCTCCGCGGCCGATACGGAACGCATCGCGCGCGAGCAGACGGCCTTCTGGGGCACCGTGCCCTACGACCGCTACGTCTTCTTCAACCTGATCACCGAGTCGGGCGGCGGCCTGGAGCACAAGAACGCCTGCGTGCTCATGACCAGCCGCTGGAAGTCGCGCACCCGCGACGGCTACCGCGACTGGCTGGAGCTGGTGAGCCACGAGCTGTTCCACGCCTGGAACGTCAAGCGCCTGCGCCCGGCCGAGCTCGGACCCTTCGACTACGAGAACGAGGTCTACACCCGCAGCCTCTGGTTCGCCGAGGGGGTGACCTCCTACTATGACGCTCTGCTCGTCCATCGCGCCGGTTTGTCCTCGCGGGACGAGTACTTCAAGAAGCTGAGCAAGGACGTCGAGGCGCTCCAGACCACGCCGGGCCGCATGGTCCAGCCGCTGGAGGAGTCGTCCTTCGACGCCTGGATCAAGTACTACCGGCGGGACGAGAACACGGTCAACACCGGGATCAGCTACTACACCAAGGGGTCGATCGTGAGCTTCCTCCTCGACGCGCGCATCCGCCAGGCCACGGCCGGCCGGCGCAGCTTCGACGACGTCCTGCGCCTCGCCTGGAAGCGTTACTCCGGCGAACGGGGTTTCGAGCGGGACGAGCTCAGGGCCGCCGTTTCAGAGGTGACGGGGAGCGATCAGGACGCCTGGCTGACCCGGGCCCTGGAGACCACCGAGGAGCTGGACTACGAGCCGGCGCTCGCCTGGTACGGCCTGCGCTTCGTCGAGAGCGAGGAGGACAACGGTGGAGAGAAGGACAAGCCGTCGAAGCCCTCTGACGAGCCGGACGGCTGGCTGGGCGTGGACACGGAGATCCAGTCCGGACGGCTGGTGGTCACCCAGGTGCGCCGGGAGACGCCGGCCTACGAAGCGGGCGTGAACGTGGGAGACGAGATTCTCGCCCTCGGCGACTACCGGGTGCCGGCGGAGGGCTGGAACGAGCGGCTCAAGGCCTACCGTCCCGGCCAGAAGGAGACGCTGCTCGTGGCCCGCCGGGAGCGGCTGACCCGGCTGCCCGTGGTCTTCGGCGAGAAGCCGCGCCTGCGCTGGAAGCTCGAGGTCGATCCCGAAGCCACGCCCGAGCAGCGCGCCCATCTGGAGGACTGGCTCCGCGGAGCGGAGGCGGGGACGCCGGCCGAAACGGAGGCGGCGCTGGAGGAGACCCGCTGGTAGGAGGCCTCCCCTGGACGCGATCGGGATTGTAGGGGCAACCCTTGTGGTTGCCCTGGCCGAGGGCAGGCACAAGGCCTGCCCCTACTCGAAGCTCCAGGTCTTCACATCCCACCGCTCTTCCGGGTGCTGGCGCTCCAGCGCCAGCGCGCCGATGTACTCGGGCGAGAGGCGGAAGTGCTCCAGCCACCAGCGCGCGCCCGCCTCGGCGTCGCCGCGCAGGGAGAGCATGCGCGGCGGCTCGCCGGGCGCCAGCGTGACGTCGAACGAGTCGAGCGGCGCGGCGAGGCCCTCTCCCACCGCCTTGAGGTAGGCTTCCTTGCGCGTCCAGCAGTTGAAGAACGCCTCTTCCTTGCTCTCCTTCGGCACGCCGCGCAACACGACCCTCTCACTGTCCGAGAAGAACCGTTCGGCGATCTGCTCGCAGTCGGGCATCGGCTTCAGGTACTCGATGTCCATGCCGATCTCCCGGCCGCGCACGAAGCCGACCAGCGCCATCTCGTCCGAGTTCGAGAGATTGAAGTAGAGGTCTGTCGAGCCTTCCAGAAAGGGCTTCCCTCGGGGGCCGTACGTGAACCGGACCAGCTCCGGCCGCGTCCCCGTATAGGCGGCGAGCAGGGTGCGCAAGGCGCCGCGGCCCACGATGTACTGGCGCCGGTGGCGATCGAAGCGGAAGCGGTTGGCGCGGTCGTGCTCGTCCTGGGCGAGGGTCCGGCGGAGCGCCTCGACGCGATCCTCGGGAGGATCGAGGCGGATGGACCAGATGTGGACCTCCCCCACCGGCAGAACGAGCCCGGCGAGGGAGTGGGGAGGGAAGACGCTCACGGCCTCGGGGCGGCCTGGCTGAGAACCTCCGCCAGGTCGCGCGCCACGGACTCGAGGACCATGTCCTTGGCGCCGTGGATGAAGAAGTGATCGCCCGGCAGCATGCGCAGCCGGAAGCGCCCGCGGGTCTGCTCCTTCCAGGCCGCGCAGTCGTCGCGGGTGACCTCCTTGTCGCCGAGGCCGCCGAAGCAGGAGATCCCGATGTCGAGCGGCTCCTCCTGCTTGTAGTCGTAGGTCTCGTTGACCGCGAAGTCCGAACGCAGGACCGGCAGCAGCAGCTTCATCAGCTCGGCGTGCTGGAGCACCTCCTCGGGCGTGCCGTTGAGCTCGCGCAGCTTCACGATGAACTCAGGCTCCGGCAGGGCGTGGATGGGCTCCTCCATATCCGGGATCTGCGGCGCGCGCCGGCCGGAGACAAAGAGGTGGAGCGGCAGCTTCCGTCCGCGCCGGCGCAGCTCGCGGGTCAGCTCGAAGCTGAGCATCGCCCCCATGCTGTGGCCGAAGAACACGAACGGCAGGGCCTCGAAGTGCGGCTCCAGCGCGTCGGCGAGCGCCTTGACCAGCGGCTCCGGCGTCTCGAACGGCGCTTCCTTGAGACGGCTCTCCCGGCCGGGGAGCTGCACGGGGCAGACCTCGACGTCGGAAGGCAGAGAGCTACCCCACCCGCGATACGCGGAGGCTCCGCCTCCCGCATAGGGGAAGCAGAACATCCGGACGCGGGCGCGCGGGTTCACTTCGCGGTAGGCGAGCCACCGCTCGGGGGTTGGCGTAGTCGGTTTCACGACGCGAGGATCAGTTGGCTTCCTGACCGGCCTGCTTCTGCTTCTCCATCTCCTCCATCTTCTTGCGGAGGGACAGCGGGCGCATGTCGGTCCAGACTTCCTTGATGTAGTCCAGGCACTCCTGCTTCGGGCCGGACTTGCCGACGTCGTTCCAACCCAGGGGGTTCTCGCGGTGTGCAGGCCAGATGGAGTATTGCTCCTCGTGGTTCACTACCACCTTGTAGATCGTGTTGTCTTCGCGGTCTTCCCAGCTCATGTTGTGTCTCCTTCCGGATTTCGAACCGCCATGCCCGGAGACGCCGGGCCGACGGGGGCATTCCTTCTCTTAAGTGCCATGACTGGCCCAGGCGTGACACCTCGGGTCGGGGAAGCTTATCAGCTCCGTCAGTCCTCCGTCGATGCGGCGGCGTGTTTCTCCCGCGCCCGGCCCAGCGCCCGGATCAGGACCTCCAGGTCCTCCGGCCCGGTCTGATGGTGCGTGATGCAGGCCCGCAGCGCCGGACCGTCGCCGAGACGAGCCGTGCTGATCCAGGCCTCGCCCGAGGCGACCACGTCCGCGGCCACCGCGTCCAGGAAGCCCTGCGACCGGCCCTCCCCGCCAGTCCCCACGAAGTTGACCAGCGGCAGCGGCGTGTCGTTCACCACCAGCCAACCCTCCTCCCGCAGGCGCGTCCGCAGGAGGTCGCCCATGGCGGTCTGGTGGCGGATGGCCGCCTCGTAGCCCTCCCAGCCGGCCACGGCCAGGGAGAGGAAGACCTTGAGGCCGATGAACCGCCGCGACCACTGCATGGAGTGGGCATAGGGGTCCTGCACCGGCATGCCGGCGCCGTCGCGCGGCATGTAGCCGGTGGCGACCCGGAAGGTGCGTTCCAGGAGACCGGGGTGGCGGGTGATGAAGATGCCGGCGCCCATGGGCACGGACAGCCACTTGTGGGCGTCGAACGTGATCGAGCTGGAGCGGCCGATGCCGTCGAGGGCGCCGCGCAGCTCGGGAAGGAGCGCCGCGGCGCCGCCCCAGGCCGCGTCCACGTGCAGCCAGAGCCGCTCCTCGTCGGCGATGTCGGCGATCTCCGCGATCGGATCGATGACGCCCGAGCCGGTCGCGCCCGCGGTCGCCACGACCAGGAACGGAGTGCAGCCTGCCTCACGGTCCTCCTGGATGCGATCCCGCAGGGCGTCCGGCCGCATGCGCAGCGACGAGTCCGTGCGGATCTCCCGCACCGCCTCGCCGCCGATGCCGGACAGGCGGGCGGCCTTGATGACCGAGTGATGGGCCTCGGGCGAGACGTAGACCACCGGCTGGCTGCGCAGCGCGACCATGCCGCGCCGGGTGGACTCGGGGAAGGCGCGGTTGAGCGCCAGGAGGAGCGCCGTGTGGTTGGCCTCGGCGCCGCCCGAGGCGAACGTCCCCTCGGCGCGCGCCGGGTCGTAGCCGAAGCGCTCGGCGAAGGTGTGGATCAGATGCTGCTCCACCTCGACCGCGAAGGGGCTGTGGCTCCAGGCCGCGAGCTGCGGATTGAAGGCGGCGACCAGGGCGTCGGCGGCGATGCCCATGGTGGTCGAAGCCGGGTTGAACAGCCCGAAGTAGCGCCGGTGCGAGGCATGGACCTGATCCCGCCAGAGGCTCTGCACCGCGAAGTCGAGCGCCGCCAGCGGATCGACCGGCTGCGCGAAGTCGTACGGCGCGAGCCGCGCCCGGATGGCATCGGCGTCGAGCGGCGGAGCCACGGGAGCGGAGTCGACCTCGGCGGTATATCTCTCGATGGCCTCGACCAGGCGCCGCCACAGCTCGCCACGAGTCTCGGCCGGAAGCATCAGCATCGTTTCCTCCTCGGGTACGGTTTCCTCGGCTTGGAGCGGTACATCATACCGGACCGGATGCATAGTAGAGTTCGCCCGATGACCCCACCACCCACCCTTCCCCCCTGTCGCCGGACTCCGAACTGCGTCTCGACCCAGGCCACGGACCCGGCGAAGAAGATGGACCCGATCGCCTACGGCGGCAGCCTGGAGCAGGCTCGGGAGCGGCTGCTCCGGGTCCTGCGGGCGTACCCGCGGACCACGATCGTCCAGGAGGGTCCGGTGTCGATCAAGGCGGAGTGCCGGAGCCGCATCTTCCGTTTCGTGGACGACGTGGACTTCATCCTCGACGACCGGGAGAAGGTGATCCACTTCCGCTCCGCGTCGCGGCTGGGGCGCAAGGACTTCGGGGTGAACCGGAAGAGGATGGACGAGATCCGCAACCGGTTCCAGGCCGAGCCGTGAGGGTCTGGGAGCTGCGGACCCGGATCCGGCTGCCCCGTCCCCGGTCCGAGGTCTTCGGGTTCTTCGCGGATGCCGCCAACCTCCAGGCGATCACGCCGCCCTGGCTTCACTTCCGCATCCTGACCCCGCAGCCGATCGCCATGCGGGCCGGGGCGAGGATCGACTATCGGCTCCGACTGCACGGCATCCCGATCGGCTGGAAGACCGAAATCACCGCCTGGAAGCCGCCGCTCCGCTTCGTGGACGAGCAACTCCAAGGCCCCTATCACCTCTGGGTCCACGAGCACACCTTCGAGGAGATCGAGGGCGGCACCCTGGCGGAGGACCTGGTCCGCTACGCCGTGCCCGGCGGCGCGCTCGCCAACTTCCTGCTCGTGGAGCGCGACCTGCGGGCGATCTTCCGCTACCGCCAGCGGATGCTCCAGGACGCGTTCGGGCGCTGGCCTGGGGACGCAGAGGGGGACGTCACGATCTCGCGGGCGGGCAGTCTACCCTGACGTGGCGACGTTCTACCCTGTCGTTGCGACATCCTACCCGGCGGGTAGCACCCTCTACCCTCACGTGGCAAGACTCTACCCACTGGGTAGAGCCCTCTACCCTTGCGTTGCGACCTCCTACCTTGTGGGTAGACCCTTCCACCCTGTGGGTAGAGCCCCCTACCCTGCGGGTAGACCCTCCTACCCTTGCGTGGCAACGTCCTACCCTTGCGTGACGACGTCCATCCTTCAGGTAGATTGACGCCATGACGAAGTCCCAAGACGACCTCTACGCCCCCCACTACGCCGACGGCCGGTTCTTCAACCCGTGGCAGCGCTTCCAGACCCGGCTCCGCGACGTGATCAAGTGGCAGCTCGCCGGCAAGGCGCCGTACGACCGGAAGTCGCCGCTCCGCATCCCGGTGGTCGCGAACGACGGCCTCTATCTGAAGGACAGGGGCCAGCCGGATTCGGTCACCTGGGTCGGGCACTCCACGTTCGCGGTCCAGGACGGGGGCGAGGTCTTCCTGACCGATCCGCACTGGGGGGCGCGCGCGCTCGTGCCGCCGCGGCTCAGCCCGCCCGGCATCCCGATCTCCGCCGTGCCCGAGGACGCGTTCGCGGTCCTCTCCCACAACCACTACGACCATATGGACGCCTGGACGGTCAAGCATCTTCCCAGGTCCATTCCCTGGTTCGTACCGCTCGGGCTCGCCGGCTGGTTCCGGTCCCGGGGCCTCACCGTAACCGAGCTCGACTGGTGGCAAAGCGTCCGCCACGGCCGATGGATCCTGACCTGCCTGCCCGCCCAGCACTGGTCCAACCGGCTCGGCATGGCCCGGCACTCCACGCTCTGGTGCTCCTGGCTGCTCGACAATGGGGAACGCCGCTACTACTTCGCCGGCGACAGCGGCTACTTCCATGGTTTCTCGGAGATCGGCCGGCGGTTCGGACCGATCGACGTCGCCTTCCTGCCGATCGGCGCCTACGAGCCGCGCTGGTTCATGAAGTACCAGCACGCCGATCCCGCCGAGGCCTGGCAGGCGTTCCTCGATCTCGGCGCCCGCCACATGGTGCCCATGCACTGGGGGGCGTTCGACCTGACCGACGAGCCCGCCGACCTGGCCCCCCGTGTCCTCGAAACGATCCTGGAGAAGGAGGCCGACCGCGGCCGGGCCCACATCCTGGCGGTCGGAGAGCGCTGGATGCTCGAAACCCCTGTGGTAGAGTGAGATCGCTTCGGCAACGAGCACGGTTTCGACGGCCATGAAATCTTCCGCCCAGCCGCTCCCCCGGTCGCCGCGTCGCGGTACCCAACCGGAAAGGGCCACCCGGCGCCCCGTCCAGCTCGAGCTGTTCGGCGAACCGTCGGCGCCCCGGGAGGCCGTCCGTCCGCGGCTGGTCCCCAATCCGGATGCCAACCGCCTGGAGCTCCTGCGCCGGCTCAACCGCTACGCCGCTGGCCGGCTCCGGGACCTCAAGCTCACCGACAACCGCCGCACCATCCTGAGCGTCCGCCCGGCCTCCGACCGCGCCCGCCTGGAGCTGCGCATCCACCGCTCGTTCCTGGAGGCGTCCGAAGAGGTCGTGCGCGCCGTTGCCGAGTTCGTGGAGAGCAAGAAGGGGAGCGAACGGGCGCGCCAGGCGCTGGTCACGATCCGCGAGCACTTCTCACAGCACCGCGGCGGCGCCGGCGCCCGCCGCAGGCCGGTCCTCCGTCCCGAGGGCACCACGCTCGACCTGCGCCAGGTGGTCGACGATCTCAACCGGCGCTACTTCGAGGGCCGCCTGTCCGTGGACGTCACCTGGGGACGGTCGTCGACCGTCACGTCCGCCGGCCACCGCTGCCGGCGCGGCCGCTCGGCGAGCCTCCAGCTCGGCAGCTATTCCTATGAAGACAAGCTGATCCGCATCCACCGCGTGCTCGACGACCCGGGCGTCCCCCGGATCGTGGTCGAGGCCGTGGTCCACCACGAGCTGCTGCACGCCGACATGCCGCCCGAGATCCACAACGGGCGCCGCTTCTTCCACACGCCCGAGTTCCGCCGCCGCGAACGCCTCTTCCGCCAGCTCGACCGGGCCAACGCCTGGATCCAGGAGCACCTCCCGGAGCTGCTCCGCGCGCGGAAGGATGCCTCCCGGGGAGCGCGCCGGAACCGGCGCTCCTGACCCGGAAACAAACCGGCCTCCGAATCCGTAGTGTCTCTCGTCTCTGGAGGGATATCGGATGCTGTCTGCTTCTCGTCTGATCCAACTGGCGCCCCTGCTCGCCCTGACCTGCGCTCCGCTGTTCGCCGCGCCGGCTCCGACTCCGTCCGAGGAGATCGTGGTCAACGGCAAGAAGAAGATCCACTACCGCATCCCGCGCGCCGACGCGCCGATCCGCGTCGACGGCGTGCTCGACGAGGAGGTCTGGCAGCGCGGCCTGATCATCGACCTCCACAACGAGATCGATCCCGGGAAGAACGTGCCGGCGCCGGTGACCACGCGCGCCTACCTGGCCTACGACGACGACAACCTCTACGTCGGCTTCCGGGCGGACGATCCGGACCCCGCGTCGATCCGCGCCCACCTCCAGGACCGCGACACGCCGTTCCGGGACGACTGGGTTGGCATCATGATGGATACGTTCAACGACGAGCGCAAGGGCTACGAGTTCTTCGTGAACCCGCTCGGCGTGCAGATGGACCTGGCGCTCAACGAGGTCTCCTCGGACAACGAGGAGGACGCCAACTGGGACGCCATCTGGAGCTCGGCCGGCAAGGTCGACGACAAGGGCTACGTGGTCGAGATCGCCATTCCCTTCAGCTCTCTCCGCTTCCAGCGCGCCGAGGGCGAGCAGACCTGGGGCCTCACGCCGTTCCGCTCCTACCCGCGCAGCCGCCGCCACCAGATCGCCAGCATGCCCATCGATCCGGACGACAACTGCCTGCTCTGCCAGCTCCCGAAAGTCACCGGCTTCTCCGGCGCCACGCCGGGACGCAACATCGAGATCGATCCGACCGTGACCGCCCACCGCACGGACGTGCGCCAGGGCTTCCCCGACGGCAGGATCGAGGATGGCGATCCCGAGGCCGAGGCGGGCGTGACCGCGCGCTGGGGGATCACTCCGAACCTGACCTTCTCGGGCGCGATCAATCCGGACTTCTCGCAGGTCGAAGCGGACGCCGCCCAGCTCGACGTCAACACCCAGTTCGCCCTGTTCTTCCCGGAGAAGCGCCCCTTCTTCCTGGAGGGCGCCGACTACTTCGACACCTACATGAACGTGGTCCATACCCGCACGGTGGCAGACCCGGCCTGGGGTGTGAAGCTCACCGGCAAGGAGGGGAAGAACGGCATCGGCCTGTTCGTGACGCAGGACGACGCGACCAACCTGCTCCTGCCCGGCAGCCAGCGCTCCTCCTCGGCCGCGCTCGACCTCCAGACCACGGACGCGGTGCTCCGCTACCGCCGCGACCTGAGCGACACGTCGGACGTCGGGGTGCTGGTCACCCACCGCGAAGGCGAGGGGTACCGCAACAGCGTCTATGGCGCCGACGGCCTCTGGCGCCCCACGCCTTCGGACCAGGTGCGCGTGCAGGTCCTGGAGTCGCAGACCGAGTACCCGGGCGGCTTCGCTTCGCTCAACACTCTCCAGACCGGCGCGTTCGACGGCCGGGCGCTCCGCGCCGGCTACTCCCACGACACCCAGAACTGGAACGTGTACGGCCGCTACGAGGAGATCGATCCGGGCTTCCGGGCGGACCTCGGGTTCCTGCCGCAGGTGGGCTACTCCATGAAGCTGGCCGGGCTGGAGCGGCGCTGGACCGGCGAGACCGGCGACTGGTGGACGCGGATCTTCACCGGCATCGACTGGAACCGGAGCGAGGAGCCGGACGGCACGGTGCTGGAGGACGAGCTGGAGGCCTGGGCGGGTCTCAACGGGCCCATGCAGTCCTTCTACTTCTTCGACGTGGGCCAGCGGGAGCGGACCTGGAACGGGGTGGTCTTCGACGACCGCTTCGTGTACGGCGAGATGGAGATCCGGCCCACCGGTTCGCTCTACCTGCGGCTGAGCGGCAGCGTAGGCGACACGATCGATTTCGCGAACACCCGGCCGGCGGACAAGATCGAGGTGTCGCCGGGCATGGCCTGGAACGTGGGCCGGCATCTCCAGCTCGTCCTGGATCACACGTTCCAGCGCCTCGACGTGGAGGGCGGGCGGCTGCTGGAGGCGAACCTGACCCAGCTCAAGACCGTCTACCAGCTCAACATCCGGACCTTCGTGCGCGCCATCTTCCAGTACGAGGACCTGTCCCGGAACCCGGAGCTCTACCTCAACCCGGTGTCGGAGAACGAGGAGCAGCTCTTCTCGCAGCTCCTCTTCTCCTACAAGCTGAACCCCCAGACCGTGCTTTTCCTGGGGTATTCGGACAACTCGTTCGGCAACCAGATCGGGGACAGCACGATCGACCTGACGCGGACCGACCGCACGCTGTTCTTCAAGGTCGGTTACGCATTGGTGCTGTAGGGGCAACCCTTGTGGTTGCCCCTGGGCATGATCGGCGTGGCACGCCCAGGGCAGGCACAAGGCCTGCCCCTACATCTATCCCTTATAAGGAAGCGCCGCTCCGAGCTTCCGGGCCACCCGGTCCTGGATCCAGTGCGGGTCCCACCACTCGACAGGATTGACCGGCAGCCCGCCGAGCAGCAGCGTGAAGTGGAGATGGTCGCCGCCCGCGAGGCCGGTCTGGCCTGACCGGCCCAGCTCCTGGCCGCGCTCGACCATCTGCCCCTCCTTGACGCCGATCGACGACAGATGGCCGTAGAGGCTCAGCAGGCCGTAGCCGTGGTCGACCACCACCGCATTGCCGTAGATCCCGAAGAACCGCGCCAGCACCACCTTGCCGCGGTTCGAGGAGCGGATGGCGTCGCGCTCCACCGAAGCCATGTCGAAGCCCAGGTGGTCCTGCTGGTCGATGTCCTTGCCGTTGTAGACGTAGGTCCGCCGGTCCGCGAAGGCGGCGGTGATGGCGGCGTTCATCATCGGCATGAAGGGCTCGGTCCACAGGAACTTGCGCTCCGACTTCGCGGACAGGTCCTTGAGCGTCTGCGCGTTCTTCTTGCGCAGGTCGCGGTTGATCGCCAGGTAGTTCTCCAGCAGGCCCCCCTTGTCGTCGATCTCGGGCGACTGCGAGAGGATCTCCGGCACGACCTTGTTCATGTAGGCGTCGTCGACCTTGATCGTGTCGGTGCGGATCGGCCGCGGGTCGAACCGGTCGACGAAGGCGGCCTCGGAGCGGTTGCCCACCTCGTCGACCGCCACCAGCCGGATCTTCGTGGGATCGGTCAGGTAATAAGGAATGGCGAACAGCACGAAGCGCTGCTGCTTGTCGGCTCCGGGCATCGGGAAGCCCTGGAAGAACCAGTCGCCGGCCTGCACCCCGTCCTTGACCGCGCCCTCTCCCACCCGGTAGACGATCGCCTCGCTGCCGCCCTGGCGCACGTAGTGGAACGTCGAGAGGACCGCGAGCACCGGCGGCGCCAGGCGGACCGGCAGCTTGACCTCGGACACCACCGGCGCCGGCTGGCGCAGCAAGGTGCCGGCCCGTTCGACGCTGACCCGGACGACCGCGTCCCCGGAGCGCAGCCCCTTCACGGTCTCGCGGCCGACGTCGACCGTCATCTCGACCGGCGGCGGGGTCCCGAAGGAGAACGCCGACTTCGGCTGGAAGTCCTTCTCCTGAACGGGCTTGACGTCCATGCCCTGGACCACCTCGACACGCACCTTCTCGACCCGCTGGGGGTCCTCGATCCGGATGCGGATCGGGGTCCGCCGGCCGATGCCCGGCAGGTCGGGCTTCACGGTCAGCTTCGGCTCGGCTCCCGTATAAAGGGTTGCCGCCGCCACCGCGGCGACCACCAGGAAGGCCAGGATCATCAGAACACGGAGGAAACAGCCAGCGGTATTACGGTCACGGTCGCGTCGAGCCATCGACTCCCTTTCCCTGTTGTCGGTCCATCGATCTACGGGGTCAATCTGTCTGTTCGGCACCCGCGCGCGGATCGTATCAGAGCCTCGCATCGGGGTCCGACCAGGGAAAAATTACATTTTGGGGAATTTGAGCTGAGTGGGAATGGGGACGACCGTGTGTTTGTTGCCACGGGTTGAAAGCGCACACCCGACGGGATGTCCCGGCCTCTCCGAGGAGGGGGCGGACCGTCGAAAAATTTGCAACTCGCTCGGCTCGCCTTGGAGGTGTGGTGAAGGATTCCCGCTTTCGTCTGTTGGCTGTCGTCCTATTGGTCTGCCTCGCCGCCGTGGTCCACGTGGCGCTCAGTGTGCCGAAAGATGTGCAGGCCGCTGTCACCCCCGCCACGCCCGCCCGGGCCTCCCGCCCCGCCGTGTCCACCGGCCTGTATGCCCAGGCCGCCCGAGCCCTGCGCCGGAGGAATTTGCAAGAGGCGCGCCAGCTCCTGGAGAAGGTCGCCGAGACCCATCCCAAGGAATCGGCCCGCGTGCAGCTGGTCGAAGGGCTCTACGCCGTGGAGGCCGGAGAGGCCGAGCTGGCCCAGGACCTGCTGGCCGAGGCTTCCAGTCCCGACCACGAGCTCGAGGACTGGCGCCTGATGCTGCTCGCCGAGAGCAGCCTGGAGAATGACGACAACGACGGCGCGGTGGGTGCTCTCGACCGGCTGCTCGCGAGTTGCCCCGACTCCGCGCTGCGGCCCCAGGCCTATCTCCAGGCGGCGCGGCTGGCGTACGACGAAGGCGACGAGCGCCGCACGCTGTCGCTGATCCAGGACGCGCGGCAGGAAGGGGTCTCCGGCCGGGCCGCGGTCGAGATGGAGAACCTCGCCTGGAAGATCGGGCGCGCCATCGACGACGACCAGGTGAGCCGCGAGGCCGGCCGGCGGCTGCTCGCCGAGGCGCCGCTCACCGCCGGCGCGCTCGGCGTGGCCGACACCTTCCGCGCCATGGACGGCGAGCTCGACTGGGGCCGCATCCTCTCGGCCGGCGAGGTCAAGCAGCGCGCCCGCTCCTTCCTCTCCGTGGAGCGCCTCTCCGCCGCCCTCGACACGCTCGACAACGTGCCGCAGGAACAGCGCGACGTCGAGTGGCACCTCCTGCGCGCCCGCGTGCTCATCGAGTCCGGCAAGCCGCAGGACGCCCTCGCCGCGCTCGACGGCGCCTCCGCGCGCACCCGCGAGGAGCGCGCGAGCGTCGAATGGGAGCGGGCGTTGGCCACGGCCCGGCTCGCCCGGAGGGGCGATCGTGCGCTGCTGGAGTCCTCCCATGAGCATCTCGCCGAGGCGGTCCGCCTGGGCGGCGAGAACCAGCTCTCCCGCGACGCGCTGGAGGACCTCTACGAGGACTTCCTCGACGCCGGTCTCGTACCCCAGGCCGTGGACGTGCTCAAGACCCTGCGCCGCGTCGACCCGGGCGACTCCACCGGCGCCCGCGACCTCTGGGAGCGCGGCTGGAACGCCTACCGCCGGGACGACTTGGAGATGGCGGTCACCCTCTGGGCCGACCTCGCCGAGGTCTATCCCGAGCACGGCGACGCCCAGCGCGGCCGCTACTGGCAGGCGCGCGCCCTGGAGCGGCTCGGCCGGCCCGGCGACGCCCGCCGGATCTACAGCGACATGATCGCCTCGTCGGACACCTCGGACTTCTACGGCCGGCGTGCCATGGCCCGCCTCGGCGAGGCCCCGGTGTCCTCGGAAATCTCGGAGATCCAGCTCGCCCAGGCCTCTGAGTCCAGGTTCCCCTCCGACCCCCGGCTGGAGCGCGCCAAGCTGCTGACCGACCTCGGCCTCGACGAGCTCGCCCGGCGCGAGATGGAGCTGGTCGAGGACCAGGCCAACCCCCGCGACCTGCTCGCCCTGCGCGCCCTGGTCCTCGGCCGCGAGGGCAAGCGCCGCGAGAGCATCGCGCTGCTCCGCGAGGCCTTCCCGGCCCTCGGCGGCCCGCAGCAGTCGACCGTGCCGGAGGAGATCCTGCGCGCCTATTACCCGCTGGACTACCAGGACACGATCGTCGCCGCCGCCCGCGCCAACGGCCTGCCGCCGTCGCTCGTGGCCGGCATCATCCGGCAGGAGAGCGCCTTCGACCCCCGCGCCACCAGCCCGGTGGGCGCCCGCGGCCTGATGCAGCTCATGCCCATGACCGCGCGCGAGATGTCGTCGCGCCTCGCTCTCCGCGCACCGCAGGACGGCCTCTACGATCCCGAGTACAGCATCGAGCTCGGAGCCGCCTACCTGAAGCAGCTCCTGCGGATGTTCGACGGCAACGTCGAGCTGGCGGTGGCCGGCTACAACGGCGGCCCGAACCGCATCCAGCGGCTGTGGAACGAGGCCGGGCCGGCGCCCGAGCTCGACGACTTCGTCGAGAATCTGGGCCTGGAAGAGTCCCGGGACTACGTGAAGCGCATCCTGGTGCTGGCCGACAGCTATCGCCAGCTCTACCCCGAAGCCGGATGATCCTTTTGTAATCTCTCCCCCCACCTTCATCCAGAAATTACAAAGCCGCCGCCCCTCCGGGCGGCGCGCTTCCTCTTATAGGAACCAGGCGTTGTTCTTGCAGACGATCCGGCATCTCGCGACATCCATGGACGAAGAAATAAGAGACGAAGCACACATCCGCCGGTTTGCGTTCCTGGCCGACCTGAGCCATGCCCTGTCGGCCTCGCTGGAGGAGCACGAAACCCTGTCCATGCTGGCGCGCTGGATCGTGCGCGAGCTGGCCGACTACTGCTTCATCGACGTGTTCGACGAGAGCGGCGAGATCCGCCGGGCCGTCAGCCTGCACCGGAAGCCCGATCTCCAGGAGGTCCTGGACGAGATGCAGCGGCGCTATCCGGCGAAGCTGCGGGCGCACATGGGCATGGGCCGGGTCCTGCGCACCGGCCAGCCGCTCCTGGTGCCCGTGGTCACCGCGGAGACGATGCGGGCCGCTTCCCAGGACGAGGGGCACTTCCAGCTCGGCCTGCTCCTGGCGCCGCGCTCGTCGATCCTGGTCCCCATGATGTCGCGCGGCCGGGTGCTGGGCGCGATCTGCCTGGCCAGGTCCTGGGACGGCAGGGATGGCGAGGGCGGCCGCCGCTACGGCCCCGCCGACCTCGCCCTGGCCGAGGAGATCGGCAGCCGGGCCGCCCTGGCGCTGGACAATGCGCGCCTCTACCACGCCGTCCAGGAGGCCCTCCGCCACCGCGACGAGAGCGTCGAGGCCCTGCGCCGGAGCGACGAGGAGCTGCGCCGCCGCGTCGAGGAGCTGGCGCGCGAGGACCGGCGCAAGGACGAGTTCCTCGCCATGCTCGCGCACGAGCTGCGCAACCCGCTCGCCGCCATCTCGAACGCCGGCCACGTCCTCGACCAGGGTGGCGCCGCCGACGACCGGACCCGCGGCCTCGTGGCGGTCATCGGCCGCCAGATCCGCCATCTTTCACGGCTGGTGGACGACCTGCTCGACGTCTCCCGCTTCACCCGCGGCAAGATCGAGCTGCGCAAGCACCCGGTGGAGCTGCAGCCGATCGTCGAGGGCGCGGTGGAGACCACCCGGCCGCTGCTGGAGCGCCACGGGCACCGCCTCACGGTCTCGCTGCCCGTGGAGCCGGTCGTGCTGGAGGCCGACGCCACCCGCATCGAGCAGGTCCTGGCCAACCTCCTCAACAACGCCGCCAAGTTCACCGAGCCCGGCGGAGACATCGTCCTCGCGGTCGCGATCCAGGCCGGAGAGGCCGTGCTGACGGTGCGCGACAACGGCCCGGGCATCGCGCCGGACCTCCTGCCGCGCATCTTCGACCTGTTCGTGCAGGAGGACCGTTCGCTCGTCCGCTCGCACGGCGGCCTCGGCATCGGCCTCACCCTGGTGCGCAGCCTGGTGGAGCGGCACGGCGGCCGGGTGGAGGCGCGCAGCGAGGGCCTCGGCAACGGCAGCGAATTCATCGTCCATCTGCCGCTCCTCCAGGGTGCCGAGCCCATCGCGCCCGTGCCGGTGCCGGCCAGAACGTCGGCGGAGCCGGGCGCCGCCCGCATCCTCCTGGTCGAAGACAACCTGGACGCGGCCGACGCTTTGGCCGAGCTGCTGCGCATGTGGGGACACGAGGTCGACGTCGTCCACGACGGGGCGTCGGCGGTCGGGAAGGCCGGCGCGGCGCGGCCGGACGTGGTCCTCCTCGACATCGGCCTGCCCGGCATGGACGGCTACCAGGTGGCCGGCGCCCTGCGCGCGCTGCCCGACCTGCAGGAGGCGCTGCTGGTGGCGCTCACCGGCTACGGCCAGGAGGCCGACCGCAAGCGCTCGGCCGCGGCCGGTTTCGACCACCACCTGGTCAAGCCCGTGGACCTCGAGGAGCTCAAGCGGCTGGTGGCGGCCGGGCGAAGCATCGGAAGAGGGGATGAGGGGCCTCCGGGAGACACGAGGAGCCATGATCAGGCATCGTTTTTGCAGAATTAGTGACGATAACGACGAGCCTGTATCCCAGGACAAAGGAGAGCGAAGATGAACTTGTACGTAGGCAACCTCCCATACCGGATGACCGAGGACAACTTGCGGCAGGAGTTCGAGCAGTACGGCCAGGTGTCCTCCTGCACGGTCATCATGGACAAGGCCACGGGCCAGTCCAAGGGCTTCGGCTTTCTGGAGATGCCGAACCGGGAGGAGGCGGAGGCTGCCATCACGGGTCTGAACGGCCGGGAGGTCCAGGGTCGCAGGCTGAACGTGAACGAGGCCCGTCCGCGCGAGGGCGGCGGTGGCGGTGGTTTCCGCGGCGCCGGCATGGGCCGGAGCAGCGGCGGTCCGCGGCCGCATGACAACGAGCGCTGGTAGGAGCCCGGACCACTGCGCTCCCCGTGGACGATCCTGGGGGCGCTCGCGCTCTTCGCTCTGGGACCGATGGTTCCCGCCGGGTGTGGTGTCCAGCCTGAATCCCTCGAAACGAGCGCGGCGTCTCCCCGCATCCCCCTGGCGGTCCGGGAGACGGTCGGCGTCGCCCGCGCGGGCGAGATGGTCCGCTCCGGCGTTCCGTTTCCTCGCTCGCTGGGACTGACCAGCGTGCGGCGGCTCGCCGTGGTCGGTCCCGACGGCCGCGCCGTGCCCGCGGACTTCCAGGTCCTCGCGCGCTGGAACGCCGGCCTGGACGAGGAGAGAGCCCCGGTCCAGTGGGTCCTGGTCATCTTTCCGGCCACGGTGGGCGCGAAGAAGCAGGCCGTCTACTCGCTGGTGACGGACGGCTCGGTGGCGAACCCGAAGCCGGCCGTCCCTCTCACGCTCAAGCGCCAGGGTGACCGGGTGGTGGTCGACACCGGCGCCGCGGTCTTTTCCCTGGGAGGAGAGCTGTTCGACGGGATCCGGGTCAAGGATCACGACCTGGTGACCGGCAGCGAGATGACGCTGACGGCTGGGAAGAAAGCTTCCAGCCACTCCGCCCTCCGGAAGATCCGGATCGAGCACGCCGGGCCGCTCTCGGCCGCGGTGGTGGTGGAGGGGGCCTACGACCTGCCGCCGGTCGGCAAGGGGGGGATCGGATCGCTCCGGCGCTACGTCTTCACCGCCGGCTCCCCCACCGCCATCGTTCGCCAGTCCGTCGCCTGGGAAGGGAACCTCGGCTGCAACGGCTGCGTCACGGTCTCCAAGGAAGATCCGAGACCCAACGCCGTCCGCCTGGAGCAGGTCCGCGACACCCTCTCCCTGTCCCTGGGCGAGCCGCGCAGCGCGCAGGTGGTCGGCTCCTTCGCTTCCCCGGCTCTGTCAGGCTCCGGGGAGGCCTGGGTGCGGCAGGAGCTGAGACCCGGGAGAGAGGCCCCTCTCCGCTTCGAGGCCGTCGTTGGCAAGGAGCGGATCGCGAGCGCGAAGGCCAACGGCGGAGTCCTCGCCGTGTCCGGGCCGTCCGGCTCCGTGGCCGTGGCCTTCGACCATCTCCATCGCTACGAGCCCCGGGCCCTGCGCCTCCTGGCGGACGGGCGGCTCGCCCTGGACCTGGCCGACGGGCCGACCTGGCTCGCGCATCACCAGGGGATGTTCGCCACGTTTGCGGTCGCCGCCCTGCCGCCGGACCCGCAGAGGTCCGACCTCGACCGCCAGGTCTGGGCGCCGCTCAATCATCCTCTCAGGGCCTGGCCGGACGCCGCCTGGTTCGCGGGCTCGGACGCGGCCGGCGAGATCCCCGTGGGTCCACTCCCGAAGAAGCTGGCCGACTACGACGGCCTCGTCAGCTCGGTCCTGGCGCGGACCGTGGGTGAGATCGACCGGGTGGGTCTCAACGGCATCATGACCTTCGGCGTCTATCCTCGCTACTGGGGGGGCAACGTGGAGGGGGATCTCCACTGCGACAACGATCCCACGCCCGACGAGGCCTGGGACGACCTCTTCTGGTGCGGCCGCTGGACCGACTATCACGACACCCTGGCGACCGTGCCTCTCTGGGCCATGCGGAGCGGCGAGGTCCAGTGGCTGGACGAGCTCGCGGTGCCGGGCGCGCTCCGCACCCTCCACACCCAGATCATGCAGTGCGCCCCGGACGATCCCTGGTTCTACTGCGGCCAGGCGCCGGCCGGCTACGGCGCCTACCGCACCGACTTCAACAGCTCCCACGCCTATTTCGAGAACCTCTTCCTCTACTACTGGCTGACCGGCGACTCGACCGTGGTCGAGACCCTGCGCCGGGGAGGCGAGAACATGCGGCGGCACATGTGCGCCAGCCGCAAGGCGGGAGGCCCGGCCTGTAGAGCCGACGACCCGCCGCAGAAGGCCTCCTTCAACGGCCGCGTCGCCTCGCAATGGCTCGCCGTCTTCCGCTTCCTGGGACTGGCGAGCGGCGACGCGAGCTTCCTCGACGACTGGCGCTCCGGCTTCGCCCGGGCGCTCACCCACGAGTACCTGGAGGTCGAGC
>JACZDC010015728.1_pt1 | contig 26753 bp, 23 predicted proteins | sample 8641791 | NCBI WGS metagenome assembly JACZDC01 (sample SAMN15324613, study PRJNA640507) | soil metagenome | isolation source: intercropping peanut in the second line | place: China: Luxin town, Laibin City, Guangxi Province | collected 2019-07-25 | depth 10cm m
GGACTGCGCCCAGCCGCAGATCAGCTTGGGGATGGATGAAACCCATGGGTGACTGCTTTGGGATGCCGAAAAGCAGCTCAGTTATGGCAGTACGTACTGTGGACTTGCCGGCTTCGTTCGCGCCGATGAGCAGATGGAAGTCATTTCCAGCACGAGGAAGTTCAATGGTTGTATCGGTGAACTTGCCATAGCGGATGAGGTCCAGGCGCTGTAATCGCATGAGCTACTCCATCACCGCGAGTTGAGCTAGGAGTCCAGGAGATACAGCATTGGTCAACGCTTCGACGTTGCCAGTGCGGACCTGCGAGATGGTAGGTACCAGAAGCTGCAGTTCTAGCGGAACCTTTGCGACAAACGGAGCCAGGTCCTCACGGAGCTGGTGCTGGAACCCAGCATCCTGCTGCGCCTCTCGCAGCAGCTCTCGAAGTTCGGTAACGGCTTCCGGACCGGCCGCAGCGGCCTGGAGCTCGACCGGCTCGGTTTGTAGCTGCACCCGCTCGAGCCACAGGCGTTCATTGCCCAAGGTCGCCACCTGCGCAAGCACTTCCTGGCGCAACTGCCCCTCAAGGCCAAAGAGCTCACCGTGGGCATGGGTTCGGCCTGTAACGGTCACGCGCACCGCTCGCGGCACCTGCGGGTCATTCCTGAGAAGGCCTTCCAGATCGTCGCCAATGCTTCTGACTACTTCGACCAAGGAACCTGCGGTAGATGCGTCCACCGTCACAACCTCCCACCGCAGGACGTCGATGAAGAGCCGTTCTACAGATGTCGCTCCGTCCTCATTGACGGTCACCAGTACAGCGCCACGTCGTCCGGTCTCGCGAACATTGCGACCTTGCAAGTTACCGGGAAAAACGATTGTGGATGCTCCCGCCCACTGCTTGAACTCGTGGACATGACCGAGAGCCCAATACTGATATCCCCGGGCGTGTAGTTCATCGATCGTACAGGGCGCATAGCTGGCATGCAGCGCGTGGCCTTCAAGTGCCGTATGCAGGACGCCAATGTTGTAGAAGCCAGCGACGGGTGGGGGATAGTTGGCAGCGAGATTGGCCGTAGTCTCCTTGTGCCGGAAGCTCTGTCCATGCAGGGCAACGCGCAGAGCATCCAGACGAATTACCTCGGGCTTGCTGGTACCGAAAGATCTGACGTTGTCCGGCAGGTCGAGCCTTTTGGTCATCTCGCTTTCGGCATCGTGGTTTCCATAGACGAGAAAGACCGGAATGCCGGCGCGCTTTAGTCGCCCCATTTCTTTGCAAAAGAAGATGCCAGTGTTGTGGTCGCGCCAAGTGCCGTCATATAGATCGCCGGCAATAATCATGAAGTCCACTCGTTCTTCGATAGCTACACCCACAAGCTCCGTGAACGCCGCACGAGTAGCGTTGCGCAGCTCAATGGCCGGCGCATCTGGGTAGGCAGCAAGCCCGTGCATGGGACTGTCAAGGTGGATATCGGCCGCGTGAATGAACTTCACGCGACACGTCCGGGCTGCGAGCGATCACTGCTCATGGGGTCTCCCTTTGGCGTTCTTGGTGCGCCCAACTCTGATTAGATGGGGCAACCCTCCAGATATCAAGGCGGCGCGGCGCGACTACCTCAAACCGAAACTCTATTGGGTGGTCAGATCTCTATCTGATAGGCGGTTGATTCGGAAACATTGGCCCGTTCCGCGAACATTCCTAGGCCAGACATGGTGGTTCGAGCTTCTTATCCGAATGACCTGCAGGACGAGGGCGGACTCCGGGACAGCCTCGTGCCGACTCTTCATCGAACTGGATTATGATGTCCGCGGAGCCGAGAGCAGCCTCGGCCGGTAGAGTGGAGCGATTTTCAGAGAGCGGGTTGTCAGGGTACTTTTGAGGGTACCGACATTCGCCGCCGGGGAAATTCACTCCGCGAGCAAGCAGTTGCGGATCGGTTCGAATCCCACCCCACCGCCAATGCTCTGATTTACTCGTTCTCGTGCAGTGCTTTCGTGGCAATCTGGCGCGACTGCTCGTCCGGATCCACCTTTGCGATTGTCTCCAGCGCCGCACGGACGTCAGGTTCCTCCACCCGATCGGCAAGCATGTTCACGACCAGCCTTCTGTCGAATCGAGGGTCGCGCCGTTCGAGGCTGGTCAACAGCATACTGGTAACGGCTGGGTGTTTTACCGACGCCAGTTGTGTCAATAGTTTCGGGACCCCATATATGTCTGTGCCTGTGCTGTCAGCTCTCGGCAGCACCTGCGCCAGCGCCTTGATCGCGTCGTCGTCCAGCAAGTCAGCGAGCGGCTGATCTGATATGTCCGAACTGCGTACATGGAAGAGGACTGCCTCCAGTCGCTGTGCATCGGGCAACGTAGTGTCCTCGAGGGAGGAGAGGACGTAGCTCTTCCATGTAGCCTCCCCCGACAGCCCACGGTTGGCGATTGCGCGCAACATCGAGTGCGAATCCATTCTGGCAACCAGTTCCAATGCCGTGCGAGAACGAGGGTCGCGGGCATAGTCTGCCACCAGTGTGACGACAGCCTCGGTGCGGACAGAGGTATCCGGATCGAACTGCGCGGCACGGGCCAGCGGTTCGATCAGAGCTGGAGTTTTGATGGAGCGCATGGTTTTCCAGATCTCTGCGCGTTGCTCGGGACTGGGGGCCACGGAGGCCAGGTCGATGACAGCACGTATGACTGCTGGATCACGCAGTGAATCCCCACTGGGATCGGTCCGAAGACCGGCTCGACGGACTCCCAGATTTCGCTGGTCCAGGCGCCGCAGGGCTTCAAGACGCTGCTGCGATGCCAGTGATGAGTCCTGTAGTTGTTGCAGCAATGCGGGCGGGCTTGCAGCGTCGGGAGGCATCATCAACATAGCTGCCGTCCTACTCATCGATTCGCCGAGGTTCGCGGCTGGCTGGCAGGAGGGAGCATCGCAGTCCTGCCCGAAATCGCCCCTGATGCGCATGACCACGCGATTGGGTCCGGATTTGCTGACGTCCAGCCGGCCAATCAGTCGGCCGTTCCGGCGGATTGCCGAGAGAGTGATTTCGAAATCGGTGGCTTGTTCTGGTGTAGAGGATTCTGTCAGTACCAGGATTAGACCGGGAGTCTGGTGCAGTTCGGAGATCGCCGCAGCGCGGAATATGGCGAAGTCCGACGCATCGATCGCGTTCAGCGTGTCGTCCCGAACAGTTAAGAGGCGTACGGAGAACGTGTTGCTTGCGTTCTGCGACGCAGGAGCAGATGAAATGTTCGCCTCCGCGTGCAGCACCTCCTGCGATGAAATCGGCGAAGCCGTGTTAGGCCAGGTGCGACTTTGCTCACGATCTGTGTCGCCAAAGGGGGCGATTGGTGCTTCCGTGCTGCCTGGACTAAAGGTGCGGTAAACCATCAACGTCGCAGCAGCGGCAACTAGCACCACGACGCTGGCAGTTAGCGCAATCCGACTCCATTTGCTTCGTGGAAGGTTTACGGAAGGGCCAGCCTCAGCTAGCGCGATGCAGTCGGCAATTAGGTCTGATGGAAGTGCCGGCAGCTTCCTGGCCACTAGTCGGGTATGAAGGGTCCAGTGGCGTGCACAGTCGCTACATGTGGCGACATGCGTCTTGACGGCCTCCCGCGGCTCGTCCTCAAGCCTCCCTATGTCGCAATCATCGAGAATGAGGCTGATGTCACTGCAGTTCATGTCTTGCTCCCAACTAGGGTTGGTTGCGATGTGGGGTCCTCCCGCGCGTCGAGGTGGTGCGCAAGGCTGCGTCGTGCGCGATGCAGGCGGGCACGTAACACGTCCTTGCCGATGCCGGTGATTGCCTCGATCTCTGCGAGGCCGTAGCCTTCGGCTCGAAGCGACAGCAACAGCCGGTGCGTCTCATCCAGCTGCTGAAAGGCAAGATCTAGTGCGCGCTCGTCATCGTCCCGCAACAGAAGCTCTTCGGGGCCAGCATCCGCGCTGGCTAGCCTTTCGGTTCGGGCGGGGACTCTCAGAGTCACCACTGGTGCCCGTTGCCGGCGCCTTGCCCGGTCGATGAAACGGTTGCGTTGAACGCGCAGCAGCCATCGGTCCGGATTGGAGCTCGCCGCGAGCTCGGGCAGGTTTTCGCATGCGATCAAACAGGTGTCTTGCACCAAATCCCGGGCATCTGCTGTGTTGCCGAGCAACCGGCAGGCAACACGGAACAGGCGATCCAGGTGCGGCGCCACCAACGTGTAGAACGGTCCTTTGCCAAAGTCGGGCACGGATACCCCAGCGATTGCTGGCCCCTTGAACGAACGGGAGAGGGGAATGTAACGGTACAAGAAGCGCCGAATACCTGAAATTCAGCGCGCCCAAATCGCACTGCGCCCGTGAATCAAGCGAGGACGTAGTACGCACCGCGTCCCGCGCCGTGAAGAGCGAGATGCCCGGCCTTCACGAGCGCCGCAAGGTGATCCTTGATCGTTCCCCTGCTGGCTTTCGTCGCCTTCTCGATTTCGCCCACACTGACGCGTCCCCGGTTTCTGCACAGCTCAAGGATTTTGATCGACAGTTCCGGCAGGCCCCCCAGCAGCAACCGCTCTTGCTCCAGTTTCTTTTCCAGTCGCGTCTTTTGTTCGAACAGTGCGCCCAGGAAATATTCAAGCCAGGGCTGCCATTCCGGATTCTCGTTGCCAAGCGTTTGCTGCGTCTGGCGAAGCGAGCGGTAGTAGCGATCCTTCGTCGCTTCGACCACGCTTTCCAGTGACGCATAAGGCACGTAGGCGTATCCGCTTCTCAGCAAGAGGAGGGTCGTCAGGATGCGTGACAGCCGCCCGTTGCCATCCTGGAAAGGGTGAATGGCAAGGAACGTCACGACGAACACAGCGACGACCACGAGCGGGTGCTGTGTGCGTTCGTTCAGCGTCCTGTTGGTCCATTCCACCAGCGCAGTCATGAGGCGCGGCGTGTCGAACGGAGAGGCGGTCTGAAAGACCACGCCCACCTGGGTGCCCGCCGCGTCGAGAGCGACCACGTCGTTGCGGACCGTCTTGTACGCGCCGCGATGCCGCTCGTCCTTGGTGGCATGGCGCAACAGGTCCCTGTGCAGTTGCTGGATATGGTTTTCAGTCAGTGCGATGGCGCTCGCGTTCGCGAATACCGCCTGCATGGTATCGGCGTAGCCGATGATTTCCTGCTCGTCGCGATTGGCGAAGTTTCTGATCTCGACATGGGAGAGCAACCGCTCGACCTCGCGGTCGGTCAGTTTGGAGCCCTCGATGCGGGTCGAGGAGCCGATGCTTTCGATCGTCGCGACATGGCGCAGCGCAGAGAGCCGTTCGGGCGCAAGGCGGCCTATGACGCGCCATGCTCCTTTGAACTCGTCAATGCCGCCGATCAGCCTCAGGATCTCCGCGCTGATCTTCAGCCCGGCCAAATTCGGTTCGCCAGCCATTCGGGCCTCCAATTCCAGCCAATTAAATTGACAGGAATCGCGCCGATTGTCCAGCCAATTCCAGCCATTTTGGCGGGAGGGGCAGCGACTTAGCGCCTACGGCCTAGCGCCGTGCAAACTCCAGACGCATGGACAGGTCCACCGCCCGGACATGTTTCGTGATGCTGCCTATGGAGATGTAATCGACGCCGGTTTCCGCGATGGCACGCACGTTCTCCAGCGTGACCATCCCCGATGCTTCGATCTTGGCGCCGCGCTCGCTGGCTCTGTTCTGCTCCACGGCGGCTCTCATATCGTTCAGGCTGAATTCGTCCAGCATGATGACGTCCGGTCCCGCCTGCAGGGCCTCCGAAAACTCCTGCAGCGTTTCCACTTCCACTTCGACTTTCATTGAACCTGCCGTGCGGCGCGCCGCACGGATTGCCTCGGTGATCGAACCGGCCGCGGCGATGTGGTTCTCCTTGATGAGGACTTGATCGAAGAGACCGATCCTGAGGTTCTGGGCGCCGCCACAGCGCACCGCGTACTTTTGCGCGGTCCGCAGTCCGGGAAGCGTCTTTCTTGTATCGAGGATGGTGCACGCGGTTTCGGCAATGGCGTCCACATAACGGCGCGTGGCGGTGGCCGTGCCGGACAGGAGCTGAAGAAAGTTGAGGGCGGCCCGCTCGCCGGTGAGCACGGGCCGGGCGAGGCCGGCAATCTCGAAGAGGGTCTGGTTTGCGGCGACTCGCTCGCCATCATCGGCGTTCCAGGTCAGCTGCACCGATGGATCGAGCTGACGGAACACCTCGGTGACCCAGGGGCGTCCGCAGAGGATGGCGGGCTCGCGGGTAATGACCTTTCCGGTCACTCGTTGTTCAGCGGGCACCAGTTCGGCAGTGATGTCGCCGTTGCCGATGTCTTCGGCCAGGGCGATCGCCACTTGCTGGGCGAGGTCGGAGGGGAGGATTGGCATCTCCGAAGCATAGTTTATGGCGAACGGCCGTGCGCGGCGGGCTGCGTCGCGACCTTTGGTGGTACTGGCAATTTCATCCTGTCGAAAAGCATGTTCCTGCGAAATTCTATTGATTGCGGCAGACCGCTTTGACTGTTACAACGCGTAACAGTTGGTTCGAAGTCCGGGAGCACTGTGAATGTGGCGTAACTATGCCGCGGCCGCGCTGAATAACCTGCGTCGAAACCGGCTCTACGCCGCCATTAACACGCTGGGGCTGATGGTCGGCATGGCCGCATCGTTACTCATCGCGCTCTACGTGCGCGATGAGTTCAGCTATGACCGGGCGGTACCGCAGGCTGAACGAATCTACCGCCTCTCCACGGACATCAAGGGTGCCCAGGTGAAGTCGCTGGACATTGCCGATGCCAGCCTGGCGCCTGCGTTGAAGCTGGATTTTCCTGAAGTGGAAAGTGTGGTGCGGTTGTACTCCGCGCGCGGTTACCTGCGATCTGGCAACAACACGGTATGGTCCGACTTTCGCCGCGCCGACACGGGATTCTTTGCCATGTTCCCGCCGCACGTGGTCGCGGGCGACCCCGATGCAGCATTGCAACAGCCGGACACTGCGGTGATCACCCGGGCCTTTGCGCGCGTTCTATTTGGCCGAGAAGACGTGGTTGGCCGGACGGTGGAACTTCGGCTGCAAGCTGTCAGCACGCTTCACATCGGCGCTGTCATTGAGAACCTGCCGTCCAACAGCCACTTCAGCTATGACTTCGTGGCTTCCACGTTTGGCGAGGCGCGCGGACAGGACGAAAGCAACGCTCTTACGTATCTGAAGCTGCGAAACAGGGCGAACGTGCACGCACTCGAGGCCGGTCTGCCCGACTTCCTGCGTCGCCACATGTCGCACACGGTAGACGGGCAGCCGGCCTGGAAGCGGTTGAACCTGAAACTCACGCCGCTACGGACATACATTTTCTTCCGCCCAGTGAATCCGACATGACGCCGCCTTCGGATCTTCGCACCGTGCAGGCCCTGATCGGCATTGCACTGCTGATTCTGTTCGTCGCCAGCAGCAGCTTCGTGAGCATGATGACGGCGCGCGCGGCTCGCCGCGCGACTGAAATTGGTGTGCGCAAGGCGCTTGGAGCAACGCGCGCGCAGATTGGTGTTCAGTTCCTCTGTGAATGCCTGCTTCATACCGGCCTTGCATTCGTGCTGGCGATGGTAGCCGTCGAACTCCTGTTGCCTGCCTTCAGGGGCTTCGTGCACAGGGATATCAGCTTCGACTATCTGCGCGAGCCTTCACTCGCTGCAGCAGTCGTTTCAAGCTGGTTGCTGGTCTGTCTGGCAGCGGGCGTGTACCCCGCCATGGTTCTATCGAATTTTCGACCGTCCACCGCGCTCAAGGGCACTCTCTCGCTGCCCGGCGGGCCAGGGCGGTTGCGCAATGGAATGGTCGTGCTGCAGTTTGGTCTTCTCGTCGGGTTGATCATTGCAACCCTCACCATCCAGAGGCAGGTGCGCTTCGCAATCGAGGATCAGTTGAGGGTGCCCGGCGAACAGGTGCTCGTGATACGCGCATCCTGTGCGCGGCAATCCTTCCATGAAATCGCGCGCCAGATACCGGGAGTTCTGGCGGCAGCATGCACGTCAAATGCCGCACTCGGAACCGAGGCGGGTGCCGCTTTCTTCCGCCGGCTCGATGGCAGCGCTGTGGCGCTCAATGCCGGAGTGACCGAGGGCGCATTGTTCGACGTATTCAGTGTCGTGCCCATCGCCGGCCGATTGTTCGACGACCTGCACGGTGAGGACAATGTGTTGCGGACGGCGGGCGTGACGACGAATCCGTCGATCATCATCAATGAGTCCGCCGCACGGGCGCTTGGATACGCGCAGCCTGCAGACGCCGTCGGCCAGTCACCGACCTGGGGGCGCCAGGGAAGTGCGCCGGACGGAAGCTTCAGGATGTTCGATCGCCAGGCGTCGCAGATTGTCGGCGTCGTTCCGGATTTCAGCCTGGGTTCCATCCGCAGCCTGATCCAGCCGACGGTGTACTACATCGACCCGCAAAGCAGTTACGCACTCGTTATGAAGCTTGACGGCCGGCGTATTCCGGAAACGATGCGTGCCATCGAGACTGCGTGGAAGGCTGCGTCGGATGGTCGTCCGATGGTCGATGCCCGCTTCGTGAGCCAGATGCTCGATTCACAGTACACGGACATTCGACGGCAGCTGGGCCTGTTCGAGGCTTTCTCGCTGGTGGCCGTCACCGTTGCGGTCCTGGGTTTGCTGGGCCTGGCCGTCTTCACGGCCGAGCGCCGGACGCGCGAAATAGGGATCAGAAAATGCATGGGTGCGAGCGCGAACGATATCCTGCGCTTCATCAGCTGGCAGTTTCTCCGGCCCGTACTGTTGTCGAATCTGATCGCCTGGCCGATGGCATGGCTTCTGATGCGACGCTGGCTGGACGGATTTGCGTATCACGTCGATCTGACACCAGGCCTGTTTATCGGGGCCAGCACACTTGCGCTGGCCATCGCGCTGCTTACGGTAGGCGGCCATGCCTGGCTCGTATCACGCGCCAGGCCGGTGGATGCGCTTCGCTACGAGTGAGAACAGGATTCAGCTGATCCACGACCCGGAGATGCCCGCCAGGGACAGTCATGCGATGATGCCTGCATGAAGACCATCATCAGCCTCTGCGCGATTGCCGCACTCGCCACCGCTGCCCAGGCTGCGGAGCCGACAACGCCGACTTCGACCTGCGATCGCGCCTGCCTCTACCGCGTGCTCGACAACTACCTCGCAGCGCGCGATGCGCACGATGCTCGCAAGGTGAGATGGGCGACGCAGGTGAAGAACACCGAGAACAATGTGGAGCTGCGCCCGGACGATGGGCTGTGGGGCACCATCACGGCGCGCGGTGACTACGAGATGCGCTTCGCGGATCCGCAGACCGGACAGGTGGCGATCTTCGGCGTGGTGCAGGAGACGACGACGCGCTCGCCGTACACCACGCGGCTGAAGGTGGTCGATGGCGCGGTGGCCGAAGCGGAAACCATTGTTGTCAGGCCGGAAGACGCCGGCATCCCGTTTGTCACGGCGGATATCAAGGCGAAGCCGGTGTGGAACGAGATACTGGCGCCTGCCGAGCGCTCATCGCGCCAGAAGATGATCGACGTTGCGAATGGCTACTTCGACACGCTGCAACTCAACGACGGCAAGCTGCATACGCAGTTCACGCCCGACTGCGACCGGCGCGAGGACGGCATGCAGTCCACGAACAACGCGCAGGTGGGCCTGAACGCTGCGAACTCGGGGCTGGGCTGCGTTGCGCAATTCGAGCTCGGCTGGTACCGCTATGACGACCGGCTGCGCGACCGGCGCTTCGTCGTCGTGGACGAAGAGCGGGGCATCGTGCTGGCCGCCGGCTTCATCGACCACGAGGGCCGGCTGGGTGAATACACCCTGACGAATGGGACGAAGCGCACGTCAAATTATCGGCGACCGCACACCTACGTGCTGTTCGAAGCCTTCCGCATCAAGGGCGCGAAGATCCAGCAGGTGGAGGCGTCCTTCATCACTGTGCCCTACAACATGCCTTCCCCCTGGGTAAGGCAAGTCCGGAGATGAACATGAAAGCGATGAGTCTCATGCGTTCCGTGACGATGGTGCTGATGGCGGCGGTTGCATTGCCGCTTGCGGCGCAGGTGAAGACCGAGGTGCCCGCGCCAGTTGCTGGAGCCAAGCCCGTAACGACTGTGCGTATCAAGGTGCATGGCGCGTCGCTGGAAGGCAATCTCAGCGGGGAGGCGGTCGATCGCGAAGTGATCGTGTTCCTGCCTCCGGGCTACGCCACTGACAATCAGCGTCGTTATCCCGTGGTTTACGCGCTGCATGGGTATTCCATCGGCGCGGAGCAGTGGACGCAGGAGATTCACGTGCCGCAGACCATCGAGGGCGCCTTTGCGCGCGGTGCTGCGCCGATGATCGTCGTGCTGCCGGACTCGAAGACAACATATGGCGGCTCGATTTACTCCTCCTCGGTCACGGTTGGCGATTTCGAGAAATTCGTCGCGCGCGATCTCGTCGCCTACATCGATTCGCACTACCGGACCATTCCGGATCGACGCGCCCGCGGACTCGCGGGTCACTCCATGGGCGGGCAGGGCACTGCGCGCATCGGGATGAAGCACCCGGACGTCTTCGGCAGCCTCTACATCATGAGCCCGGGCCTGCTGCTGCCGCATCCGGCAGAACTGCCGCGCATGGGGCCGAGCACCAACGCTGACGCGGACCAGAAGGCCTTCGAGGCGGCAGTCAAGGCGATGAAGTCGCCGAAGGACGCCGCCAACCTGTCGCTGGCGGGGAAGGCACAGCTGGCGGTTGCCGCGGCATGGTCGCCCAATCCGAAGAAGCCGCCGCTGTTCCTCGACCTGCCACTGATGAACGGCAAGACGGACGCCGCCGTGCTGGCCAAATGGGCCGCCAACGCGCCGCTCGCGTTCATCGATCAGTACGTCGGCAACCTGCGGCAATACCGTGCCATCGGACTGGACGTGGGCGACGAGGATCCGGGCCTCGATGAGTCGAAGGCGCTGAAGGCTGCGCTGGACAGTTACAACATTCCGGTCGCGTTCGAAATCTATCGCGGCACGCACACCAGCGCGGTGGCGGACCGGTTCCAGAATCACGTCATGCCGTTCTTCGGCAAGAACCTGTGCCTGACGGCACCCTGCAGCGCGAAGTAGCCGATGCGTTTGCAGCGCAAGTTTTCAGTCCCGCCCCAACGCCGAGGTCGCGATGTCTGCCGCACGTAGTCCCATTCATGACGAAGACGTCTACCGCTACCTGCTCGAGGTTTCCTCGCGCGAGACCGACGTGATGGCGCGCCTGCGCGCGGCGACCGCACCGCGGCCAGAGGCCGAGATGCAGATCGGACCCGACCAGGGCCAGCTCCTGGCCTTGCTGGTCCGGCTGATTGGTGCGAAACGCTGCATCGAGATCGGCACCTACACCGGCTACTCGGCGCTGGCGGTGGCGCAGGCGCTGCCGGACGACGGCGAGCTGATTGCCTGTGATGTCTCCCGCATGTTTACCGATGTGGGTGAACCGTTCTGGCGGGAGGCCGGCCTCGCACACCGCATAAAGCTGAAGATCCAGCCGGCTTTGCAGACGCTCGATGAGTTGGCGGTTGCCGAGGGTGGACGGCGCGGTTTTGACTTTGCCTTCGTCGACGCCGACAAGCCGAATTATTTCGCCTACTTCGAGAAGCTGCTGACCCTGATCCGTCCCGGCGGCCTCATCGCGGTGGACAACACGCTGGGCCTGTCGCGCACTCCGATCATCCGCATGACCTCGGAGAACGCGCAGGCGACCAAGGAGTCCAACCGCCGCGTTCATCGCGATCCGCGCGTGGAGATCGCGATGCTGCCCGTCGGGGAAGGGCTGACGCTGCTGCGCGTGGTGTGAGCCTCAGTCAGCAATTCGTACATCGCCTGATCGTGCGCCGCATGCAACGCCCAGCCTGCGGCTGTTGCGCTCCAGCGATGATCCTTGATGGTGAGATCGATGCCGTGCGCGATCAGGAAGCGGGCGCCGTCGTAGTTTCCGTGCATTGCGCATTCATGAAGGATGCTCGCAGGTTCGTGAGTGGCCCAGTCGGTGTTCACATTGGCACCGTGCGCGAGCAGAAACTCCGCCACTTCGAAATGCCTGTTCATGACCGCCCAGGCTAGCGCCGCGTCCAGCACCTGCTGCGCCGTAGGCAGGCCGTCACGCACGTTGCGATGGTGGCGTTGCGGATCGCCGAGCGCTGGCTGGCCTTTGTCGTCGAACCAGCGTTTGACGCGCGCCAGATCGCCAATGCCGGCGGCATGCGCCAGATCATCCGGCAGCGGCCAGATCCGCGTCAGCAGCGGGACCAGATGCGCGTGGCCGGCGTCCAACGCCCAGATCAACGCCTGGGACGGTGGCGGAGAGTGTGAACGCAGCAACGCAGGCGACCGTTCCAGCACAGCACGGATGAAGGCCTCGCGGTTGGCGCCGGCAAGCAGGCCGACAAGCTCGGCCTGCAAAGGCAGCTGCTGATCGTCGAGTAGCCAGGGCTGATCCGCGATCCAGCCGGCGAAGGCCGGCAGATCGTCTCTATCCACCGCATCGAGCAACTGTCGGATGACAAAGGCGGGCCATGGATCTGTCGTGCGGTGCAAGGATGGGCAATGCGCAATCATGTCGGCGACAAAGGCCGCGCGGTCGCCCCAGCGATCGATCTGGACACCCAGGCCGGGATCCATTGCGATCGCGCGATCCAGCAGCATGGCCGCCACGCCCTCATGCCTGAAACGGCAGGCGGCCATGAAGGCGTAGTTCACGGCGTCGCGCTCCTTGCCCTGCGGACCGTCAAGGCAGGCGCGAACACCTTCCCGCTCTCCCAGCGCTGCCAGCACATGCAGCGTGTGCGGTAACACGTTCTTGTGCTGGAGCAGCGCCATCATTGCGGCTGCGCCGCTGCGGATCAGGCTTTCCCAGACCGGAGGCGTGACGAGTGCGCCTGCGTCGATCAATGCCGCGGCGCAGTCCGACCGGCAGAATTGCGCCTCGCGCTGCGGGTCGCTCACGTCCATGGCATAAGGCGTCGTGGCCTGGAGCAGGGGATGTCCCACCTCGTCTCGCCATGTCAGCAATTCGCCGTGCTGCATCAGAAGCGCCTGCAGACGTTGCACATCATTGTCATGGATCGCGCGCCGCGCCTCGGACACGGCCCACTCCAGGCCCTTTCCGGTGCGTTTCAGAACTTCTTCACGCAGCTCGCGCCAGCTGGCGAATCCATATTCGCGGGCCAGCGCGAGCTGAGCGTCGCGATTTGTGACAGTGAGTTGGCGGGCGAGCTGCTTCGCCTGTTTGCGCAGGGATTCCAGCGAGGGACGCGCGGGAAGGGACTTCGGCAGAGTCATGGCAACCTCCTTTCATAGTCGCCTGTGACCCGCTGAACCAGGCAGAAAGAAGGTGCAAAGCACGTTCTGTTAATACAACAGGTGGGAATTTTCCCTTGCCGCGGGTAGGTGGCGCCCTGTCTGGCGCGCTCCCCGTAGTCTTATTGAGGGGCTCATCGCTGTCAATTCGGCGGGATTCGTCTAGGTGTCGGTACAGCGGGGACGTAAAGCCAGCGACAGAAAATTGTTCCTTCGGGTTCTCAGTTCCACACTGCAAATCTCGAAGCCGAAGGCCGTAGGTGGTCTGCCTTCGGTCATGCATCGCGGCGGGTTGTCGAAGTGATCCAGGAGCCGCCTCTGCAGATCATGAGTGTCGCCGACACAGATGCATCCATCGCCATTCCAGATGACATAGACCCCAGAGACGCTCGGGGCATTCATGAGTATGGAGGCCCGGCTCCAGCTGTAATCCGATCCCTTCCAGTCCATTGCGGTTGGCACTCCCTGATGGCGAGTGATTATGCAAATGCCGCACGAGCTGGATATCAGGTGTTATTTCATCGCGAGTCAGGTCTGTACCTGATGCCTACAGGGACCGCATTGAATCTTGTGCAGATCCTGGCGGCGGCGATGTGCTGTCAGCTATTGGCTCGTGGCAGACCGGGCAGGACATCCTGTCGATTTCGCTGCCGGCACCGCTTGAATCTTCTGTATTGGCCAGAAAACTGATCCGGCATGAACGGCATCGCATCAAGACATTGTCGACGTCGGACATGGTGGGGCGCTCACATGGAAAGCTTGCGCGGCCACGTTAGGGTCTATGCCAGCGCGTGACAATCGCACTGCCGGGCGCCGTTGCGTCGGAAGAGTCCCACTTCAGTAGCGAGCATGATGCCGCCGGCTTTGCGGCACAAGCACCACCCGGCCGGTATGGCTAGCCCGCGGCAGCCGGCCGCTGTTCGCGAATGGCCGCGTCCTGCGGCTGGACGAAGATGACCGACCGTGCGGCTACGGGCGCTGCGGCCTTGAGCGTAATGGCAATCAGCCTGGCGAAATGCTCGTTGCGTTCGATATCAAGCGCCGTCGGCTGATGCGCAGTGGTGTAGTGACAGGCAAGGGAAGCAATCGCGTTGTCGCCGTCCAGCACGGGAACGGAAAACGCGGCGCGTATGGGAGATTTGACAGCTCCATCCCGCCCGTCAGCAAAGAGCGGATCGGTGAGCATGTCCGTGACAATCCACGGCTTCTTTTTCTCGACAGCGCGCCCACAGCATTGGGTGCCGATCCGAACGGGCCCGATGCCGGCGACATAGTCGGCAGGCAGGTTGTAGATGACGTACGGGCGCAGCGCGTCACCAACCACCGTGAAAAGAGAGGCCGCATAGGCATTGGCGATCTCGGCCGCCAGTCGCACCAGGGTTTCCAGATATCGTTCGTTCATCCAGTCGATCTATTCTAAGATGCTTCACCACACTATCACGACTGCCGCCCCAGTGGCTGATGTGGAGAATCCATGCATCGGATCAGCACTTTTCTGTTGGGATTGATGATGACGACCGCCGTAACCGCCGCCAGCATTGCCTACCCGAAGACCGAACGGGGCAATGCCGTGGATGCGCAATTCGGCCAGCGCGTCCCCGATCCCTACCGCTGGCTCGAGAACGACGTGCGCACCGACGCCAAGGTGCGTGACTGGGTCACAGCGCAAAGCAAGCTCACCGACGCGTATCTGGCCACGCTTCCCGGCCGCGAGGCGATTCGTCAGCGGTTGTCGCAGCTCTGGAATTACGAGCGCTTCGGCATACCGGAGAAGGCCGGCCGCAATTATTTCTACACGCGCAACACCGGCCTGCAGAACCAGAGCGTGCTGTTCGTGCGCACCGGCCTGAACGGCACCCCGCGCGAACTGCTGGATCCGAACACCTGGGCGAAGGATGGCGCCACGGCCCTGGCCGAATGGGTGCCGGCGCATGACGGCACGAAGCTCGCCTACGGCATTCAGGACGGTGGCACCGACTGGCGCACCATCCGCGTGCTGGATGTAGCCACAGCGAAGCCCCTGAATGACGAGATCAAATGGGCCAAGTTCACCAACATTGCGTGGGCGCACGATGGCTCGGGTATTTTCTATTCGCGCTTTGCCGAACCTGCGAAGGACAAGACCTTCCAGGCGCTGAACGAGAACCAGCAGGTGTATTTCCATCGCCTGGGCACGCCGCAATCGGCAGACAGACTGGTGTATGCCACGCCCGATCGTCCGCTGCTGAATCACACCGCCGAAGTGACCGACGACGGCGCGTGGCTGGTGATCTATTCCTCGGAGGGCACCGACGAGCGTTACAAGGTCACGTTGCAGGACCTGCGCAAGGCGGATGCAAAGCCTTTCACGCTGGTGAAAGGCCTGGAGCACAACTGGGTGCTGGTGGGCGCCAGAGGCGACACGCTGTACTTCATCACCAACAAGCAGGCGCCGCTGCAGAAGATCGTGGCGGTGGATGCGGCGCGCCCGCAGCTCGCGCCACGCGAGATCGTGCCGCAGGCCACATCCACCATCGACAGCGCCTCGCTGGTTGGCGAGGTGCTGCTGGTGTCGTACCTGGTCGATGCGAAGAGCGAGGTGCGGCGCTTTGCACTCGATGGCAAAGCGCTGGGCACGGTGGCGCTGCCTGGCATCGGCAGTGTCGGTGGCTTTGGTGGCGAGTCCGGTGACCCGGAGACCTTCTTCGCCTTCGCCAGCTTCAACGTGCCGGCCACCATCTTCCACTACGACACGGCCACCGGCCGGGTGGAACCCTTCGCGCAGCCCAAGGTGGCATTCAAGCCCGAGGATTTCACGGTCGAGCAGCGCTTCTACAACTCGAAGGACGGCACGCGCGTGCCGCTGTTCCTGCTGTATCGCAAGGGTATGAAGCTCACGGGTGGCGTGCCCACGCTGCTTTATGCCTACGGCGGCTTCAACCAGTCGATGACGCCAGGCTTCAGCGCCGCCAACCTGGCCTGGGCCGAGATGGGCGGCGTGTACGCGCTGGCCAGCATCCGCGGCGGTGGCGAGTACGGCAAGGCCTGGCACGACGCGGGACGCCTGCAGCACAAGCAGAACGTGTTCGACGATTTCATCGCGGCCGGTGAATACCTGATCGCGCAGGGCATCACCACCAGGCAGAAGCTTGCGATCCGCGGCGGCTCGAACGGTGGCCTTCTGGTCGGCGCCGTGGTGAACCAGCGGCCGGATCTGTTCGCCGCGGCGCTGCCGCAGGTGGGCGTGATGGACATGCTGCGCTTCAACCGCTTCACTGCGGGTCGCTACTGGGTGGATGACTACGGCGATCCCGGCAAGGAAGCGGACTTCAAGCTGCTGCGTGCTTATTCGCCGTACCACAACATCCGCTCGGGGGTGGCTTATCCGCCCATCCTCGCTACCACCGCGGACACCGACGATCGCGTGGTACCGGGCCACACCTTCAAGTACGCCGCAGCGCTGCAGGCCGCCGACATCGGCGACAAACCGCATCTGGTGCGCATCGAGACGCGCGCGGGCCACGGCTCGGGCAAGCCCACGGACAAACAGATCGCCGAATACACCGACATGTGGGCCTTCATCGCGAAGTGGACGGGGCTGGCGGTGCCGGCGCGCTGAGCGCCGCGCTCTCCGGAAGATCGACATGGCGATGAAGAGCAGGCCGGGCCCGGTGCATTCGTTGCCGGCAGATCTGGGCAAGGCGCTGCGCGCGAACGCGGCCAGCCACACCGCGTGGAAAGATCTGACGCCGCTGGCGCGCAATGAGTGGATCTGCTGGGTCACCTCGCCGAAGCTCGCCGCCACCCGCAGCCATCGCATCCGCCGCACCGTCGAGGACCTTCAAGCGGGCAAGCGCCGTCCGTGCTGCTGGCCCGGATGCCCGCACCGGCGACCCAGTGCGAAGAAGTGGTTTGAGAAGCCGCGGCGGGCCGCAGCTGGCAGTGGAACCTGATCCGGCGCAGGGAAACGACAACCGCGGATCAAACAAGAAACATTAAATAACGTTCTTAAATAATGGAATAATAACGACTAATAACCGCAAAGAATGCGGCATCCATGAGTCTGCCGTTCAAGTAGACTCCCCGCACCGCACCGCCCGCGAAGGGCGAGCGGATCCAACTGATCCATGTTCTGGGGGTAGAAACCTGTATGGCAATTTTCACGCATGTGGTGCTGGGCGCGAACGATGTGGCGAAGGCGAAGAAGTTCTACGACGCCACGCTGGGCGCGCTGGGCGTCAACAATCTCGGTCCGTTTGGTGACAACGCCTTCCTGTATGGCAAGGAATCGCCGGAATTCCTGGTGACCAAGCCGGCCAACGGCAAGCCGGCCTGTTTCGCCAATGGCGGCACGATCGGCTTCGTGGCCCCGTCACGCGATGCCGTGCACAAGTTCCATGCGGCAGGCCTTGCCAATGGCGGCACGGACGAGGGCCAGCCCGGTCCGCGCACCTTCACGCCGACGGCTTATGCGGCTTATCTGCGTGATCCGGACGGCAACAAGATCTGCGCCTACTGCTTCGCACCGGCGTAACGCATCCTGAAATGATCGTTTGTGATTGGCCGCCGCAGGGCGGCCAATTGCATTCAGGGCCCGGAAGCAGGCACTGCCTCAGGCGTCGCCGAGCGCGCGATACAGGCCGGTGTGGCCCTTGCCCTGGTTCTTCACGTCGTAGAGCGCGGCATCGGCGCGCGCCAGCAGGGTTTCGGGCTCGCGGCCCTGGTCGGGCGCCAGGCACACGCCGACGCTGCAGCCCACGCGCAGCGCCCGGCCATCGTTGATGCGGTGTTCGCGTGAGATGGCGATGATGATTTCATCGGCGACGGCGCGGGCGGTGAGGGCATCGGCATCCCGCAGCAGCACCACGAATTCGTCGCCACCGATGCGCGCCACCATTTCTTCCGGTCCCGCGGCCTGGCGCAGGCAATCGCCCACCCGCTGCAGGATTTCATCGCCCGCCGCATGGCCATGGTTGTCATTGATGGCCTTGAAGCCGTCCAGGTCGATGTACAGCACCGCGAAGCGCCTGCCGCGGCCACCGGCCACCAGCGGCAGATCCTGGCAGGCCAGCGCCATGTGACGCGTGAGCTGCGCGCGATTCGCAAGCCCGGTGAGATGGTCGGTTTGCGCCAGGCGCCGGTGCATGTCTTCGGCGGAAATGGCCGCGAGCAGGTTTTCCTGGTTGTGCTGGGTGAACGAGGCGATCGAGATCACGACGAACACGATGACCAGCGCGGCGAGAATGTGGCCGCCACCGCGGCTCATCAGCACTACGACGGGTGGCGCCATGGTCAGCACCATGGTGGCGATGGCCGGACGCGGCAGCGCCGCCCAGCGTGTGGCGAGCCCTGCCACCACGCCCATGGCGCCGCTGAGCGAAATCGTGGTCAGCGTGACGTCATCGGTGAGGATGCTGGCGGCGCTGCCGAAGCCGAAGCTGGCCATCGAGAGCCCGGCGGCGATCATGATCCCGAGCAGCGGCTGCGGTTTGCCCCGCCGGCGCGCGAGCCACGGATGCACGGCGCGCCAGACGATCATCCCCACCGACATTCCGAGCCACATCCACGCCCACAGCGCGTAGTTACTGATGTAGACAGCCGTGCCGCAGATGACGATCAGCGTGATGGAATAGATCAGCAGCGACAGCGGCGTGGTCGGCACCGTGGCCAGCATGCGCTCGCGCACGGCCACCGGCGCATCGGCCAGATTGCCCAGCACGAGCCGGGTGAGGGGACTGCGGTTGCTCGCCATGTTGCTTTTAAAGCCGCTTCCTGCGGTTCTTGGAGCCTGTGATATTCTCGCCGGCCACAAGCCGATCAGGCAAAAAAACTTTTCTACAACTGTCAAATCCGGGGGATATTTTGCGCACTGCGGTTCTTTGCAGTTGCAATCGCCACCGGTTGGACATGCGGGTGTCGGAGTGGGCTCTAGCAAGCTGGGGGTAACAATTCATGGCAGGTAGTACCGGTGGCACCAATCCGATCGCGGTGATCGACCGCAACCCGATGAGTGCGCGGCAGTGGATCGTCGTGATCCTGATGGTGTTCCTCAATGCGCTCGATGGCTTCGACGTGCTGTCCAGCGCGTTTGCGGCGCCGGGCATCACCAAGGAGTGGGGCATCCTGCGCTCTGCGCTGGGCATCGTGCTCTCGGCAGAGCTCATCGGCATGGGCTTCGGCTCGATTCTGCTGGGCAGCCTGGCCGACAAGATCGGCCGCAAACCGGCGATGCTGCTGTGCCTGGTCATCATGGCGGTGGGCATGTACATGGCCTACCAGACCCATGGCACGCCCGACCAGAAAGTGCTGACGATCTCGAGCTGGTCGCTGCCCGTCGGCGTGTGGTGGCTGTTCGTGTTCCGCCTGTTCACCGGGCTGGGTATCGGCGGCATGCTGGCCGCCACCAACGCGGTGACTGCGGAGAGCACCAGCCAGGCTTCGCGCAGCCTTGCGATGGCCATCTATGTGATCGGCTATCCGATCGGCGGCGTCATTGGCGGTTATGCCGCGCAGAGCTGGCTGCTGGTGGATTACGACTGGCACGCGGTGTTCCTGTTCGGGGCCATCGTCACGGCCGTGATGATTCCGCTGGTGATGTTGCTGGTGCCCGAAACCCCGGCTTACCACGCCGCGCGGCGACGTCCCGATGCGCTCGAGCGGATCAACCGCTCGCTGCGCGCGCTGCGGCAGCCGCCGATCGATGCGCTGCCTGCCATCAACGTGGATGCGCCCAAGCCCAAGGTCTCCGACATCCTGTCGAAGCCCGGCCTGCGCAAGGTCACCTGGTTGCTGGCGCTGGGCTACATGGTGCACACGTTCACGTTCTACTACGTGCTGAAGTTCGCCGTGCAGATCGTCTCGGATGCCGGGTTCACGCAGCCTGAGGCAGCCAGCACGCTGACCTGGGCCAACGTGGGCGGCGCCATTGGTGGTTTCCTGTTCGGCTTCGCGCTGAAGAAATGGGACATCAAGGGCCCGACCATCGTCTGCATGCTGCTGGGTGTGGTGGCCGTGGCTTATTTCGGCATGGGACATGACACGCTGAACTTCTGGCGTCTGTCCACCTTCCTGCAGATGTTCTTCCTGAATGCCGCCATCGTCGGTTTCTACGCGGCCTTTGCGCGCGGCTTTCCGGCTTACGCGCGCGCTACCGGAACCGGCTTCGCGCTGGGCATCGGCCGCGCGGGTGCGGCGGGCTCTCCCATTGTCGCCGGCTACCTGTTCACCATGCTGGGCGGCGGCGGTGCCGGTGCTGCCCCTGGCCATCTCAATGATCATCTATTGGGGGTCTCGCTGGTGATGACCGTGGGCTCGCTGGTTGGCATTGTGCTGCTGCTGATGCTGCCGCTGCGTGATGCCGACCGTGACATGGACGAGGGTCTGCGCTGATGCTGATCCGTCGAATCGAATCCGGCGCGCGCATGTCACAGGCCGTGGTGGCCAACGGCTTCGTGTTCCTCGCGGGTCAGGTGGCCACCGATCCCAGTGCCGATGTGGAAGGGCAGACGCGCCAGGTGCTCGGTGAAATCGACCGGCTGCTTGGTGTGGCCGGCACGCGCAAGGATCGCATCCTCAGCGCCACGATCTATCTGGCGGATGTGTCGACCTTCGCGCAGATGAACAAGGCCTGGGAGGCCTGGGTTGCCCCGGATGCGAAACCCGCGCGCGCCACGGTAGAGGCGAAGCTCGTGGCGCCGGAGTACAAGGTCGAGATCCAGGTCATCGCACTGCTGTAGGAGATTCACATGCGCCGTATTGCCCTTGCCTCGATGCTGATTGTGAGCGGTGCCGGCATGGCGTACGGCGCGGACTGCAACAAGGCCTGTCTTGAGCAGGTGGCCGCGCAATATCACGCGGCCTGGGTGGCGCATGATCCCTCGCGTGCCCCGCTGGCGCGCAAGGTGCGCTTCGTCGAGAACAATGTCGAGATGACGCTGCCCGACGGCAGCTGGGACACCGTCTCCGAAGCCGTGGGCACGCCGCTGGTCCTGTCTGATCCGAAGACGGGGCAGGTGGGTCTCTACACCACAGTGCTGCAGAGCAAGGAAACGCAGACCTATGCGGCCATCCGCCTGCGCGTGCAGGGCGGCAGGATCACCGAGGTCGAGCATGTGCTGTGCACCAAGCGCAATCTGAGCTCGCCGCCCACGCCCTTCGGCGACATCTACAAGAATCCGCGCGATCCGGAATTCACGCGCATCGTGGCGCCGGCCGAGCGCGCCACGCGCGAGGAACTGAAGCGCCAGGCCAATGGCTACTTCTCCACGCTCGAGAACAACAATGGCGAGATCCGCGGCGCGCGCTTTGCGCCCACGGCCACGCGCAACGAGAACGGTCTGCAGTTTCCCGAGATCGAGAAGGGCTTCAAGAGCGGACGCTACGGCTTCAACAACCGCGTGCGCGACCGCGACTGCTTCCTGGTGGACGAGGAACGTTCGGCCGTGATGTGCCGCGGCTACATCGACCACAAGGGCGTGCTTGAAGAGGTTCCGCTGACCGATGGCACCAAGGCCAAGTCGGTGTACCGCGAGCCGCAGACCTGGTCCTTCCTTGAATCCTTCAAGGTGAAGAACGGCATGATCGTGGCGGTGGAAGCCACGTTCACCGGCGCGCCGTACTACATCCATTCGCCGTACACGAAAAAGCCCGACCCGGTGTACGACGCGCTGAAGCGCTGAAAGGGCCGACCAGCGCGATCCGGCCTATCATGGCCGGATGAAACATCCTCCACTGCGATCCGCGCAGGGCGATTCGGCCTGGCGCGACCTGGCCATTGCAGCGGCAGCGGCGCTGGTGATGGCCCTGCTGGCCTCCGCCACCGAGCTGAACGAGCTGCTGTTCGAGCACACGCGCGGCTGGGAGCGCTTCCAGCTCGATGAGTGGCCGCTGGCGCTGCTGGCCTTCGCCCTGTGCATGGTGATTCTCTATTCGCGTCGCCACGCGCAGTTGCAACGCGCACTGGGCGAGAATCGGCACCTGGTTTCGCGCCTGATCGATGTGCAGGAGCAGGAACGCCGTCGCCTGGCGCGCGAGCTGCACGATGAGCTGGGTCAGACACTGAACGCCATCAAGCTCGATGCGCTGGCGCTGCCAGCGGTTGGCAGCGGTGCGGATTGCGCCAGCATCGCGCAGCGCATCGCGCACAACGCGGACCATGTGTACCAGGCGGCGGGCGATCTGGTGCGCCACCTGCGGCCGCCTGCGCTGGATGAACTCGGGCTGGTGGATGCGCTGGAAGCCTGCGTGGATCGCTGGCGCCGCTCGCATCCCGCGCTGGCCATCCAGCTTTCCACCGGCGGCGACCTGCAAGGTCTGGGCGAAACCATGAATCTTGCGATCTACCGCATCGTGCAGGAGGCGTTGACCAACTGCGTACGGCATGCGCAGGCGCAGCGCTTTTTCATCGACCTGACGCGCGAACCGCAAGGTGAGGGCCGTGTGCTGCTGGAGATGCGCGATGACGGCAAGGGGTTCGACGTCAAGTCGCTGCGCGCCGGCAGCGGGCTGACCGGCATGCGCGAGCGCATCGAACTGCTACGCGGCCGTTTCGAACTGCTGACGGAACCTGGCAAGGGAACGACGGTCCGTGTAGAGATTCCGCTTGCCAGGAAGGATGGTTGAATGGCCGGTATCGTCAGTGTGCTGCTGGTGGATGACCACGCCGTGGTGCGCGAGGGTTATCGGCGCCTGCTGGAGCGCAGCCCCAGTATCGAGGTGGTGGGTGAGGCGGCTGACGCGCAGTCCGCGTATCTGGCCTTCGTGGAACACCGGCCGCAGGTGACGGTGATGGACATCTCCTTGCCGGGGGCCAGCGGCATCGAAGCGCTGCGGCGCATCCGAGCGCGCGATGCTGAAGCCCGCGTGCTGATGTTCAGCATGTACGAAGATCCCATCTTTGCCTCGCGCGCGCTGCAGGCGGGCGCACGCGGCTACATCACCAAGGCCGCCGCGCCCGAAGCGCTGGTGGAGGCTGTGCTGGCCGTGGCGCGTGGCGAGCCGTATCTGACGGGACGCATTGCGCATGATCTGGCGCTGCGGCCCGATCAATCGGCCACCGCCAGCAACCTTTCACCGCGTGAGTTCGAGGTGTTGCGCATGCTGGTCGCCGGCCGTTCACTGGCCGAGATCGCCGAAAGCCTGGGCCTGACGATCAAGACCGTGGCCAATCACCAGTCGCTGCTGCGCCAGAAGCTGGGCGTTTCCTCGGCGTTGCAGCTGCTGCAGGCCGCCGCGCGGCTCGGCATCACGCAGGAGTCCGGCGTCTAGCAGGAATCTGACGCTGGCGGGAATCCTGCACCTGGCTGCGCGGCGCGCAAAGCGTCGGGAATAACTCCCGCAACGAGCGGGAGCAAGTCTGTGGCGGCGTGTGCGCCTCTGAAAGAGACTTCGCGGCCGCATAGAAAACTCGAACAATCCAGGAACATGTCCATGACCAAGTCCCGTCCGAGCGCCGCCATTTCCGCGATGGTCGCCGCATCCGTGGCTGCCGCCATGCCCGCTCATTCGGCTGACAGCGGTGCCGGCGAGACCATGCTTCCCGCTGTGGTGGTGGTGGGCATTTCGCCGTTGCCCGGCGCGGATATCGATCCCGACCAGGTGGCGGCGCCAGTGCAATCGGCTTCCGCCGAAGACGTGGAACGTACGCATGCGCTGGACCTGACCGAGTTCATGCGGCGCTCGCTGGGCAGCGTGTACGTGAACGATGTGCAGAACAACCCGTTGCAGCCGGACGTGAACTACCGCGGGTATACGGCGTCTCCGCTGCTGGGCACGCCGCAAGGCGTGTCGGTGTATCTGGACGGCATGCGCCTGAACCAGAGCTTCGGAGACGTCGTGAGCTGGGACCTGATTCCCAGGCAGGCCATTTCCACGATGATATTGATGCCCGGTTCCAATCCGCTGTTCGGCCTCAACACGCTGGGCGGCGCGCTGTCGCTGAAGACCAAGAATGGCTACAGCGATCCGGGTTATGCAGTGGGCCTGAACTATGGCTCGCACTCGCAGCGCCAGGCCGAATTCGAGGCCGGTGGCCATGGCGAGTCCGGATTCCACTGGTATGCCACGGCCAACAAATTGAAGGACGACGGCTGGCGCGAGGACTCTCCCACTGATGCCGGGCAATTCTTCGGCAAGCTCGGCTGGCGCAGCAAGGCCACTGAAGTGGCGCTGGAGGGCGCCTACGCCGATACCGATCTGACTGGCAACGGCATGCAGGATATACAGTTCCTGCCCGGTGCCCGTGACAGTGTCTACACGAAGCCGGACCACACGCTGAACAAGGCCTGGCTTCTGAACATGGTGGCTTCACACAAGCAGAGCGAAGTGCTCACGCTTTCGGGCAATGCCCACTACCGCAACATCAGGACGCATACGCTCAACGGCGACCTCAACGATGACTCGCTGGGCGAATCGCTGTACCAGCCCAGCCTTGCCGAGCGCAACGCGCTCGCCGCCGCCGGTTACAGCGGCTTTCCGGTCAGCGGCGAAACCCAGGCCAATACACCATTTCCATCGTGGCGCTGCATCGCGAACGTTCTGCTGAACGATGAGCCGAACGAGAAGTGCAATGGTCTGATGAACCGCACGGCCACGCAGCAGCACGATGCTGGCGTGTCGGCGCAGGCAACCTGGAGCACGCCGCTGCGCGGCAAGGCCAATCTGTTCACGCTGGGCGGCGGCATCCTCGATGGTCGCGCGCATTTCGTGCAGTCCTCGCAGTTTGGCTATCTCGCGCCAGATCGCGGCGTCGTGCCGGTTTTCGGACCAGGCGCCTTCGCCGATGGATCGCAGGACTCGGAGAACGCCTACGACGCACGCGTGGATCTGATCGGCAAGACGACGACCTACAGCCTCTACGTCAGCGACAGCCTGCAGCTGTCGCCCATCGTGCAATTGACGCTGTCGGGCCGCTACGACCACACGCGCGTGGACAACGACGATGCGATCACGCCGGCGGACGAAGCGGGCACGCTGACGGCAAGGCATCGTTTCAGTCGCTTCAATCCCGCCGCCGGCGTCACCTTTCATCCCACCGAGTCACTGTCGGCCTACGTTGGCTACAGCCAGGGCAGTCGCGCGCCGTCGGCCATCGAGCTGGGCTGCGCCGATCCGGAAAATCCCTGCCGACTGCCCAATGCCATGGCGGGAGATCCACCGCTGCACCAGGTGATCACTCACACCTACGAGGCCGGTGTGCGCGGGACGCCGTCGCCACAGTTCAGCTGGAACGTGGGCGTATTCCGCGCTGACAACCGGCACGACATCATGTTCGTGGCAGATGACACCTCCGGTTTCGGATATTTCCGCAATTTCGGCAAGACGCTGCGTCGCGGCGTGGCACTGGGTGCCACAGGTCACTTGGGAGCCTGGAATTTCGGCGCCAACTACACGCTGCTCAATGCCACCTTTGAGAGCGAGGAAGCGCTGCTGGGCGAGGGCAACAGCAGCAATGAAGAGGGGCCGGGCTTCGAGGGCACCATCCAGATCGAACCCGGCAATCATATCCCGCTGGTTCCGCGCCACATGTTCAAGGCCTTCGCCGCGTGGCAGATCCTGCCGCAATTGTCGGCCACCGCGGATTTCATGGCGGTGTCTGGATCCTACGCACGTGGCAACGAGAACAACGCGCACGAGCCGGATGGCGTGTTCTACCTGGGTCGGGGTCGCAGCGGCGGCCATGGCGTGATGAACCTGGGACTGGAGTTCAGGCCAGTGCGCGCACTGACGGTGTTCGCGCAGGTGAACAACCTGCTCGATCGTCGCTACTACACGGCCGCGCAGCTGGGCTCTACAGGGTTCGACGCGGCGGGCAACTTCGTGGCGCGTCCCTTTGCCGGACCTGTCGTGGATGGCGAGCGGCCCATCACCGGTTCGACCTTCTTCGCTCCCGGAGCGCCGCGCGCCTGGTGGTTCGGCGCGCGCTACACCATCGGCAGGTAGCCCCCGCCGCGACGACGACCTGCCTCGGCGGTGGGCAGGAAGCGTGCGCATCACGGATCCACTGCCCGCTGCAGTAACGCGAAGCGAGGGTGGAATTTTGTGCACTCTGCCCCATCTAAAGCGTCATCCCCGTTGACGTTACACTTCGCGAATGATGATGAGCCGTACCGCGTTTTGCCTGCTGGCCTGCCTGCTCGCCAGCTGCGTGGGCCAGCAGGGCGCCGCGCCTCAGACCGCGGCCCGCGTGCCCACGCTGCCGCAGCAGCGCACGCCCACGCGGGCCTTTCTCAACATGCCGGAGATGGCCGCGGGCCAGATTCCGGCACTGCTGTCGCAGACCGGCGCATTCGACGATGTACGCAGCCTCAAGCCCGCCGCAGGGCTGCTGCCCTACGATCTCGTGCTGGCGTTCTGGTCCGATGGCGCGGACAAGTCGCGTCTCGTAGCCATTCCCGATGACAGGGTGGTCTTCTCGGCTAATGGGGAGAGGTCTTCTTCGCCCGGCACGGCGTTCGACTGGACCCTCATGCAGCCA
>JACZDC010096893.1_pt1 | contig 26453 bp, 21 predicted proteins | sample 8641791 | NCBI WGS metagenome assembly JACZDC01 (sample SAMN15324613, study PRJNA640507) | soil metagenome | isolation source: intercropping peanut in the second line | place: China: Luxin town, Laibin City, Guangxi Province | collected 2019-07-25 | depth 10cm m
CTCGCCTTCACCGCCAACGGGCCGGAGATGCTGCCGTTCTCCTGGCCCGGCCGCTACTCCCACTCCCCGATCGAGGTCGCCGACCTCCGGGATGTCGAGTCGCTCATCCGCCTCGTCGTCACCGCGGCGACGGCGGCGACGGAGTAGACGATGGGCGCCCTGACCCAGGTCTACCGGCCGTCGCTCGCGCTGCTCACCGACCTGTACGAGCTGACCATGGCCTATGGCTACTGGCGGTCGGGCACCCACGCCAAGGAGGCGGTGTTCACCCTCCACTTCCGCAATCCGCCGTTCGGCGGCGGCTTCACCGTGGCCTGCGGCCTGGCGCCGGCGATCGAGCTGATCGAGCACTTCCACTTCGACGACGACGACCTCGCCTACGTCGCCGGCCTGCAAGGCAACGACGGCCGGCCGCTGTTCGACGGCGAGTTCCTGGACCACCTGCGCGACCTGCGCTTCGAGTGCGACGTCGACGCCTTGCCGGAAGGCACCATCGTCTTCCCGCACGAGCCGCTGGTGCGCGTGCGCGGCCCGATCCTCCAGGCGCAGCTCCTCGAGACCTTCCTCCTCAACATCGTCAACTTCCAGACCCTGATCGCCACCAAGGCGGCGCGCGTCTGCCTGGCTGCCCAGGGCGACACGGTCCTGGAGTTCGGCCTGCGTCGCGCCCAGGGGATCGACGGCGGCCTGTCCGCTTCGCGAGCGGCCTACGTGGGCGGCTGCCACGGCACCTCGAACGTCCTCGCCGGCAAGCTCTACGGCATCCCGGCCGGCGGCACCCACGCGCATAGCTGGGTGCTCTCCTTCGGCACCGAGCTGGAGGCGTTCGAGGTCTACGCCCGCGCGCTCCCCAACAACTGTGTGTTCCTGGTGGATACCTACGACACGCTCCAGGGTGTCCGCAACGCCGTCGAGGTCGGCCGCTGGCTGCGCGAGCAGGGGCGCGAGATGATCGGCGTCCGCCTCGATTCCGGCGACCTCGCCTACCTGAGCCGCGAGTCGCGGAAGATCCTGGACGAGGGCGGCTTCCCCGAGGCCAAGGTCTACGCCAGCAGCGAGCTCGACGAGCACCTGATCGAGAGCCTGAAGCTCCAGGGAGCGAAGATCGACGTCTGGGGCGTGGGCACCAAGCTCGTCACCGCCGAGGACGACCCGGCGCTCGGCGGCGTCTACAAGCTGACCGCGATCCGCGAGGCCGAGGACCAGTGGCATTACAAGGTCAAGCTCTCGGAGCAGTCGGTCAAGATCACCACCCCCGGCATCCAGCAGGTGCGGCGCTTCTCCTCCCCGACCGGCGAGTTCATCGCCGACATGATCTTCGACGAGGAGCTGGGCGCGCCGGCCGCGCCGACCCTCGTCGACCCGGCGGACCTCACCCGGCGCAAGGAGATCCCGGCGGGGACCGCATCCACCGACCTCCTCGTGCCCGTGTTCCGGCGCGGCCAGCGCGTCTACGATCCGCCGCCGCTCAAGGAGGTGCGCAGGCGGACCGCCGAGCAGCTCGCGGGCTTCCACGGCGGCATCAAGCGCTTTGCCAACCCGCACCGCTACCCGGTCGGCCTGGAGAGAGGGCTGTTCGATCTCAAGACCCACCTGATCCTCCAGGCGCGCGGCCTCGAAAAACCGGAGCCCGCATGAGCCGAGAGCTGCCCGTCCCCTCCTTCTACGACCCGGCCCACGCCCGCGACTGGTTCCATGCGCCCGACCAGCAGGCGCTGTTCAGCGCGGCCCAGGCGTGGCGGCGCGAGCACGGGATCGTGCCTTCGTCGAAGGACCGGCGGCGCGTCCACCTCCTGCTCATCGACGTCCAGAAGGACTTCTGCTTCCCGCGCGGCAGCCTCTACGTCGGCGGGCGCAGCGGCACCGGCGCCATGGACGACAGCGACCGCATCGCCCGCTTCCTCTACCGGAACCTGGAGGCGATCACCGACGTCACCTGCACGCTCGACACCCACTTCCCGTTCCAGATCTTCTTCCCGTCCTTCTGGCTCGGCGAGGACGGCCAGCCGCCGTCCGCCCACCAGGAGATCACCACCGACATGATCCGCGCCGGCCGCGTGCGGCCGAACCCGGACCTCGCGAGCTGGCTCTGGCACGGCGACCTCGCGGCCCTGCGGATGCAGGCGGAGTTCTACTGCCAGGAGCTGGAGCGGGCCGGCAAGTACAAGCTCTACCTCTGGCCGCCGCACTGCCTGCTCGGCAGCGACGGCCATCCGCTCGTCGGGGTCGTCCACGAGGCGCGCCTGTTCCACGCCTGGTGCCGCGGCTCACGCTCGTGGATCGAGAGCAAGGGCGGCAACCCGCTGACCGAGAACTACTCCATCCTCGCGCCCGAGGTCCTGCTGTGCTTCGACGGCAGCAAGATCGCCGAGCGCAACGACCACTTCATCGAGACCCTGCTCAACGCCGACGCCGTGATCATCGCCGGCCAGGCCGCGAGCCATTGCGTGAAGAGCTCGATCGACGACCTCCTGGTCGAGATCGCGATCCGGGACGAGGAGCTGGCGCGGAAGGTCTACATCCTGGGCGACTGCATGTCGTCCGTGGCCGTGCCCGATCCCGCGAAGCCGGGCGAATTCCTCTTCGACTTCACCCCGCAGGCCGAGGAGGCGCTGTCGCGATGGGCCGGCGCCGGCATGGGCGTCGTGCGGTCGACCGACCCGATCTCCTCCTGGCTCCGCGTCTGACCTCTGGCTGTCAGGTGTAGGGGCAACCCTTGTGGTTGCCCCCGGCTTGGGAGGGCAGGCACAAGGCCTGCCCCTACAACCACCGACAGCCGAGGATCAATACGGCAGGCCGGGCGCTCCTGCCATCCCGCCCAGAATCAACGCCTTGTCTGTGATCGCCGCGTAGTGGTCCGCCGAGGTCGCGGCGTCCAGAATGAAATCGCCGCGGCAGTCGTCGAACGCGTCCCGGGGCGCGCCGTTCCCGGGGATGATCAGCACGGTATCCATGCCGCCGGCCGGCCGCGACGCGTAGTTGCCGAGGAACACCGGCCGGCCCTTCCAAAAGAACAGACCGCGCACGAGGCCCGAGACGTACCACTGCTCGGACCCGGTGCCCACGTCCGCGCCGCGCGCCGTCGAGGGGTGGTTCGAGACCTCGCGGAAGACCCCGGGGTCGGTCTCGGACCAGTTGCCCTGATCGTCCACCCGGAAGACCTTGTGCGCACCGTAGTCCCAGGCGAAGACGTTGCCTTCCGCGTCCCGCTCCAGCCGGACCTTGGAACAGCTCAGCTCCGCGGGATCGACCGGCTCGTCCGGATCGGGCGCGGGCCGCTCGCCGATGGGAAACGCGGAGCCAAGCACGTTGCCCTGCCGATCCAGCCGCCAGACCGCGTCCTGGGCGCAGGCCGGAGCGGCGTAGATGGCGTCGCGGGCGATCTGGATGCTGTCGAACCCGCCGCTGCCGGCCACCTTCCGGATCTCGACCTTCTCTCCCTGCCAGCCCGACGTGATCCGGCGCAGCACGAACTGGTCCGTGGCGATCCAGACCGAGCCGTCGACCGGATCGAGATCGAGGTCCACCCACAGCTCCCGGCCCCGGTTGAGCGTCATCTCCGGCTCGACCTGCTCGCCTTCGAGCGGCAGCCTCAGGATGCGCGACGGGAACAGCACGTACGCGTACGTCGAGTCGAGGGTCACCGCGACCGGCTGCTCGTCGGACGGGACGCCCAGGCTCGCGAAGCTCACGCTGCGCTTTGCCGAGGAGCAGAACAGCGAGACCCGGGCGATCCGGCCGGCGCCGGGAGCCGAGGAGGCCTTCTCCGGCGCCCCTGGCTTCGGAGACTGCGAGCAGGCGGCCAGCAGCAACGGCAGGACGAGGAAGCGGAGATGTCGGTTCATGACCCTCTTAGATGGGCACGGTGGCGTTCGGGTTCCCTACCCCTTCAGCCCATACCGCTCCATCTTGATCGCCAGGCCGTTGCGCGACAGACCGAGCGTGCGCGCGGCCTGCGACTTGTTGCCGTGGGTGCGCCGCAGGGCCTCGCGGATCGCCGACTGCTCGCACGAGCCCACCAGGCGTTCCAGGTCCAGGTCCGACGACGTGTCCACCCGCGCCGTCGAGATGGTGCCGCTCCGCACCCGGTCTGGCAGCAGGTTCACGTCCACCGGCTTGCCGGTCGGGCTGAGATACACGAGCTGACGCGCGATGTTCTCCAGCTCAGCCAGGTTGCCCGGATAGTCGTAGTTGAGCAGCGCCGACATCGCCTTGACCGTGATGCCCTGCATGCGCTTGCCGGTCTCGTGGCAGAACCGGTTGATGTAGGACTGGATGAGCAGCGGCAGGTCCTCGCGGCGGTCGCGCAGCGGCGGCACCTCGATCGTGAACTGCGACAGCCGGTAGGCGAGGTCGACCCGGAACAGGTCGCGCGCCGCCACCGACTCCAGCGGCACCCGGCTGCCCGCCACCACCCGCACCTCGACCGGATGCGCGTCGTGGCTGCCCGACGGCTCCACCTCGCCGGTGCGCAGGAAGCGGACCAGCCGCGCCTGCACCTCCATCGGGAGCTGCTCCACGTCGTCGAGGAAGATCGTGCCGCCGTGCGCGAGCAGAAGCTTGCCCTCGCGCCGCACCGGCCCGGTCTTGCCCGGCACCTCGGCGCCGAACAGGTCGGCCTCGATCTGCTGCGGCCGCGCGCCGCTGCACGAGGCCATGATGAACGGTCCGTGGCGGCGCGGGCCGGAAAGATGAAGCGAGCGCGCGAGCAGCTCCTTGCCCACGCCCGGTTCGCCCAGGAGCAGCACGTGGACCGCCGGGTCCACCGCCGCCCGCATCTGCTCCACCACCTGCTTCATGGCCTGCGACTCGCCCACCACGAGGCTGGGATCGAGCGTCAGGTCCTGCTGGCCGGGCCGGCCCGGAAGGATCGGCTCGTACCACCCTACGTGATGGACGAGGCCGAGCACCAGCAGGTGTCCCAGCGTGCGGAACGACGCCACCGGCGACCAGCCGCCCGGTGTGAACACCGGGCACGCCGCCAGCAAGGAATAGGTGCGGTCCAGGGCCACGAACGAGTGGTAGCAGATCCACGCCGGCAGACCGGCCAGCTCGCCCTGGAACGAGCCGCCTTGCTGGAGGCTGTTGCCCGCGCCGCGGTGCGCGAGGAGCTGGTCCATCAGCCCTTCGCCGCTCGCGAGCCAGCTCGGATCGCTGCTCACCACGAGCTTGAGGCCCGCCCTCTCAACCTCACCCTGGAGGAGGAAGAGGACGCCGCCGCCGAAGTCGGTCAGCACCTCGCTGACCAGCGCCTCGGACGTGGTGCGGCTCTCGGCGTCGGCGAGCACCCACTCGCTGATGCGCGCCAAGTGATCGATCATGCGCTCCGGCGTGATCCGCGGTCCGGCCGGAGTCTCGTTCGGGTCCGGAACCGCCGACGCCTGATTCTTTTCGGGACCGGGAACGACGTCCTCGACCAGCAGCGTCACGCCGCCGACCCGGATCTCGTCGAGCACTTCGAGAGAGGTCTCGCGCACCTTGCGGCCGCTGACCAGGAGACCTTTGCGACTGCCGAGATCCTCGATCCGGAGCTCGTTGCCGTCGTAGCGCAGGACGGCGTGCTTCTGGGCCACGCCGGTGTACGGGAGATAGATGTCGCACTCGGGCCGGCTGCCGATCAACAGCTCACTCCGGTGCACAGGGAAACGCCGGACCCCATCCGGCGCATAGGCGACAAGTCGAAGCATAAGACCGGGATAGTATCTCACCCCACCCATCGCGGCGAGTCTGGTATCCTCCCCCGGCCATGAACGACCTGTTCCTCCGAGCCTGCCGCGGCGAAGAGGTGGAGCGCCTCCCCGTCTGGCTCATGCGCCAGGCCGGCCGCTACCTCCCCGAATACCGCGCGATCCGCGAGAAGGCGGACTTCCTGACCCTCTGCAAGACCCCCGAGCTGGCCGCCGAGGTCACCCTCCAGCCGGTCCGCATCCTGGGCGTCGACGCCGCCATCCTGTTCGCCGACATCCTGCTCCCCCTGGAAGCCATGGGTGCGGAGCTGCAGTTCGTCAAGGGAGACGGCCCGAGCTTCCCGAACCCGGTCCGCACGCGCGAGGACATCGCCCGCCTCCGCCAGCCGGACGTGCACGCCACCCTCGGCTACGTGTTCGACGCCATGCGCCTCGTGCGCCGGCAGCTCGACGGCCAGGTGCCGGCCATCGGCTTCGGCGGCACGCCGTGGACCCTGGCCGCGTATCTGGTGGAAGGCGCCGGCTCCAAGCATTTCGACAAGCTCCTGGCCTGGAGCTACTCCGACCCCGAGGGCCTCGCGATCCTCCTGGACCGGATCGCCGACACCTCGATCGCCTATCTGAGAGGCCAGATCGAGGCCGGAGCCCAGGCGCTCCAGCTCTTCGACACCTGGGGCGGTCTCCTGAGCCTGGAGCGCTGGCGCGCCCTCGCCTTGCCGCCGCTCCAGAAGATCGTGGAAGGGATTTCAGGACAGGTGCCGCTGATCTACTACATCAACGGCGGCGGCCATCTCCTGGAAGCGACGAAGGACCTGCCGGTGGACGTGCTCTCCGTGGACTGGCGGCAGCCGCTCAGCAAGGTGCGGCAGGTGGTCGGAGACCGGACCCTGCAAGGCAACTTCGATCCCGCGGCCCTGCTCGGCCCGATTCCGGAGATCGAGCGCCGGGTGGGCCTCCTGATCGAAGAGGGCAAGGGAGGCGGCCACGTGGCGAACCTGGGCCACGGCATTCTTCCCATGACCCCGGTCGAGAACGCGAAGGCGTTCGTGTCCGCCGTGCAGCGGATGTCGGCGGGCCGACGCTGGGTGTAAATTCCGGAGGAGGAGCGGGTTGGACGAGTTCAGCTATCTCTCCGTGCTGATCTCGATCATCCTCGGCCTGGGCATCACCCAGCTCCTCTCCGGCTTCGGCCGCTGGATCGAGCAGAGAGCGGTCCTCCGCGCCTATGGCCCGGCCATGGCCTGGGCGGCGATGGTCCTCCTGATCCACATCCAGGGCTGGTGGTCGATGTTCGGCCTGCGGAACCACACGGAGTGGACGTTCCTCCAGTTCGGCATGGTGCTGCTCCAGCCGATCACCCTCTATCTGCTGGCCGCCCTGGTCCTGCCCGGAGCCAATGCTCCGGAGCTCGACCTGCGGTCGAACTTCTTCGTGCAGAGGCGCTGGTTCTTCGGCCTCCTCATGGCGCTCCTGGTGATCAGCGTCCTCAAGGATCTGGCGATGAATGGGGAGTTGCCGTCGCCGGCCAACCTCGTCTTCCACGGCATCCTCTTCACCTTCTCGCTGGTCGCCGTCCTTACCGAGCGGGAGAGCTATCACCGCTTCTTCGCCTACTCCTCGCTGGCGTTCATGGCCATCTACATCACGATGCTGTTCGCGCGGCTGGAGTGAGCCTCACTTCCGCTGCCAGCGATCCTTCGGCTCCAGCACGGAAGCCGGGCCCCTGCCGCCAGTACTGTCGAGCCAGGCTTTGGCCGCCGGGTCGTCTCGCAGCCAGGCATCCCAGAAGGCAGTGCTCAGGGCCAGGATCGCGCGGTGGTGATTGGGATTCCGAGCCTCCCTGTCGCCGGGCAGGGCGCGATCCGTGAAGGCCGAGTGCTCGGCTCCGAAGAGGACCAGTTCGTACTTGCCTCCCGGAGGAAGGACTGGAAACACGGCCAGCCGGGATTCGAGATCGACGTCGCCGATGGGAGCGATGTCCTTGGTGCCGGTCATCAACATCCACGGGATCTTCACGCTGCCGAACGCCTGCTCGGGGGTGCCGCGGTGCGGTGCGCTGGGACTGAAGGCGATGGCCGCCTTGATCCGCGGGTCGGTGAACAGTGGATAGCCGCGACCGAACGCCTGGCCGCTGGCCGCCTGGGTCGTCACCGCGCCGAACGAGTGGCCCGACATGCCGACATGTTGTAGATCAAGCCGCCCCGCAAGGGCATGTCGCTTCGTCCCGTTCCAGCGTTCGAGCTGATCCAGCACGGCGGGAACATCCTTCACCCGCAGCAGGAAATTCTCCAGGCTCGCCGCCGCCCTCAGCGCGGCCATGCGCTCGGTCAGCGGCTTGCCCTGCCAGACGGACGTGTCACTTCCCGGATGCTGCAGGAACACGGCGACATACCCGCGAGCCGCCCAGTGCTCGCCGAGAAAGACAGAGCCTTCGCGGGAGCCACCCAGGCCATGGCTGAAGATCACGACCGGAGCGGGCGCCTTCGCGGTAGGGAGATAGACACGCAACGGGATGTCGCGCTCCCGGGCGGAGTCGTGGACGGTCAGATACAGCGTCGCGGGCTTTGCATGGCCTGGCACCGCGAGTGGATCGTAGGCCGAGACCGCGGACGCGCGCCCGGTTGCAAGGACGAGAAGAAGTCCGAGCGCACATCGCGATAGCCGTGCAGGTTCAAGCATCGGCTTCATGTTCATGCGTATTGCAGCCGTCTTCCTTTGGGAACCGGCACCGGCCGTCCTAGTTCCTTCGCCGTATCCAGCCAGAGGGCCATGGCCTCCTGGCAACTCGCGAGAGCGCCATCCGGCGAATCACCGTGCGCGGTACAACCAGGAAGCTCAGGTACCTCGGCAATGAACAACTGATCCTCTTCACTCCAGTAGATGATCACCTCGTACTTGTACATCACTCTTCTCCTCTGAAATGAAGCCGGAGAATCATCGAGCGTACCTGCCGGACCTGATAGGGCTTTGCCTCGCTACCGTCTCGCTGAAGATTGATCAGATCCTCGACACCCGGTTGGACGAATACGTGGTGGCTGCCTCGGATTCGTTCTTCGAATCCCAGATCGACAAGAAGCCGGCAAAGGTCATCGAAGCGAATGTTGGCATCGGACTGACCGTCCAGAATGCGCTGGAGAAGCCGCTTTCTCCTAGGCATGCAGTCTACCCGATCCCGTCAACACCTTGTCATTGGCATCCATGGACGTAATATTCCATGGTCCAGCGGTCCTGGCAACCCGTTAATCCGGATCGCCGGCCAAAGCCTTCCGCGCCGCCGCATGGTTCGGCTCCACCGCCAGCGCCTTATGGTAGCTCGCCAGCGCTTCGTCCTTTCGCCCCTGCGCCGCCTGGACCTCGCCGAGGCGGAACCAGGCGGCGGCCAGGTTTGGCCGCAGGGTCACGGCCTTCTTGAGGTGCTGCTCGGCCTCCTCGTTCTGACCCTTGGCCTCGAGGAGCCGGCCGAGGTTGTACTCGGCTTCCACCCGGTTCGAGCCGGTCGCCAGGGAGCGCCGGGTCAGCTCGATGGCCTCGTCGGTCCTCCCCTGGGCAGCCACGGCCAGCGCGAGCCACTCCAGGGCGAGCAGATCGTCCGGGCGACGCCTCAACAGGGCGGACAGGGTGGCCTCGGCTTCCGTGAAGCGACGCAGACGGATCTGCCCCTGGGCGAGGTCGAACCAGGGCTGGGGCTCGGCCGGCTTCGCTTCGGCGAGCTTCCGCTCCAGGTAGGACACCGCCTCGGCGCCGCCTCCGGCCCGCACGGCTGCTGACGCCCGGTAGACCTCCGCCAGCGGCCCGGGCGGCATACCGGCGAGGATCTTCACGCCGGTCAGGACCGGATCACGCTCGGTGCGCGGGGCCAGCAACTCCGGGCCGCCCGGACCGCGCTGGATGCGGTGGTCGGTCATCACTACCTGGACCACGTCCTGGGTCCGCCGCTTCGGCATGTGGCAGCTCGCGCACTCCTGATTCGCGGCGTGGTCCGCCCGGACCGTCTCGTGGCAGCCGAGGCAGACCTGCTTCACCCGGACCTTCATGTCTTCAGCGGACACGACCCGGTGCGGATCGTGGCAGCTCAGACAGCCCACCTCTCCCCCGCTCTCCAGATAGCAGCGGCTCTGGCGCAGCCGGTAGGCGTGGTGATTGATCTCGAAGCGCTCGTCCGGACGCTGCCCTTCTTCCTCCACGTCCATGCGGATCAGGTAGTCGTCCAGCGGCTCTCCGGCACGGTAGGAGTAGTCAGGGCGGCCGAACCGACGCAGGCCCGGGAGCGTCACCGAAGGCTGGAAGTGGCAGGTCTGGCAGACCTCGTCCCGGCGGTTGGCGGGCAGCCTGCCTGGGTTGAAGATAGCGGACCGGATCTCGGCGGCGGGCGCGATGCCGCCGGAGGCGAGCCAGATGTGCTCGGCTCCGGGGCCGTGGCAGCGCTGGCAACCGATCCCCTCGGGCAGCGACTCCGGAAAGAGGTGCGGCGCGTTGTGCGCATCGCTGCCTGCCGGCATCTCGGGATAGGCGTTGTGGCAGAACAGGCACTCGCGGCGGACCATGCGGAGAATGCCGTCATGGTCTGGCCGGTCGTAGCCCGGTGCCATGCCCCACTTTCCGGTCTGGGTGTACCAGGCCAGCGGGAGCTGGAACATCTCGCCGCCAGGAGTGCGATAGAGATAGGTCCGCGCATTGTTGCCGGAGCCCAGGATCCAGTCCACCTCGACCTCGAAGGGCTCGCCGTCCTTCTGCCACCGACGGAAGATCAGCCGCCCCCCGCGATCACTGCGTCTCTCGATCCTGAGGAACTGCCCGGACGCCGCGTGGAAGAACGGCGGCGCCGAGAAGTCCTCGATGTCCGTCTCCGGCCGGGGACGGAAGAACGCCCTGGCCATACCCTTCTTCTGGTAGCTCCTCGCCAGATCCGTGTGGCAGGAGGCACAGGCGCGGTCGTCCACGTATCCCGGCGCGGCGCCGGACGTAACGGGAACGCCGATCTCGGCCAGATCCGAAGGGATCGCAGCCGCCAGCAAAAGACCGGCGGGAAGAAGGATCAAACGCCGGAGCACGCCCTGGATTCTTGCTCATCCGGCGTCCCAGGCCAATTTGCAACAGAGAAGGACAGTCAGACGCTCGGGAACGTTCTCCGTTGCAACTCAATCCTCTGTCGCCACAGAGAACCTTGAGTCGTCACAGGAAAGCGCAGATTGCCACAGAGAAGGGTACTTCGCCACAGAGAACGTTGACTTGCCACGCAGAAGACGACCTTGGTGCAATGTACGGTTCTCTGTTGCAATACGTCGCGACTTTGCAACAAAGCCATGACAGTTGCAACAGAGAAGGCAACTTTGCAACGGAGAAGCTTGTGTTGCAACAAACAAGCTTACGTTGTGGTGAGGTCGGGTTCCCTGGCGCGACTCAGGGTTCTGCGTTGCAACCCAGGCCTATATTGCAACAGGGATCGTTGTAAGCCGCCAGAACGCTCCTCGCCAGGTCCAGGACCCGTTCCCGCAGCACCGGCGGGTCCACGACCTCGACGTTCGGCCCGAAGCTGAGCACGAACTCCGCGGCCTCCTCCTCGAACTGGAAGCGCATCTCGACTCTCTTCCAGCCGTCCTCCTCCGCCTCCCCGACCTCCTCGATGCGGGCGAAGCGGCCGCCATACGGTAGACGCCAGACGGTCTCCGGATGTACGCGCAGCGTAGCGTTGTAACGCGGCAGGTTGGCTCGAAAATCCCTGGACGACTGCTCCCACCAGGCCGCCAGATCGAAAGCCTCGGGGCGGATGCAGCGCTCGTCTATCATCCGCGCGGCCTGGATGCGCGAGATCCGGTAGGCGCGGACGTCGCCATCCACCTGGCCCGCGAGATACCAGGCGCTCCCCTTGGCCACCAGCCCGAGAGGATCGACGAGGCGCTGCACCGGACCGTCGTTCCGGTCCGCCCTGCCCCCGTAGAGGATCTCCAGGCGCCGCTCCTGCCAGACCGCATCCTGCACGGTCTGGAAGCACGGGATGGCCTCGGGCGACGAAGCCCAGCCGCCGACGTCCACATGAATCTTGCGCCGGGCCTCGTCCGCGCGCCGCCGGAGCAGGGCCGGCAGCCCGGCCAGGAGCTTCAGAATGGCCCCCTCCGCGGCCCGGTCCAGGTTGAGGTCCGACAGCAGGCGCGGCGGGATCGACAGCGCGAGCGCCTGAGCTTCGTCCTCATGGAGGCCGGTCAGGTCGGTCCGGTACCCCTCCACCAGGCTCCAGCCGCCACCCGCGCCGCGCTCGGCCGTCACCGGCACTCCCGCCGATCCCAGCGCATCCATGTCGCGCAGGATGGTGCGCTCGGAGACCTCCAGCCGTTCGGCCAGCTCGCGGGCGGTCAGGCGGCGGTGGATCTGGAGCAGGAGAAGGATGGAGAGGAGACGGTCGGCGCGCATGTCCTCCACTCTAGCCGAGATACCTGACAGGGGATGTCAGGAATGCGGTGCGAATCTCTGGTTCAAAGGAGGTGGCACTATGGCAAAGAGTCTCGAAGGGAAAGTGGCGGTGGTGGCCGGAGCGACGCGGGGAGCCGGGCGCGGCATCGCCTGCGGGCTCGGCGAGCAGGGAGCGATCGTCTACTGCACGGGCCGGAGCGTGCGCGGCGGGCTCGCCTCGGGCGACCAGAGGCCCGAGACGATCGAGGAGACCGCGGAGAAGGTGACGGCGCTCGGCGGCGTGGGCATCCCGGTGCGGGTGGACCATACGGTCGAAGACGAGGTCAAGGCGCTGTTCAAGAGGGTCAAGAAGGAACAGGGCCGGCTCGACGTGCTGGTCAACGACATCTGGGGCGGCGACGTGCTGGCCGAATGGGGCAAGTCCTTCTGGACCATGTCGCTGGACAAGGGCTTCCTGATGATGGACCGCGCCATCCGGGCGCACATCATCACCAGCCGCTGGGGTGTGCCTCTCATGGTGCCGCGCAAGCAGGGTCTGGTCGTCGAGATCACCGACGGCAAGGCCCGCTACTACCGCGGCAGCTTCTTCTACGACCTCTGCAAGGACACGGCGATCCGGCTGGCCTGGACGATGTCGCAGGAGCTGACCCGGAAGGGGATCACCGCCTTGGCGCTCACGCCGGGCTTTCTGCGCTCCGAATTCATGCTCGACCACTTCGGCGTGACCGAGGCCAACTGGCGGGACGCGGCGAAGAAAGACCCGCTCTTCGCGCACTCCGAGACGCCGCTCTACATCGGCCGCGCGGTCGCGGCGCTTGCCGCGGACCCGGATGTGTCGTCGAAAGCCGGCCAGGCGCTGGCCACCTGGGACCTCTTCAAGGAGTACGGTTTCACGGACGCGGACGGCACGCAACCGGACATCTGGCCGCACCTGGAAGCCCACTTCAAAAAGATGAATCTGGCGGAGATGGACTGACTCCATGCCCGCCCCCGTGGCGCGCGACTTGCACCGGGGGGCGGGTGACATGCCGAGACGAACGACCTCGCTCAAGAGCCTCGCAAGCCGCGCCCTGAACCATGGCTATCCTCGTCCCCAGTTGCAGCGGGACGCCTGGACTTCCCTCAACGGACCATGGGAGTTCGCGATCGATCCGGACCAGCACTGGCGCAAGCCGGAAGAGGTGACCTGGAAGGCGACGATCGTCGTCCCCTACTCGCCCGAGACGCCGGCGAGCGGCATCGGCAACACCGGGTTCTACCGCCGGTGCTGGTACCGCCGGACGTTCCAGGCGCCGCCGCTGGCGCACGGCGAGCGCCTCCTCCTCCACTTCGGCGCGGTGGACTGGAGCGCCACGGTGTGGGTCAACGGCTCGGTGGTGATCCGCCACGACGGCGGCTACACGCCCTTCACCGCCGACGTCACCGACGCCCTGGTCCCCGGCACCGATCCGGTCGTGGTGGTGCGGGCCGACGACGATCCGGCCGACCTCGGCAAGCCGCGCGGCAAGCAGGACTGGCAGCTCGAGCCGCACTCGATCTGGTATCCGCGGACGACCGGCATCTGGCAGACGGTGTGGATCGAGAAGGTCCCCTCGACCTGGGTCGACAGCCTGCGCTGGACGCCGGACCTGGCGCGCTGGGAGCTGAGCTTCGAGGCCTGGCTGGGCGGCGAGCCGCGCGACCGCCTCCGCCTCGGGGTCAAGCTGCGGGCCGGCTCCCAGATCCTCGCCGACGACACGTACACCGTAGTGGCGGGCGAGGTCCATCGCCGCATCGCGCTCTCGGACCCCGGCATCGACGACTTCCGCAACGAGCTGCTGTGGAGCCCGGCGAGCCCGACGCTCATCGAGGCCCGGCTCCAGCTCTGGGCCGAGCGCGGCGAGCTGCTCGACGAGGTGTCCAGCTACACCGCCCTGCGCTCGATCGCCGTCCAGGGAGACCGCCTGGTCCTGAACGGCCGGCCGTACTATCTGCGCATGGTCCTCGATCAGGGCTACTGGCCGGAGTCCGGCCTCACCGCGCCGGACGACGACGCCCTGCGGCGCGACGTGGAGCTCGCCAAGTCCATGGGCTTCAACGGCGTGCGCAAGCACCAGAAGATCGAGGACCCGCGCTTCCTCCACTGGGCCGACCGCCTCGGCCTGCTGGTGTGGGAGGAGATGCCGAGCGCCTACCGCTTCACCAAGCGGTCGATCCAGCGCCTGACGCGCGAGTGGATGGAGGCCATCCGCCGCGACTACAGCCACCCGTGCATCATCGCCTGGGTGCCGTTCAACGAGTCCTGGGGCGTGCCCAACCTGCCCGACAGCCAGGCCGAGCGCCACTGGGTGCGCGCCCTCTATCATCTGACCAAGACGCTCGACTCCACGCGGCCGGTGATCGGCAACGACGGCTGGGAGAGCGTGGCCACGGACATCATCGGCATCCACGACTACGACGCGGACCCGCGGCAGATCTCCCGCCGCTATCACGCCGAGGACATCCTGCCGCGCCTGCTCCAGCGCGAACGGCCGGGCGGCCGCCTGCTCGTCCTGGAGGAGGACGTCCACACCGGCCAGCCGGTGATGCTCACCGAGTTCGGCGGCATCGCCGCCTCGGACCAGCGCGGCACCTGGGGCTACTCGCGTGCGACCTCCGGCGAGGATCTCGCGGTGCTCTACACGGACCTGCTCGGCGTCGTGAGCTCGCTGACGCTCTTCGCCGGGTTCTGCTACACCCAGTTCACGGACACCTACCAGGAGGCGAACGGCCTTCTGCGCGCCGACCGCACGCCCAAGTTCCCGCTGGAGGAGATCGCCGCGGCCACTCGCGGCGAGCACCGGCCGCGGCGGGGCAAGCGGCGGAAGGCCGCGGAAGGGGTGAGCGGCGTCGGCACGCGCCACGTGCCCGAGGCGCCGCCGTTCGACGACGACTGATGCACAAGCTGACTCTCACCAAGCCGGACGGCCGCTCGCTGATCCTCTACGCCCGCCAGCCGCTGGATGCAGACGTCGAGGCGCCGAGCCCGAGCGTCACGCCGCCTGGTACGAAGTCGCACCTGCGCTGGCATCCGCTGCGCGGCGAGTGGGTGGCCTATGCCAACCACCGGCAGAACCGCACCTTCCTGCCGCCGCCCGAGTACAACCCGCTGGCGCCGACGGTCGACCCCGAGCACCCGACCGAGGTGCCGGCCGGCAACTGGGAGGTGGCGGCGTTCGAGAACCGCTTCCCCACCCTGACGCTGCACGCCGAGGAGCCGGCGCCGGAGTCGATCGTGGATACGCGGCCGGGCAAGGGGGTGTGCGAAGTGATCGTCTTCACCCAGGACCCGAAGGCCTCGCTCGGCGGCCTGCCGCTCGACCGCCTGGAGCTGATCCTGGAGGTCTGGGCCGACCGCTACCGCGAGCTGGGCGCGCGGCCGGAGGTCCAGTACGTGTTCCCGTTCGAAAACCGGGGTGTCGAAGTGGGTGTGACGCTCCATCATCCGCACGGCCAGATCTACGCCTACCCGTTCATTCCGCCGATCCCGGCGCGCGAGCTGGCACAGCAGAGCGCCTGGTATCAGGAGCACGGGACCGGTCTCCTGGAGGATCTGATCCGGCGCGAGCTGGAGGACGGCCGGCGCACTCTTTATGTTGGGGAGAAGGCGCTCGCCTGGATGCCGGCCTTCGCGCGCTACTCCTACGAGGTCTGGGTGGCGCCGCGCCGGCCCGCGCCGTCGGTGGCGGATCTCGACGCCGGGGAGCGCGCCGACTTCGCGCGGGCGCTCAAGACGGTGCTCCTCAAGTACGACAAGCTCTGGGACAAGCCGTTCCCATACATCCTTCTGTTCCACCAGGCTCCCACGGACGGCCAGCCGCATCCCGAGGCGCATGTCCACGTCGAGATCTACCCCGCCTATCGCATGCCCGGCCGCTTGAAGTATCTCGCCGGGAGTGAGATCGGCGCCGGCGTGTTCACTGCGGATACACTGCCCGAAGAGAAAGTGACCGAGCTGCAGGCCGTGGAGGTGAGCCTTGCCTGAGACGGTGAGTGAAAGGGAGACGATGAATCGCCACGCGGACCTGCCGGGATTCGAGGAGCTGTACGGGCGCGAGCCCACCGTGACCGCCGACGCGCCGGGCCGGGTGAACCTGATCGGCGAGCACACGGACTACAACGGCGGCTACGTGCTGCCGATGGCCATCCCGCAGCGCGCCCGGGTCCAGATCGGCACCCGGATCGGCACGCTGGTGAAGGCCTGGAGCGCCGACGTGCGCGAGTCGAAGGTCGAGGAGTACCGCCTGGAGGAGGAGACGCCGGGCCGCGGCTGGCTCGACTACGTCCAGGGCGTGACCCAGGTGCTCCGCGAGGCCGGCCATCGCCTGCGCGGCTTCGATCTGCGGATCGAGTCGGACGTGCCGCTCGGCAGCGGCCTCTCCTCCAGCGCCGCGCTGGAGGTCGCCGTGCTCCGGGGCCTGCGCGAGGCGTTCGGCCTGGAGATCGACGACGTGGCGATCGCGCTCGCCGGCCAGAAGGCGGAGAACGACTTCGTGGGCGCGCCGGTGGGGGTCATGGACCAGATGGCCGCCAGCCTCGCCGACGACGGCAAGGCGCTCTTCATCGACACCCGGACGCTCCGCTTCGAGCGCGTGCCGCTGCCGGCCGCGGCGGAGTTGGTGGTGATCGACTCGGGTGTGTCCCACAACCATGCCGCGGGCGAGTACCGGGTCCGGCGGCAGGAGTGCGAGACGGCCGCGGAGATGCTCGGCTTCCGGCAGCTCCGGGACCTCGACAACCAGGACCTCTGGCGCCTGGTGGCCCTGCCCGAGCCGCTCGACCGCCGCGCGCGCCACGTCATCACCGAGAACGCCCGCGTCCGCGCCGCGGTCGCGGCCATGCGCGACGGAGATCTGGAACGCCTCGGCAAGCTCCTCAACCTCTCCCACCAGTCGCTGCGGGACGACTACGAGGTCTCCGTTCCGGAGATCGACCTCCTCGTAGAGCTGGCCCAGGGCGAGAACGACGTCTACGGCGCCCGCATCACCGGCGGCGGCTTCGGCGGCTCGATCGTGGCGGTCGCCCGCGCCGGCACCGGCCAGAGGGTCGGCGAGCGCGTGGTGCGGGAGTTCGCGAAGCAGACCCAGGGAAAGGCCCAAGTGCTGGTGCCGGCGTCCTGACTTCCCATGTCGACGCGTCCTGGTGTATCATGGACCAGCGACGAGGGAGTGGGAATGACATGGCCGAACCGATGAAAGTTCTGGAGCAGGAGACGCCCGAGGGCTACGTGGCGAGAATCCGCGAGCTCATCGAGACGGAGCGGGTGCGAGGGGCTCGAAGACTGATGGATGAGGCCTGGGCGACGTTTCCGGATCATCCCGCCCTCATTCCTTGGAAGAAGGCACTCTCTCCAGCCGAGGTGGTGAAGGTCGGCGGTCCTCTCGACAAGGACCGGACACCTGAGTACAAGTGGCTGCACCTTCACGGCTCCAAGTACAGGGGCGAATGGGTCGCGGTCCTCGACGATCGCCTGGTCGCGCATTCCGCGGATCCGCATGAGATGCGAGCCAAGCTCGATGCGGCTCCGCGGACGGCGTTTCCTCCGCTGGTCGTCTTCATCCAGGAATTCTAGATCTCATGCTCCCTGGGGTCCGCTTCACAAGCGGTCGGTCCAAGTTCTTGGATCATGTCTCCGACATCGACGAGGTCACGGCAAAGATCTACGTCAAGGTGCAGTTTGATGACGGGGAACCGGTTCTGGCTCAGCTCGATACAGGAGCCGCCTGGTCGGTTCTGGATCCCAACACCCTTGATGTGATGAATCTGCCCTTGGACTGGCTGGGTCCGGTGAGAATGAGCACTCGATTCGGACGACTCGACGGCCACCTCGCCCGGACTCCTGTTACCTTCCGAGCGGAGGAAGGCGAACCTCTGACCGTCGTGGGAACCTTTTTCATCTCCAGAGACTGGCCGCTTCCTATGACCTTCCTGGGTTACTCCGGCCTCTTGGACGCAATCCGCTTCGCGCTCGACCCCCAGTCGAACGATTTCTACTTCGGGCCGCCGGAGGAGAACAGGTAGCTCAAGGCGACACCCGCCCGCGGGCCAGCCGGTCGACCTCTTCGGCGCGGGGCCAGCGCAGGAGCATCGAGAAGAAGCTCGCCAGGCAGAGCACCAGGCCGTAGAAGGAAGACCCGGAGAGCAACGCCACGAAGAGGCCCATCAGGGCGGCTCCCTCGAGCACCGCGAAGCTGACCAGCGTCGCCCTCTGGTAAGCGGGGATCAGGTTGTCCAGATCCACCTCCCGGCTCACCAGGCCCGTCCTCAGGCCGTTGCGCAGGATCGCCGTCCGGATGCGCGAGCCGAGCAGGATCAGGACCGCCGCGAGGAAGGTCAGAGCGATCGGGACCGCGATGGGGAGCTTGCCGAAGGGGTGGAGCTGGAAGCCCTCGACCAGGAACCAGCCGGCGATGCCATAGGCGAGCACGAGCCCGGCCAGCGACATGCACACGACGCGGATGCTGCGCAGCCGGTCGGAGATGAAGCGCTCGCGTTCCGCCAAGTCGAACATCACGGAGAATCTATCGCGGCTCGCACCGAGAGCACCAGATTCCCGGCGCCGTCCACCCTCCCCTGCCAGCCCTCGGCCACGACCGTGGCGCTATGGCTCTCGAAGACCAGCGCCGGGCCCTCAAAGAGATTCCCGGACCGCAGAGCGCCGCGGTCGAACACCGGCACCTCCCGCCAGCCTCCCAGCCAGCTCCGGCGCGTCCCCGAAGCCGCGGCCTCGCGCTCCCCGGCGGTGTGGGGCAGGACCGGCATCTCGTCAGCCGCCGAGGACGCCACGACGCGGATCGACTCGAGCTCGACGGCCCGGCCCTCGGGCGCGTAGCCGTAGATCTCCCGGTAGGCCGCCGCGAAGCGATCCGCCACCGGTTCTCCCTCGATCGGCAGCGCCTCGTCCTGTCCGACAAAGCGCAGATTGAGGATGCGGCGGCGGACGGCGATCCGGTCCTCCGGCACGCCCTCGCCGGCCACCGCCTCCGTGGCTTCGCGGCCGAGCTCGTCGAGCCAGCCCGCGAGACGGTCCTGCACCCGCGCGAGAGGCTCCAGCACCTGGCGGTGCGCGAAGCGCTCGACCACCGCGGCCCCAAGGCCGAGGGCGGAGAGCAGGCCGGCGTCCCGCGGCACCACCACATTCTGGATCCCGAGGAGGTCCGCGAGCGCGCAGGCGTGCTGGGCGCCGGCGCCGCCGAACGCCACGAGCGCGTACTCGGCCGGATCGTAGCCGCGGCGCAGCGAGATGCTCCGGATCGCCTCGGCCATGCGCTCGTTCGCGATGTCCAGGAACCCTTCCAGCAGCGCCTCCCTCCCCTCCTCCACACCCAGGGCGCGCTCCGCGGCTCCCAGATCCAGGGGGATCTCGAAGCGGGACGGATCGAGCCGCCCCAGGAGAAGGTTGACGTCGGTGAGCGTGAGCGGACCGCCCGCGCCGTAGCAGGCCGGACCGGGCCAGGCGCCGGCGCTCTCGGGTCCGACGTGGAGCTGGGCGCCGTCGAACCCGCAGATCGATCCTCCGCCGGCCGCCACGCTCTCGACCGCGAGCGCCGGCGCGACGAGATGGGCGTCGCCCACCCGGTGCTCGAACAGGTACTCGAAATCGCCGTCGTAGCGCGCCACGTCCGTGCTCGTGCCGCCCATGTCGAAGGCGATGACGCGCTCGAAACCGGAGCGCCGGCCGGAGAGCGCGGCGCCGACCACGCCCCCGGCGGGTCCCGACAGAAGACTGTCCTTGGCGTGGAAGGCGCCGGCGCGCACGAGCCCGCCCGCGCTTGTCATCACGTGCAGCGAGCCGCTCGACAGCGCACGGCTCACGCCGGCCAGGTAGCCCTTGAGCACCGGCGAGAGATAGGCGTCCACGACCGCGGTCTCGGCACGGGGCACGATCTTGATCAGCGGCGCCAGCCGCGACGAGAGCGAGACGTGACGGAAGCCGGCCTCGCGCAGCATCTCCCCCAGCTCCTCCTCGTGGCGCGGGTTGCGATAGGAGTGCAGCAGGGCCACCGCCGCCGACTCGAACCCCGCGGCGAGCAGGCGCTCGGCTTCACCCCGAAGCGCTTCGGAGGCCAGCGGCACGAGCACGGAGCCGTCCGCGGCCAGCCGCTCGGACACCTCCACGACCTCCGAGAAGAGCGGTCGGGGCTTCTCGATGTTCAACGCGAACAGGTCCGGCCGCTGCTGGGTGCCGATCAGGAGCAGGTCGGCGAATCCGCGGGTGGTGAAGAGAGCCGTGGCCGCACCCTTCCTTTCCAGGAGCGCGTTCGTACCCCGGGTCGTGGCAAGGCGCATCGCGATCTCCGGCAGCTCCACGTCGAGCGGTGTGCCGGTGACCAGCCGCGCCGCGAGGACCGGCGGCTCCTCGGGCGAGCGAAGCTCGAAGGCAGCCCCCGCCACTCCAGTCGGAAGGCCGGAATCCAGGATCAGGACGTCATCGTGGGAGTCGACCACCCGGCATGACTCAGGAGTCCCCAGGATCCGCAGGCCGAAGCCGCGGAAGAACCCCTCCGGCACCCGCCAGCCGGCTTCGATCCGGACCCGGTCGCCGCCGGTCTCCAGAACGCGGCCGCGCAGGGCGCTCGTCGAAAGCACCTTGGCCCGGTGGAGAGCTCCCTCCGGATCGACCGCCAGGCAGTCGGTGAACGTGCCGCCGGTGTCGATCCAGATGTGCCAGGAAGGGTCGGTCATCCGCCGAGTCGGGCGAGGAGCAGCTTCACCCGCTGGTTCTCCTGGTCGATCGCCACGGCCTTGCGCAGCCAGCGCTGGGCGTCCACCGAGTCGCCGCCGGCCAGCGACACCAGCCCCATGGCGGCGTACGGCTCGGCGCTGTCGCGGTAGAGGCGGATGGCGCGCTTGTAGAAGCGGCGCGCCTCGTCGAGCCGGCCGTGGGCCATGCTGACGTCGCCAAGGGTGAGATAGATGAAAGGGTTGCGGCTGCCGAGCCGGGACGAGATGGCGAGCAGCTCCTCGGCCTCCTGGTCGTTCCCCTTGTGCCGCAGCAGCGCGGCGAGGTTCTGGTAGGCCGACACGGCCTCGGGGTCGACCTCCAGCGCCTTGCGGTACGCCTTCTCCGCTCCGGCCAGGTCGCCGTTGCGGCGCAGCGAGACGCCGTAGTTGATCCAGGCGCTGGACAGCTCGGGGTCGATCGCCACCGCCTTGACGAGCCAGGGCAGCGCTTCCTGGTGCCGGCCGGTGCGCAGCAGCTCGCCGCCGCGGTTCGAGTGGAAGAGCGCGATGGCCCGGATGTCCGGGATCTGGCGCACACGGCGGTAGCTGGGCTGCGCGTAGGCCGAGAAGTCGAGGATCTTGACCTCCGGGCCGCTGCCGTAGCCGGCGCTCACGTGGCCCGAGACCACCACCAGGTCCCCCTCCTTCTCGAACTTCTCGATGTCGTCGACCTCCAGGAAGAAGGCGGGCACGCCGATTTCCCGCGCCATGCCGACGAACAGACTGGTGAAGGCCAGGCAGTTGGCGCGGCGGGTGCGGAACACCTCCTCGGCCGTGGCGGTGTAGCGCGGCTCGTACTGGACCTTGAGCTTGTCCGAATCGACCAGGCCGTTGAGGAGGACCTCCAGGCGCTTGTCCATGGGTGTCTGCTCCGGCACCACCTCGTGGACCCACTGCCGCATTTCGTCGCTGATCTCGTAGGGGATGACGATGGCCGCCGGATCGAGCCCGCGGGAGCGCAGCTCGCGCTGGATCTGCGCGGAATTGAGGGTGCCCGAAGACGAGACACAGCCGGAGCCCTGGAACAGGAGGGCTCCGGCCGTGGCGAGCAGAGCAAGACGCCGGCGGACGTTCGGCATGGGCTCATCCCCGGGGGACGGCTCAGACGGCTCGGGCCGGGCTCCGGAAGAGCAGCTTCTTCACGCCGAAGTACAGGAGCCCGACGATCAGCAGCATGGCCAGGACCGGCACCACGATCGAGAGCACCGACAGGAGCGCCGAGCTGCCGGCCTCTACCGTGGCGAGCAGCGGGTTCGCCAGGCCGCCGGTGGTGAACGACGAGACCTGCCGCGCCGTGGCCGTGATGCCATGGAACGTGGCGGCCGTGCCGCCGCCGCCCACGATCGCCAGCGTCCAGCGCAGGAAGGGGTCGATGTCCGTCACCGCCGAGGCCGTGACCACGATGCCCGCGACGATCGCCGTGGGCGCGGCGACCGCGTCGAGCAGGTTGTCCACCCAGGGGATGTAATAGCCGGCGATCTCCAGCAGCGTGGCCGCCGAGAAGGCGACCAGGGCCGCGGTCGAGCCGATCCAAAGGAAGCCCTGGCCCAGATCCAGGTGACCCGTCCGCGAGGCGAGGCTCATGATGAGCAGCGGGACGAAAACGCGAAACCCACACGCCGCCGCCAGCCCCAGGCCGAGGAGGATGCTGAGAAGAGTTTCCATCGTGCGCGGACTCCTTTCATGGGTGGGCAAAGGTCCACCTTTCACCAAGGATAACGCAGGACAGGCGCCCTTCCTTCCAGTGGATCAAGTCCTTCTCTTTTCAGCTATTTCGGCTGTTCTGGGAACATGTCTTGTGCACCATTTGCCAACTGTTCAATTGTCTCGCCATCAGCTAAGATCGTTTCTCTGAGCCTGCTCTAGGTGGTGGTAGGACGCGAGGCGCCTGCGAGGCTCCATGGTTCCAGTTTCTCCCGGCAGGCGCTCCGGGCGCGGCCGGACGGCGGCGCGGTTTACTGCCGTTGAGACCTGACCATGGCTGACACCTCGTATTCCGCTCCGGACGGCATCGCGATCATCGGCGTTGCCGGCCGTTTCCCCGGCGCTCCGGACGTCGAGCGCTTCTGGGAGAACCTCGTCGCGGGCGTCGAGTCGGTCTCCTTCTTCTCCGAGGAGGAGCTGCGGGCGGCCGGCATCGAGGAGAGCCTGCTCGCGGACCCCTCCTACGTGCGGGCGCGGGCGGTGATCGCGGGCGCCGAGCTCTTCGACGCCGCCCTCTTCGACCTCTCCCCGCGCGAGGCCGAGGTGATCGATCCGCAGCACCGGCTGCTGCTCGAATGCGCCTGGGAGGTGCTGGAGCGCGCCGGGCACGATCCGCGGCGGTTCCCCGGCCCGGTCGGCGTGTTCGCCGGGGCGGGCGTCAACACGTACCTGCTGTCCAACCTCCAGCACAACGCGGAGGTGATGGGCGCCGTCGGTTCGTTCCAGGCCATGCTGGGCAGCGGCAGCGACTTCCTGGCGACCCGGATCTCCTACAAGCTCGGCCTGCGCGGCCCGAGCCTGACCGTGCAGACGGCCTGCTCGACCTCACTCGTCGCGGTGCACCTGGCGGTGCAGAGCCTGCTCAACGGCGAGTGCGACATGGCGCTGGCCGGCGGCACGCGCCTGCTGGTGCCGCTGGGCGGCCACCTGTACCAGCCGGGAGGCATCTTCTCGCGCGACGGCCATTGCCGCGCCTTCGACGCCGCGGCCACGGGTACGGTCGAGGGCGAGGGCTTCGGCATGGTCGCGCTCCGGCGGCTGGCCGACGCGCTGGCCGACGGCGACCCCATCCACGCGGTGATCCTGGGCTCGGCGATCAACAACGACGGCTCCGGCAAGATGGGTTACACCGTGCCGAGCATCGAGGGCCAGGCCGAGGTCATCGCCATGGCGCAGGCGCTCGCCGGCGTCGATCCGGGCACGATCGGCATGATCGAGGCGCACGGCACGGGCACGCCGCTCGGCGATCCGATCGAGGTCGCGGCACTCTCCCGGGTCTTCGCCGCGGCGCAGGAGCCGGTACGCCCCTGTGCCCTGGGCTCGCTCAAGACCAACCTCGGACACATGGACGCCGCGGCGGGGATCGGCTCGCTGATCAAGGCCACGCTGGCGGTCGAGCGCGGCGTCATCCCTCCGAGCCTCCATTTTGAAAGCCCCAACCCGCAGCTCGGCCTGGAGTCGACCCCGTTCTACGTCCCGACCCAGGCCACTTCCTGGCCGGACGACGGACCGCGTCTCGCCGGGGTGAGCTCGTTCGGCATCGGCGGCACCAACGCCCACGTGGTGATCGGGGAGGCGCCGGAGACGGAGCCCGGGACGGAGTCCCGGCCTCTCCAGCTCGTCGTGCTCTCGGCCCACAGCCAGGCGGCCCTGGAGCAGGCCACGCAGAACCTCGCCGCACACCTGCGGCGCCACCCCGGGCTCGACCTCCCGGACGCCTCCTACACGCTGCAGGTCGGGCGGGTCGAGCTGGACCATCGCCGGATCGTGGTCTGCAGCAGCACCGCGGACGCGGCCGAGGTCCTGTCCGCGCTCGATCCGAAGCGGGTCCTGACGCGCACGTGCGAGCCCGGCGGCAAGTCGGTGTTCTTCCTCTTTCCGGGCCAGGGCTCGCAGCATCCCGGCATGGGCGCCGAGATCTACCGCAACGAGCCCGTGTTCCGCGAAGAGGTGGACCGCTGCGCGGAGATCCTGCGCCCGCTGCTCGGTCTCGATCTGCGCAAGGTTCTCTACCCGGAAGGAGAGGACCCGGAGCAGGCCGCGGATCGGCTCCGGCAGACCGCGCTCGCGCAGCCGGCCCTGTTCGTGATCGAGTACGCCCTGGCACGGCTGTGGATGTCGTGGGGCGTCAAGCCGGAGGCGATGCTCGGGCATAGCGTCGGCGAGTACGTGGCCGCCTGTCTGGCCGGGGTGTTCTCAATCGAAGACGCGCTGCGACTGGTCGCGGAGCGCGGGCGTCTCATGCAGGAGATGCCCGGCGGCGCGATGCTCGCGGTGTCTTTGCCGGAATCCGAGCTGCCGCTCTCGGGCGGCCTCTCTCTGGCCGCGGTCAACGGCCCGTCCATGTGCGTGGTTGCGGGCGAGACCGATGAGATCGAGGCCCTGGCCGCGCGGCTCGGGGAGCGCGGAGTCCAGGCCAGGCGTCTGCACACCTCGCACGCCTTCCATTCGGCGTCGATGGACCCGATCCTGGAGCGCTTCGCCGCGGCCTTCGCGGGCCTGCGCCTGCGGGCTCCCCGGCTCCCGTTCCTCTCCAACCTGACGGGCACCTGGATCCGGCCCGACGAGGCCACGTCGCCGGGCTACTGGGTGCGGCACCTGCGCGGCACGGTCCGCTTCTCGGACGGCCTGGAGGCGCTCTTCGCGCGCCCCTCCTCCTCCGTGTTCCTGGAGGTCGGCCCCGGACAGGCGCTGACCGCGCTCGTGCGCCAGCACCCGCAACGGCCCGCGACACCGTCCGTGCTCGCCAGCCTGCCGACCGCGGGCGACGGCCGGCAGGCCGACGCGGCGGTGCTGCGGACCCTGGGCCAGCTCTGGCTGGCGGGGATCGGGATCGACTGGACGGGCTTCCACGCCCACGAACGCCGCCTGCGGGTTCCTCTGCCGGCCTACCCGTTCGAGCGCAAGCGCTACTGGGTCGAGCCGACCGCCGGGCTGGAGCGGGTGCTCCGGCTCGCCGTGCGGACGGACGGAGACGTCGCAAGCTGGTTCTGGGCTCCGCTCTGGCACCAGGCGTTCTCTCCGGCCGGGAGCGGGCTGCCAGAAGGGAGCTGGCTGATCTTCGCGGATGAAGGCGGACTCGGCGACCGCCTGGCAGCGCGCCTGCGGGAACGCGGCCGGCAGGTGGTGACGGCCAGGGCCGGCGGAGGCTTCGAGGAGACATCTCCGGACGACTTTACGATGCGGCCCGCGGAGGCCGCGGACTACGGCGCGCTCCTCGACCGGATCGCCGAGCGGGGGATCGTCCCGGCGCGGATCGTCCACCTCTGGAGCGCCGCCCCCTCGGAGGCGGCTCGGGACCTCGAACGCGAGCTGGAGCTGGGCTTCTTCAGTCTTCTCCACCTCGCCCGCGCCCTCGGCGACCGGCGACCGGAAGCCTCGCGGCCACCGCTCCATGTCGGGATCGTCTCGACCGGGGTGCAGCGGGTCACGGGTACGGAGGAGCTGGTGCCGGCCCGGGCCACTCTGCTCGGCCCGGCGGCCACCCTGCCGCAGGAGTACCCGGGGATCACCTGCGCCGCGATCGACGTCACCCTCCCCAGGCCGGGCAGCCGGATGGAGCGGCGGTTCGTCGACGCTCTCCTCGGCGAGCTCGCCGCCGCACCCGCGGAGCCGGTCGTCGCCTATCGCGGCACGGCCCGCTGGCTGCGGGTCTTCGAGCCGCTGCGCCTGGAGAGTCCGCGCGGACCGCTGCCCTTGCGCGAGGGAGGGACCTACCTGGTCACCGGCGGCCTCGGCGGCGTGGGCCTGGAGCTGGCCGGCCTCCTCGCCCGCCTGGCCAGGCCGAAGCTGGTCCTGACCGGCCGTTCGCCATTCCCAGACGGGGAGGAGTGGCCCGCGCTGGCCCGCGGCGAAGGCCGGCCGGCCGCGACCGTCAGACGGCTTCTCGAACTGGAGGCGGCCGGCGCCGAG
>JACZDC010165683.1_pt1 | contig 26343 bp, 20 predicted proteins | sample 8641791 | NCBI WGS metagenome assembly JACZDC01 (sample SAMN15324613, study PRJNA640507) | soil metagenome | isolation source: intercropping peanut in the second line | place: China: Luxin town, Laibin City, Guangxi Province | collected 2019-07-25 | depth 10cm m
AAGTGATCGCTCAGCAGGAGCCCGAAGTCCTCGATCTCCCGGACCGGATGATCCGCCGCCAGCGCGTAGACGGTGTTCTTCATGGTGTCCGTGGGGAGCACCCGGCTGTTGTCGCCTTCGGTGTAAGCGGTCGTGAAATCCCCTTCGAGACGGATGGCGACCGTGACGTCCTTCAATTCATGGACGTCCGGACCGCGGCGGACGGTGACCAGGCGGACCGCGGACTTTCCGTAGCCATTTCCAATCAACATCGCCGGCATTGCGGGCATCTCAGCTCCCCCGATAGGTCGAATAGCCGAACGGGCTCAACAGCAGCGGGACGTGATGATGCTGGCGGGCGTCCCGCACGAGAAAGACGATCGAGGCCTCCGGATAAAAGGCTTCGATTCCCTGCGCCGCGAACCAGGAGCCCAGGTCGAAGGTGAGCCGCCAGGTGCCGGCCTCCAGAGATCGATCTGAAAGGAGCTGACGGGCGCGGCCGTCCGCGTCGGTCTCTCCACGGCCGACTTCCTGCCAACCCTCCCCCACCTTGAGCTCCAGCCGCACGGAAACGCCGGACGCGGGACACCCTCGCGATGTGTCCAGGACGTGGGTTGTGATGCTCACAGCATCTTCTCCAGGCGCAGGCGGGTGATCTTGCGCTGCTCGCCGGCCGCGATGCCCAGCTCCGTGTCGGGGTCGTTGTTCAGGCGCTCGCTCAGCAGGTTGAGCATTTCGAACGCGCTCTTCCCCGAAGCGCAGACCAGGAAGATGTGATCGAAGCGGTCTTCGTAGAGGCGGTTGGCCTGCGCCAGCTCCTCCAGGATCTCGGCCGGCGCGTCCGTGGCTCCGGCCTGCTCCTGCTCCGACCAGCGGCTCGACCGGCTTTGACCGGCCGCGCGCTCGCCGATCCTGGGATGAGCCGCGAACGCCTCCAGCCAGTCGTCGCGGTCGAGCTGATCGAACGCATCTTCCGCCGCGGCGAAAAGCTCGGTCGGCCCGAGGAACGGCCGCGCCCGGGCGACCTTCGAAGCCCAGGCCCGCGAGCCGCAGCAGGCGAGGAGCCGGCTTACGACCGCGGGTTCGGGGAGCACGCCCATCAGATCGATCGGCGCGACCGTGCCGAACGCCCGCAGCCGCGCGACGCCGCCGTCGGGATGGATGTTGAGCCGCAGATGCGTGACCGGGCCGACGTCCGCGACCTCGTCGAACCGGTGGACCGTGTGAGGATGGAGCGGCGTCCGCGGAAGGATCTCCCACCAGGCCGTGCTCGACTCCTCGGGGAGCCGGTGGCGGTCCGCGCCCTCGACCCAGGCGCTGCCCGGAGCGTTGCCCTTGAAGAAGGACGTATCGATCTCCAGGCGATGGATCGAGCCGCGCGCGCCGAGCTTCACGATCGCCCAGTCATGCCCCTCGCCCCGCCGGCGCCGCGTCTCCCAGCCGTCGTGCATGCCGGTCGGCGGCGCGGGCCAGAGCAGGTTGTGGCGATTGCCGAAGAACATGTCGCTGCAGGAGAGGACGAGCCCGCCGTTCTCCGCACCGGCGAGGTCGACCTCGCTCCGGCGCCGCTCCAGCCGCTCCCAGTCCGGCACCACGTCGCCGTAGACGCGCAGACGGGCCACGCCACCGTCGGGGTAGATGCGGAAGAGGAGATGGGTCACCCGGCCGGCGTTCCTGTCGATCTGGAACAGGTTCGGGGAATCCCCCTGGAGGCGCGTCCGCGGCAGGATCACGTCCCACTTGTTGCTCTCGGCGAACAGCTCGTCGGGCGTGGGATATCCCTCGACCGCGCAGGCTTCGAGCGAGCAGGCCTCCGGGAAGTTTCCCTTGAAATGAGCGGTGTCGACGATCACGCCGCGCGGCACGCCGGGAAGTCCGAGACGGATCAGGCACCAGTCGTGTCCCGGCTCGCGGCGGCGGCGGGTCTCCCAGCCGTCCATCCACTTGCCGACGGACGTGTATTTGCCTTCCATCCACACCGGCGCCGCGGCCTTGAGAAGGTTTTCCTTGGGCGCGAAGAACTCGTCGTTCGCGGCCAGCACCGCTCCGCCGAGGCGCTCGGCGGCGAGGTCGATCAACTCGGTGAAGTCGCTCATCCCGATCCTTTCAGCAGCTTGCCGGCGGGCGGTCCAGGGAAGTCTCCATCATCATAGACCGTCCGGCCCCGCACCAGAGTCTTTCGTACGAGTCCCTGGAGCGTCCGGCCGGCGTACGGGGTGAGCTTGTGGCGATGCTGGAGCGCCACGGGATCGACCTGGAAGGCCGTCCCGGGCTCCCAGATCACCAGGTCGGCATCGAAGCCGGACGCGATCGCGCCCTTCGTCTCCAGTCCGGCAAGGCGAGCGGGATTGCGGCTCATCCAGCGGACCAGATCTTCAATGGAAAAGCCGCGCTCGCGCGCTCCGGTCCAGACCGCGGGCAGCGCGAGTTGGAGAGACGCGATGCCACCCCAGGCGTCGCGGAAGCTTCCGCGCTTCCGCTCCGGCGGGCTCGGCGAGTGGTCCGAGGCGACGAGATCGATGTCGCCGTCTCCGAGCGCCCGCCACAGCCGCTCCCGGTTCTCGCGCGAGCGGATCGGCGGCGCGCACTTGAGCTCGACGGCGCCGTCCGGCACCTCCTCCGCCGCGAAGGTCAGATAGTGAGGACAGGTCTCGACCGTCACCGGCAGTCCCTCACGCCTCGCTGCGCGGAGGCTCGGCAGCGCCTGGGCCGTGGCGAGATGGACGATGTGGATGCGCGCTCCCGTCTCGCGGCAGAGTCGCAGAAGGAGATCGATCGCAGCGGTCTCCGCCGCGTCCGGCCGCGATCGCAGATAGCGGTCGTATGCGTCCGGCCCGCCCTCCTCCCAGACTCCGGCCGCGGCCTCGATCGGCCCCGGCAGCTCGGCGTGCGCGAGGAGAACGGCGCCGCGCGGGGCCAGCTCCGGCAGGGCGTCGCGCAGGTCGGCCTCTCCGACATTCTCGAACTCGTCGACGCCGGAAGGCACCAGGAAGGCCTTGAAGCTGAGCACGCCGTCGTCGAGCAGGCCGGCGATCTCGCCGGCGTTCCCCGGCACCACGCCGCCCCAGAAGCCGACGTCCACCCGACAGCGCCCCTCGGCCGCCTCCATCTTCCTGCGGAGGGACTCGCGCGTGGTCGTCGCCGGGATGCTGTTGAGCGGCATGTCGACGAGGGTCGTGATGCCGCCGGCCGCCGCGGCCCGGGTCGCGGTCTCGAAACCTTCCCAATCGGTCCGCCCCGGCTCGTTGATGTGGACGTGGGTGTCGACCAGGCCCGGCATGACCACCGCATCCCCAGCCTCGACGATCTCCACGCCTTCCGGCACCTCGTCCCAGGCGCGCACGCCCACAATCGTCCCGGCCTCGACGTGGATCGAGGCGGGCGCGATGCCGTCCGGGGTCATCACCCGGCGGCCGCGGACCACGAGATCGGGCTTCAGTCCCACCAGAAGTACCAGACCGTTGCGTGCAGGAGATGGGCGGCGAGCCGGTCGAGCGTCTCGGTGCCCTGAGCGACGATATCGTAAGAGTAGAGGAACTGCTCGTCGGCGAGCGCGAGCGCCTCCTTCCGGTCGGCCACCGGTCTCGAAACCGCGACCTCCATCACGTCCGGACCGATCGAGACCACCTCGGCGCCGTAGCGCTCGTGCCAGCGCCGCAGGAAGGCCACGTGGACCGCGGGCTCGGGGCATTCGTTCCAGCCGCCGTAGTTGAGAAACGCGGGCGCCTCCCAGCTCCGCACCGTCGGCACCAGCACGATGCCGGCGCGGTCCACCGGCCCGCCCTGATCGACGTCCAGGTGGAGCATGATCTCCTGGCGCGGCCCGATCTCGCGGAACACCCGGTCGCGCAACGCCGGCTCCTCCCGTGGCGGCTCATAGAGCTCGGGGTCGGACTCCCGCAGCTCCGCGGCCCATTCCACGGGATCGATGCCGCGGCTCTCCGCCAACGTGACGGCGGGATCGAAGCCGTCCGCGAGTTGCTCGAAGACCCGTGGGACCTCCTCCATGTCGCCGGCCAGAAGCGGCCAGCGGCGCGTCTCGGGCGCAAGGTCCCGGAGACGCTGCCACGAGTCGAGAGCCTCGGTGCCCGGCACCTCGAGGAGAATCAGATCGGCGGGCTCCCTCATGGTCCACAGGTTGGACGCAGAAAACCCGCTCCGCGCCAGGATTGCGAACACGGACTCCGACTCGGCAGGCGCCGGCACATGCACCCCTTTCTGAGTTTTATGGACTCAAGGCTGATCTTGAAAAAGCGGTATCCCCCTCTCCCGGGCTGTGGGAGAGGGGGATCGAAAGCTCAGGGCCGGACGTTGGCGCGGGCCGTGGCGCTGTTGTTGGAGGAATCGAGGTCCAGGTTGGCGCTCGACGCCCGGGCCGTGGCGCTGATCTGGCCCGGCCGGGTTGGACGGACGACCACGGTCACCTCGCCGGTCCGCAGGCTGAAGAGCGTGCCGAGATCGCAGACGGCCTGGCCGGCGGAAGAGCTGCAGGTGCCCTGGTTGGCGCTGGCCGAGACGAAGGTCGCGTTGGCCGGCAGCGGTACCGTGACCCGCACGGCCTGCTCGTCCTCGTTCCTCTGGTCCCGCACCTGGAACCGGAAGGTCAGATCGGAGCCCGAGCGCACCGGGTCGGGCGAGGCCGAGCCCTGGATGATCGCGAGATCGCTCGGGACCCGCAGCCGCGTCTCCTCGTGATCCTGGTCGTTGTCCGCCAGGCCGTCCACCTGATCGGCGTAGACCGCGGCGTCGAGCCAGGTGGTGATGTCCTGGTGTGGGAACGGGAAGTAGTTCGAGCGCAGCACGACGTCAACGGTCTCTGTGCGGCCGGCCCGGATGTCGCCGAGGTCGCAGAGGATGTCGGGATACGAGACGAAGCAGCGGCGGTCGAGCGTGACGGTGTCGGCCACGGCGAGCGCTCCGGGCATGATGACCTGTACGCCGGTCGCGTCGCCCGGGCCGTTGTTCGCCACATGCACGGAGTAGGTCATGGGCCAGCCGTTCGGCACCGGATCGGGCGAGTCGTCGATGGACACGGCGAGATCCACGAAGCTCGCGGAGAAGAACCCGAAATGGATCCAGAAGTGGTCGCTCGCCAGGTGACCCGTGGACGAGTACCAGAAGACCAAGTCCGCCTTGTGCGTCCCCTCGCCGTTGAGCAGGTCGTGGAAGTCGTCCGGATCCTCCTCGCCGGCCCGCCAGAGGCTGAAGCCGAGCTCGAGGTCCTGGTTCGAGTTGTAGAAGTAGCTCAGGCCGTCGAAGTGGACGTCCGTGCGCGGGATGAGCGGCTTGCCATTGCCGAACTCGGGGTTGCCGACCGCGTCGGACCACCGCCAGTGGACATGGGTGCACTCGGGGCAGCCCGGAGCCGGCTGGCCGGGGCGCGGTCCACCCAGACCGCCGCCGGGCTCCTGCACCTCGCCCTTGGAGGTCTGGTGCAGGTTGTCCCAGTCGGACTGCTGGCCATTCACGAGACCCGGGAACGTCCCTTCGGTCCTCACCACCTCGCGGTTGGCGATCACGCCGAGGACGGCTCCCGGGCCGTCGCGGTCCTGGAACATCTCGGCCACGTTCTGCGACGTGCCGTCGACCTGGAAATCGATCCGCTGCGGGACGTTGATCGCGGTCAGCGTCTCGCCGCCGGCGCCCGTGAAGCTGTAGTCGACGCTCAGCTTGTAGGGGTTGCAGGGAAAGACCTCGTGGACGTGCCCGGGGATCTCGTGGCTCGGCTCGCAGCCACCCTCCGCGATCACCGTCCGGAACTCGTAATGCTGGGTGATCTCGAGCGCGCTCGCCGCATCCCCCGGAAGCTGATCGATGCGGTACCTGGCCTCGACGAACACCCGCTTGTCGTCGCCGCCGGTCCGGAAACCGACCAGGCGGCTCCGCCCGGGCTCGTTCTCGCAGGTCGGCTTGAGCTCGAAGCGCTGGCGGGTGAAACGATTGGTCTCCAGGGTGTAGTAGGGGATGCTGACCTTGTCGGCCATGGTCCGGTTGCCGAGCCGCACGGCGCGGAGCACGAGCCCGTCATCCTCGGAGACCTCGTAGCCCATGGTCCAGCCGAAGCCGCTCAGCGTGCCCGGGTCGACGTGCATCTCCTCGCAGCCGCCGCCGGTGAGCAGCGGGATCGTCTCCTCCGGAAATCCCGGTCCCTGCCAGGTGACCCGAAGGATGGCGAGGAAGTGGATGCGCTGCTCGTAGTCCAGGGTAACCGTATGGGGACCGGCGCTCAGGAACACGACCTGCGGCGGCGAGCGGTGGTCCGGCTCCGGCCAGTACCAGCCGCCGTCGACCTGCTCCACGCCGTCGATGGAGAGGCGGGCACCGTCGTCCGCGTTGATGCGGAACGTATAGTTGCCGGCCTGGGGCACGACGAGCGTGCCCGTCCAGCGGACGCTCCAGTCGGAGCCGTCGGTCAGCTCGGGGATCAGCTTGCAGCCGTTGAACGGGTAGCTTTCATCCCAGCAGGGGAGCTCGAAGTCCCAGGGCTGGTTCCAGGACTTGGTGGTGACGTAGGAGGAGAGGTCGGTGCGGTCGTAGAAGGTTGCGGAGAAGGAGCCCGGCTCGATCCCGCGGGGCTGGGCCGAAGCCGGGCCGGCGGCGAGCAGACCGAGCACGAGAAAAGACGGAGCGAGCGCCAGAGGCAGCAGTCGGAATGCCAACGCTTTCATGCAGGACCTCCAAGTCGACGGGAAACGGATCAAGAAAATACGGAAAAGTTCCGAGAAACGCAACCCCCCTCCTCCCGCGCCGGGAGGCGGTTTGACCTCCCGCCGCCGAGCCCGTATCGTTGGATCGGACCTTGGAGACGAAAGCCATGACGCCTTCCATGCCCATCCGCGTTGTCGCCGCCGCCTTGTTGCTTCTCTCCCTCTCCCCGCCTGCGCACGCCCTTCCCAAGGAGCGGGAGTCCTGGATCCGCCTGGACACGGATCACTTCGTGGTGTTCAGCAACGCCGGCGAGCGGGCCGCCCGGCGCACCGCGGCCAACCTGGAGCGGCTGCGCGACGTGCTGTCGCAGATCGCCGCCGGCACGCAGCTCGCCTCGCCGCAGCCGATGTACATCTACCTGTTCAGCAGCCGCGTTTCGTTCGCCCCCTACCGGCCCGTGGCCAACGGCAAGCCGCTGGATCTCGACGGCTATTTCTATTCCCGCGACGACGCCGAATACATGGTCCTCCGCGCCGACGCGGGCGAGGCCACGGACGACATCCTCTATCACGAGTATCTGCACTTCGTGCTGCGCAACAACTTCACCAACCTGCCGATCTGGTTCAACGAGGGGTTGGCCGAGCTGTACGCCACGTTCCAGGCCACTGACGAGTATGCCGACATCGGCCGGCCGTTGGCCAACCACATCCGCTGGCTGCGCGAGAACAGCATGATCCCGCTGGCGCAGCTCTTCGTCATGGATCGCAATTCGAAGGACTACAACGAAGGCTACCGGCGCGGCGTGTTCTACGCCGAATCCTGGGCGCTGACCCACTATCTCATCCTCGGCAACGAGGCGCGGGCCGCGCAGACCGGCCGGTTTTTTCATGAGATGAGCCAGGGCGTTCCGGCTCCGGAAGCCTTCCGCGACGCGTTCGACGTGGACGAGGCGACCCTGGAGCGGGAGCTGCGCGACTACGTCCGTCGAAACCATTTCAACTACAAGCGGCTCCCGGTGAAACCCGAGGCCAGGATCGAGGCCCGGATGGCACCGCTGCCCTGGCCCGAGACACTCACCCGGCTCGGCGATCTCCTCATGCTCGGCGATGCCTCGCAGTTCCCAGAGGCGGAACGCCACTATCGCCAGGCGCTGGCGGCGCAGCCCGGATACGGTCCGGCGATGGGCGGCCTCTGCCGGATCGAGTCGGCGCGGGGCCGTCCGGCGCTCGATTGCTTCGCGAAGGCGGCCCAGGCCGCACCCGACAACTTCACCATCCAGTACGAATACGCCCGCGCTCTCCTGGCGCAGCCGCAGGTGGACGGCGTGGCGGCGCTCCAGGCGCGCACCGCCCTCGAGCGCGCCGTCGAGCTGCAGCCGAACCACGGCAGGGCCTGGATCCAGCTCGCCTATACGCTGACCTACAAGGAGAGGCTCGAACCCGCCGACCTGCCGACCTTCGAGAAGGCCCATCGCCTGGCGCCGAACGAGCTGGCGGGGACGATGAACCTGATCCACGCCTATGCCCTCGTGGGCCAGCGGGACCGTGGGGCCGAGTTGATCGAAAAAGAGATCGTTCCGCGCGGCGATGCGGAAGAGACGCGGCTCGCCTGGCAGAACTGGGTGAACGCCTCCGGCATGCAGGCGGGCACCCTTCTGGAGCATGGAAAGCTGGAAGAGGCCGTTCCGATCCTTCAGGAGCTCGCGCGCCGGGCGCCGGCCGAGCAGACCGTCGAGGTCCGGCGACAGCTCGTGGAAGTCGAGCGCGTGCTCGCCGACCGGGCCTTCGTGCGCCGCTACAACGAGGCCGTCAGCCTGGCGAACGACGACAAGCTCGAAGAGGCCCGCGCGATCCTCGTGGAGCTCGCCGCGAAGGCGGCCACTCCGGAACGGGCCGAGTCGGCCCGCAAGCTCGTCGAGGAGATCGACGGGCTGCTCAAGGCTCGCAAGAGCGTGAAGAGGAAGCCATGAAAACCTTTCTTTCCCTCGCCGTGTTCCTGCTCGCCGCCACTTGCAGCTCCGCGCCGGCCGCCTCCGGAGGCCGCGCGCTCGCCGAAGGCGCCTGGGGCGGACCGCATGTCCAGATGACGGTCGGCCGGGACGGCGCGACTCTCGAATTCGACTGCGCCCACGGCACGATCCAGAACCCGATCGTCGTCGGCAAGGATGGCCGCTTCCAGGTCTCCGGACGGTTCGCTCCGGAGCACGGCGGGCCGGTGCGGGACGACGAGGAGAACGGGAGGCCCGCGGTCTACAAGGGCCGTCTGGAGGGAGAGACGCTGAGCCTGGAGATCGCGTACGAAAGCGGTGACGCGGTCGGCACCTTCGAGCTGGTCCTCGGCCGCGCCACCCGCCTCACCAAGTGCCAATGAGGACCGGCCCCCGGCCCCCGGAAAATGCCCCGGGGGCCGGAGTCGGAGTGATCAGTTGCTGTGCGGCACGTTCACCGTCACCGGCACGCTGGAGCTGCGTCCAGCCTGGTCGGTGCAGGTGATCGTGACCGTGTAGGCGCGGCCGGTGCCCGTACCCGAGCGCTCGGCGCGCAGCTTGACGTGGTGGTTGTCCACGATCGTCCAGTCGGGACTCGTGTCGCCGTCGCCGAGGCCGTTGATCGGCTCATTGCTGGCGACCGAGAGGCTGCAGGAGATCGCGGACGGCAGGGAGCAGTTGTCCGCCGTGCTGTAGCTCACGGTGACGTCGGTCATCTGGTGGTTGGGCGGCCAGAGCAGATTCGTGCTCACCGCGGCTCCGCTGATGAGCGGCGACTGGGCGTCCTGCACCGTGATCGGGAAGTTGCAGGTCGTGGTGGTGTTGGCCTGGGTCGTCGCCGTGCAGATGTCCGTCGTGGTGCCGACCGGGAAGATCGAGCCGGACGGCGGCGCGCAGGCCACGGTCCCGCAGGAGCCCGAGACCGTCGGCGAGGCGAAGGTCACGACCGCGCTGCACAGGTTCGGATCGTTGTTCTTCGTCACCGGCGGCGAGCAGGTCAGCGAGCAGGCCTGGCTGCAGCAGACCGGGTCCGAGGTGAGGAAGGTGAGGCTCCAGCCACCGGCGATGTTGCCGGAGTCGCCGCCGGCGTCGTCGATCACGTAGAGCTGCCAGTTGCCGTTCGGGTTGGTGCCGTTGAAGTCCGCCAGGAGCGAGCCGTACGGGCCGGCGGGCGCCGGAGCGGTGAAGGTGTCGCCGGTGCCGGAGTTGGTCGGCCGCCAGGTGCCCGACGTGATGGCCGTCGAGGCCGGCAGCGAGGCCGCGGCGGTGTCGTCCAGGGTGAGGTTGACGTTGATCAGGTCGAAGCTGCTGCCGACGTCGGACATGATGATGACCTTCTGTCCGCCCGGCCCGACCAGCAGGACGTCGATGTCCCCAGGGAACGTGTGGTTCATGCCGAAGAGCTTGACGATCACCCGATTGACGGTCCCCGCGATACCCGAGACGCTGATCGTCGACGGGTACGGCGAGGCCGCGCCGGACGTACCGGTGGGCGCCGTGGCCGGGATGTTGACGCTCGTGGCATTGGCGAACGGCCCATAGGTGTTGCCGGCCGTGGTGCCGAGCCGCAGCGGATAGCTCACCGTGCCCAGGCTGGTCGCGCCGTCCTGGAGCTGGAGGGTCGCGGTGACCGTGCCGCCGCAGGTGCCGGCCGGCACGAAGCTGAAGGTCCGGGCCACGGACGAGCCGTCGGTCGGGACCGCGCCGTAGCTCTGCGGAGCGCTCGGCGTCTGCACGCCGCCAGTGGGCAGCAGGGTGGCGACGAGATTTGAGGTCGCCGCGCTGCCGGCGTTGCCGAGCGCGAAGCTCACGCCCACGGTCTCATCCGGATCGACGGCGCCGTTCGGAGCGCTGCAGCTCTCCGCAACGACGTTCGAGCCGGTGGAGACGAGGGCCGGAGTGCCCGACCCACCGCAGCAGGCGTAGGCGCGACGCGAGATCTGGAGCTGGAAGCAGAACACCGTACCCACGTCCTGGGCGGCCTGGTCGCTCACGCGGAGCTTCCAGATCCCGGCCGTGGACTTGCCGTTGAACGCCGACAGCGGCGAATCCGGACGGAACGAGCCGGCGAACGGACCGGTGCCGGAGGAGATGGGATTGGCCGCGGAGTCGTCGAACACCGTCGGCGTGCCGCCACAGGAATTCGCGCCGGAGCCGAAGTTGTCGTCGCCCGAGCCGCGCCGGTTCGACAGCATGACTTCCGTGCCGTCGGGCCCGACCAGGGAGATGGCGAGGTCGCCGTCGAAGGTGTGGTTGAGACGAACGCGGACGTTCACGTCGCTCACCGCGCCGGAGTCCGGGATGAGGATCGGAACCTCGACCGTTCCCAGGTCCGGAATCGCCGCCGAGACGTCGCCGCTGCTGGCCGTGATCGTCTGCGCGATCGGGTTCAGCGTACCGAGCGTGAAGGTATAGGTCACGTTTCCGAGATCGGTGGCGCCGTCCTGGAGATGCAGCGTGGCCGTGAGCGTGCCGCCGCAGGAGCCGGCGGCCGTGAACGTGAACGGACGCGCCACCGACGGGCCGCCCGCCACCACCACGCCGTAATTCTGGGCCGCGCCCGGCGAGGTCACGCCGCCGCCGGACAGCAGCGTCGCCACCAAGTTCGAGGTGTTGGCCGTGCCGACATTGCGGAGCGGCAGGCTGACCGTCACGGATTCGCCGGGATCGATCGCGCCGTTACCCGTTCCACAACCCTCCGCGGTCACCGCCGCGCCCGGAGCCGCCTGGACGATCGCGATCGGCCCGAGATAGAAGTCCTGCAAGGTGGTGTTGCCGGCGGTCACGGTGACGCCGGAGGCCGATGCCGAGGTGTAGCTCGTCGCCGAAGCGATCATGTCGTAGGTGCCGGCGCCCACGGTCATCGAATACGTGCCGGCAGGACCCGTGATCCGGATGAAGCCGTCCGTCGTGCGGACCGTGGCGTTCGGGATCGGCAGGCCGGACTGCGCGTTGCGCACCGTGCCTTCGATCTTCCCGGTCTGGGCCGGAACGCAGCTCGGCAGCGTGAACGAGCCGATCCGCGTCAGCCAGCCCGACGAGCTGGCCGCCTGGCTCGCCGCCGTGTAGTACTCGGTCGTGAACCAGAACGTGCAGTCGTCCGCCGGATCGACCGACAGCGCGCTGTAGTCGCCCCACCGCGACGCGGTGTTGGTCTGCACGCCGGTGCCGGAGACGAGGATCGCCTCGCCCTGGAACAGGCCGTTCGGCGGATCGCTCGCCAGGCGCGCGGCGTAGTAGATCGACGGCGCGAGCGACGCGCTCGAAACGCTATAACCCACCGCGATGTTGCCGCTGCCGTCCATGGCCGCGCTGCCCATCCACCGGTTGTGCGAATCGGGCGCGAACGTGGCCTGCTCCTGGACTCCGAAGGAGCCGCCGGACGGCCGGCGCAGCTCGTAGTAGCGAACGCCGGCCTGGTGCGTCGCCGGAGTGGTCGGCGCCACGCCGCTGACGTTCACCGTGTGGTTCACGACCAGCGACTCATGGGTGCCGAAGTTGCGGTACTGAAGGCGGAACATCAGGCGGTCGGAGATCGCGTCGAGCCAGCTTCCGCTGTTGGACGGAGCCGGCTGCTCGATGTCGTCGCGGCCCGTGGGAGACCGTGGATCGAACGCCGCCACCACCACCGGGCTCTCCGGCAGCTCCGTGAACGTCGAGGCCGCGGGAGTGGCGAAGTTCGCATGGAAGGCGAAGAGGCGCAGGCCGTCCGTGGGATCGCCGAACTCGTCGGCCGTGAAATAGGCGAAGAGTCCCGGAGCGCCGGCGGGCGGCAGCGTCAGGCCGTCGATGTCCGCCGGCAGCACGCCGCCGATCGCGGCATTGCCGTTCTCGATGTCGAAGTAGACGTAGCCCGCCGTGGGATCGCCCGCGAGCATCTTGAGGCGGTCGAAGGCGAACGCGCCGGCGCCCAGAAACGCCGTGCCGGCTTGGTTGAACTGGTTGTCCGTCATGTAATACGCATCGGTCCAGACGCCGAACTTCGGATAGTCGTTGAACTTGTTGTTCGGCATCTTGAAGTCGTACAGGTAGTAGGCGCCGGACGGATCGGGCGTCTTCGAAATCGCGATGAGCTGGTGATTGAAGGGATCGGCGACCGTGCAGAACTGGCTGAGCAGCCAGCGGTCCGCCATCGGATCGTAGAGCACGATCGGATCGCCGTCGTCGCGGCTGCCGCAGGGGGCTCCCAGGGGCGCGAACACGGTGCTCACCTTGAGCGGCGCGGTCAGCGGATTGCCCGCCTTGTCGAAGACCCGGAACATCAGATTGATCATCTGCACATAGTGATTGGGCCCCACGTCGCCGACCGTGTCGGGCGGCAGGACCCGGCCGCCGAACGCGGTCAGGTTGTCGTCGCTCGACAGCCCGGGGAACGAGGTCAGCGGCGGCGCCACCGCGGCCGGCGGCGCCAGGGTCTGGACCACCGGGTCCTCCTCGGCAGCGGTCGGATCGCCGGTCTCGAAGCGGACCGTCTTGATCGGCACGGTCTTGGTCTCACCGCCGTTCGCATCCGGCGGCTTCTCCGTTTCATCGGGAGGCAGGGAGCTCAGCTCGGGAGTGACGGCAAAGCCGGTGGCCTTGGAGGAATAGGGTTGGGCGAATCCCGGCGCAGCGATCAGGAGGATTGAGGCCGCGGCGGCAACGCGCAAGGCCCACGAACGCATCAACGAACGGCAGGTCATCATAAGACATGCTCCTCTTTCCAAGTTGATAGGAAGAAAAATCACAAAATAGGACCAGACGTCGGAAGGAGGAAGGCAGGCGGAGGGCGGCCGCGCGACCGCGCGGAGGCTGGCGAGAGAGTCGGATTCAGCGATACACCCATCGGCTTCGGCCTCCGGTACGGCTCGCTGATCCCCGGCAACCCGGCTATCTCCCCCGGCACCGCGGGGAGACCCGTGGCTTTGCGTCACCGCCTCGCGGCGGCTTTGCCCTTGACACAAGGCTCAGTGGGTGGACTCTAGGCAGGATTGAAGAGAGTTGTCAATACTTCTTGATACGACTCTTCTTAATCCCGCATCCTGGTCTACCTCTTCTTCAACTCGGCCTTGACGGCCTCCATCTCGGCGTCCCGGCCCAGCGCGATGTCCTCCACGGTGGGAGTGACCTTGATGTCCGGCTCCAGGCCCGCGTCCGGACGGTCGCCGTCCCGGAACGTCCCGATCAGAGGCAGATCCATCTCGATCTTCGAGTTTGGCAGGCGCAGGAAGAAGAAGGCTCCGCCGTTGATCCCTCGCTGATTGCCGCCCGTCGGCTGACCTACCAGCGTTCCGAGATGGTGCCTCTGGATGTCCTGGGCGAACTCAAAGGTCGCGGAGCTGTTCGCGGCGCCGACCAGGACCCAGACGCGGCCTTTGAAGGTCGGGAGCGCGGGTTTGATGACGCTGCCCTTCTCGTCGTTGTCGTATCGGGTAAGCCGGTAGAAGCCATCCTTCGGCTCCACCGCGGCCGAGCCCCAATCCTTGAAGGAGGGGTCCCAGGTATCCAGGTAGGGCACCAGGTCGTCGGGTACCTTCTGGTAGCGCACACGCCGTGTAATGGACTGCTCCGGCAGGTCCTTGGTGATCAGGTGGCTCAGGATCTCGTCGCCGACGCTGAGCCCGCCTTCGTTGCCGCGCAGATCGATCACGAGGTCGGTGGCGGGGCTCTTCGCGAGCGTTTCGAACGTCTGCCCGAGAAACGCTTTCCAATCCCATTTGCTGTCGTAGAGCGCCCAGGTGGGCATGCGCAGGGTGCCGATGCGATCATCAATCCGGAACTCCCAGACCGGCGTGTCGCCTTCGCGGGCCTCTTCCCGGGCCTTGATCGGAGCGAGCCTCTGCTCGTCGGTGAGCGGCTGCACCTTGATCGAAGCCTCTTCCTTGCCCGTCCGCACGCGCAGCGTCATCTGCGGGTCTGTGGATGGGAAGAAGAGCGGAAAATAGACGTCGAACGCTTCGTAGCGGTCCGTGCCCTGCACTTCCAGATAACTGATCCGCTTGGCGTCGTTGCTGCCGTCAGCCCGTGCTACGGTCATCAGCCGCTTCAGGATGACGTCCGCGGGATGGCCGTTGATCGACAGCACTTCCGTGCCGGCGCGCAGGCGCGGGTCCGTGGCGAACGATTTCGTAACGATCATGCGCTCGCCCAGCCAGCGGAAGTAGAAGGGCACCCGGCCGGCCTTGAAGAGCGCGTTCTGAATGGCATCCGCCTGGTTGTAGAAGTTCGGGTAGGTATGCCCGCACTTCACCTTGGCCGCGAAGACCGAGAAAGCGAGATAGGCCTCGGCCAGTGTACGGTCCTGTTGAAACTCCGCCGAGAGGTCGCGGAACGCCTTGTCCATCTGCTCCGGAGTGTTGTAGCGATAGAGCCCCGGGTGCAACGTTTCGTAGGAGCGGCGAAGGATCGCCACGTCTCCTTGGAGGTCCTTCGCGGCCAGACGCGTCTCGGCGACGGCAGCACCGCTTGGAACCGACATCATGGCCAGCAACAAGAATACGGCCGCACGAGAACCAGGATTCATGACGCTACGCTCCCCTTCACTCCGGCCATGGACCACCGCTTCGCCATCTCACGCATGCTCGCCTCATGCCGGGGCCAGTCATGGAGGATCGCCGGATCGAAGTCGGCCTCGTTGGGCCACACGAGAGTATGGACTTCCGGATCGATCTCGACGGCGGCGAAAAGAGAGGGGTCGCGAAGTGGACCGTACAATTCGCCGGCCAGGATGGATTCCAGATCGATCTCCCTCTCGGTACCGTCATCAAATGTGACCAGCAACCTATAGCCGCCCAGAAGGTCGATTGCGGTCACGCGGTAGATCGGATGGTCCATGATGATCTCCTCATTGCAGGGGCTCAATTCTATCCGGACTGTGCCCCTCCTGCAGGCGTTCCCAGAGGCACGCAGACGATTCCGGGAATTCCGCTCCTTCACCGCCCTGTTTCACGAGACAGACCGCGAACCTGGAGACCCGCCATGTCCATTCGATCCATCAAGAACCTTTCCCAGTCCACTCCGACCCTCGAAGGCGCCGGCGTCCACCTGCGGCGCGCGTTCGGATTCGGAGAAACCGGCGATTTTGATCCCTTCCTGCTTCTCGACGACTTCCGCAACGAGCGGCCGGAGGACTACCGCGCCGGTTTCCCATGGCATCCGCACCGCGGAATCGAGACGTTCACATACGTGCTCGCGGGCACCGTTGAGCACGGCGACAGCCTCGGCAACCGGGGTCTGCTCGGCGCTGGCGACGTCCAGTGGATGACGGCCGGCCGTGGCATCGTCCATCAGGAGATGCCGCAGGGCGATCCGCAGGGCCGGATGCACGGCTTCCAGCTCTGGGCCAACCTGCCTTCCTCCCTCAAGATGACATCTCCGCGCTATCAGGACGTCCAGTCCGCCGACATCCCGGAGGTCGTCGACGACGACGGCACTGCGGCGCGGGTGATCTGCGGCAGCTTCTGGGGCGCTTCCGGACCGGTGGACGGCATCGCGGCCGAGCCACGGTATCTCGACATTTCGGTGCCGCCGGGCGTGCGCAAGACGCTGCCAGTCGAGACCTCGCGCAACGCGTTCGCCTACGTCTTCGCAGGCTCGGGCCGCTTCGCCAACGCCTCGGCGCCGCGCGGGGTGCTCCTGGAAAGCGTCGACGGCACGGAGACCCTGAGTTGGGAGCCCGCCGGAGACCGCTCGCTGGTGGTCTTCGACCGCGGCGACGAGGTGGTGGTCCAGGCCGGCGAGAACGGCATCCGCTTCCTGCTCGTCTCAGGCAAGCCGCTGGGCGAGCCCGTGGCCTGGTACGGCCCGATCGTCATGAACACCCAGGCCGAGATCCGGCAGGCGTTGTCCGAGCTCCGCGACGGCAGCTTCCTGCGCTGAGCCGTTTCCAGGCTCCGAATTCCGTGTTAGAGTATTTCCAGGCTGAGAGTGGATCGCCTGGAGAGAAAAATACGCAATGAATGGCAAGGATCCCTGGATATTGCTGGAAGTGTTGGAGGAGAAGCTCGCCGCGATGGTGGATGCCCAGCGCTCCGCCGCGCAGCAGCTTGAGCAGACCGGGCTGGAACTGCGGGAGACCGAACGGGTTCTGCGGGAGAGCAAGGAAGTGACCGACCACCAGCTTCGAGAGCTCGGCAAGCAGATCGGCGGGCTTGGAGATAAGTTTGGCTCGTTCACAGAGGGTCTTGCTCTCCCCTCCATGACCCGGATCCTTACTCAGGATTTCGGCATGCAGGCCATCGCGCCGCGGATGCGGGTCCGCAGCAACGGCGATTCGCTCGAGGTCGACGTCCTCGCCTGGTCGGAGAACCGCGACGAGGTCTTCGCGGTCGAGGTCAAGAGCCATCTACGCGAGGACGCGCTCGACCAGATGCGCGGCATCATCCGCAAGGTGCCCGAGCTTCTACCCAACCATCGCGGCAAGAAGATCTACGGCATCCTGGCCGCGGTCGACATTCCGGAGGATGTCGGGAAGAAGGCCCTTCGGGAAGGGTTCTACCTGGCCCGGATTCATGACGGACAGTTCGCGATCGAGGTCCCCCAGGACTTCCAGCCTCGCGCCTACCAGGCGTAGTCCTCAGTTCAGGCCGGCCGCAACGTCGATCTCCCACAGCTCGCGACCGGCTTCCGGGTCGGTCGCGGCGAAGAGGAGCGACCTGTCGGTGGCCGACAAAATCACGGGGTCGCTGCCTCTCGCTCCCGGCCAGAGATCCTGGACCAGGCGCGCGTCGTCTCCGAGGCGGTCGGTCGACCACAGCTCGCAGCCGTGCTCGGGCTCGCAGGCGACGAAGTAGCGCCGGGTTCCGGCGGTCACGAACGCGGTCGCGCTGTCGGCCACGGGGTCGGTGAGCGGGTGGGTGCTCGACGGCGTGCCTTCGGTGACCCACCAATGCCCGATGGAGTCGTCGTCGAGCCGCCGGAAGAGGAGCGCGTTGCCGAGCAGGCTGCCCAGGGGCGCGGCGACGATGCCTCCGCCGATCCTTTTCCCCGAGGCCAAGAGGGTCGGCTCCAAGGTCGCGGGGTCGATCTTCCACAGGCCTTGATCAGGATCGCCAGGATTGCCGCCGAGGCCCGCAGAGCTCGCGTAGAGAACGTTCTCGCCGCCGGCCAGGGCCAGGGCGTCGGCCGGAAGCTGGGTCGGCAGTGGCTTCGTGCCCGCGATCGTGCCGTCGCTCGTCCACAGGGTTCCGAAGACGAGGAAGAAGAGACGCCCCCCCACCACGACCGGATTCGGATAGGGCTGCTGCAGGGCGAGGAACGGAATCGCGGCCAGGCGCAGGGTCCCCGCCTCGGTTCCGTCCGTGCGCCAGAGCTCCAGCGAGACCGCTTCGCCTTCGACTACGCGGCGGAAGAGATAGGCCAGGGAGCCCGCCGCGACCGGCGGCCCCACCGGTAGCTCGAGGCCCGGCAGTTGTGTGAGGGGACGGGTTCCGGGAAGCGTGCCGTCGGTCGCCCACAATCTGGCCGCTGAGGGCGTCGTCGACCGGGACCGGCCCGGTCCCCGCGGGCGTGCCGTCGCTCCGCCAGACGCCCTGGCCGGCATCCAGGTCGTCCGCGACGAAGAACAGCCGGCTGCCGAGCTGGGTGAGCTGCGAAACCGGCGCGCTCCCCTCGTGCTCGTCCGGGAAGAAGTCGTGGACGAGCCGGACCGGGTCTTCGGCCCGGGCGCCGCCGCAGAGCAGGCAGGAAAAGGCCGCAGCGATCGGTACGACGAGCTTCCGGTTCATGGTCCCTCCTGCGGTGTATACGAAGGAGATGCGCGAACCGTCGCGGCCGTCAGTCCGGGCTCTTCGCCACGTCGATCGACCAGAGCTCGCAGCCGTGCTCGGAATCGCAGGCGGTGAAGTATCGACGATCCCCGGCAACCTGGAAATCCGACAGGATGAGGTCGTTCAGCGACGTCGCCACCGGGTGCGTGCTCGCCGGCGTGCCGTCGGTCACCCACCAGCGTTCACGGTCTCTGGCCTCCCTCACCCGGAGAAGGAGCGTGCCATCGAGGAAGCTGCCCAGGGGATAGCCGGCGTAGCCCTGGCCGATCCCGGGAGCCGAGACGAGCAGGGTCGACTCCAGGGTGCCGGGATCGATCGACCAGAGGTACTGCCCTCCTGTCCTTTATATGAAGGAGATGCGCGGACCGTCGTTCGAAACCGTCAGCCACTACCCTTCGGCGATCAAAAGAGCGACAGGAAACCGGCATCCCGGAAGTGCCGGTCGTTTGTGAAGGCTCTCTGGATCTTCAGTTGGCGCATTGCGCGAAACGAGATCAGATCCACGACGCCGGGGCCGCCCACGGGCGCCGCTTCGTAATCGACCCAGGCCTCCTCCCAGTCGCTCTGCTCGGGTTCAAAGATCCGTCCATCGAACCTCATCTCATGCCACAGCGCCGCTACGGTAGCGCGGTAAGGGCGCCGGGAGGCGGCGTTGGCGCATTCCAGGAGTACAAGCGAGCTGGTGTACAGGCTGGCCCGCTCCGCGGAGAGCCGACGGAATGCCTGGACCGCAGGGATATGCCACTGATCACTGCGGTCCCAGAGAGCCAGCAGGCCGACGGTGTCGAGAAAGACCGGGGAGATCAAGGCTGGTGTTCGTCGTGCCGGGCGGCGACGTCGCTCTCTCCGGACTCGAACCTGGCTTCAAGGATGGAGTAGATGGAGTCCAGCCGCGTCTCCCGGGAAGGCTCCTTCAACCGTAGCTCCACCTCGACCTCGCTCGCCTCGGGCAGGTCGACCGGTTCCGTGGGACGGAAAACGCCGTTCTCGTAGATGGCATGGATCACACGCATATCCGGAGTTTACTACGATCCCCCTCCTGGTAGAGGCTTGGCGTTCGTGACCCGGGGAACCCAGGATTCGGGCTCCAGCGCAAAGGTCTGAACCGCCGGGAGCATCTGATCGATGGCCCCACCGTCCGGGGAGAGGTCTGGCAGAGGCATGTCGCTGGTGACGAGCAGGGCGGTGCCGGTCCAGCCTTCCAGGTTGATCGTCCCCGGGTAGGGGTTGATCGTGGTGAGCGCCTTGTAGCCCTGGCCTGCCAGAAGGGCCTGGAGGTCCACGACTTCGAGGAACGGGTGGCCTTCTCCGACCGAGACGACGGCGAGCCATTTGCGGTCGGGCGAGACCGCGAGGTCCGCGGCCTGGACCATGGCCGACAGGGCGCAGCCGAGGTCCACGGTCTCCTGGCTTTCACAGACGACGGACCAGCAGGAGCCGACCTCGACGTCGTCCTGGCGGACCCGCAGCTCGCAGGTGTCCGACACCCTTGCCGTCAGGAGACCGGCTGCCAGCAGCAGAGGTTGCAGCATATCTAGCTCCGCCTGCGGACGTATTGCGCTTCCTGGAAGGCCTTGCCTTCGCGGACGGCCGCGATCGCGCCCTCGGCGAGCAGGCGGCGGAGGACGTTGGAGACCATTCGCCGGTCGACGGGTTTCTTCAGACGGTGCGCGAAGCGACGGTTGATCTCCGCGGCGACGGAGGTGGGACCGAACGGCTCGGCGAAGCCCGGGCTTTGGACGATCAGCCGCACCAGACGGCTGGCCAGCAGCCGGCCCGCCGGCAGGTCTTCACCGGTCGGCAGGGCCGATTCCGGGGACGGCTCCGGGAGCGGTTTGGCGAGGTCATTCACGACTGGGAGGAGCCCGCGGAAGCTCTCCAATCCCTGGCGCAGTTTCTCGATCTCGGCTTCGTGGAACTCCCGTTGCTCGCGGTGCAGGGCCTCCTGACGCGCGTGGGTCGTCTGGTGCATCTGGTGAAACGCCAGACGCTTCTCCAGGTTCGCGATCACCTGATCGACGGAGAGCCTTGTGCTCATGGGTGTGACGAGAATATCACGCCCACTCCGCACTCAACGGACTCACATTGCGCTGAAGAAACTTAAATTGCGCTGAAGAAGCCTGCGTTTCGCCGAAGCAGCCGACGTTGCGCCGAAGACGGCAACGTTGCATCGAAAAATCCGACGTCGCACTGAAGCACCCTACATTGCACCGAAAGCGCCGACGTTGCACCGGAGAACGGTACGTTGCACCAAACGCGGTGGCGTTGCAGTGAACAGGGCTATGTTGCGCGGGAGCAAGCTGAGTTGTGGCGAGGAAGCCGGCGTTGCGCCGAACAAGCTCGGGTTGCAATGAAGAAGCTTGCGTTGCCTTGGAGCGCGGACGGCCTGCCTGACTAGGGCTGGCTTCCCACGATGCGCGTCAACCACTCGTCCCTGTAGCGCCGCAGCTCGGGCGTATCCGGGAACGGCTCGCCGTAGCGCTTCATGGCCCGGAACGGGAGCGGTTCCATTCGCGTGCCTTCGAAGGTGTTGCGGTCGGCGTCCTTGTCCCAGCCGTGGCTCTCCAGGAAGAGGGTTCTCTTCCAGCCTTCGCGGACGGGTGGCAGGCTTCCAGCGTCGAAGCTGAGCGCGATCTCGTCTCCAGGCGCGAGGATGACCATGCGGTCGTCGGGTTCCTGGAGCAGCTCGTCGACGTCGCCATACTTCGTATAGCGGCCGGGGAACGGAAGCCAGGGGGATTCGGTCGTGGCGCGGTCGTAGAGATAGCCGTGCGGGCCGTTTGGCGAGCGGCGGATCAGCTCAGAGAAGCCGCGGAAGCGCAGATTGGCGCTCTCCGGTGCGAGCTTCGCGACGATCATGGGCTCGGCGTCCACGGGCGCGATGGTCCAGGCGATGCGGTCCCAACCCAGCCACTGGTTGGTCACGATGCGGAGGCGGTGGGCGCCGGCCGGGAGCGGCGGCGTGTCCACGACCATGGTCTTGGTCTTGCCCGCGGGGAAGCCCATCTCGGGCACCAGGACCTTCCAGCCCCCCCCCGTCTCCACCTCGACGCGCGGGAACACGGGCGGCAGGTCGGGGCGCTGGGCCACGGCGAGGTTCAAGCTCGCGTCGGCCGGGAAGTTCCAGCCGTCCAGGTGGAGCCGGATCGGCGCGGCCGGCGCCTGTCCGAGGTCGAAGGTGAGCGCCCAGGGCTTCGCGGCCACTCCCTGGTACAGGCTCGGCTCGAAGCCGGAGGCGTAGACCTCGTCGCGCGTCCGGACGCGGGCGGTCGCGTCCCGGCCCGCGCCGTCCAGAGCCGCGACCACGGGCCGCAGGTCGCGGCTGGCGCGGACCTCCTCGGGCTGCGATTTGCCCGGGACGACCTTGAGGCTGCTCGCCACCTCGACGTCCGCCGGGTGGTCCACGACCCAGAGGCGGACGGCGTCGAAGTAGGCGGCTTCCCACAGCTCCTCGGTGACGCGGATCTCGTAGCGGCCGTCTATGGGTTTGAGACCGTCGGCGCGCACCAGCTCGCTCGGGTCGGCGCCGGCCCAGACGCCGGGCGCGACGGGGAGGCCGATCGGCGCGTTCCAAAGGAGATCGGTCACAAAGGCGAAGGTCTCGCCGTTCCAGGCGTAGAGGAAGGGACAGCTCCCCTTGAGGACCTGCTCCTCGACGATGCGCTGGTCGCCCGTCGGCTGCACGCGGTTCTGCGGCACGCCGTTGGTCCAGGTGACGCGCAGCAGGTCGGGCTGCGTTCGCCGGCCGATCCCCAGGTGGGTGCTCTGGCCCTGGACCTCCCGGAACTGGTAGGCGGCGCCGGAACGGGCCTCCAGGACCGAGCCCAGGCCGTCGAAGTTGTTCTTGCTGTTGCCTTGGGTGATGGCCTTGAGGCGGACGGTCAGCCAATGGTTTTTGTTGCCGCCGTCGTTGTCGAGCCGATGGAGACCTGCCGGGCCGGCGGCCACGAGATCGAGGTCGCCGTCGCCGTCGAGGTCGGCCGCGGCGAGCACCGTGACAGACGTGGGCGCGCCTTCGACCGGCAAAGCCTTGAAGGAGGGGTTCGCGAGGATCACGACTCCGCCAGGGCCGGCGGCGGCGAGATCGAGCCTTCCGTCGTTATCCGCGTCGAAGGCGACGACGTCCGTGAAGGCGGTCTTCGGAAGCCCCAGGCTCCAGAGCTCGAAGGTGGTCCGGCGGCCGTGCCAGGCTTCCAGGCCACCGGGACCGGCCGCGATCAGGTCCGGCAGGCCGTCGTTGTCGAGGTCCGCACTGACGACTGCCGATGCCGGAGCGCTTTTCGAGAGGCCCGCGGCCGCGGTGCGATCTCCGAATCTCCCCTGGCGCAGGTTGTCGATCCAGGAGAGACCCTTGGCGTGCGCCACCACGAGGTCGAGATCGCCGTCCCGGTCCAGATCGCTCGCCACGAGTCCGCGGGGGTCCTGGAACGCCTCGCGAGGCAAGGTCTGCTCCCCCACCGATTCCAGCGGACCCGAGAGGTTGTTGCGCCGCAGGTCTCCAGCTCCGGCTTTCCCGCCGACGAGCGCGAGGTCGAGATCTCCCTCGATGTCGAAGTCGAGGACCGCGGCCGCGTCGGCGCCCGTGTTGCCGAGGCCGGCGGCCGCGGTGGCGTCCTCGAAGGTGCCGTCGCCCCGGCCGCGCCACCAGAGCACGGTGCCGGGACCGGAGGCGATCAGGTCGAGATTGCCGTCGTTGTCGAAGTCCGCCGCCAGGAGACTGGAGACACCCGGCGCCGAAAGGTCGGGGCCGGTGGACTGCGGGCCGCCGCGGCGCAGCTCCAGGTGGGGAGCGTCGCCGGCCACGACCCGGACCATGTCCGTCTTGCCGTCGTTGTCGAAGTCGCCGACCGCGAGCGCTCGGCCGGCGGTGGGCGCCTCGACGATGCGGGAGCCGTGGAAACGCACCGGCAGGGGATCGCCGAAGCTGGTGGCCGGCGGCTCGCCCGCGAAGCGCTCCACCGGATTGCCTTGGATGCCCAGGGAGAGCTCGCGGAGGCTCTGCTGGTAGAGGGGAGTGATCTTGAGCACGTTCTCCAGGCGGACGGCCGGGATGCGGGCCGCTTCGAGGTTGTTCTCCTCCAGCGCCTTGAGGAGCTGGTCGAGGCTCGCCACGGCCGGCGCCGGGGCCTGCCAGAGGATCTCCTTGACGCGCAGGAACGCCTTGGTCGCCGCGGTCCGATCCGCGGCGCGGACGGCGCGCTGGCCTTCCTTGAGAAGGACGACGAGGTTCTCCGGCCGCAGGCGCACCAGGGAAGCCAGGGCTTCGGCCGCGGCGGCCTGGCCGGCGTCGGTCTCGCCCATGGCCGCGGCCTGCTGGAAGAGCGAGAACTGGACCTCGACGCGGTTGGGATCCGCGGCGATCGACTGGAGATAGGCGGCGAGCGCCTCCTCGGTCTTCCCGCTCCATTGCAGGACGTCGCCGCGCAGGGCCAGGAGGTCGGCGCGGCCCGGCGCTTTCCCGAGCGCCTGTTCCATGGCCTCCAGCGCGGCGTCGTTCTTCTGCTGCCGCAGGAGGGAGACGGCGAGGTCGGCGTAGGGCAGGGGATCGGCCGGCGCGGTCTTTTCCAACAAGCGCAACAATTCACGAAACGTGGCCTCGGCCTGCGCCGGCTGCTCGTTCTCGAGTTGGGCGATGCCGAGGTTCCGCAGCTCCAGCGCCCGCTCCGGCAACGCGGGCACGGCTTGAGCCGTCGCGAGCAGGAGGAGCAGGGCGTGGATCATCGGCCCGGATTCTTCGGCGGCGCGTTCTTCGACAGCTCCTGGAACTTCTGGAGCGCCGCCTGCGCCTCGTCGCGCCGGCCGGCACCGTTGAGCGCCTGACCGAGCACCTGGAACGCCGCCGGGTTCGCGGGATTGAACGCCGTGGCCTTCTGCAGGACCGTCACGGCTTCCGGCCAGCGCGCCGCGGTGATCAGGGCGCGGCCGTATTCCAGGGCGATCAGGGCGGAGACGGCGCGCCGGTCCTCCGCCACTCCACCCGGATCGGCGGGCAGGCCGTCCACGAACGGCTTGAGCACGGTCAGCACCTTGTCCGGGCTGCCGGTCTGCTGGTAGGACTGGCCGAGGAGCAGGGCCATGTCGGCGTCGTCGGCCGTGTGACCTTCGAGGAGAGCGACGGCCTTGGCGCCCTCGCCCAGCTCCAGCCGGGCCTCGCCGAGCACCCAGCGCAGATCGCGGTCGATCTCCTTCGGCGGCGTCGCTTCGAACGGCGCGAGCAGGCCGACGGCGCCGCGCGGATCGCCGCGGGAGAGCAGGAGCCGGGCCTTGAGCAGGCGGACCTGCGGGTTGTCCTCGGGCAGACCGGTCAGGAGGGCCTCGGCCTCCGTGCCACGGCCGAGCTGGATGGCGCAGAAGGCGGCGGCCAGCCGCACGTCGCCGTCGTCGGGATGGGCCTGGGCCCAGGGCTGGAGGAGCTGCCAGGCCTCCGCGATCCGGCCCTGGCGGCCATAGCGCAGCCCGAGCGCCCGCGCTGCGAGCGAGCCCGGCGCCTTGGCCACGGCCCGCTTCAGGTAGACCTCCCCCTTGTCGTCCTGCTTCTTGGCGAACGCGGCGCGTGCGGCGTTGAAGAGGAGCGCCGGGCCGGCGGTGTCGGTGCCGGCCACCGGATCGAGCACGGCCTGCGCCTCGTCGAACCGGCCCAGCTCGATGTAGGCGCCGCCGAGAAGAGTCAGGAGCGGCGGCGGCGCCGTAGCGTCCGGGTTGAGAGGTGCCAGGAGATCCACGACCGCCTTGTAGTCGCCGGCCCGGTACTTCTGGACGGCCTGGTCGAAGTTCTTCTGGGGGTCGATCTCGTCCTCCTGGGCGTGCTGGGCGCGGAGGGGGGAAAGGACGGGAAGGACAAAAAGGACCAGAAGGACGGAAAGGACGAGAGGATGGCTGCGGTATCTCATAGGGGAACCTGGAATATAGCACCGAGGGTGGTGAGGTTATGCTTGGCGCCGCATGCGACGTCTCGCGCTGACCTTCGTCCTGTTCCTTCTGGGTGGCGTCACCTGGGCGCAGGACCTCGCCCAACTCGTCGACGCCGGGCGCCGGGACCTGGAGGCCGGCCGCCATTTCGAGGCGGTCGCGAGCCTGGAGGCCGCGGCCCGGCTCGCACCCCGGTCGCCCGAGGTCCAGTCGCTCCTCGGGCGCGCCTACCTCCTGAACCACCAGGCCCGGCCCGCCGCCGCCGCCCTGGAGCTGGCCCTGGAGCTGGGATCGCAGGACCCGCGGACCAGCCTGTATCTCGGCAGCGCCTCCTGGGAGCTGGGCCGGCTCGACGTGGCCGAGCGGCAGTTCCGGCAGGCGCTTGCGTCGGGCTCCGGCGCCGCGGCCCTGATCGCTCTTCAACAGCTCGGCCGGCTCCTCCTGTTCCAGGGCCGGAACGCGGACGCGCTCGATCCGCTCCGGCGCGCGACCGTGCTGCTGCCGGACGACGTCGACCTCCAGCTCCAGCTCGCCCAGGCCCTCGAAGGAGCCGGCAAGGCCGACGAGGCGCTCGCCGCGTACCGCAAGGCCGTTGCCATGTCCCCGGAGCTGGCCCGCGCCCGCTACAGCCTGGCGCAGAGGCTCCAGCGCTCAGGCCACAAGGAAGAGGCCGCGAAGGAGATGGAGACGTTCCGCCGGCTGACCGCAGTCAACGAGGAGCGCGTCCGCAAGGCGAACCTGGAGCGCGCCCGCCTGGACCAGGGCTGGGAGCTGCTGCGCGGCGGCCAGTCGAAAGAGGCCGAAGCCCTGTTCGGGCAGCTCGGCGAGAACGTCGAGGCGCTCTCCGGCGTGGCCTTCTCGCGCTCCGCGGCCGGCGACCACAAGGGCGCCGCGGCGGCCCTGGAGAAGGCCGTGGCGCTCGCGCCGGATCGGGAGGATCTGCGGCGAGCGCTAGACGAGGAGCGGATGGCGGCGGGGAATGAGGGAGGGGAGCCTTGAAGAAGGAAGCGTCTGTGGCCTGCGGCCCTCACCCCCGGCCCCTCTCCCGGCCGCCCTCCCGGACCCCCGGGAGAG
>JACZDC010106438.1_pt1 | contig 26023 bp, 5 predicted proteins | sample 8641791 | NCBI WGS metagenome assembly JACZDC01 (sample SAMN15324613, study PRJNA640507) | soil metagenome | isolation source: intercropping peanut in the second line | place: China: Luxin town, Laibin City, Guangxi Province | collected 2019-07-25 | depth 10cm m
CGGTCCGGCTTCCCGTGTGCTGCAATCCGCCTCCTTCAGCTTCGACGCCTCCGTTCTGGAGACCTGGGCCGCCCTGGCCTCGGGCGGTACCCTGGTCATCGCGCCGAAGGAGACCCGGCTTTCAGGCGACCTTTTGGGAGGGCTCGCGCGCCGCGAAGGGATCACCTTCGCCCTGGGCACACCCGCGGTCCTGGCGCTCCTTCCTGCGGACCTGCCCGCGCTCGAAACCTTTCTCGTGGGAGGCGACACGTGCCCGCCCGAGCTCGCCAGCCTCTGGGCGCCTCCCGCGTCGGGCCTGAGCCACCTGTTCAACTGCTACGGGCCCACCGAGACCACGATCTATACCGCGGCCGCGGACCTGCGGGGACGCTATCGTCGCGAGCCGCCGATCGGACGGCCGGTGGCCAACGCCCGGGCCTGGGTGCTCGATCCTCAGGGCCGTCCGGTTCCTGTCGGTGTGCCCGGCGAGCTCTGCATCGCCGGTCCGGGTCTCGCCCGTGGCTATCTCCATCGACCGGCGCTCACGGCCGAGCGATTCGTGCCCGATCCCTTCGGCGATCCCGGCTCCCGTCTTTACCGGACCGGCGACCGCGCCCGGTACAAGCCGGACGGCAGCCTGGAGTTTCTGGGGCGCCGGGATCACCAGGTCAAGCTCCGCGGTCTGCGCATCGAGCTGGGCGAAATCGAGGCGGCCTTGCATTCCCAGCCCGGAGTCCGCGAGGCGGTCGTGGTGCTGCGCGAAGACAGGCCGGGCGACCGGCGACTGGTGGCCTACATCGTCGGCGATTTCTCAATGAATGCGCTGCGCGAACGGCTGCCCGATTCCATGGTGCCGGCCGTCTTCGTGACGCTCGCGGCGCTTCCCCTCACGGCAACCGGCAAGGTCGATCGCAAGGCCCTGCCGCCTCCGCAGCCGCGGAGCTCGGAGGAGGGCCACGTGGCGCCGCGGACGCCGGTCGAGGAGGTGCTCGCCGGGATCTGGGCCGAGCTGTTAGGTATCGAGCGGGTTGACCGCGTCGGGGCGAACGATCAATTTTTCGCCCTGGGTGGCCACTCCCTGCTGGCGACCCAGGTCCTGTCGCGTCTGCGCGCCGCCTTCGGCATCGAGATGCCGCTGCGCGACCTCTTCGAGACTCCGGGGCTGGCGGATCTGGCAACCCGGATCGAAGTGGCCCTGCGGGCCGGCCGAGGCTGGCTCCCGCCCCCCCTGGAGCCCCTCGCGCCGGCGCTCCGCGACGGCCCCCTCCCCCTTTCATTCGCGCAGCAGCGCCTCTGGTTCCTCGATCAGCTCGAACCCGGCAGGGCGGTCTACAACCTCCCCGCGGCGCTGCGCGTCGAGGGGCCGCTCGACTCCCGTGTGCTGGCGCTCTGTCTCGGGGAGATCGTGCGCCGGCACGAGTCGCTGCGCACGGTCTTCGCCGTCGACGGCCCGGAGGGCTCGCCGGTGCAGAGGATCCAACCCGCGGCGCCCTTCCTCCTGGCCACGGTGGACCTGTCGGGTCTGCCGGAAAGGGAGCGCGAGGCGCTGGCCCTCAGCCTGGCCGGAGAGGTGGCCGGCCAGCCGTTCGATCTGGCTCGCGGTCCCTTGTTGCGCGGCGTGCTGCTGCGGCTGGCCGAAGGCGACCACATCGCCTCGCTGACCCTGCATCACATCGTCAGCGACGGCTGGTCCATGGGCATCCTGGTTCGCGAGGTCGCGGCTCTCTATGCGGCGTATGCCGAAGGCAGACCCTCGCCTCTCCCCGAGCTGCCGGTGCAGTATGCGGACTTTGCGGTGTGGCAGAGCTCCTGGCTGCGCGGCGAGCGGCTGGAGAGCGAAATCGCCTTCTGGCGGCGCCATCTGGCCGATCTGCCGCCCCTTCTCGACCTCCCCACCGACCGGCCGCGGCCCGGAGTGCGGAGCTTCCGGGGCGCCTCGCGACCTCTACGATTGACGGCCGGGCTCACCCGCCGGATCGAAGCTCTGGGCCGGAGCGAAGGAGCAACGCCCTTCATGGTGCTCCTGGCCGCCTTCCAGATCCTTCTGGCGCGCTACAGCGGGCAGCAGGATCTCGCGGTGGGGACCCCGGTTGCCGGACGCAATCGGATGGAAACCGAGGGTCTGATCGGATTCTTCGTCAACACCCTGGTGATGCGCGGCGATCTGGCCGGCGAGCCGAAGGTCCGCGAGCTGCTCGGCCGGGTCCGCGAGACCGCGCTGGCCGCCTATCTGCACCAGGACGTTCCGTTTGAAAAGCTCGTCCAGGAGCTGTCGCCGGAGAGGAGCCTCACCCACGCACCGCTGTTCCAGGTCATGTTCGTGCTGCAGAACACCCCTGCCGAAAGCCTGGAGATCCGGGACCTGCGTCTGCGGCCCCTGCTCCCGCCCGAGACGGCGGCGAAGTTCGATCTGACGCTCAGCCTCAAGGAAGAAAAGGGTGAGCTCGCCGGTACGATTGCGTACGCCACCGATCTGTTCGACGCGACGACAATCGACCGGCTCCTCGGGAACTTCGAGCGGCTGCTCGCGGCCGCCTCCGGCACGCCGGAACAATGCATCGCGGATCTGGAGATGCTCTCCGCGGCGGAGCGCGCTCAGCTCCTGGTGGAGTGGAACGGCACGGCGCAGGTTCCGCCTTCCCTGCCGGTGCACCGGCTCTTCGCCCTGCAGGCCGGGCGTACACCCGGGGCCGTGGCGGTGCGCGCGGACAGCGGCTGCCTGACGTATGGCGAGCTTGCGGCGCGGGTGTTCACCTGGGCCAACCACTTGCGCGCGTTGGGTGCCGGTCCGGAGCAGGTCGTGGCCGTCTGCCTGGAGCGCTCCGCCGACCTCGTGGCGGCCCTTCTGGCGGTTCTGGCGTCCGGCGCGGCCTACCTGCCTCTCGATCCGCGCGATCCCGAGGAGCGCCGGGCCCGGATCCTGGAGGATGCCCGGCCCCTTCTTCTCCTCACCGCGAAGAATCTCCCCGTCTCCCTGGATGTGACCGTGCCTGCGGAAGACACGCTCGAAACGGCTCTCGCCTACGTTCTCTACACCTCGGGCACCACGGGCCGTCCGAAGGGAGTGGCGGTGGACCATGCCAGCCTGTCCACCTATCTGGCCTGGATTTCCGGGGCTCTGGACGAGGCTGGGGTCCACTGGCTGCCGCTTCTGAGCTCCGTGACCTTCGACGCGTCGCTCAAGCAGCTCTTCGTTCCTCTGCTGCGGGGAGAGGCGGTGCGGGTGGTCTCCGAGGACGACCTGCTTCAGCCGGCGCGCCTGCTCGAGATCCTGGGTGAAGAACCTGGCGCCGGTTGCAACACCGTCCCCACCCTGTGGAACGCTCTCCTGGGAGCCATGGAACGGGGCGAGGCAAAGGCGCCGACCGATCTGCGCGCGCTCTTCCTCGGCGGCGAACGGCTGCCGGACTCTCTCCTGGCCCGCACCCGCCGGCTCCTGCCCGGCACCGCGATCTACAACCTCTACGGTCCCACCGAGGCGACGGCCAACGCCACCTGGGTGCACCTTGGAGAGACCGGCAGGGCGGTCATCGGCCGGCCCGTGGCAGGTGCGCGCATCGTCCTGGTGGATCGCGGCCTGCGGCCGGTCCCCGTCGGCGCCGCGGGCGAGCTTTGCGTGGGCGGCACCGGGGTGGCTCGCGGCTATCGGGGAAGGCCCGCACAGACGGCCGAGCGGTTCGTCCCCGATTTCTTCAGCGGCGACTCCGGCGGCAGGCTGTACCGCACGGGCGACCTCGCGCGCTGGCTGCCCGACGGCACTCTCGACTTCCTGGGCCGTCTGGACCATCAGATCAAGGTGCGGGGCTTCCGCATCGAATTGGAGGAGATCGAGGCCGTGCTGGGCTCCCTGGCCGGAGTCCGCGAGGCGGTCGTGGTGTTGAGCGAGAACGGGCCCGGCGAGCCGCGCCTGGTCGCCTACGTGGTCGGCGACGCCGTGGCTGACGAGTTGCGTCAATCCTTGCGTGAACGGCTGCCGGAGGCCATGGTGCCCGCCGTCTTCGTGACGCTCGCGGCCCTGCCCCTCACTCCGAACGGCAAGATCGACAGGAAGGCCCTGCCGGCTCCGGAGAGGCCGGATTCGGAGGAGAGCCCTCTCGCGCCGCGGACGGTGGCTGAAGAGATCCTCGCCGGCATCTGGATCGAGGTGCTCGGCGTCGATCGGATCGGGCCGCTCGACGACTTCTTCGCCCTGGGCGGCCATTCGCTGCTGGCGACCCAGGTGATGTCGCGCCTGCGCAGCGCCTTCGGCGTCGAGATGCCGCTGCGCAGCCTCTTCGAGGCTCCGACCCTGGCGGCCCTGGCAGCCCGGATCGAGGCGGCCCGGCGGGAGGATACGGACCGCCCTGTCGCTCCCATCCTGCGGGATGGGCCTCTGCCTCTCTCGTTCGCCCAGCAGCGCCTCTGGTTCCTCGATCAGCTCAAGCCGGACAGCCCGCTCTACAACATCCCGGTGGCCCTGCGCGTCGCAGGGCCGCTGGATGCGCGGATCCTGGCGCTCTGCCTCGGCGAGATCGTGCGCCGTCATGAAGCGTTGCGAACCGTCTTCGACGTCTCGGAAGGGTCGCCGGTCCAGACGATCCAGCCGGCCATCCCCTTCGTTCTGCCCCGGGTGGACCTGTCGGGACTGCCGGAGGGGCGACGCGAATCCCTGGCGCTCGCCCTGGCCGAGGAAGCGGCCCTCCTTCCATTCGACCTTCTTCGGGGTCCGCTGCTGCGCGGCCTGCTGCTGCGCCTGGCCGGAGAGGAGCACGTCGCCGTGCTCACCGTACATCACATCGCGAGCGACGGCTGGTCCACCGGCATCCTGGTCCGCGAGATGACGGCTCTCTACGCGGCTTACGTCGAAGGCAGGCCCTCGCCCCTGCCAGAGCTGCCGGTCCAGTATGCGGACTTCGCGGCGTGGCAGCGGGGTTGGCTTCAGGGTGAGACTCTGGAGAGCGAGGTTGCCTGCTGGCGGCGGCAGCTCGCGGGGCTGCCGCCCCTCCTGGACCTCCCCGCCGACCGCCCGCGGCCCGCGGTCCGGAGCTACCGGGGTGCTTCGCGGCCCGTGCGGCTGCCGGCCGGGCTCACCCGCCAGTTGCACGCTCTGAGCCGGCGCGAAGGAGCGACGCTCTTCATGGTGCTCCTGGCCGGCTTCCAGGCTCTTCTGGCGCGCTACAGCGGCCAGGACGATCTGGCCGTGGGCACCCCGATCGCCGGCCGCAACCGGGTGGAGACCGAAGGATTGATCGGGTTCTTCGTCAACACGCTGGTGCTGCGCGGCGACCTGGCCGGCGAGCCCTCGTTCCGCGAGCTGCTCGGCCGGCTGCGCGAAACCGCGTTGGCGGCCTATCGACATCAGGACGTACCGTTCGAAAAGCTGGTCGAGGAGCTGGCTCCGGAGAGGAGCCTCGCCCATGCGCCGCTGTTCCAGGTGGTGCTCGCGCTGCAGAACGCGCCCGTCGAAAACCTGGAGATCAAAGGTCTGCGGCTGCGCCCGGTGAGCGTGGAAGAGACGACGGCAAAATTCGATCTCACGCTCAACCTCGCGGAGCGCAACGGCGAGCTGATCGGCGCGGCCCGGTACGCCACCGATCTGTTCGACGCCGCGACCGTCGACCGCCTCGTCGAGCATTTCGAGCGGCTCCTCACCGCGGCGGTCGCGAGTCCGGCGCTCAGGGTCTCGGAGCTGCCCCTGCTCGCAGAAACCGAGCGCCACCAGCTCCTCGTGGAGTGGGGAGGGACGGCCGCGGAGCCTCCGGCGGCGACGACGCTTCATGGCCGTTTCGAAGCACGGGTCCGGCAGGCTCCCGACGCTCCGGCCCTCACCTTCGGCAACGCCGTCCTGAGCTATGGCGAGCTCAACCGGCGGGCCAACCGATTGGCCCGCCGGCTGCGCGGGCAAGGAGTCGGACCCGAGACCCGGGTGGGTCTGTGCCTGGAACGCTCCCCGGAGCTGCTGGTCGGCCTCCTGGGCATCCTCAAGGCCGGCGGAGCCTACGTGCCGCTCGATCCGGACTACCCGCGCGAGCGGCTGGCCTTCATGATCGAAGACGCGGGAGTCGAGGTCGTGGTGGGAACGGAGGGGTCTGTTTCCGTGCTGTCCGACACGACGCCAACGCTCCTTCTCGATGCTCATCGCGAGCTTCTGGAATCGCTCCCCGCCGAGGATCCCGAGCCGCTGGCGGACGGGACGAGCCTGGCCTACGTCATCTACACCTCGGGCTCCACCGGCCAGCCCAAAGGCTCCCTGATCACCCACGGCAACGTCGCGCGGCTTTTCGACGCCACGCAGGAGCGGTTCGGCTTCACGGAGCGCGACGTGTGGACGCTGTTCCACTCGTACGCCTTCGACTTCTCGGTCTGGGAGATCTGGGGAGCCCTGCTCCATGGCGGTCGGTTGGTGATCGTGCCCTGGGACGTGAGCCGTTCGCCCGGGCTCTTCGCCGACCTGCTCGCCCGCGAGCGGGTCACGGTGCTCAACCAGACCCCCTCGGCGTTCGCCCAGCTCGCGCGGGTGGACGAGGAGCGCGGCGGCGTCCCGACGGACCTGCGGCTGGTGATCTTCGGCGGCGAGGCGCTCGACCCTTCCGGGCTGGCCGGGTGGTTCGCCCGCCACGGAGACGCGCGGCCGTTCCTGGTCAACATGTACGGCATCACCGAGACGACGGTGCACGTCACCGTCCGTCCGCTCCGCGCGGCGGATGCACGAAACGTCATCGGCGTCCCCATCCCCGACCTCTCCCTCGCGGTGTTGGACCCGGCGATGCAGCCGGCGCCCATCGGTGTGCCGGGCGAGATCGCGGTCGGCGGCGCGGGGCTGGCGCGGGGCTATCTGGGCCGGCCGGACCTGACCGCCGAACGTTTCGTCCCGGATGCGCTGAGCGGCCGTGCGGGAGCGCGGCTCTATCGATCGGGCGACCTGGGCCGCTTTCTCCCCCAGGGCGAGGTGGAGTACCTGGGGCGGATCGATCATCAGGTCAAGATCCGGGGGTTCCGGATCGAGCTGGGAGAGATCGAGGCCGCGCTCGCCGCTCTCCCCGGAGTGAGCCAGGCCGCGGTCGTTGTGCGCAAGGATGCAGCCGGCGGTCCGCAACTGGTGGCTTATGTGGCAGGCGCGGTCGTGGCCGACGCGCTGCGCCGGTCGCTGCGCGAGCGGTTGCCGGAATACATGGTGCCCGCCGCCTTCGTGATCCTCGAAGCCCTGCCGCTCAACCGGAACGGCAAGGTGGATCGGAAAGCCCTGCCGGCCCCGGCGTGGCAGGCGGAGGAGAGGAGCCATCAGGCCCCGCGCACTCCGCTCGAACAGGCCCTGGCCGGCCTCTGGTGCGAGGCGCTCGGAGTCGAAAGCGTGGGCGTTCACGACTCCTTCTTCGATCTCGGCGGCAACTCACTCACCGGCGTGACCCTGGTCAACCGTCTCCAGCGCGAGGTGGGCGAGATCGTCCACGTCGTCGCCCTCTTCGACGCTCCCACCGTGGCGAAGATGGCGGCCTATCTGGCGCGCGAGCACCGTGAGGTCGTCGTCCGCCTCTGGGGCGCCGGATCGCTCGGCGAGGAAGCGATCCGCGTACCGGAAACAGTGGCCCGCCGCGTCGATTCGGCTCAGGTGGCGGCCCTGCGCGGCCTCATCCAGCCCCTGATGCCCTCCGCCGAAGCCGCCGGGAAGAACCCGTCGGCGGTGTTCGTCCTCTCGCCGCCGCGCTCGGGCTCGACGCTCCTGCGCGTCATGCTCGGCGGACATCCACGGCTCTTCGCGCCACCGGAGCTGGAGCTGCTCTCCTTCAACTCCATGGCCGACCGCGAGGCCGCCTTCCCGGGGCGCGACAGCTTCTGGCTGGAGGGGGTGATCCGCGCCGTCATGGAGGTCCGCGACTGCGATGTCGAGGAGGCCCGGCGGATCGTCCGCGCCTCCGTGGAGGAGGGTTGGACGACCCGGCGCTTCTATCGACAGCTCCAGAAATGGCTGGGCGACCGGACCCTGGTGGACAAGACGCCGTCGTACGCGTTGGACACGGCCGTCCTGAAGCGGGCCGAGGAGGCGTTCGAAAAACCTTTCTACATCCATCTCGTGCGCCACCCCCAAGCCGTGATCCGTTCCTTCGAGGAGGCCAAGCTCGACGAGCTCTTCTTCCGCCAGCCCCATCCCTTCAGCCGCGCGGAGCTGGCCGAGCTGATCTGGCTGGTGAGTCACCAGAACATCCTCGATCTCCTTGCCGGGGTGCCGGCGGAGCGGCAGATCCGGATCCGCTTCGAGGACCTGGTGAGCGACGCCCAGGGAGAGCTGCGGCGGATCTGCGCCGCGCTGGGTCTGGAGTACCACCCCGACATGGCGGAGCCGTACCAGGGGAAGAGCGCGCGGATGACCGACGGCATCCACGCCGAGGGCCGGATGCTGGGCGACGTCAAGTTCCTCCAGCACGGCAAGGTCGACGCGAGCACCGCCGAGCGCTGGCGGGAGGTCGGTGAGGATCTCCTGGGTGAGCCCACCTGGGAGATGGCGGCCGCTTTCGACTATGGGCGACCCGCCCGGGCACTGCCGCCAGGACTTCTGCCGCGCAACCGCGTGCCCGGAGAATCCGTCCCTCTCTCGTTCGCCCAGCAGCGCCTCTGGTTGATCGACCAGCTCGAACCGGGCACACCGCTCTACAACATCCCGGTGTCGCTGCGCATCGAAGGACCTCTGGACTCCGGGGTGCTGGCGCGGAGCCTGGCCGAGGTCGTGCGGCGGCACGAGGCGCTGCGCACGGTCTTCGCCGCACCGCAGGGCACACCGGTGCAGATCATCCGACCAGCCGGCCCCTTCGCCCTGCCCGTGGTCGATCTGTCGGGTCTGGAGGAGAGCCGGCGCGAGACCCTGGCTCTTCTCCTGGCCGGCGAGGAGGGAGCCCGCCCGTTCGATCTCTCGCGCGGGCCGCTGTTGCGCGGCCTGCTGCTGCGGCTGACGGACGTCGACCACGTCGCCGCCTTGACCCTGCATCACATCGCCAGCGATGGATGGTCCATGGGAGTCCTGGTGCGCGAGCTGCTGGCGCTCTACTCCGCGTCTGCCGAAGGCCGCTCCTCTCCCCTGCCGGAGCTGCCGGTGCAGTACGCGGACTTCGCGGTCTGGCAGCGCTCCTGGCTGCACGGCGAGACCCTGGAGAGCGAAATCTCCTTCTGGCGCCGGCAGCTTGCCGGCCTGCCGCCGAGGCTGGATCTTCCCACCGACTGGCCGCGGCCCGCGGTGCAGAGCTACCGCGGCGCCAAGCGGCCGGTGCATCTGCCGGCCAGGCTCACCCGGCAGGCCCAGGCTCTCGGCCGGAGTGAAGGCGCGACGCTCTTCATGGTGCTCCTGGCCGCGTTCCAGGCCCTCCTGGCGCGCCACAGCGGCCAGGACGACCTCGCGGTCGGCACGCCCGTGGCCGGACGCAACCGGGTGGAGATTGAGGGATTGATCGGTTTCTTCGTCAACACCCTGGTGATGCGCGGCGATCTTTCTGGCAGGCCGTCGTTCCGCGAGCTGCTCGGCCGGGTCCGGGAGACCGCCCTGGCCGCCTATCTCCACCAAGACGTGCCGTTCGAAAACCTCGTTCAGGAGCTTACGGTCGAGAGGAGCCTGGCGCACGCGCCCCTCTTCCAGGTGATGTTCGTCCTGCAGAACGATCCGGTCGAGATCCGGGAGATCCGGGAGCTGCGCCTGCGGCCCTTGGGCAGTGCCGTGACCGTGGCGAAATTCGATCTGACGCTCAGCCTCGAAGAGCGCGACGGCGAGCTCAACGGCAGGGTCGAGCACGCCGCCGATCTGTTCGACGGCGCGACCGTCGAGCGGCTGATCGGCCACTTCGAGCGGCTGCTCGCGGCCGCCCTGGAAACGCCGGAGCTGGCCGTTGCGGAGCTGCCGCTGCTCGCCGCGGCCGAGCGCGGACAGATCCTCCAGGAGTGGAACGACACGCGGGCCGACCGATTCACCGCAGGTCTTCTGCACGGAGACGTCGCCGCGCAGGCGGCACGGACGCCGTCCGCCGTTGCCGTCGAGATGGGAGCCGAGCACTGGACCTATCGCCGCCTGATCGGCAGCGCGCGGCGCCTGGCGCGGCATCTTAGGGACCTGGGCGTCGGCCCGGACGTCATCGTCGGCCTCTGCGCCGAGCGCTCGCCGGCCCTGATCGTGGGCATGCTGGCGATCCTGGAGGCCGGCGGAGCTTATCTGCCTCTCGATCCTGAATACCCCGCGGAGCGGCTCGCGCTCATGCTCGACGATGCGGGAGCCCGGATCCTGGTGGCTGCGGAGTCTCTGCTCGATCGGCTGCCGGTGGAAGGAAGCCAGGTTGTGCCCCTCGACGAGCGCTGGTCCGGTGAGGATCCGGGTGAACCGCTCGGAGTGGCGGTGACCCCGGACCACCTGGCCTACGTCATCTACACGTCAGGCTCGACGGGGCGGCCCAAGGGTGTGATGGTGCCGCATCGGGGCGTCTGCAACTGGCTGCGCGGGTCGCAGGCGCTCTATCGCTTCGACGGGCGCGACGCGGTGCTCAACAAGGCCTCGTCCAGCTTCGACTTCTCGGTCTGGGAGTGCTTCGCGCCGCTGACCGCCGGGGCGCGACTGGTCCTGGCCGAGCCGGGCCGGGAGGGCGACGCCGCGTATCTGGCGCGCGTCGTGCGCGATCATCGCGTCACCTGCATGGGCAGCGCCCCTTCCGCGCTGGCCGCTCTCCTCGACGAGCTCGACCCGGAGGTCCCGTTGCGCTTCGTCATCACGGGCGGCGAGAAGGTCACCCCCGAGCTGCGCGACCGCGTGCTGACGCGCCTGTCGGTTCCCCTCGAAAACCAGTACGGTCCGACCGAAGCCTCGATCACGACCGCGCGCTGGACCTGCCTGCCGGGCCAAGGCGGCGACCTGGTGCCGATCGGCCGGCCGGTCGCCAACAGCCGGCTGTACGTCGTGGACCCGGATCTCCAGCCGGTGCCGGTCGGCGTGGCCGGCGAGCTGCTGGTGGGCGGAGCCGGCGTGACGCGCGGCTATCTGCGCCGGCCCGGCCTGACCGCGGAGCGGTTCGTCCCCGATCCCTTCGGCGGCGACTCCGGCGGCAGGCTGTATCGCACGGGCGACCTCGTGCGCTGGCTCCCCGACGGCTCTCTCGACTTCCTGGGCCGCGTGGACAATCAGGTCAAGCTGCGCGGCTTCCGCATCGAGCTGGGCGAGATCGAGTCGGCGCTGGCCGCCCTGGACGGCGTCCGCGAGGCCGTCGTGGCCGTCCGCGAGGCTTCTCCCGGCAATCGGCGGCTCGTCGCCTACGTGATCGGAGACGCCGATGCCGACGCGCTGCGCCGCTCGTTGCGCGAGCGGCTGCCGGACTTCCTGGTGCCGCAGTCCTTCGTGCTTCTCCCGGCCTTCCCGCTGATGCCGAACGGCAAGGTGGACCGCAAGGCCCTGCCGGCTCCGGAGCGGCAGCGCGAAGGGAAAGGCTACCTGGCGCCGCGGACGCCGGTCGAGGAGGTCCTCGCCGGGATCTGGTGCGAGGTCCTGGGCCTGCCGCGCGTCGGCCGCGACGACAGCTTCTTCGACCTGGGTGGACACTCGCTGCTGGCGACGCAGGTGATGTCGCGCCTGCGGGGCGCCTTCGACGTCGAGATGCCGCTGCGTCTTCTCTTCGAGGCCCCGGTCCTGGCGGACCTCGCGGGCCGGGTCGAGGCGGAGCTGCAGGCCGGCGCGGGCAGCCCGGCTCCGCCGCTGATTGCGGTTTCGCGGGAGAGCCCGCTCCCCCTCTCGTTCGCGCAGCAGCGCCTGTGGTTCATCGATCAGCTCGAGCCGGGCAGCCCGCTCTACAACCTGGCGTCGGCGCTGCGCATCGAAGGCCCGCGGGTTCCCGAGGTCCTGGCCCGGAGCCTCGGAGAGGTCGTCCGCCGTCACGAGATCCTGCGCACGGTCTTCGCCGCGTCACAGGGCTCGCCGGTCCAGGTGATCCGGCCGGCGGCCCCGTTCGAGATGCCCGTGGTGGACCTGTCGGGATTGCCCCCGCATCTGACAGGCGGGGAGATCGAGCACCTGCAGAGAGAAGAGGCCCGGCGCCCCTTCGACCTGGAACGGGAGCCCCCGCTGCGCGGCACGCTGCTCGACCTCGGCTCCGAGGCGTGGATCTTCTTCCTGACCGTGCATCACATCGCCACCGACGGGTGGTCCATGTCGATCCTGACGCGGGAGATCGGAGCGGCGTATCGGGCGAGCCTGGAGGACCGGGCTCCGGAGCTGGCGCCGCTTCCCGTCCAGTACGCCGACTTCGCCTTCTGGCAGCGGAGCTGGCTGCGGGGAGAGATCCTCGCCGAGCAGCTCGCCTGGTGGCGCGAGCGGCTGGCCGGCGCGCCCACCACGCTGGATCTGCCGACGGACCGGCCCCGCTCGCGCTCCAACCTCCAGCGCTGGGCCGGAGCCGCCGAAAGGCTGGAGCTTTCGGCGGACCTCTCCCATCGGGTGACCGCGGCGGGCCGTCAGGCGGGAGCCACGCCGTTCATGGTTCTCCTGGCCGCCTTCGGCACTCTCCTCGGCCGCTATACCGGACGGGAGGATCTCCTGGTGGGCATTCCCGTCGCCGGCCGCCACCGGCCCGAGCTCGAGCAGCTCATCGGCCTGTTCCTCAACAGCGTCGTGCTGCGCCAGGACCTCTCCGGAGACCCGGACTTCCGGACCTTCGCCCGGCGCGTCCGCGACGCGGCCCTGGACGTCTACGCCCGGCAGGACCTCCCCTTCGAAAAGCTCGTGGAGGAGCTGAGCCCGGAGCGGGATCTGGGCCGCACGCCGCTCTACCAGGTCCAGTTCAACTTCCTCAACATCCCGCGGCCCGGGATGGATCTTCCCGGGCTGGCCGTCCACGCGCTCCCATCCCCGGAGGCGCACGCCAGGCTCGACCTCGCGATCTACGGTGAAGAGACCCACGGCCGGTTTGCCCTGCGCTGGGTCTACGACGCGAGCCTCTTCGACGCCTCGACGATCCGCCGGGCGGCGCGCCATTTCACCCGCCTCCTGGGGGCGGCGGTCGAGGATCCGCTCCGCCCGCTCGCCGAGCTCCCCCTGCTCGCCGAAGAAGAGACCCACCAGATCCGGCTGGAGTGGAACGACCGGCCGGCCCCGTCTCGCGGGCTCAGCCTTCCGGAGCGCTTCCAGGCCGCCGCGGCCCGCTGGCCGCAGGCGATGGCCTTGCGTCTCGGCGAGGATGCGATGACCTATGGCGAGCTCGCGCACCGGGTGCGCCGGCGGGCTGCCGAGCTGACCCGTCGGGGCGTGGGACCCGAGACCGTCACCCCTCTCCGTCTCGCCCGCTCCTTCGAGATGGTGGAGGTCGTCCTGGCGATCCTGGCTGCCGGCGGCGCCTATGCGGCTCTCGATCCGCACTCCCCGCATGACCTCCTCGGGACGAGCGGAGCCCGGGGGCCTGCCGTGTCCGGCTCTCTCGCCTACGTCGCCTTCACCTCCGGATCGACCGGCGTTCCGAAGGGCATCCTCGGCACTCACGGTGCCGTTGCCAACTATCTGGACTACCTGGATGAGGTCTGGCCGATGTCGCCCGACGACCGGGTTCTCCAGCTGGCGCGCCTCTCCTTTGACGCTTCGATCCGGGATCTCTTCCACCCTCTCACCCGGGGTGCCGCCGTGATTCTCCTGACAGATGACGAGGCGAGGAATCCGGAGGCCCTTCTGCGAGAGATGCGGAAACACGGGGTGACTCGCGTTCCCAGCGCGGTCCCGTCCCTGCTCCATGCCCTGGTGGACCAGGCCGCTCCCGGCGAGGCCGGCGGCACCCTGGACCTGATCCTCACGAGCGGCGAGCCGCTGCCCCTGGAGCTCTGCCGACGGCTCCGCGAGACCTTCGGCGAGTCCGTCCGGATCGCCAACCAGTATGGCCCTTCCGAATGCACCCTGACCTCGACCGTGTACCTGGTACCGCCGGACGGTCCTGGGGCCGGGATGGCCGCGGCCGGACGACCGATTCCCGGCATGCGGTGCCGCCTGCTCGACGCCCGCCTCCAGGAGGTCCCCATCGGCTTGACAGGACAGGTCTTCCTGGGTGGAGCCGGATTGACCCGGGGCTACCTGGATCGGCCCGACCTGACGGCCGCGAGCTTCCTGCCGGATCCGTTCTCCCTCCAGCCCGGCGAGCGGCTCTATGCCACCGGCGATCTGGGACGCCAGCATCCGGACGGCTCCGTCGAGCTCCTGGGCCGCCTCGACCATCAGGTCAAGATCCGTGGCATCCGCCTGGAGCTGGGCGAAGTGGAGGCTGCCCTGAACGCGCACCCGGAGGTCGAAAGGACGGTGGCGGTGCTCCTGGACGGGCGGCTCGCGGCCTATCTCGTCTGCCCGGGCGGAATGCCTCCGGCGGAGAGCCTGCGGCGCTTTCTGGAAGAGCGCCTGCCGGAGCACGCCATCCCTTCCCTCTTCGTCGCCCTGGACGCCTTCCCGCTCACCGCCAACGGCAAGGTCGATCGCCGCGCCCTGCCGGCTCCCGAGTGGCGCAACTCCGAGGAGAGCCATGTCGCGCCGCGCACGCCGGTCGAAGAGATCCTCGCCGGCATCTGGGCGGAGCTCCTCGGTATCGAAAAGGTCGGGGCGGCCGATCACTTCTTCGGTCTCGGCGGCCATTCTCTGCTCGCGACGCGGATCCTCTCCCGGATCCGGGGAGCGTTCGGAATCGATCTGCCGCTGCGCGACCTGTTCGAGGCGCCCCGACTGGAGGATCTGGCGGTCCGGATCGAAACCGCGTTGCGAGCCGATTCCGGCGGCGCGGCTCCGCCTCTGGTGCGCGCTCCACGCGAGGGTTCCCTGCCCCTCTCGTTCGCACAGCAGCGGCTCTGGTTCATCGATCAGCTCCAGCCGGGCACACCGCTCTACAACATGCCGATGGCGCTGCGCGTCGAGGGGCCTCTGGACTGCGGCGCGCTGGCGCTCACTCTCGGGGCCGTCGTGCGTCGTCACGAGTCCCTGCGCACGGTCTTCGTTGCGCCGGAGGGCCAACCGGCGCAGGTGGTCCAGCCTCAGGCCCCCTTCCTCCTGCCGCTGGTGGACCTGTCGGGACTGCCGGAGCCCGCGCGCGGCAAGGAGGCTCTCATCCTGGCCCGGGAAGAGGCCGGCCGGCCGTTCGATCTCGCCCGCAGTCCGCTGCTGCGCGCCTTGCTGCTTCGCGTCGCGGAAGCCGACCACGTCGTCGCTCTCACGATGCACCATATTGCGAGCGACGGCTGGTCCCTGGGCATCCTGGTGCGCGAGGTCATCGCGCTCTACTCCGCGTTCGCCCAGGGCGAGCCCGCACCCCTTCCGGAGCTGCCGGTTCAATACGCGGACTTCGCGGCCTGGCAGCACTCGTGGCTGAACGGCGACGTCCTGAAGCGGGAGATCGAATGGTGGCGCCAGCAGCTCGCCGGGCTGCCGCCTCTCCTCGAGCTCCCCACCGACCGGCCGCGCCCCGCCGTGCTCAGCTCCCGTGGCGCCTCACGGCCCGCACGGCTCACGGCTTCACTCTCCCAACGGCTCCAAGATCTGGGCCGGCGCGAAGGGGCGACGCTTTTCATGGTGCTGCTCGCGGGTTTCCAGGCCCTGCTGTCGCGCTACAGCGGCCAGCAGGATCTCGTCGTGGGCACGCCGGTATCAGGACGCAACCAGGTGGAGATCGAAAACCTGATCGGTTTCTTCGTCAACACCCTGGTGCTGCGCGGCGACCTGACGGGCGGGCCTTCGTTCCGCAACCTGCTGCGCCGTGTGCGCGAGACGGCGCTCGCGGCCTACATGCACCAGGATCTGCCCTTCGAGAAGCTGGTCGCGGAGCTGACTCCGGAGAGGAGCCTCGCGCGAACGCCGCTGTTTCAGGTCCTGCTCGTCCTGCAGAACGTTCCCATGGGGCGCCTGGAGATGTCCGGCCTGCGCTTCACGCCGATGAGCGAGACCCGGACGACCGCAAGATTCGATCTCACGCTCGTCCTCGGCGAGCACGACGGGGAGATCGCCGGCCGGGTCGAGTACAGCACCGACCTGTTCGACGCCACGACCCTCGATCGCTTCCTCGGCCACTTCGAACGGCTGCTCGCCGCAGCCGTTGCGTCGCCGGATGCGGACGTTGCATTGCTGCCGCTCCTGAACGAGGCCGAGCACCATCAGACCGTGGTGGAGTGGAACGACACCTCGCGGCGGATCGCGGTCGGGGCTCTGGCGCAGGCGCCGATTTCCAGGATGGCCGCTCGCGCCCCCGCCGCTCTTGCCGTAGCCTGGGACGGCGGCGAGATGACGTACGGAGAGCTTGAAAACCTTTCGAACCGGCTTGCCCGCCGTCTTCGCCGCCTGGGTGTCGGCCCCGAGGTCCCCGTGGGTCTCTGCGTGGATCGATCGGGCCACTTCGTCGTCGGCATCCTCGGCATCCTGAAGGCGGGAGGTGCCTACGTCCCCCTCGACCCCGAGTTCCCGCGCGCCCACCTGGAGTACGTGCTGGCCGACTGCGGCGCGCCGGTGGTGGTGGCGCAGGAGCGCACCGCCGGCCTGGTGTCCACCGCGGCAGCCGTCCCGATCCTGCTCGATGCACTGGAAGGTGGAAGCGGCGTGGAAGAGGTTGGTCCGGTGGCCTCCGCGGGCCTGCCGGAACACCCGGCCTACGTCATCTACACCTCGGGTTCCACGGGCCGGCCCAAGGGTGTGGTCGTGACTCACGCCGGCCTGGTCCATTCCACCGCCGCGCGCCTGACCTTCTATCGGGAGCGGGTCGAGGCCTATCTGCTCGCCTCGTCGTTCGCGTTCGACAGCAGCGTGGCCGGCCTCTTCTGGACTCTCTGGGATGGCGGGACCCTGCTGCTGCACAAGGACCAGTTCCAGCTCGATCTTCACCGTTTCCTCGCCACATTGGAAAGCCGGCGAGCCTCGCATCTGCTCTGCCTGCCCTCTCTTTACAGTCTGATCCTGGAGCACGCGGCTCCCGGACAGCTCGGCTCGTTGCGGACCGTCATCGTGGCGGGTGAGGCCTGCCCGCCAGCCCTCGTGGCGAATCACCATGCGCGGCTGCCCTCGGTCTCCCTGGTCAACGAGTACGGTCCGACGGAGGGGACCGTCTGGAGCAGTGCCTCGGTCCTGGCGGCGACCCGTCCTTATCCGGTGATTCCGATCGGCCGCGCGATCGACAACGTCCACCTTTCTGTTCTCGATCCCTGCCAGCGGCCGGTCGCGGTCGGCGTTCATGGCGAGCTCTGGATCGGCGGCGAGGCGCTCGCGCGCGGCTATCTGAACCGTCCGGATCTCACCGCGGATCGCTTCCTGCCGGACCCGCTCTCCGGGAAGCCGGGGGCCCGGCTTTATCGGACGGGCGACCGGGTCCGATGGACTCCGGATGGCGAGTTGCAGTTCCTCGGCAGGCTCGACCATCAGGTCAAGATCCGGGGCTTCCGGATCGAGCTGGAAGAGATCGAGCTGGCCTTGACGGCGCTGGCAGAGGTCCGCGAAGCCGCCGTCGTGGCGCGCGAGGACACTCCCGGCAATCCCCGGGTCGTGGCCTATGTGACCGGGGACGTCTCGGTCGACGAGCTGCGCCGGACGCTCGGACAGCGCCTGCCGAGCTACATGGTGCCTGCCGTCTTCGTGGTGCTCGAAGCTCTGCCTCTGACTCCGAATGGCAAGGTGGACAGGAAGGCCTTGCCGGCTCCCGATCCGCAGACTTCCGAGGAGACCTATCTGGCGCCGGAGACGCCCATCGAAGAGCTCCTCGCCGAGCTGTGGGCCGAGCTCTTCGGCGTCGCACGGGTCGGAACGGCCGACGACTTCTTCGCCCTGGGCGGCCATTCGCTGCTCGCCGTACGGCTGATCGCCCGCATCGAGCACGCTTTCGGAGTCAAGCTGCCGCTCTCCGTGCTGTTCGAGGCGCCGACGATCCGGCATCTGGCCCGAGCGATCCACGGGGCTCCCCTGCGGCGCTCCGCCCTGGTGCGTCTCCATCCCGGCGGCGCGGGCCGTCCCCTGTTCCTGGTCCATCCGGCGGGCGGCGACGTCTTCGACTACCGGGAGCTGGCCAGGAAGCTCGGTCCGGATCGTCCCGTCTACGGCCTCCAGGCGGTCGCGGAGGACAACACCCAGCCCCCCACTCTGGAAGGAATGGCGGCGCAGTATCTGAAGTCCGTGCGCGAGGTTCAGCCTGACGGCCCCTGGCTGCTGGCTGGGTGGTCGTCCGGCGCGGTCCTGGCCTACGAGATGGCGCGGCAGACCGAGAGCCCGGGAGGCGGCACGTCCCTCCTGGCGCTGTTCGACCCGCCGCCTCCCGGGAGGCGCAGCGAAGACGTCGGCGACGACACCTTGCTGCTGGCCGCCTTCGCGGCTCTCGCGGGCCCCACGGAACCGCAGCGGGAGGCGATCCGGGAGATGCTGCAGGGATTGGACGTGGAAGCCGGCCTCGACCGTCTGCTCGAGCTGGCGCGCGTCCAGGGAGTGCTTCCGGGAGTGGGCAGGCCCTGGCTGCGGGAGCGTTTCGAGCTGTTCAGCCGCACGATGACGGCCCTGCAGAGCTACGTGCCAGGCCCGTATGGAGGCCGGGTCGTCCTGTTCCGGGCCAGCGCCACAATAGCTCCGGGAACTACGGACCTCACCTCCGGCTGGGGCCGGCTTGCCGCCACGGAAAGCTACCTCATCCCGGACGCAAACCACATCTCCCTGCTCCAGATGCCCGCCCTGGACCGGGTCGTGGAGCCTCTCCGGAGCCAGCTCTCGGCTCTGGGAGATCGAGTTGAAAAAGACTTGTCCCGTTTTCCCGGACCGGTGCACCATCACTAGTAGAAGCAAGATGACAAAGGCCGGCGAGGGCAACCTCGAAGACCTTTTGAAATTCAAAGGTCCTAAAACTCGGGTGGGTGGGCCTTCCGCCAGACGGAGCTCTGACGTGTGGCACTCGTGTGCCCGTTCAGCGGTCTGCCGGAGTCGGAAGGGTGTCGACTGGTGTGTTTGCGGCTCCACCACATTGTGTGGACGAGCCGTTGTGGAGAGGTGCCCCCATGGCGGGGTGCGACAGTCAACCAGGTAGTACAACCAGCTGGAGGCAACGATGAACCGGAAAGCGATGTTTGTTGCTGCAAGTCTGCTCATCGCCGGGTTTGCGGGGAGCGCAGCGGAAGCGAAGCGTTGGGGGTGCTGGATTCAAGCGGATCGCAATGTGAAGATCCGTAATACCGCCAGCAACGCCAGTCAGGCCGTCTCCGACTGGAACAACCTGACCATCCTCAACCTGTCGTCGGTCAGCTCGGGCGAGGAGACCTACGTCTTCAACGCCAACTCGGGCAACACCGGCTGGGGCGGTCTCGCCTCCATCACCAACTACAGCGGCTGCACCATCCTCCGCGCGACCGCGCAGCTCAACACCTACTACTCCTGGACCACGAACGCCGCCCGCGGCGTCCACTGCCAGGAAGTCGGCCACACCTTCGGCCTCGACCACTCCAATGACGGCGGCTGCATGGGTGGCGGCTACTGGTACGACATCGGCACCCACTACACGATCGTCCAGGGCAACATCAACGAGATCGGCTCGATGTATGCCACCCGTCTTTCCGGCGACCAGGGCCAGGTGTTCGGCGAGCACGGCAGCCCCGGCGGCCTCGCTCCCCGCATCCACGCCTTCTGGTACAACCACCCGCACAGCCTCCGCGAGGCCACCAAGATCGCGACCCACGTCGTCGTCGCCACGATGACCGGCGTGGCCGACGGCAAGCCGATCATCAGCCGCGCCGAGAACGACGACAACTACGTGACCCGCATCCCCACGCAGCGCGTGAGCTTCCAGGTCATGGACAGCCGCAAGGGCGACCTCACCGAGAACCAGGAGTTCGTCCTCTATCAGAACGGCAACTTCCAGAACCGCTTCGACGAGGACCCGAGCTACAAGATGGGCCACAGCTACCTGCTCTTCCTCACCGACCGCGGCGACGGCACCTACATGGTGATCGCTCCGGAAGGCCGCTATGAGATCAACTCGCGGGGCGGCCTGATCCCGGCGGTCGAGAACAGCTTCACCGACACCCTCAAGGGCTCCCAGATCGAAGACGTGGTCCGCGACGTGCAGCGGGCCATCGCCGAGTAGTAGAGTCCTGCCTCTGAATCCAGCGTGCGCCGGCGCGGCAATCCAGTCCCGCCGGCGCGCCTGGACCCTTTCGTTTCCATGACCCTGCTGCTGCGCCGTCTCGCCCCGTTCCTCCTCTGCCTGTTGATGGCGATCATCGCCACCTGGCCTCTGCTGCCGTCCCTCGCCCGCGCCCTGCCGCTGGGGACCGAACACGAGACGACCGTTCCGCTGTTCAACCTGTGGACCCTGTGGTGGGACGCCGACCGCGCGCCACACGGCTTCCAGGGTCTCTGGAACGCACCCATCTTCCATCCGCTCGAAGGGACCTTCACCTTTTCGGAGCCGCTGCTCCTGCAAGGCGTCGCCCTCTCGCCGCTCTGGTGGATGGGGTTGCCGCCGGCGCTGATCTACAACCTGGCGATCCTGGGCACCCTCGTCTGCAACGGCCTCGCGACCCGCAGCCTCGCGAGGGCGCTCGGCGCGACACGGAACGCCGCCCTCCTCGCCGCGCTCGCCGGCGTCACCCTCCCCTACACCGCCAAGGTCCTGGGCGTGCTCCCCGTGCTTCCCCTCTTCGGCACCATCTGGGCGCTCGCGGCCTTGATCCGCTTCGGCAAGGAAGGCGGGTGGCGGCCGGCCGCGCTGGCGGTCCTGTCGTTCGCCGCGCAGTTCCTCGCGGGCGAGCAGATGGCGCTCCTGAGCCTGCCCTTCCTCCTCGTGGCCGGGCTCGCGGCGCTGGCGGAGCAGAGGTTCCGCATCCGGTCGGTCGCGCAGCTCGCCGCCCTGGGGATCGTCGGCGCGCTCGCGCTCGCGCCCATCGCCGGCACGGTCAGCGCGTTTCATGAGAAGTACCACTTCAGCCGGTCCGACGAGGTTGTGACGGCGCTCTCGGCCACTCCCCGGGACTTCGCGACCCGCCCCGGCTCCGCCCGTTTCGCGTTTCCGCCACGCGAGGACGACTACATGGGGGATACCGGAGGCCTCTTCCCCGGCTTTCTCCTGCTCGGGCTGGGGTTGGCGGGAGCCTGGCTCGGCTGGCGCCAAGGCGAGCGCAGGCTGTGGATCGTCTGCCTTCTCGCCTGCATCGCGCTCGGCGCGCTTCTCGCGCTCGGCCTGAATCTGCGGCTCGGCGACTGGCGGCCGTTCGCCAGTCTGCGCGAGGTGGTGCCCGGCCTCCGCACGCTGCGCAGCCCGTTCCGAGCGGTGGCGATCTCCCAGGCGCTGCTCGCGGCGCTCGCCGCGCTGGCCCTGGCCCGGCTCGCCTCCTGGCGCGGCAACACCGGCAGGGTCCTCGCAATCGCCCTGGGTGTCCTGTCGGCGACCGAGAACCTCGCCTCTCCCGGCAGCCTGGCGCCCACCCCCACCAGCCCGCGCACCGCGTGGACGACCTGGCTGCGCGAGCAGCCGGGGAAGCTGATCGTGGCGCACGTCCCGCTGCCGCAGGGTCTGCACGTCTCCGACTACGAGATCGAAACCTGGCGGATGTTCGCCCAGATCGACCACCACCGGACGCTGCTCAACGGCTACTCGGGCTACTTCCCGTCCGGCTACGGCACCTTCCAGGCGGACATGGACGAGAACTTCCCTTCCGAACGCCTGCTCTGCATGATGGGGTTGGGCCTGCGGGTCAACACCCTGGTCATCGACCGGCCCTATCTGGAGGAGCGTCGCTCCCTTTTCGAGAGCGACGCCCTTCGCGGTTTCTTCCGGCCCGCCTACAGCGATCCGGACGTGGTGATCGTGCGCCTGAGCCCACCGCCCGAGGCCTGCGGCGCTCCGTCTCCCTTCTGAAGCTAGATCACGCGCGCCACCCCCGGAACGCTCCGGAGAAGCCGGCTCGCGATCCAGCTCAGCGCCAGCGCGCCGAGGATCACCACCGCTCCCTTCACGGGTGCCGACAGCGTCGCCTTCAGCAGCGCCAGTTGCAGCCAGCTCACGAAGGCGTAGTGGACGAGGTAGATCCCGTAGGCGTTGTCCCGCAGGCTGTCGAGAGCCCGCACCCGCCGGCCCGCGAACCGCGCGAACAGCGCGAGGAAAGCGAGAGAGGACGCGGCGCTGGACAGCACGAAGGCGAATCCCCCGAGAGCCTCCCAGGGCTTCGATCCGACGTGACTGGTCATGATCAGGATCCCGAGCACGAGCGCCACGGTGAAAGAGATCAGCGCAATCAGCAGCCACAGCCACCAGCGCCGCGCCAGCCGCCCGCCCGGCGCCAGCAGACCTTCCTGAACCCCGCCGGCTCCCACGGCGATGCCGGCGAGGAAGTAGACGGCATAGAACAGCGGCCGGCTCTCCTGGAAGGCGAACGGACCGAAGCCCGTCCATGCGATCGGAGTGAAGATCAGGGCCAGCGGGAGGTAGGCCACGGCGGAGACCGCGACCAGCAGCCCGAAGAAGAGGGCCGGCCGGTCGCCCGTGCGCGCCGCGATCCGGCCGAGCCTGTCACCCCAGCCCGGCGCCAGCCGGGTCAGTCCCGCCGCCATCGCGCCGAACGCCAGCAGCACCCAGAGGAACCACGCCGGACCCGCCGGCCAGTTCTCCAGGGCGATCCACTGCTTCCAGTAGCCCGCGAGCCCATGGCCTCCGGTCTGGAGGTACGCCGGATAGTAGGCGAGCGGAGCGATCAGCGCCGCGCCGACCACGAAAGGCAGGCCGAGCCGGAGGGCGCGGTCCTTCAGGAAGGTCCCCGTCCCCTTGCGCCGCAAGCTGCTCCAGACGAACAGGCCCGAGAGGAAGAACATCAGCGCCATGAAGAAGATGTCGTTGAAGCCCGTGAACAGCGCGAACCCTCCCCACCGCTGGCTGTCGACCACGGGGAACGCCTGCCACCACGGCGGCCCGGCCGTGAGGGAGGCCGCGGGCGCCGGGATGTAGGGGTGATACGCGAGCACGGCGTGGTGCGCCACCACCATGGCGGTGATCGTGGCGCGGAGATAGCCCACGGCCACGTTGTCGTCGACGCGGGACAAGGTTGCAGTTGCCCCAACCGGGGTATCGACCGGGCGGGTCGCCGCGGCCGGTGTCAAAACGATGGATCGTTCCAGGTTCATCTTGGCTCTCCTTCCGGCCCGAGCATGGAGCCGGCGGAGGCCGCGGCGGAACCGGTTTTTGACGAACCGGCCCGGCGGAGTGACGAACCGTCAGAACGGATTGTTGGCGAGGGCCTTCAGCGTCTCGTGATAGGTGCGGCCGGAGCGCAGGCGGACGTCGTTTTCCAGGGTCACCACATACTCGCCGTGCAGGGCGGGCTCGAGCTCCTTGATGCGGCCGACGTTGACGAGGATCGAGCGGTGGATACGCAGGAAGGTCTCGGGATCGAGCGACCTCTCCAGCGTGCTCAGGGCGACGTGCACCAGGTGCGACGCCCGGCCCACGTGCAGCCGGACGTAGTTCTCCGCGGCCTCGATCCAGTCCACGTCCTCGATGTCGACGAACAGCGTCTTGCCCGCCGTGCGCACCGCGAGCCGCTTGAGCTGCCGGCGCGGCGCGGCCAGGGTCTCCAACAGCGAGAGGATCTGCCGGCTCGCCTCCGGCGCCGGGCGCTCCGGCAGGCGCGCCTTGGCGCGCGCGAGCGCCTGCGCGAACCGCTCGCGGGTGACGGGCTTGAGCAGGTAGTCGATGGCGTTGACCTCGAACGCGTCGATCGCGTACTGGTCGTGCGCGGTGACGAAGACGACCGCCGGCATCGCGTCGGCGCCGATCTCCTGGACCACGGAAAACCCATCCATCTCCGGCATCTGCACGTCGAGGAAGACGAGGTCCGGCCGCGTCCCACGGATGGCGTCGACGGCCTCGCGGCCGTCCTTCGCCTCGTGGACCGCGGCCACGTCCGGGTCCTCGGCGAGCAGCATTCGCAGGCCTTCGCGCGCCAGCGGCTCGTCGTCAACGATCAGCGTGCTCAAGGGCATGGACTTCCATCCGTTCGACGAAAGGCGCTCCGGCCTCGACGCGCCAGGGCACGGTCAGGGTGGCGACGGCGCCGCCCTGCGGATCGTTCTCGACCGTCAACTTCGCCGCGTCGCCGTAGAGCTGTTGCAGGCGCGCCCGCGTGTTCGCCAGACCGATCCCCCGCATGCCGGCAGTACTGGCGCCCTCGGGCGGCAGACCGGGCCCGTCGTCCCGCACCTCGATCCGCAGGCTCTCCCCCACCTTCGCGGCGCTGATCCGGATGCTGCCTGCGGCCGAGCGCCGCCCGATGCCGTGGCGGACGGCGTTCTCCACGATCGGTTGCAGGCCGAGATGGGGTACCGCGGCGTCGAGCACGGCGGGATCGACCGCGATCTCGACGCGCATCCGGTCCTGGAAGCGGACCTGCTCGATGGACAGGTAGAGCTGGAGAGATTCCAGCTCGCGCCGGAGCGGCACCTCCTGGGCCTCCACGTCCTCCAGCACCGAGCGCAGGAGATCGCTCAAGCGGGCGAGCATCTCCTCCGCCTGCGCTCCCTTGCCCTGGCGCACCAGGACCATGATGGCGTTGAGCGTGTTGAATAGGAAATGGGGCTGGAGCTGACCCTTGAGCGCGCTGAGCTGGGCCTGCACGAGCCGCGTCTGAAGCTCGGAAGCCTGAAGCTCCAGTTGGAGCGCCTGGCGTTTGCGCTCCTGGTACTGGCGGTAGTAGTGGAGGGCCGCCTCGGCTCCCAGGACCGACCAGTAGCCGAGCACGTCGCCGTGGAAGCCGAGGATCAGCAGAAAGAAGAAAGTGGGCACGAAGCCCTTGTCCATGACCCCGGGAAACAGCTTCATCGGCGCGAGGATGGCGCTCTCCAGGACCAGGTGCACGACCGCGAAGACCAGGCTGAGCACGAGGTGGACCAGCACCCGCCGAAGCCACTTCCGCCGTTCGAACGGGAACCGCCGGCCGAGCCAGAAGATGCCGGGAGCCAGGGCGGCGAAGACGTACATCCCGATCAGCCAGGACACCAGGGGGTGCCACCAGGGAGTGGGATCGCCCCAGAGGAGCCGTCGCGCGAAGTCCTGGGTGAAGTAGTAGAAGCCGGCCACGGTCCAGGCCAGAAGATAGGCTCCGACCTTCAGCAGCCCGCGCCTGTCCAGAGCTCCCATGAGCCCGGTAGCTTAGCGCATCGGCTCCGAGCCGATGGAGTGGGATAGAACGGCGGCTCGTCCCACTCTCCGGGGTGAACGCTTCATGGGTACATGGAAAGGGGACCTCGATGAGCGACAACAGCCTGCCTTCTTCCGCCGGATTCTCGGGACGTGGTTATCTCATTCTCTATCAGGACGGAACCGTGCGTGCCTTCGGAAACGCCCCCGGCTTCGCCTTCCCATCCGGTGACGCGGCCGCCGCCATCGCCATCCACCCGGACGGGACCGGGCTGGCGGGTGTCTGCAAGGACGGCACCCTGCTCTATGCCGGGACCGCCGCCACCCTCGCATCGAGCCTGAAGAACGACAACCCCTTCGTCGACCTCGTCTACGCCCCGGACGGCAACGGCTTGTGGGGGCTCGACAACGACTGCGGCGTCTGGCACGCGGGCACCGCCCAGTCGATCGGCTACGGCTCCAGCCAGGGGGACTGCATCCGCCTGGCCATGTACTCCAGCACCGAGGGCGTGGTCATCGACAGCCACGGACACCTTTACCGGGTCAACACCGAGCATGACGGCGGCGACCAGATCCATTTCAACAATGGCGCGGTGGGAGGCGGCTACTTCCCTGCCTTCCAGGGCCAGGACACGGACCAGTTCGTGCTCGCGACCGACCAGACGACGGTCAATCGGGTGACCTCCGTGGACACCCAGAACAACGATCTGTGGGCCAACCTGGATGACGGGTTCTATCCCAGCCTGCCCGGCACCGCCGATGCGCAGACGGACCTGAACAGCGGGAAGTTCAACATCGTCGACATCGCGTCCACGCCCAGCGGCCAGGGCTACTGGCTGCTGGTCAACTTCCGTTCGGAGCTGAACTTCGATCCGCAGAACACGGTCATTGCCGTGGGGGACGCCCGGCCGGCCGGCGGAACGCAACTGGGCACGGTCAAGCCCTTCACCTCC
>JACZDC010024699.1_pt1 | contig 25881 bp, 20 predicted proteins | sample 8641791 | NCBI WGS metagenome assembly JACZDC01 (sample SAMN15324613, study PRJNA640507) | soil metagenome | isolation source: intercropping peanut in the second line | place: China: Luxin town, Laibin City, Guangxi Province | collected 2019-07-25 | depth 10cm m
GAACGTTGTTGCTGAATCGGCATCCACGACTTCACCGCCAAGTGTCTTCGTCGCCACATCCACAGCGGGCTCGGCGCCCGACAGGCGCAGCCACAGCGCATCCGCGAACCAGCAGCTCGCCGACAGCGGCAAGGGCCGCGCACCCCACTGCTGCAGTTGATCCAGCGCCTGTGCTTCGGACATTGCAAAGCGCAGCGTGCGCTCGACGGCCGGCATGGGCAGCACTTTCAGCGACACATCGACGATCACGCCCAGAATCCCCAGCGAACCGGCCAGCAGCCGCGACACATCGTATCCGGCCACATTCTTGATGACGGTGCCACCAAAACGCAGCATTCGTCCCTGGCCGTCGAGCAGCCGCGCTCCCAGCACTGCATCGCGCAGGCTGCCGTAGGTATAGCCGGCAGCGGCGCGCCGTGGACCGCAGAGCCCGGCGGCCACGCAGCCCCCGAGCGTGGCGTCGACACCGAAGTGCGGCGGCTCGAACGCCAGCATCTGCCGCTGCGCTGCCAGCAGTGACTCGATCTGTGACAGCGGCGTGCCGGCCCGCGCGGTGATGACCAGCTCGCTGGGCTCGTACGATTCCACGCCCTGCCAGGCGCGCGGATCGAAGATTTCGCCGCGCGGCGCATTTCCATAGAAATCTTTGGTGCCGCCGGCTCTGATGCACAGCGGCACACGCCGGCCTGCAGCCGCGCGCACGCGATCCATCCACTCGGCCAGCAACGCGTCCATCAGAATCGCGGCAACTCCGGATGCGCCACGCGGCCGCCCGATACGCGCATGCGCCCGTATTCGGCGCAGCGGTGCAGTGTGGGAATCACCTTGCCGGGATTCAATATCCCCACCGGATCGAAGGCGCGCTTCACACCCGTGAAGGCGTCGAGCACGCCGCGCTCGAACTGCGTGCACATCTGGTTCAGCTTTTCCATGCCCACGCCATGCTCGCCGGTGATCGTGCCACCGAGGCGCAGGCTTTCCTCGAGGATCTCGGCGCCAAAGGCTTCGGCGCGCGCCACCGAATCCGGATCGCCATCATCGAACAGCACCAGCGGATGCAGATTGCCATCGCCGGCGTGAAAAACATTCGGGCATCCAAGTCCATAACGCCGCTCCATGTCCTGGATGGCCTTGAGCATGCGCCCGATGTGCCGGCGCGGGATCGTGCCGTCGGTGCAGTAATAAGCCGGCGCGGCGCGACCCGCGGCGGGAAAGGCATTCTTGCGGCCAGCCCAGAATCTCTGGCGCTCGGCTTCGCTGCCCGAGACCTGCAACCGCGTGGCGCCTGAGCCTTGCAGCACGGCTTCCATCGCGAAGATTTCCGCTTCCACTTCTTCCGGCGTGCCGTCCGATTCGCACAGCAGGATGGCGGCGGCCGCCAGATCGTAGCCTGCATTGACGAAGGGCTCGACGAGTCGCGCGGCCTGCTGATCCAGCATTTCAAGGCCGGCGGGAATGATGCCCGCGGCGATGAGCGCTGCCACCGCATTGCCGGCATGCTCCACATCCGCGAAGCTCGCCATGATGCAGCGGGCCAGTCGCGGCAGCGGCACCAGCCGCACGGTCACTTCGGTGATCACCGCCAGCATGCCTTCAGATCCGATCATCAGCGCCAGCAGATCGAGGCCCGGCGCATCGAGCGCGGCGCTGCCGAATTGCACTTCCTCCCCCGCTGCGGTGAGTGCACGCACGGCCAGCACATTGTGCAGCGTCAGGCCGTATTTCAGGCAGTGCACGCCACCGGAATTTTCGGCTACGTTGCCGCCGATGCTGCAGGCGATCTGACTGGAAGGATCGGGCGCGTAATAAAGGCCATGCGGCCGCGCGGCCTCCGAAATCGCCAGATTGCGCACGCCCGGCTGAACCACCGCCATGCGTGCGCGCGCATCCATATGCAGGATGCGATCGAATCGCGCCATCGACAGCAAAACGCCCTGCGCATGCGGCACGGCGCTGCCGGCCAGCCCGGTGCCCGCGCCGCGCGGCACCACAGGCACCTGGTGCGCATGACAGAAGCGCAGCAACTTCACCAGTTCTTCGTGCGTGCGCGGCAACGCCACGGCCATGGGCCGTTGTCGGATCAGCGTCAGGCCGTCACATTCAAAGGGCCGCGTATCCTCGGCTTCGGTCAGCAAACAGTCGGACGGCAGCAGATCTCGCAGCCCGACGAGAATCCCGGTGCTATCCACCCGGCACCAGCAAGGTGAACGGTGGCACGTAGGCCAGCAGCATCACCACCAGGCCGACGAGTCCGGCAAGGATGAGGCTATGCACGAACACATAGCGCAGGATGGTGCCTTCCTGCCCGAACCAGCGCGTGGCCGTCGAGGCCACGACGATGCTCTGCGCATCGATCATCTTGCCCATGACGCCGCCGGCGCTGTTCGCGCCCGCCATCAGGATGGGTGAGAGACCCAGCTGCTGCGAGGTCACCTTCTGCAGTCCGCCGAACAGCACGTTGGATGCGGTGTCGGATCCGGTGACGGCAACGCCCAGCCATCCCAGATAAGTACCGAAGAAGGGATACATCACGCCCGTAGCCGCGAAGGCCAGGCCCAGCGTGGCATCCACACCGGCATAGCGCGTGAGATAGCCCAGAGCCAGCATGGCCGCGATGGTGAGCAGCGACGGCGCCACATTGCGCAGTGCGCGCAGATACACGCGCACGATCTGCGCCGGCCCCGCACCCAGCGCAAGACCTGCGAGCACGCCGGAGATGAGAATGGCCGTGCCGGTGGCCGAGAGCAGATTGAAGTTGTAGCTGGCCGCTTCGATGGTGGGCTCAGTCACCACAGGCGGCACGCGCTGCACCAGCCGATCCAGCCCCGGGAATGGAATGGCCAGGCGGAACAGCGAATCCAGCCACGCCTTCACCTGCGGCAATCCCCACAGGAACACCAGTGTCATCAGGATGAGCCAGGGCATCCATGCGCGCAGCAGCGCGCCACCCTGCGCGGCAGGCGCATTCGACCGCGCCGCATTGTCGATGCGCATGATGCTGCGGGGCTTCCACACACGCAGGAAGGACACCAGCACGATGATGGATACCAGTGATGCGCCGATGGCCGTGAGCCACGGCCCATGCAGATTCGAGATGACGAGCTGCGCGATGGCGAAGCTCACGCCCGTGATCAGGATGGCGGGCCAGATCTCCATGGTGCGGCGCCAGCCGCAGTAGGCGATCAGCATCCAGAACGGCACCAGCAGCGAGAACGGCGTCATGATGCGGCCGACCACGGACGACAGATCCTGCAGCGGCAGATCGGTGACGCCGGCCAGCGTGACCAGCGGCGTGCCCAGCGCACCAAAAGCCACGGGCGCGGTGTTGGCGATCAGCGAGAGCCCCGCAGCCTGCAGCGGCGAGAATCCCAGGCCAATGAGCATTGCACCGGTCACGGCCACCGGCGTGCCGAATCCCGCCGCGCCTTCGAAGAATGCGCCGAAGCAGAATGCCACCAGCAACAGTTGCAGGCGACTGTCCTCCACCACGCTGGCAATGGAATTGCGCAGCACTTCAAACTGGCCGCGATCCAGCGTCAGCTGATACATGAAGATCACGTTCAGCACGATCCAGCCGATGGGCAACAAGCCATAGGCCGCACCAAAGCCAGCGGCAGCGAAAGCCTGCTGCACCGGCATGTGGAACGCGAAAATGGCCACCACCAGCGCAGCGATCAGGCCGGCGATTGCGGCCGCGGGGGCCCGCAACCGCAGCAGCGCCAGACTTCCGAGCAGCACCACGAGCGGCACTGCCGCAACCACGGTGGATATCCACGGCGATCCGAATGGATCGTAATTCTGCGACCAGAGCATCCCCTCTCCCCTAAGGCCTGGCTACTTGGCCGGCTTGTTCTTGCGCGGATCTTTCTCGCCCAGTCCCGGATAGAACAGCGAGCGGTTGTCGCGCGACTCGTTGTACACATGCCGCTTCTTGAACAGCCACTTGCCATTCACCTTGACCATCTCGTCTTCGTAATGCCCGAAGTACAGAAGCTGCACGTCGCCCTGCGGCGTGTTGTTGGTCAGCGCAAACCAGTAGGCAGTGGACTTGGCCGTATTGCCGTTCACGTCGATGACGTGATTGATGATCTGGTGCCGGGTGCGCGAACGCGACTTCGCCCCTTCGGGAATGTTCACCGGCCGCGCGCCGCCGAAGTTGGACATGGCCTTGCGGATCGCAGCCTTGCCCACTTCAGTGCCATTCACCCATTCGAGCACGCCATCATCGGCCCAGGTCGCCATCACGGTCTCGATGTCGCCGGCATCCACCGCCACCATGTACTTGTTCGAGAGATTCTCGATCTCGGCACGATCATCCGCATAACCGGCCCAGGCCAGCGTTGCCAGTGTCGATGCGGCAAGCGCCGCCATGCCACGGACGATGATTCGACAGATTCGCTTGTTCATCTCAGCTCCTCGTGCAGGAATTGGGCAACATCGATCACGCTTTGTTCATTGATCAGGTCGGGATAGAGCTTGGGCATCGGCGCCTTGGGATCCTTGATGTAGGCGATGGTGGATGACAGATCGCGCCGCGCCTTCAGATTCGCCAGCCTGTGATCGGCCAGCAGATTGCCATCCGGCCCGTGACAGGACTGGCAGATCTGGCCATAGAGCTTGCGGCCGTTGGCGACATTCGGTGCGCCGGCCGGACCGGAAGCCGTCGCGCCTGAATTGCCGGTGGCATCCACGCGCATCGGCGCCGCGCCGGGATTCAGCGTCATGATCACGACACTGGGCAGTCCCAGATCGCCGAAGGCATTGCGCGAAATATTGCCTGCCGCAAAGGCCACGTATTGCCTGCCACCGAGCTCATAGGTGACCACGCCCCCTGCCATGGCGCCGCCGGCCTTCGCCTTGTGCACCACGGCGCCGGTCTTGCTGTCGAACACCAGAAGATTGCCGGCGAGATCACCGGCAAAGGTGATGCCGCCCGCGGTGGGAGTGATGCCCGCCACCACCGGCTTCTCGGCGTGATACTTCCAGCGCACATTGCCGGTCTCGCGGTCCACCGCGGTGATCCAGCCAGTGGCCGGACCATCGGGCTCGACGCTACCGCCGAAGTTCACCTCACCGGGTTTGTAGTCGGTGGTGCCCAGCTTCACGATGAAGCACACATCCACCGCGCCCACGATCAGTGAATTGTTCAGCTTGTCGAGCGCGGGCCCATTCCACTCCACGCCGCCCGCATACCCGGGACACATGCGCGAGCCTTCGGGCTTCGGCCGCTTGTGGATGTGCTCCACCGTGGTCACCGGCACGCGATACACCACCTTGCGCGTGTCGCGATCGACTACGGTGAGGTAACCATCCTTGCCACCGATGGCCATGTAATCACGCGCGCCATTGGCGCGGAACAGCGCCGGTGCCGCCACCAGATCCAGATCCTGCCAGTCGCCGGGCGAGACCTGATGCCACCACTTGAGCGCGCCCGTGCGCGCATCCAGCACCACGATGGAATTGGTGAAGAGGTTGTCGCCCGGTCGATAATCCAGGTCGATATCCGGCCAGGGATTGCCCACCGGCACGAACAGCTCGCCCGTCCTTACGTCCAGCGACATCGCGCCCCACACACCACCGCCGCCGGTCTTGGCAGTCTCCGGACGCTTCCATGTTTCCGCGCCCGTTTCCTTGCCCATGGGAATGGTATTGAAGCGCCACAGCTCCTTGCCGGTGACGGCGTCATAGGCCATCACGCGGCCGCGGATGCCCAGCTCGCTGCCGGCGATGCCCATGTACACCACGCCCTGCCAGGCCAGCGGCGCGCCCTGCGTGGATTCACCGAGCTGCGTCGAGGCGATGACGTTCTTCCACAGCAGCTTGCCCGTCGCGGCATCCAGCGCCACGAGGCGCCCATCACAGGTGCCGCGAAAAATGCGGCCGTCGAGCAATGCCACGCCGCGGCTGGATCCACCGCAGCGTTCTTCATCCGGCTGGTAGGCGAATTTCCAGCGCACGGCGCAGGTAGCCGCATCCACCGCCACGGTCTCGCGGCCGGTACCCGTGTAGATCACGCCATCGCGCACGATGAGGCCGGCATGGAATGAGGTGGGTCCGTCGATCTGCACGCGACACACTTCGCCGAGCTGCCCGACATTGGCGGCCGTGATCTGCTTCAGCGGCGAGAAACGCTGGCCGTCGAGGGAATTGTTGTACGTCACCCAGTTGGCGCCCGGCGAAGCCTCCTGCGCCAGGGCCGCGCCCGCGATTGCGACCGCCGCCGCGGCCGCCAGACGAAGATGAATCGACATGCCTGCCCCCACCAGAACCCTGTGCGGGCCCTTTGCACCAGCGTAGGCAACCTCCGCACAGGTAGCAAGGGTTGGCGACACCCGCCCCGTTACTCGAACAACCGCCACTCCGGCTGGTAGTTCAACCCCAGTTGCACGATGCGGTTCAGGATCTGCTCATAGGAAAGCCCCGCCACCTCGCCCGACTCGGCGAAGTCCTCACCATAAGTCAGGTTGGGATTGGCATTGGCTTCCAGCACGAAGACGCTGCCATCCGGTCGCATGCGCATGTCCATGCGCGCATAGCCGCTCATGTGCAGTGCCCGGTAGACGCGCTTGGCGAGATTGGCAATGCGCGCGGCTTCGGCGGCCGAAAGATTCCCGGCCGGTCCGGTATGAATGCCGTGACGACGCTGGTAGACCGGATCCCATTTGACCTTGCGCGTGGCGATGCCCGACTGCACATCCGGCAGCTTGCCGAAGTCGATCTCCCACACCGGAAAGGTGCTCAGGCGCTCGTTGCCCATCACGCTCACGTACAGCTCGCGACCCTCGATGTACTGCTCGGCCAGCGCATCGCTCTGCGTCTGGGTGTGGATGAATTCGACGCGCTCCCGCAGCCGCTCGCGGTCATGCACGACGGAGGCCTGCGAAATGCCCAGCGAGGCATCCTCGGTGGCCGACTTCACGAACAAGGGATATTCGATGCCGCGCGGCTCGCGCCAGGTCTTGCCCCAGGGAAACAGATGGAAGCGCGGCGTCGGAATGCGGTGGTACGCCAGGATCTGCTTGGTCAGCACCTTGTCGCGGCTCAGCATCATGCCGCGCGGATTGCAGCCGGTGTAGGGCTGGCGCATCAGCTCCAGCAGCGCCACGACATAGTGATCGTAGGTCGCAATGCCGGAGAATTCCTCCAGCAGGTTGAATGCGATCTCCGGCCGCCAGTCGCGCACCACGCGCCTGAGCTCGCCAATACGATCGCCGATGCCCAGCACGCGCACCTCATGCCCGATGTTCGACAGCGATGACAGCACGTTGTATTCCGTGCGACAGGCCTCGATCTCATCCTCCGACAGACCTCGCAGGTCGTCCGGCGGAATCAGGTCCGCGTTCACCAGCAGCAGAATGCGCCGCTTCCTCACAATGCGTAGTTCTCCCGGTTGCGTTTCAGGATGCCCAGCACCAGGCGCTGCACCAGGCGCAGGAATGCGCGCTTGGCGCTGCGGCGGTCATGGCGCAGGTGCAGATGCATGTAGCTGCAGCGGTGGATCAGCACATCGAGCACGTGCCCCACCACATAGCGATGCAGGCGTGCGCGGCGCACCAGCAGCCGCTCGATCTGCGGACGGATTTCGCGCAGGAAGACTGCGGCGGTGTCATGCCGGCGTTGGGGCTGCGGCGTGAAGATGCGACGCAGCGCCGCGTCGTAACGGCCATCCTCCAGCGTGTAACGCCCCAGCTTGCCGCGATAGTGTTCGGCCAGCGTGCGCCGGGAGCGGTCCACGGGCTCCACCTCGCGGCGGGTGCGCACGCGCGGCCGTTGCCTTGCGATCTTGCGCATCAGCGCATCGACGTATTCCAGCTTGCGCAGCGCCGGCCAGCCGGCGTAGTCGCGCCGCCAGCGTGCTCGCGGCTGCAGCCACACCGCGAAGGTCTCCGCGAAATCCTCGGTGGGATGGCTCTGCGCATACCAGTGTCCCAGGTGCAGCACGTAGCGGCGGCTGGCCGGCCGTGGCGTGTACGAATCCGGATAGCGCTCGCCGGCGCTGCCGAAGGCGCGTCGCCAATCCGAACGGCTGCGCAAGTCATAGGCCGTATCGAGCGCGTGCGCGGCCTCGTGTCTCAGGATGCGCATCAGCGTGCGGCTGTTGCCGCCCTCCACCTGATGCATCAGGCGCCGCTCCAGCCGCATCAACCGCGGCTGCGCCAGGTAGAAGGGAAGCGCGATGCCCGGCACGCCATCGGGCGAAAACCATTCCTCGGCGAACCAGAAGTGGGGGCGAAATCTCAGTCCCCGCGCCCGCAGTTCGGCATACAGCCGCTGCATGTGCGTGGCAACCATGCCGGTGGTGCGCGGCAACTCCAGATCGCGAAACCGCAACTCCAGGAGCCTGTCATCCGACAACCGCTCGAGCCCAGCCCCGCGGAATTTTGCTGACCGTCCAACCACCGCGGGCACTATAACCGAAGCGGTGGTCGCCCCACCGCTCCGGCCGCCCCTCAACACGCCTTATGGAAGACGCATCAGTGCAGCTTGAAGTTGACGCGGAAGTCCTTGCACGAGGCCACGGCAACGCCGCCCCGCGTGGCCGGCGTGAAACGCAGCGCCTCGCTCGCCCATTTGATGGCGGCGCCATCGAGCAGCGGCGAACTGCTGGGCGTGACTACCTCGGGCCGGGAAGTCAGCCGTCCCCCGGCATCCACGCAGGTGCGCACGATGACGGCGCCAACCTGGTTCATGCGGATCGCCTGTGGCGGGTAGTAATCATCGGCCGGGCGGATGGCGCGATACTGCAAGGGCGTGTCCACCGCATCGCTTGCAGCGTCATCCACGCTCGCCGCGATCGCGTTGCTCGATTCCGCTGGCAGGATCGGCACATCCACCGGCTCGGGGATGGGCACCGTCACATCTTCCAGCGGCTTCAAGGGCACCTCGGTGGGCTTGGTCACCGCGGGTACCGGCTTGGGCTTGCTGGGCTCGGCGACCCACGCGAGCTTGATGGCCGACAGCGGCTGATCGCTCACATTCTCCGCGATCTTCCACGCCATCAGTCCTGCAATGAATGCCACGTGCAGCGCGATGATCACTCCCATCACCACCGTGCGCCCCGAGGTGATCTGCATGCGATGAACATAGGTGCTCATTCGAATTCTCCTCGCCTTCAGACAGGTGCAGCGTCCGTCCGGGGAGTGCTTCTGCACAGCACAGCGGTGCGGAAATTCATGTAGGAAAGTGCTGAGTCCCGTCGTCGTAAAGCGACATGCGGCACATGTCCGGCGCCGCGAGGCGGCAAGCCACTGCCTCGCGGGCTTTACGCCGGCTCAATGCAAGGTGAAGTTGACGCGGAAATCCTTGCAGGCCGCAACCGCTGCACCGGCATGCGTGGCTGGTGTGAACTGCAGGGCTTCACGCGCCCAGCTCACCGCGGCGCCATCGAGCAAGCGCGACCGGCTGCTGCTGATGACCTGCGGCGCCGATTGCGCACCCTTTGCATCCACGCACACCCGCACGATGGTCACGCCTTCCTGGCCGAGGCGAATCGCCTGTGGTGGATAGTAATCGTCGGATGGCCGCGTGGCGCGATAGCCCAGCGCAGTGTCAGCCGGAGCAGGAACGATCACCTCAGGCGTTGCACTGCCGCTCTTTGCTCCGTGATCTTCATCCGTGATCTGCGCGGCAACGATCTGCTTTTCTTCCTCGATCGGTATGTCCGGTCGCCGCTGGGGCAGCTGGGTGTAGATCTTCTGGATGACCGGATCCTTCGCCTTTTCCGGCCGCGGCAATTCGCGCGGCTTGTCCGGTGTCACGTCGACCAGGATCCCGTCTGGCTGGTTGATCACCACCTCCGCGATCCGCCATGCCAGCAGCGCCGAAATGGCCGCCGCGTGCAGCGCAATCGTCACGGCCAGAATCATCTGCCTTCCGGAAAGTATCGATGCCTGTTGTACCTGAGCACTCATGATGAACCCTCCCTCCACCTGAACGCCGCTTTCATTCTGCGCGCATGATCAGACGGATCAAGAAGGCGAAAGATTTGTCAGGACAACACTTGTGAGGGGTGGCGAGCGGCGTAGCATGTAGCTTCTGCGCCGCGCTTCCTGCCGATGCAGGAACACAGGTCACCCGAAGGTCATCACCGCAGCGCGCCGAACACCTTGCGTAGCAGCGAACTGGCCTGGCCCAGGGGGTTCTTGCGGATGGCCGCCTCTTCGCGCGCCATGGTGAGGAAAAGACCATCGAGGGCCTTGCGCGTGACATACGCATCGAGGCTGGCATCCTGCTGGTCCACCAGTCCGAGCGCGCTGGCCTTGCCCGCCACCTGGTCGTATTGCCGCGCCAGTTCCACATTGGCCGTGGCCTTGCTGACGATGGGCAGGAAGCGTTCAGTGAGCGCTTCGGACATCGCGCCTTTGAAATATTGCGTGGCCGCATCTTGCGGTCCACGCACGATGGCCAGCGCATCGGTGACCGTCATGTTCTGGATGGCATCGACGAACAGGACCTTCGCCTCCGGCACCGCTGCCTCGGCGGCACGGTTCATCGCCAGTTGCAGCGCATCGGTCTGCTTGGCCATGCCGAACTTGCGCAGCTTCTTCGCCGCCTTCTCGAGCTTGCCCGGCAGCGGGATGCGCACCTGCGGATTGCCCATGAAGCCGTCGGTCTTCCCCAGCGCGGTGATGGCCACGTTGGCGGCCTGATTCAGGGCCGCCTTCAGGCCATCCGCCGATTCCGCCGCGGTGGGCGCCGTGGCGGCCATGGCCATCAGCGGCGCGAACATCAGGAATCCCGACAGCCACTTCGAGCTCTTGTTCATGTCGCACTCCCGGGCAGATAGGGCCTGGCCCACGCAAGACCGGTGAAGGTGTCCGAAGCGGGAATGTACTCGCAGCCGACATGGCCCTCATAGCCCATCGCATCCAGCCGCTCCAGCAGGCGCTCGAAGTTGATCTCGCCGGTGCCCGGCTCATGTCGTCCGGGGTTGTCCGCAATCTGGATGTGCCCGATCCATGGCAGCAGGCGTTCGATGGAGCGGATCAGGTCACCTTCCATGATCTGCATGTGGTAGACGTCGTACTGCAGGCGGATGTTGCCGCGATCCGCGGCCGCGATGCATTCCAGCGCCAGCCGCGTGCCATCGAGCAGATAACCGGGCACGTCCACCAGCGTGTTGATGGGCTCGATCATTACGTCGGCATCCACCTCTGCCAGACGATCGGCGGCGCGCGAGATGCTGGCCACGAATTGCTCCAGGTGGCGACGACGATCGGCGCCCTCGGGCAGCAGCCCGGCCATGACATGCACGCGCCGGCAGTCACCGGCCTCGATGTATTGCAGCACTTTGTCGATGCTGGCATCGAAGTCCTGTTCGCGACCGGGCAACGAGGCGATGCCACGCTCGCCCTGCTCGGCATTGCCGGGCGGTGCATTGAACAGCACCCAGCGCATGCCCACCTGTTGCAACTTCTCGGCAAAGCGCTGCGCAGGCACTGCGTAGGGGAATTGCACTTCCACTGCCGAAAAGCCCGCATCCGCCGCGGCATCGATGCGTTCGAGCAGCGGCAGCTCGGGAAACATGGTGGAAATATTGGCGGCGAGACGAACCATGCCGCTACCTTACCCTGCGCCACCTTCCGGGTGATACGCTTTCACACATATTCAAAATACCTTTGGGGGCGTCGCCAATGAGCTTTTCCATGCGGCGCGCAGCGGGCTTCGCTGCGCTGGTGCTGATCGTGTCCGGCTGCGGCAAGCAGGACGACCAATCCTCGGCAACGGCGGCAGCGCCCGCGCAGGTGGACGATGCGCGGCTGGCGCGTGCCGACAGCGAGCCGCAGAACTGGCTCGCGCACGGCGGCAACCAGCAGGCGCAGCGCTATTCGCGCCTCGATCAGATCACGCCCGAGAACATCTCGCGCCTCAAGCCTGCCTGGTTCCTGGAATTCGATACCTATCGCGGCCAGGAAGCCACGCCTCTGGTGGTCGACGGCGTGATCTACGTGACCACCGCATGGAGCAAGGTCTACGCAGTCGATGCGAAGACGGGCAAGACGCTGTGGCAATACGATCCGAAGGTTCCCGGCCCAGCCGCGGCGAAGAATTGCTGCGATGTGGTCAGCCGCGGCGCCGCCGTCTACCAGGGCAAGGTTTATGTGGCCACCTACGACGGCCGGCTCATCGCGCTCGATGCGGCAAAGGGCCAGCCCGTGTGGACCGCGCAGACGGTGGATCCGGAGGCCATGTACACCATCAGCGGCGCGCCGCGTGTGGGCGCCGGCCTGGTGTTCATCGGCAACGGCGGCGGCGAATTCGGCGGCCGCGGCTATGTCAGTGCCTACGATGCCGGGACCGGCAAGCTCGCCTGGCGCTTCTACACCACGCCCGGCGATCCCGCCAAACCCGACGGCGCGGCGTCGGATGACATCATGACCTCGCTGGTGCAACCGACGTGGTTCGGCCCCTACGATCCGGCGCGCGGCGGCGGCATGGTGTGGAACTCCATCGTCTATGACGCGCAGTTCGATCAGCTCTACCTCGCAACCGGCAACGGGTTTCCGTGGCCGCGCCTGTTCCGCTCCGCGGGCAAGGGCGACAACCTCTTCATCAGCTCGGTGGTAGCGGTGGATGCGCGCACCGGCAAGTACAAGTGGCATTACCAGGAGGCGCCCGGCGAGAGCTGGGACTACGACTCCATCGCCGACATGATCCTGGCGGATCTCACCATCAACGGCGAAGTGCGCAAGGTGCTGATGCACACGCCGAAGAACGGCTTCTTCTACAACATCGACCGTCGCGATGGAAAGCTGATCTCCGCCGAACCCTTCGTGCCTGGCGTCACCTGGGCCTCGCACATCGACATGAAGACTGGCCGTCCGGTGGTCGATCCCAAGGCTTATTACACCAACAAGCCGGTGCGATTGAGTCCGGGTGAAGGCGGCGGACATTCCTGGCAGCCCACGGCCTTCAGTCCGAAGACGGGCTACATGTATCTGCAGGCCAATGCCAATGCCTCCACGCGCTACATCCCGCGCGACAACTACAAATATGTGAAGGGCATGGATTACCTCGGTCTGTACCACTTCGTGCAGCACGCGCCGAACGAGGCGCCGCCCAAGGCCGATCCGAATGCGCCCAAGCCCGAAACCTATCTGCTGGCATGGGATCCGGTGGCGCAGAAGGCTGCGTGGAAATCGCCAGGTCCTGGCGCCGGCGTGCTCGCCACGGCCGGCAACCTCGTCTTCCAGGGACACAGCCGAGACGTGCAGATGGGTTCGATTAGTGCGCATCGCGCCGACACCGGCGCGCAAGTGTGGTCCTTCGACACGCCGAACGCCGTCATCACCGCGCCGATCAGTTACAGCGTCGATGGCGAGCAATACATTCTCGCGGCCACGGGCGCCGGCGGCGGCTCCATCATCGCCGCGCCGCAGGTGATGCGGCAGCGGCAGATGGGGCGCCTCGTCGCCTTCAAGCTGGATGGCACGGCCACTTTGCCGGCCGATCCGCCGCCTGCGGGACCCATGGTGCAGGTCACCGAAAAATTCCCGGCTGCCGATGTGGAACGCGGCAAGCAGCTCTATGTGGAGTTCTGCGCGCGCTGCCATGGCCTCGAGACGCACGCCTCGGGCATCACGCCCGACCTGCGCCGCTCGCCGCTGTTGCTCAATGCCGCGGCGTGGAAGGCCGTCGTTGAAGAGGGTTCACTGGCGGCCAACGGCATGATCGCGTGGAAGCCTTTCCTGCCTGAGGGCGCAACCGAAATGATTCGTGCTTACGTCAGCGAACAGACGCGCCTCGCCGCGGGAGCTGCCGCACCGTAAAATCAGCGCATGAGCAATGACCGGGCGACGCAGGTACTGAGCTACCTGCACGGACTGCAGAACCGTCTGTGCAGCACCTTTGGCGATGCAATGGACGGCCGCTTCCTGCGGGACGAGTGGCAGCGACCGGCAGGCGAAGGCAAGCTGCAGGGCGGCGGCATCACCGCCTGCCAGGAAGGCGGCGGCGTGATGGAACGCGCCGGCGTCGCGCTCTCCGATGTGCGTGGTTCGCAGCTTCCGCCCGCGGCCACCGCGCGCAATCCGCATCTGGCCGGCCGCGAATTCCGCGCCATGGGTGTGTCGGTGGTGATGCATCCGCGCAATCCGCATGCACCGACCAGCCACATGAATGTGCGCTTCTTCAGCGCCGGCGACGTATGGTGGTTCGGCGGCGGCTTCGATCTCACGCCCTACGTTCCCTATGAAGAAGACATGACGTTATGGCACCGCGCCGCGCGCGATGCCTGCGATGCCGTGTCGCCCGCCATCTATCCCATCGCACGCGCGCATTGCGACGAGTACTTCTTCCTCAAGCATCGCGGCGAGGCGCGCGGCATCGGCGGCATTTTCTACGACGACGTCAACGAACAGTCACCCGGCATGCCGCTGACCTGGGAACAGGGCTTCGCCCTGATGCAGCGTGTGGGCAATGCCTATCACGATGCCTATCGGGAAGTGATGAACCGCCGGAGCGGCACTGCAAGCACGCAGCACGAGCGCGACTACCAGCTCTATCGGCGCGGTCGCTACGTGGAATTCAACCTGGTCTTCGACCGCGGCACGCTGTTCGGACTGCAATCCGGCGGCCGCACCGAAGCCATCCTGGTCTCGATGCCTCCGGAGGCGCGCTGGTCGTATCGCAGTCCCGATGCGCAAATGGATGCGAGGCTGCTGCCCTACCTGACTTCGCTGCGCGGCAAGGACTGGCTGGCATAGCACGTCATGCATTGTTGATGACGTAATCTGCGAATACCGAACCGCGGGGCCTGTGCTTGATCTTGCAACATGCAACGCTTCCGGCTGAATTCAGGTTGGCGCACTTCTTTATGTTGCGCTGATCAACTGTTGGGGGCGTCGCACCTCTAGAATCGACAGGAAACCTGTTCGAGCCTGGAGGGAGTCTTGAGCCGATACTTCGCAAGTTCATTGTGCGTGACTTCGCTGGCCTGTCTGCTGACAGGCTGCGGAGGCGGTAGCGACTCCGGTGGCGGTGGGGGTGGCGGAGGTGGTGGAGGCGGCTCGAGCCAGAGTCTGCAACTCTCCACCCCGCAAATCACGCTGAACGGCGGCAGCACGGGCAACTCGCCCGGACTGGTCAGCATTTCGGGCACGGTCACGGGCTCGCCCTCCGTCGTCTACGCGATCATCACGGCAACCTCCAACGGCATTGCGAACATCTCCACACCCGTGGTGAGCGGAGCCTCGGCCACGAGCATGGTCCAGCCGAAGATCTCCTTCCAGCTCGCGCCTGGCGTCTACAACGACACCATCACCGTGCGCGCCTGTCGCGACGCCGCCTGCAACAGCGAATACGCGGGCAGTCCGGCGACCATCAACGTCACGTACACCGTGGGGCTGGTAGTCACGCCCGCCACCGTCACCGCGACAGTCGTGGAAGGCGCGACGCCGCCCAGCCAGAACCTGGCCCTCACTCACTACATCGGCAATGGCAACTACACGTCGACTGTCACGTATGGCAGCGGCAATGGCTGGTTGACGGTGCCGGCTACGGGCGCATTGCCCGCAAGCACCGTCAGCGCCGCCTTCGGGGCCATGGCGCCGGGCACCTACAACGCCACGCTGCGATTCGTGGCCACCGCCACCGGCGCGCCCAACGAGACCCGCGACATTCCTGTCACCTACACGGTGCTGCCGCTGTTGCAGGCAGGCGCGGTATCCGACTTCAGCGTCACCGGCGCCGCGGGCGATCTTGCGCAGACGAAGAGCGTTGCCGTGACCACCAACGACACCGCGCGCAATACGACCTGGACCGCATCGACCACCGCAAGCTGGCTGAAGGCGACCAGCTCCAGCGGCAACACGGCGACGAGCGGCGACCTGACGCTTGCGCTCGTGCCTGCGGAAGTGGCCAAGCTGCACAACGGCCACCATGTCGCCACTGTGATACTCGACCCTGCCGACGCTGGCGGCTCGAACATCAGCGTGCCCGTGACGCTGAACCTGGACCAGATGCAGGTCGCCACCGTGGCGCCGTACGTCGCCACCGAGAACCAGAGTGCCGAGGTGTTCCTGCGCGGCGAACATTTCGATTCGGGAACGGTGACTGCCGTGCGCTTCGGCGCCAGCAACGCCATCTCGTTTACTCGCGACGGTGCCACGCGCATCAGTGCCGTGCACCCGCCCCTGGCGGCGGGCCGCTATCCGGTCACGGTGGAAATAAGTGGCACGGCGATCTCCTCGATCGCCGAGCTGGTAGTCACATCGCCGGTGAACTACGTGGCCGCCGGTGTGGGTGCGCAGGCCGCTCCACAGGCAATCCAGTTTCCGGGCAAGTTCGAATTCGATGCCGAACGCCACTCCTGCGTGTTCGGGGGGCCCAATGGGCTGGGTGCGCTGCGCGCCAACGGCGGCAGCTGGACCACACAGATCTCGCCCGTGGATTTTTCCGCCCTGGGGCCGATCTCCGCCATCACCCTCTCCGCGGACGGCAAGGTGCTGTTCGTCGGCGCGGGCAAATGGCTGGTGCACCTTGATCCTGACTCGCTGCAGGAAATCCGCCGCGTAGCACTGGGGCCAGACATCCAGGCGCCACAGGTGTACTACTACCCTGGAAGTTATTCCCGCCTCGACGACGGCCGCATCGCTTTCCAGACCCACGATGGAAAGATCGGTTTCTACCGTCCGTGGGACGAAGCTGTTTCCACCACGGCGCTGGCGTACGCGCCAAATTTCCTGACGGCGAATCGTACGGGCAACAAGATCATGATCGCCAAGGTGTACTCGGGCTCAGGCTACGCATACGAATTGCTGGATCCGTTTACGGGAAGCTTCAGTTCGGGCCTTGAGACCTATTACGACGCGCCCGCAGCCCCCGCCCCGGATCGCTTCGGGCGCCGATGGGCGGTCGGTGATCAGCAGCATGACAAGGTAGCCATTACCAACGAGGCGGGTACCGAACTGGGATCCCAGACGACCACGTTTGCCGGGTATGCGCGGCTGATGACGCATGATGGACTGCACGTGTTCCACAAGTCATCGGACATGGGCATTGCCTCGTGGCGTCGCATCGATGTCTCGGCGGGCGGCGTCCCATCGGCACCCACCGGGAACAGCCATGTCAACTTCCTGGAATCCCAGGGCCTGTGGGTGTTGCCACCGAGCGAAGACCAGATCGTCCTTTGCGGCAACGTGGCGGGTGAGCCGCGGGCGCAGGGGTTTGCGGCTCCCTGAAACCTTCTCCCTTCGCCTGGCACTGGATTCGGCGCCAGGCGATGAAGGCACTCACACCAGCGGCAGTTCGTTCGCGCTGGCCCAGATGCCGTGCACCTGCTGGCTGATGCGGAAAGGCAGGATCACTCGCGCGATGTCGCCCTCGCCCAGCCGCTCGGCATCGGTGATCACCAGCTCTGAACGCAGGTCGCGATAGTTCGATGCCACGCCGATGAGATAGCCATCGCCTTCGCGCCCCGAGGCGCGCGGCACGAAGCTGCATTCCTGCAGTGCATGCGCCGGCCCTGCGAAATAACGGTCCACCTGGCCGCTCTTCACGTCGAGGCGCAGGTAGCTGTTGGTGGGCTTGCCGAAGGTTCCCGGCGGCGCGTGATCCTTGTCCACCGGCCGGCTGTCATCGCCGAACAGCGTGTAGAGATAGCGGGTTTCGAGCGACATCACGCGTGGATCGACCTTGCCCAGGTCGCCCACCTGCGTGGGCCAGAGGATCTCCTCCTGCCAGTTGTCACCCGGCTTGTCCAGATCGAGCGTGATCTTGCGGATGAAGGCGCGCGCCTTGGCCGGATTCCACGGTGTGCCATCGATGGGCGGAAAGAACGGAAAGAAATTCGAATCGAAGAACGGCGCGTACAGGATGACCTTGTTGCCTTCCGAATACGCGTTGAAGGTGTGCATCATGCAGCGCTCGGGACCCTTGAACCAGCGCATGTCCTTCGCGGCGCCGCCGCGCGGAATCACGCCGATCATGCTGGGCTTGCTGGCATCCCAGCCCCAGTGGATCTTGCCCTGCTTCAGCCGTTCGGCGCTGGTGACATAGCCGCCGAAGGGAATCACCACGTGCCGGTGCGTGAGCGCCATGTCGTGGATCACGCTGACATAGGGCACCTTCACGGTGACGCTGTCGCTGACGCGGCCATTGGGCGCCACGGTGGCGATGTAAAGGTCATCGCTCGCAAGGCCCGTGGCCTCGTAGCCATAGGAGACCATCTCGCCGCTGAGGGGATCGAGCTTGGGATGCGCGCTGAAGGTCTCGCTCTTCCACGCGCCATTGGCATTCCACTGCTTGCGGGTGGCCAGCGTGTTGGGATCGATCTCGTAGGGCAATCCGTCTTCCTTCAGCGAATACAGCTTGCCGCCGAACACCAGCGGCGCGGTGTTCGACACCGTGCGGCGGTTTGGATGCTTCGGATCGCTGATGGACGGATCGTCGGTGTAGGGATTGCGGTAGTAGCCATAGAGCTGGCGTCCCGCGGCCAGGTTGCGCTCGAAGCGCTCGGTGCGAATCCAGCGGCCGCGATAGCTCACGCGGCCGTTCTTGATCCGGAACATGCTGACGTAGCCATCGGCATTCAGGATGGCATCGTCCGGATGCGAGGGCGGCAGGTACCACTCCGCGCCCACACGGTAGAAGGCGCCGTCGATGTCCTTTGGAATGCTGCCCACGACTTCGCAGTCGAGAATGTCCGCCTCGAAGCGGATCGGTGCACCGAAACCGCGCCCGCTCAGGGCCGAAGAATAATCCGCCATAAATCCCCCGGGCCTTGCGCCCTCAGTTCAGTCTTGCGAAACGCCCCGACTGCAGATCCTCGAATGCCGCCACGATCTCTTCGCGCGTGTTCATCACGAAGGGACCGTAACCGGCAATCGGCTCGCCGATGGGACGGCCGCTCAGCACCAGCACGCTGGAATCTTCCAGCGCCTTCCACTGCACGCCCTCGCCGCTGGCTTCGAAAATGGCGATGTCGCCATCGCCCAGCACGCGACCCTGCGTTTCGATGCGGCCGCCCAGCACCGCCAGCACGGCATTGTGTCCATTGGGCAGCGGCGCGGACTGTTCGGTTCCGCCTTTGACGCGTACGTCCCAGACATTCAGTTCCGTGAAGGTCAGCGCCGGGCCCTGCGCGTCGGCAAAGCGCCCGGCGATCACACGCAGCTCACCGCCGCCCGCGAGCGGCACCGACGGAATCTGCGCGCTGGTGATGGCCTGGTAGCGCGGCGCCGTCATCTTGTCGCGTGCTGGCAGGTTGACCCACAACTGCGCCATCTTCAGCTGGCCACCGTGCTGCGTGAAGGCCTCGGAGTGAAACTCCTCATGCATCACGCCCGCGCCCGCGGTCATCCACTGCACATCGCCCGGCCCGATGGTGCCGCCATTGCCGGCCGAATCGCGATGCGAGACTTCGCCGCTGTACACCAGCGTGACGGTCTCGAAACCGCGATGCGGATGCTCGCCCACGCCGCGGCGCTGCGCGCCCGGCGCGAACTGCGCGGGACCCGCGTAGTCCAGCAACAGAAAGGGACTGAGCACCTTGCCCAGCCGGTCGTACGAAAACAGCGTGCGCACCGGGAATCCATCGCCCACCCAATGGGGCTGCGGCGCCTGGTAGATGCCCAGCAGCTGCTTCATCAGCCGCGGCCCACGAAGGGCATGGCGGTGGCCATCACCGTCATGCGCAGCACATTGGCATCGAGTGGCAAGCCCGCCATGTACAGCACCGCATCGGCCACGTGCTTCACATCGAAGGTGGGTTCGGGCTTGAGCGAGAAATCCGCCTGCAGCGTGCCGCTCGACATGGGGATGCCCAGGTTGGTCTGCACATTGCCGATGTCGATCTGGCCGCAGGCGATGTTGTAGCGGCGACCTTCCAGCGAAAGCGTTTTGGTCAGACCCGTCACCGCATGCTTGGAGGCTGTGTAGGCCGCGAGGTTCGGGCGCGGCGTCTCCGCAGCGATGGAGCCATTGTTGATGATGCGGCCGCCCTGCGGCTGCTGCGCTTTCATCGCGCGAAACGCCGCCTGCGCGCACAGGAATGCGCCGGTGAGATTGGTGTCTATCACGCGCCGCCAGACATCCACTGGCAGGTCTTCGGTGGGCGTGGGCGCGGCCGCGGTGCCAGCATTGTTGAACAGCACATCGAGGCGTCCATAGCGCGCCACCGTTTTCGCCACCATGTCACTCACGGCCGCCGCGTCGGTCACGTCCACCGACAGCGCCATGATCTGCCCCTTGCTGGCAGCCACGGTCTCTTCCAGCACGCCCAGCCGCCGGCCCGCAACAGCCACACGGTAGCCGTGATCCGCCAGCGCGATCGCCACCGCGCGGCCAATGCCCGAACCACCACCAGTCACCAGTGCGACCTTGGACGCCATGCAAATCTCCGCAAAAAAGCCAACCAGAAACCAGCAAGCGTACTCCAATCGGGAATTTTCTGCGGCTCCCGGCCGGAGCGTAAGATGGCCGCATCAAGGCTCGCGGAGAAGATCATGAAAAAGCCCCGCCGCATTCTGGTCGCCATCAAGAATCCCGGCGCCCGCACACAGCCGGCCCTGCAGAAGGCCGCGCAGCTCGCCTCTGCGATGGGCGCGCGGCTCGAGCTTTTCCACGCGATCTCCGAGCCGGTCTATCTGGATGCCTTCCTGATGCAGGGCATGACGCTGGCGCAGACCCAGAAGCACTGGCGCGAGCGACTGATGACGAAGCTCGAAAAGCATGTGCAGGCGCTGCGCGAAACCGGACTTGTCGTGCAGGCCAGTTGCGAATGGGATTTTCCGGCTTACGAAGCGGTGATCCGCCGCGCCTCGCGCTTCGGCGCCGACCTCATCGTCGCAGAGCGTCACGCCAAACGTCATGTGATGCCCTGGCTGCTGCGTTTCAACGACTGGGAGCTGCTGCGCCGCAGCCCCGTGCCCGTGCTGCTGGTGAAGAGTTCACGGCCCTGGCGCAAGCCCGCGGTGCTGGCCGCCATCGATCCCCTGCACACCTTTGCCACGCCGGCCGGTCTGGATGACGACATCATCGAGACGGCACAGATGACGGCCGAGGCACTGGGCGGAAAGCTGCATGTGGCGCATGCCTTCACGGGCGCGATGATGCCGCTCGACCGCATGAATCCCGTGTCGGCCGAGCTGGCGGTCACGCTGGATCACCAGATCACGCAGCAGGTCCGCAAAGCCTTTCCAGACGCCGTCGATGACTCGGTGGCCCGGGGCGCGCGTCGGCACTTCGTCGCGGGCGAACCGGTGGATGCGATTCCGCGCCTGGCCAGAAAGCTGCACGCATCGCTGGTGGTCATGGGCTCGGTGTCGCGCTCGGGCCTCAAGCGCCTGGTCATCGGCAATGTGGCCGAGCAGGTGCTGGATACCTTGTCCTGCGATGTGCTGGCGCTGAAGCCGGCGGACTTCAAGCCGCGCGTGAAGCACCGGATGCGCGGCGTGCAGCTGGTGCCGACCCCGCCCTATCTCTAGCGCGTCTACTCCACGAGCAGATTGCGGTTGACGTCCTGCACGTCGTTGCAGCCCGTCAACGCCAGGGTCACCTGCAATTCGCGGCTCATGATTTCCAGCGCCAGCTGCACACCCTGGCGGCCCATGGCGCCGAGGCCATAAAGGAATGCACGACCGCTGACCGTGGCGCGCGCGCCCAGCGCCAGCGCGCGCAGGATGTCCTGACCGGAACGCACCCCACCGTCGAACAGCACTTCGCAGCGATCCTGCACGGCTTCCACCACTCCGGGCAGCGCGCAGATGGTGGAGCAGCCGCCATCCAGCTGCCGGCCGCCGTGGTTCGACACCACCAGTGCGTCCGCGCCCAGCGCCACCACGCGGCGCGCATCCTCCGGATCCGTGACGCCCTTGACGATGAGCTTGCCCTTCCAGCGCGCGCGGATGGCTTCCAGATCCTTCCAGGTCACGGAGGCATCGAACTGCGCGGTCAGCCACTGCGCGAAAGTCATGCCACTGGTGCGCGACACCGCGGCAGTGAGATTGCCGAACTCGCGGCGCTTGCCCGTGGCCACGCCCCATATCCAGCGCGGCTTGGTGCAGATGTCCAGCGCATTGCGCAGCGTGAGACGCGGCGGCACGGCGAGACCATTCTTCGGATCGCGGCGCCGCAGCCCCGACACCGGGATATCCACGGTCATCATCAGCACCGGGCAACCCGCCGCCTCGGCGCGGTCCACCAGTTCCATGGTGTAGCCGCGATCCTTCATCACGTAGAGCTGGAACCAGAACGGCGTGCGCGTGGCGGCACGCACATCTTCGATGGAGCAGATCGACACCGTCGAGAGGCAGAACGGCACGCCAAAGGCTTCGGCGGCCTGCGCGGCCAGGATCTCGCCATCCCCGTGCACCATGCCGGCCATGCCCGTGGGACCCAGCACCAGCGGCATGCTCGCCGGTCCACCCATGATGGTGGTGGCCATGCTCTGCCGCGACACATCGATGAGCACGCGCTGCCGGAACTTCAGCGCGTCCAGGTCGCTGCGGTTGCGGCCCAGCGTGAGTTCGTCGTACGAGCCGCGATCCACATACTCGAAAATGCTGCGCGGAACCCGCCGCTGCGCCAGTTCGCGCAGATCGGCAATGCTGTTGATGACTCGCAAGATCGGCCTCGTGGTCGCTAATTGACGGGCATGGTGAACTCTGGCCCGCGTGATCCGCCTTCGGGCCAGCGCTGCATCACGCTCTTGTAGCGGGTATAGAAACGCAGCGCCTCGTCGCCATAGGCGTGATGATCGCCAAACAGCGAGCCTTTCCAGCCGCCGAACGAGTGCCACGCCATGGGCACGGGAATGGGTACGTTGATGCCCACCATGCCCACCTCGACGCTGCGCGCGAAGGCGCGCGCCGTCGCGCCATCAGCCGTGAAACAGGCCGCGCCATTGCTGAGCGGATGACTGTTGATCAGCCGCACGGCGGCGGCCAGGCTTTCGGCACGCAGGATGCACAGCACCGGACCGAAGATTTCCTCGCGATAGATGAGGTGCTCCGGGCGCACGCCGTCGAATACCGTCGGCCCCAGGAAGAAGCCGCCCTCGAAGCCAGGCACGCGCACCGAACGCCCATCGAGCAGCAGCTGCGCACCCTCTGCCATGCCCTTTTCGATGTAGCGGATGACGCGCGCGCGATGCGCCGCGGTGACCAGCGGCCCCATCTGCACCCCGGGCTGATGGCCGGCGCCCACTTTCAACTGGCTGGCTTTCGCCAGCAGCCGCGGCACCAGTGCGTCGGCAACACTTCCCACGGCAACGACCACCGAAATGGCCATGCAGCGCTCGCCGGCCGATCCGAATGCCGCGCCGATCAACGCATCGCTCGCCTGCTCCAGATCGGCATCGGGCATCACCACCATGTGGTTCTTCGCGCCGCCCAGCGCCTGCACGCGCTTGCCCTGCTTCGACGCCGTGTCCTGTACATGACGCGCAACGGGCGTGGAGCCGACGAAGGACACGGCCTGCACCGCCGGATGCCTCAGCAGCGCATCCACCGCGTCGCTGTCACCCTGCACCACGTTGAATACGCCAGGAGGCAGTCCTGCTTCAGTCAACAGCTCCGCCAGCAGCAGGCTTGGCGAAGGATCGCGCTCCGAGGGTTTGAGCACGAAGGTGTTGCCGCAAACCAGCGCCAGCGGAAACATCCACATCGGCACCATGACGGGAAAATTGAATGGCGTGATGCCAGCCACGACGCCCAGCGGTTGCCTCAGATTCCAGTTGTCGATGCCGCCGCCCACATTGTCGGAATGCAGCCCGGAGAGCAGGCGCGGCGCGCCGCAGGCGAACTCCACCACTTCGATGCCGCGCGAGACTTCGCCCTCGGCGTCGGCCAGCACCTTGCCGTGCTCGCGTGTAATGGCTGCCGCCAGGCGCCGGCGATGCTGCTCCAGCAGTTCGCGAAACCGGAACATCACGCGCGTGCGTCGCAGCGCCGACAGATGCGACCAGGAGTCGAATGCGGCGGAGGCGGCGGCCACAGCACGCTGCACCACTGCCGCATCCGCGCTGGCCACGCGCGTGACCACCTCGCCCGTAGCCGGATTGAAGACATCGGCCTGGCGGTCGGTGCTGCCCACGGCGATCAACTCACCGTCGATGAAATGTCCCGCTGTCATTTAAAGAGGTTGCGTCTGGCGGTAACCCGGATCGCCATATTCCACCATTTCGGTGGCCCGGCCGGCACGATACAGCACCACGCGACCCGCGCAGTCCTCACGCAATGCCAGCGCGATGGCCGCCGTCGCGAAACTCTCGACATCGTCGATGACGTCCGGCGCAATGCAGTTGACGCGGATCTTCTGGTGCTTCAGCGAGCACAGCGCAGCCGTGAGGCGCACGACGCCGGCCTTGGCGGCACAGTAAGCGGGACGGTCCTCGGGACCGAAGCCCAGGCCGGAATCGGCCGCGACGTTCACGATGGCGCCGCCCCGCCGCTTCAGCACTTCGATGGCCTGCCGCGTCACATGCATGGTGCCCAGCAGATTGGTGTTGACGATGCGCGCCCAGTGTCCCAGCGGATCGTTCTGCAGCCAGGGTCCTGCGACGTTGAACACCAGATCCAGTCCCGCATATTCGCGCGTGGCCCGATCAATGAGCGCCGCCACCTGCTCATCCGCGGCCACATCGCAGCGATGCGCCAGCGCGCTGCCGCCAGCGCCGCGGATGCTGGCCGCCACCTCGCCCGCCAGCGCGAAATCGATGTCTGCCACCACGACATTCGCGCCCATTGCCGCGCAGCGCCGCGCAATGGCGGCTCCCGCGCCGGATCCCCCGCCCGTCACGAGCGCGACACGCCGCTCCAGCCGGCGCGGCGCGCCGGAGTCGCTCTTCAGCACATCAGTCGAAAGCACGGTGTGTAGGTCTCGTTATCGGGCCGTGAGGCGTGGAAGCGTAGGCGTGCGCCGGGTGTCTGTCCACCGAGCGATTGACACTGCGAAGCGGCGACGGCGATGCTGTCCAGCATGCCGCCAGAGACTTCCGCCGGGCCCGATCGCGCGCGATTCGCCCGCCACATCGCATTGAACGAAATCGGCCTCGAAGGGCAGCGCCGCCTGGCCGAATCCTCGGTGCTGGTCATCGGCGCCGGCGGCCTGGGTTCGCCCGCCGCGCTGTACCTGGCCGCGGCCGGCGTGGGCACCATTGGACTGGTCGATCATGACCGCATCGACATCAGCAACCTGCAGCGCCAGATCCTCTACACCACTGCGGAGGTGGGAGCTGGCAAGGCCGCCACCGCGCGATCACGGCTGCAGGCGCTGGATCCGGCGCTTCGCGTCGTTGCGCACGAAGTCAAGCTTGGTGCCGCCAACGTGGCGGAACTGTTCAAGCAGTATGACGTGATCCTCGATGGCACCGATCGTCTGGCGGTGCGCTACCTCATCAACGATGCCTGCGTGATCCTGCGCAAGCCGCTGGTCAGCGCCGCCATCCACCGATTCGAAGGCCAGGCCATGACCTACGTGCCGGACAAGGGCCCCTGCTACCGCTGCCTGTATCCCGCCGGTTCCGATGCACTCGTGCCCAACTGCGCCGATGCCGGCGTACTCGGCGTGCTGCCAGGCGTGATGGGCAGCCTGCAAGCCACCGAGGCCATCAAGCTGCTGCTCGGAATCGGCGAGCCGCTGATCGGCCGGCTGCTGGTCTATGACGCGCTGTCGCTGTCTTTCGATGAATTCCGCTTCCAGCGGCGGCGCGACTGCGCTGTCTGCGGCGACGCGCCCACCATCACCCGCATTCTCTCCGACGAGGAAGAGCAATTGAACCGCATCGTCGAATGGTCCCCGCAGCAGCTCGCCGCAGAACTCAAGACCGGCAAGGATGACCAGCTTGTGCTGGTGGACGTGCGTGAACCGCATGAATGGGCCGCCGGACGACTGCCGGGTTCAGTGCATATTCCGCTGGGCACGCTGCAGCAGCGCGCGGCC
>JACZDC010139475.1_pt1 | contig 25649 bp, 42 predicted proteins | sample 8641791 | NCBI WGS metagenome assembly JACZDC01 (sample SAMN15324613, study PRJNA640507) | soil metagenome | isolation source: intercropping peanut in the second line | place: China: Luxin town, Laibin City, Guangxi Province | collected 2019-07-25 | depth 10cm m
CCGCGATCGCCACCGCCGCCGCCTGGAGCTCGGTGTACGCGGTCGTCGTGTAGTGGATCCCGTCCGTGAACGGGTCCGGCTCGCTGCAAACGACGTTGGGGTCGATCGTGCCGATGCAGTTGGCGCCGAGCGCGGCCGCGATGTTCACGATCGCCGCGTCGACCACGTCCGCCCAGTCGCCCGGGTTGTTGATGAACTCGGCATGGAAGCGCTGCATGATCCAGCGGATGTCCGTCCTACCCGTGTCGAGAACGAGCTGGTCGACCATCGCCAGGAACTCGGTCTCGAACGCGTTGGCGCCGGCCTCGGTGTTCGCGTCGGTCTCGCCGAGAACGACCCAGATCGTGGGCGGCAGGCCGACCGGCGCCGCGTTTACGGCCGCGACGAGTTGGGTGTACAGGGTGCCATTTCCCGGGGCCGCGCCGCCGGGCTTCCAGTACCCGTTCACGAACCCGGTCGCGCCGAGTGCGACGCGCGTGCCTTGCCAGCCGGTGGCCCCGGGGGCTCCATCCGGCCAGTTCTGGTTGGCCGCGTTCGACTGCCCGATCAGGATCAGGTGCGCCTGCTCGGTCCCGACGTCCCCCTCGAAGCGCGCCGCGGCGTAGGTCTCGAGCGCGGCCGTGTTCGTAAGCGAGGCCTCGAAAAAGTAGATGCCCGCGACCTCGCCAGAGCCCGACGAGCCCGAGTGCCCGAGCCGGGCGCGCGAGATCTGGCGCAGGGTCTGCGTGCTCGCGAAGTTCGGCGACGTCGCGACCCCGTCGACCTCGATCGCTGCGCCGGCCGCGTAGGGGTGGATGCAGTGAAGGTGCCAGGCCTTGGAGTCCCGTGGCGGGGTCGTGGCCGTGACCGTTACCGCGCCGCTCGTGAACGCCGCGCGGTAGATGTAGTTGGCGGTCCCGGCGAGGTAGTAGATGTAGCTCGGGTCCGCGCCGCCGTTCGAGGCCTCGAGGACGATACGGTCCGTGGTCAGGCCCGTGACCCGGTAGATCACCGCGAGCGAGCAGCGGTTCGCTGCGGCGAGCGCGATGGCCGCGTCGAGGTACCGCGCGTTGCCGTCGATCCGGACCGTGGCCTTGGCGCCGGGCGTGCCGAGGCCGTTGACGTACAGGGGCCGGTTCGCCTCGGCGGCGGCCAGAAAGGCGTTGCCCCCGATCATGCTGGCGATGCTCTGGACGCGTCCCGAGATCACGGTCGCGTCGCGGCTGGGCTCCCATGCCCCATACAGGCCCGAGCCCATGGTCGCCTGCATGGCGAGGAACGGATCGACGGCGGGCGGCGCGCTCGCGCCTCGCGTGAGAACGCCCCGGCGAAGGCCCGTTCCTAGCGTGCGCCGGTTATGCACCGCGGTGCGACTTCCACCACTTGGCGTTGCCGGCGCTCGTCGCGCGCAGCTTGAAGTGGGTGTGCTTGCCCGGGGTGAACGAGTAGGCGCCGGCGGGGAACGGATAGACCGCGCTCGGGTCGGCGACCGCGCTCGTGCCGAACTTGACGTTGAACGCCACGTCGCACGTGATCGTGATCATGCCCTCGGCGTTATCGCCCAGGCCCGTGGCGGTCGCGTCGGACGAGGTCGTGCTGACCGCGACATCGTTGTCGTTTCCGGTGCTGGGCGGGGCGACGTAGACCGCTGGCTCGAGGGCCATGTTACTTGGCCTCCTCGGCGAGCCGGGCCGCGCACTCGTCCAGGTCCTTCTCCCCGAGCAGGGCGCAGGCACTGCGGACTTGCTCGAGCGCGCCCTCGATGCTGGGCTTGGGCAGGCTGGCGCAGCCGGCGATCAGGAGAACGAGGGTTAGTGCGGCAAGCGTTCGCATTCTCCAAGTATGGCACACCATTCCAGGTATTGCAAGGTCTGCCGGTACCGGAGCTCGAGCCCGTCCAAGAACTCGTCCCATTCGGCGAAGCGCCAGTCGACGGAGTCCGCGTGGATGATCGAGCAGTGGATGGGACCCACGGAAACGCAGTGCGTCCGGTCCCAGGGCCTGGCCGCGATGCGGATTTGTACGGGCCCGAGTCGGGCCGCGATGGCGTTGGCTAAGTCGGTGTGAAGGTTCATCGATACACCTCGAGCCCCTGGGCGAAGTGGAGCAAGATGAAGAAGGCCCGGTCCGTGATCTGGCCGCGCGCCCGGAGCCGGTAGGCCCAGGCCTGGATTTCGGCGTCCGAGGGTGTGTAGTCGTTCATGTTTCCGCTCTGGTCGCGCGGCCCCGCCCGGGTCCCGGTTCAAGTACCTAGCTGTCTCCCTAGGGAGTACGTACCCGTCCTACTCCCAGGTCCCTGCCCACTCGCCCCTAGTTGCGCTGTCCTTCTCCCACACCGCGTCCAAGTACGCACTCAACTCCGCGCAATCTTTAGCACATGCCTCTCTTGCCTCGCGCACGTTCCTGGCCATGTCCGTGACCGACCTTGCCTGGCCCTTGCTTCGCTTGCCCAGAACCCTTGCTGTTGCCCTGTCCATAACCCTTACCCCCAGTAGAGCACGACCAGGCTCGCGGCGCAAGCGAGAAAGAACAGGAACGACAAGCGATTGAGCGCGTGCTCGTGCGGGATCATGGCTGGCCCTCGGGGGTCGAGCTCGGGGTTTGGCTCGGGGTCGGGCTCGGGGTCGCGCGCGGGGGCGTGCACGACGGGGTTGTGGACGGGTTTGGCCGGGCTTGGTACCCTTGCCAGTTAGGGAACACCCCGGCGCAACGTGCGTCGGCGCGCTCCAGCCCCACCCGAGCGTTGGCGAGGGCGAGGTTGGCCTTCTCGACCCCCCGCTGGGCGTTCTGGAGCGCGAGCTGGGCGTTCCGCGCCCCTTTCTCAGCGTTCTGAACCGCGAGCTGGGCCTGGTCGAGTTGGCGCAGGGCGACCGTCTCGACGCTCTTTGCAGGGCCCAGCGCGGGCCGGTCCTTACGCCGGTCATTCAGCTTACGCCAGACCGGGACCAGGACCAGCCAGCCCGGGTACTCGGCATAGAGCGTCTCGACCCGAGCCAGCTCGGCCTCCAGCTCAGCGTGCGTGACCCCGATCGAGATGGGCCCGCCCGAGCGGCCTGCGAGCGTCGCTGCGAAGCCGTCGCAACCTCCTTGCAGATTCAGCATTTGCGCCCCCTGGGACTCGCGCCGAGCGCCCGCCTGGCGCGACACGTACCAGTCGTGCGGGGCCATCCCCAACTGCCGCAGATACAGCCTCCAGATCACGTTGTCGCACTTGAACACGAGCTGGCCCGCGGGCCCATACACTAACTCAGCCGCTTGTCCATTCACGTCTGCCATGAAACCTCCATTCCCTCCCAATGTAGCCCGCGTCCCCGTCCGAAAGCAAGTCGAAAACGGGAGTGCCTTACCCCCACTGGTCGAACCAGCACATTCTGTACTTTGCAACCTTTTCTAGGAGTCGAAAAAACTGCCTAAACCACTACAGATACCAACTCCCCCCTTCTAGACAAAAAAATCGTCCCCTTAACGCCTTTGTAAACTCGAGTATGTGCTGGTTCGACCAGTGGGGGCAAGGCACTCCCGTTTTCGACAAGAGTTACGCCTTTGCCTGTGATTCCGCGTACTTAGCTTTTTGCGCCCGCCCAGGGCCCGTTCTAGGCCGCGCGTTCAAAATGTCGATTACCAGTCTCCGAACGTGCACACCGGACCACAACGGCGAGCCTTGCAGTCGTGCATAACGAACCTCGCCTCGGCCTTCTTGGTAGCCCAGCGCCTCGCTGGCGCCCCCGCGACCAGCTCGTCACACCGAGGGCAGCCTGGCGTCTTACGACCGAACGCGGGGCCCTGGCCGTCGTTGCAGGTGTGCTTCTGGATTGCGATGGTCATGCCCCGACCCAATGCAAACGCCAGGCCAGGGCCCCTAGTTATAGGTTCGGCCCAAAACCCCGAGAATCTCTACCCCCTCGAGATACGCTCCGTGATACAAAAGTGACGTTTTTGGGCCCGAGCTCGCGCAAAACGTCACCCTGTAGTTTCGCGTACTTAGCTCGTTTTGGCCGCTCGGGTTTGGCAAAAACCGTCACCGCGAGCGCGAAAACCCCGGGGAGTTGAGATGGCACGCGGGCTGCAAAGGACGGGACCAGACAACGGCACGGGAGACCTGAACATGAACACCCTGATCTACCTCGCTACGCTCACAACCCTGACCTTGAACGCGTGCGCGTTCGCTTTCGGAGGCTGAAATGTTCGCCCTCTGGCTGATCCTGACCATGGGCGGGGCCGAGTGCACGGCCATCGCGGTCTGCGACGAAGAAGGCTCGCCCAGCTGCGAGGCCGTCGTGCTGAGCTGCGATGCGCCGGTGAGCCTGGACGCTTGCCTGGACACGGCTGGCGCGAGGGGCCCCGGCGACGCCCCCGACCTCGAGCCCATGCACGGGCTTGGTTGCTCGACTGCCCTTACTTTAGAGGGCTTCCCGGCTACCGTAGACTTCGATCGCGATGAAATGGAGCGCGCACAATGAAACGCAAACGCGAGATCTACTGTACTACCTACTGTAATCGAGGCCACTACACCGACAACGGCAAGCCTGTGGATCACGAGTGTCGCGTGATTCCCCCCGCGGCCTTGGCTGCCGAAATAGCAGGCGATTACGAACGCGCCGTCAGATTACTCAGCGAGAAAGCTCGCGGAAAGTGAAGGGGAGCCATGATCATCAAACTCAACCTGGCCAGCATGTTTTCGCACCGCGAGCCCTGGGATTGCTCCAACTCGATCGCAAACTTGGGCCCGAACGCGGCCGAGCTGACTTGGGGCTGCGCCCTGGAGGTAGCCCGCAACGCGCGGGAATGGCTCTTGAGCCCCCTCTCGGATACTCTCGAGGCGATCGAGCGCTGGGCTAAGGCCACAGGCGCCTGGGACGCGGACGAAATCGCGGCATGGTCAGACGAGGAAACGCTCGCCCTGCTCGTTCAGAACGTGGCCAGCGACTTGCGCGAGCTAGGGGCCGATAACGAGCCCCTCGAGGCTTTGGCCGATGACGACAGCGAGGGCTCGACTTACGTGTACCAAGACAGGGATCAAATCCTCGGGGAGTGGATGTCCGAATGAACACGAAAACGCCGATCGATACCGCGTACGAGGCGCTGGAACGGGTCTGCGACGGGATCCCTGGCAACACCGCCTCCCGCCTCTTGACGAGGCTCACCGAGACCGCCCTTCGCCAGGAGAAGCAACACAGGCACGGAAGGGGCAGGGCGCGCAAGCCCGCGAGCCTGGCCGCGCGCTACTGGGCGGTCCGTTGCACGTACGCGGCGCCGGTGCTCACCTTGGTGGAGTTGGCGTCGCTACGCGAGGACTACCAGATCGGAGCCCTCCTCGGCGCGTACTTGCGCAAGCACGCGTTCCTGCCCTCGCTGCCCACGGGATTCGAAGAGATCGATTACGCAAAGGATTTGACATGAACACGAACACCCAAAGCAAGGGCCAGCTTGAGCTGGGGTTGGAGGCGCCCCACGTTGCCTGGCTCAAGAAAGCCGGCGCCTGCGACGCGGGTATCCGCTACGCGGCTAAGTTTCCGACCCTCAGGGAGGCCTGGGACGCGTGCGAGAGCGCGGACCACATGCGCTGGCTCGTGATCACGATCGAAGAGATCAAGGCGGGGTTCGATCCGACCCACGAGCACGAGTGCACCGAGCCCCGGGGTTACGAGGATTGCGGCCAGTGCGCGTCGTGCGAGCAACAGGCGCTAGGCGACATGTGGCATTTCGAGTTGGTGGGGTGGATCTGCGAACAGATCCGGCTTGCGTACCCGTTCCCCGAGGAGCTTCCATGACCTACCACGAACAGCTGGCTCGCGCGTTCTGCAACGCGATCACGTACGCGGTCCGGACCGGGACCCCGCTCGACACCCTCGCCCCAGCGGTGGAGGTCATGGCGGCCGCGATGGCGGCGGTGGAGGTCGACCGGTGACCATCCAACCCGGAGCGCCCTTGATCATGCCGTGCGTCGAGCACTCGCTACGCCTGGCATGGCACGTGGAATCGTTCGGGGCGTGCGCCGAGTCCTTGTCCGTGTTGTGGATCGCGTGCGCCCTCTGGGCCAACGCGCGCCCCATCGCGCCGGGGGTGTACGATGCCCTACGTTGAGCCCCCGTACCCGTACCCGTTCCGGCTGCTCGGAGAGCTGGATGCGCCTCAGCGCCGGCGCTGGCGAGACTACAACGCGGCCAGGCCCTTGATCGAGCGCACGCACACCGCGGCATACCTCGCCAGCCGGCTGGCCCAGGACGCGTACCAACGCAAGATGCTACGCGCCCTGGCCATGCACGATGCCCCCGCGACCCTTCTTCTGCTTTGGCTTGACGTGGGGTGCACCGAGGAGTTCCCGTGTTACTAGGCTACCCCAAGTACAGGTCCGCCCCTAGATTCGGCTGGCGCGCGGTATCGGGTGGATCGGAGAACGCGAGCCCGGACATACGCAGGTTCTGCAACGCGCCCCCTCGGGCCCAGAGCTCGCGCTGCCCGGCGAGGTAGGCCTCGGGGTTGTCGACGCCCATCATGGCGAGCATGGCGACCCACGGCGCGATCGGGACGCCCTCTTGCGGCGGTTGGAGGCGGCAAAACCCTTCTCGAGGGTAGAGGCTCGCACCCCCGGTCGGTGGCGAGCTAGGCAGGCGCCGGATTTCCTCGGGCGCGGGTAGCGAGGGGGCGTCCGGTTCCTCTTCCGCCTGGAACGAGTCCTCGAGCTCGTCGAACAGGGCCCCATACGCGATCCGGCCCTGCCTGGTGAGCTGCATGAACTCGGAGAGGGAGATCGAGCGGAGGGCGGTGCGGAGTTGCTTCAAGGTCGAGATCTTACGGGCCATGGTGGTAGGCCTCCTTTGTTGCTCGGGGCCTTTGCAGGGTCCGGGCCAAGGAAAATACCAGGATTTTGGATTGACAAACGAGGCACTAGGCCTCATATGAGACGAGGAGGTTGCATCACATGTTGACAAAACAAGAAACGTTCGATCGGGCTTTGTGGGGCGTGCGCGCGCAGGGCGGGGAGCGCGCGATGCGCGGCAGCGCCTGCGTTTACTACGACGAGGTCACGGAGCGCCGTTGCGGCATCGGCCAGGCGCTCACCAGGGCCCAGGCTATGGATCTCCAAGACGAGTTGGAGGTTCAGGGGCGGGTAATTCACGGGGGCGTGGGTCACTCTTTCGTGTACGCGTGCGTGGTCGCGGCCGGGCTGCCCGATGACGTTGTGTTCCTTCGGGATCTCCAGAGTGCGCACGACGGCGCGGGCTCGCCCAATCACTTCGAGGAACGCATGAAGACCCTGGCCCGGGACTACCGGCTCGAGTACCAGGGGCCGGCCTGATGCGAACCAACGTCAAGATCACGCCCGTCGACAGCGCGCCCCGCGAGGTCCCGTTCTATGAGCTCGAGGTGGGGTCCTGGTACGACAGCCGCTCGTGTTACGGACTGTGCGTGAAGATCAGTGCGTACGACGCCTTCAGCGTGACCACCAACGCGTTGGTCAAAAACGGGAAGCTGGAGTGGATGTGCATCCCGGCGGGCGTCGACATCCGGTATCGTCTCGCTTGACCATTCCGCCTCACCGGGGCAAGCTAGAACGACATGGCCGAAGATTTCGTTACCCTCCTGTCCCCCCTCGGAGCCTCGGCCGCCAAGCGGGTGCACGCGGGGGGCGTAGACTCGGCGCAGCCGGCCCTGTACCATCGCGGCGGCGAGTACCCCGTCGCATCCTTCGGGGAGCTCGCCGCTACGCTGGGCCGGCTCGTCTCGCGGCCGGAGTGGTTCCTGGTCCGGGGCAGGATCCGGGAAGGCGTGAACCGGGAGAGCATGCTCCGCCGCCACCGGGAGGCTGACGCGACCCTGGCCCCTGCGGCGCACCACTGGGCCCTGTTCGATCTGGACCACATCCGGGACGAGGTCCCCGCCGATATCTTCGCGAAGGACCCGGGCCTGTTCGCGGCCGATGTCCGTTCCATGCTGCCCGCCGTTCTCCAGGACGCGGCCATGTTCTGGATGGCGACCGGCTCCGCAGGCATCAAGGCAGGCGTGCGCTTGCGGATCGGGTTCTGGTTCGCGCGCCCGGTCTCGGACTCCGAGCTCAGGACCTGGGTAGGGACCTGGGGTTGCAAGGTCGATACGGCCCTCTTTACCCCCTCGCAGCCCCACTACACCGCGGCGCCCGTGTTCGATGGGGTTCAGGACCCGGTCCCGCCGGGCCTACGCTGGGGTGTGCTGGAAGGGAACGAGGCGGTGGACCTGCCGCCCACCTTCGATTCCGGGCGCCCTGGGGAGGCGCAGGAGGCCCTTGCCAAGGCTTGCAAGGGGATCAAGAAGCTGGAGGAGGGGGAGCGCCGGAACAAGATCAACGTGTCCGCGTTCTACCTGGCCAAGAAATACGGTGAGGAGGACCTGCCGGCGCAGACGATCCAGGACGCGTTCCTGCGCGCGAGCGCCATCCTGGGCTTGCCGGAGAGCGAGCTCCTGTTCACCCTGCGCAACGCGATCCGCGATGGTCGGGCCAAGTACGAGGCCGAGCACGCGGGCTGGCGAGACGAGCTGGGCCGGGACAAGGACGACAACTATCGGAATACACAAGCGAATGTTACCCTGTTCCTCGAGCATCACGACGCGTTCCGGGGCCGGATTGGCCTGAACACGCGGACCTACTCCCCGGTCTGGCTCCGGAGCCCGGACTGGGCGCACCGCGAGCGGGGGGCGATCGTAGGCGCCGAGGACGTAACCAAGATCGTCGAATGGCTCCAGCAACATGCCAAGCTGGACGCCAAAGAGGGCTGGGTCCGCGCAGGCGTCTACAAGGCGAGCGCCGCGCTGGAGTACGACCCGGTCCAGGACTATCTCGTGGGCCTGCCGGCCTGGGACCAGACTTCCAGACTTTCCACGTTCTTCATCCGGCATCTAGGGGTCGAGGACACCGAGCTCAACCGCGCGATCACGATCCTCTGGTTTCTCCAGGCCAGGCGCAGGGCCTACGCTACCGTAGAGGCCCCGGTCAAGGCGGACTACGCGATCATGCTGATCGGCGCGCAGGGCCTGGGTAAGTCGGGCGTGTTCGAGCACGTGACCCCGGGCGGCCTGTTCCGCGCGGACCTGCCCGACATCAACAGCAAGGACGCGCGCCAAGCCGTCGCCGGCAGCTGGATCGTGGAGCTCGCGGAGTTCACCCAGCGCAAGGCGGACCAGAACGCGTTCAAGGCGTTCTTGACGACCAGCATCGACAAGTTCCGCCCGCCCTACGGCAAGGACGAGGTCCAGGTCCCGCGCCGGTGCGTCATCGCGATCACCACCAACGACTACGAGCCGCTTCAAGACACGACCGGCAACCGGCGGTACTGGCCGATGCTGTGCACCAAGCGTGCGAGCTTTCTCGACGTGGCGCTCGAGCGCGATCAGGTTTGGGCCGAGGCCGGCGCCCTGCTCGCGGCGGGCGTCGGTCCGGTTCTGCCTCCCGAGCTCGAGCGCGAGATCACCGGCCGGCAGGAAGAGCACCGCGAAGAGAACGCGTTCACGGACAAGCTGCGCGCGATCGCGGCCGCGCCGCTACCGTACGCCCCGGGATTCGACTCCGAACCGGGCCAAGTCGGAGAGGGGCAGGCGCTTTTGTGGTTGCGCCTGTGGCAGGTCTGCGCCATGGTAGGGGTACGGACGGAGCAGACCAAGGCGGTCGCCATGGTAAAGGTCGCGCTCCGGGACGCGGGTTGGATCGAGCGTCGGGCGGATGACGGCAGGCGGGCATGGTACCCTCCGACCCCGGCGCCGCGCGCGCCCGAAATGGTACTGAGGCCGAACTAGGAGGAGCATGGAAGCACCGCCAAACTGCAAGCACAAACCGGGCGGATACACGCACGAGAACCGATCAGGCGGGGAGTTCTGCTCGGACGAGTGTAGGCGTTGCGAAGAACTGCCGGACACGGTCTCGTGGGACGATCAGTGCATGGACTGCTATGTGGAGGGTAAATGAGCTATCAAATCACCGCGGAGCAACTGCAACGCGTGCACGATTTTGTGACCTCCACCCAGGACAAGATCTATCAGCAAGGCGCTGTCAGTGACAGTGACGAGGCACTCCTGGCGTTGGCCGAGGAGATCCACGCGGATATCGATCAGGTGCGGGCATGACCTACGAACCCACGGTCTCGCCCAGCCAGATCAAGGAAGGCCTCGAGTGCATCCGGCTCGTTGGCTGGCAGATCGTGGACCCGATCCCGTTCGAGCGGCGGCCGGAGCAGGACCTTGGCGACGAGGTCCACGACAAGCTCGAGTGGTACAACCGGGCGGGTACGAACCCGTACGATGGCTCGGTCAAGCCGGACGGCAAACCTGCCGGCGACGAGACCTTGGCCAGCCTGCTCGCCATGAAGGCGCTACCGTACGGGCCCAAGCCCAAGCACGGCCAGAGCGAGGGCCAGTTCAAGTGGGCCTGGAAGGGCGTCACGATCTCGGGACGTGACGACTGGCACGGCAAGACCACGGACCTCGCCAACGCGCCGCCGGTCGAGGAGATGCCTTGCGAGGTCGACTACAAGACCACGAAGGATCCCAGCTACGGGATCTGGGTGGTCATGGACGAGACCGGGCAGAAGGACGAGAGCGCCTTCTACAACGACGCCCAGAGCCTGATCTACGCCAAGCGCCGCATGGAGCTCACGGGCGCGGACAAGGTCTACAACCGGTGGCTGTACATCCGCACCGGCGAGAAGCGCGGCAAGCCCGCGGCCGCGATGCCGTCCGATTGCGTGATGACCAAGGCTCGGGTCGACGAGGCGTTCGAGCGCGTCGTGTACCCGGTCGCGGCCGCGATCGTGACCATGAAGAAAATCGGCAAGCGCCTGAACGTTTTGGCCTTGCCTCCTAACCCGAGCCGTTGTAGGAAGTACGTCAAAGGCGATGGTTCGGGCGCGTGCCCGCGAATCGCACAATGCCAGGTCTCGGACATCGAAGCGCTAGCGCATATCTCAGGAGAAGGAAACAGCATGAACCCGTTGCAAGCGATCTTGGAGAAGGAACAAGCCCAGCTCGGCCAGGCCCCGACATTCAACCCCGCGCCCCCGACCCAGGCCGCGGCCACGGCCGGGTTCAACCCGTTCGGCGCGCCCCCGGCCCAGGCCGCGATCGCCGCGCCGGCCTCCCTGCCGCAGACGCCCGCGGCCAAGGTCGAGATCGCGAGCGCGTTCAGCCCGGCCAATACGGCGGCCGCGGCCGCGCTGCTCGAGAAGAGCGCGTTCAACCCGCCGGCCCCCGCGCCGGCCGCCCTCCAGACCGCGATCGATACGGTCGACCGCGCCATCGCTGGCGAGCGCCCGACCGACGCCCAGATCGGGGCCGTGGTCCGGTTCCTGTTCGGCAAGTAGGAGTACGGGCCGGAACTCGTAAGCCGGCCTTGCGTGTTGCTGAGACGGCTTCGATACAAGCCCCGCCGGCCTGGGCCCAGGGAACCGGCGGGGTCACGCAGACTTCGGGAGCTCAACCCATCCCCCGCTCCCGGGGCGCCATCCCAGGTAAGGCGTGAACCTGGGTGAACACGCGAGCGGGATACCTGGATTGCCCGACCCTGCCTGAACCGGCAGGGCGCCCCGAAAGCGGTGTGAGAGTTCGAACCTCTCCGCGTGTGCCACGGCCGAGCGCATGCAACAGGTACCGCGACCTATTGCGCCAACGGTGCGGACAAGCGTGGTCCCGGCTTGATGACCTACGGGACACTTTCACATGTACCTGATCAAAGCGCCAACGGGGGAACTGGCAGTCGCGGAGACCGCGGAGATCATCCGCGTCCGCAACCTGCCGACGCGGGACTGGTCCACGGACCCTAACGCCCCGCGCATGATCGAGCTCCTGACCAACTGGCTCCAGCACACCCCCGCCAAGTGCGCGCCGCGGTGTACGTGCTGCAAGTACGTGTCCGAGCTCAACGACGCACAGGCCGCGTTCTTGTCCGAGTTCTTCGCGCTCGGGAGGAGCGTCGTCCCGCTCCGTACCGGCAAGGGCAAGACCCTGGCCGCCCTCCTCGCGGGGACAGTGCTCGCCAAGGCCCTCGGGCGAACGCCCAAGGTCTTGATGATCATCCCCGCCTCGGGCAAGCAGAAGACGATCACCGAGGCCTGCGACTACGCCAAACACTGGCGCTGCGCGGCGTTCAAGCTCGTTACGTACGAGTTCCTGAGCAACCCGAAGAACCTCGAGTGGCTGATCGAGTTCGACGCGGACCTCGTCCTCGCCGACGAGGCGCACAAGCTCACGGCGACCTCCAAGGCCTGGCGCCGGCTCGCCGCGTTCTTGGCCTGGCGCATCGAGAAGAAGGGCGTCCCGGCGACGTTCGTCCCGTTCACGGCCAGCATGACGGCAAGGAAGCTGCGCGAATGCTGGCACTACACCCGCGCGGCGATGGGGAACGCGAGCCCGTTCCCGGCGACCCGGGACGAGATGCAGGTCTGGGCGGCGGCGACCGACGAGAAGGTACCGATCGAGAGCCAGGTCCTGCCGGGGGCCATGTGCACGCTGGCGCCCCGGCCCGAGGGCGACCACGGACTGCGCGAGCGCGCCCAGCTCCAGCTCGGGGCGCGCATCGCGAGTACGCCCGGGTTCGTCTCGACCAAGGAGGACATCCCGCCGGTCACGTTGAAGCTGGGCTGCACAGAGCTCGCGCTGCCCGCGCACGTCCAGGAGATGGTCGCGGTCCTGCGCAAGAAGAAGGAGCTTCCGAACGGGCGCCAGTTCTCGCAAGCCTGGGATGTCTGGAAGCACGCGCGCCGGTTCGGGTGTGGGCTCTACCAGGACTGGGACCCGCCAGCGCCGCGCGCCTGGCTCGAGGCGCGCCGCGCCTGGTACGACTTCGTGAACACCTACCTCGAGCGCCGCAAGGACATCGACTCGCACGTCCACGTCGTCAACCGGATCGACCGCGGCGAGCTCGACGACGGGGGCGTGCTCGCGCACTGGCGGGAGATCGAGCCCCACTTCACCCCCAACTCGGTCGCGCACTGGGTCGACGACACGACCCTCAAATACTGCGCGGACTGGCTCTCGCGCAAAGAGAACGCGAAGGGGATCTGTTGGGTCGAGTTCTCCGCGTTCGGGGAGAAGCTCCAGGACATGACCGGGCTCCCATACTTCGCGAAGGACGCGAGCTGCCGACGCTCGGGCGCGAAGCTCGCGGGGTACGAGGGTACGCCGATGATCGTCTCGGTCAAGCACGGCCAACTCTTCAACCTCCAGGCCTACGACCGGAACCTCCTGAGCACCGTGCTGCCGATGGGCGCCCAGCTCGACCAGCTGATCGGCCGCACGTGCCGCAATGGACAGGAGAGCGAGGAGGTCCACGTCGAGTTCCTCATGACGGTGCTCGAGTCTTATACCGCGCTCGACCAATGCTTCCGCGATGCAAAAAGAGCGCAGCGAGTTGATGGACAGGCACAGAAGCTGTGCTACGGTGAGTGTATCGACCCGGTCATTCAGGGTCTCAGAGGATAGGAAAGGGAAAGAACATGGATCAGATTCCGATGCGTATGGACGAGATCGCCGCGGCGTTGGGCCAAGGCATGGACACGGCAAAGGGCTCGGACTTCGGCATTCGGCTGCCGTTCGAGAGCGACGTGATCTTGAACGTCTCCTCGATCACCGTGAAGCGCAACGAGAAGAAGGACAGCCCGCTGAACGGTACGCTGTTCTGTGCGATCGACGGCATCGCCGCGACGAGCTCGCACCCGGACAAGCTCCCGGTCGGCAGCCAGACGGGCCTGTACTTCGCTGGCCTCGACTCGAACATGAACCGCGGCAGCCTCAAGGCCGCGAGCCAGGAGGCGCTCCGCAAGGCCTTGGCCGCCATGCTCAAGCAGAGCCCCGACGCACCCCCTCCGGACGTTCCGGGCGCGACGGGCAAGGGTTGGATGTGGGTCGCGGGCTTCTTCGCGACGAACCCCGACCGCTGCAAGGGCCTTCAGATCCGCGTGATCACGGGCAAGCAGAAGCCCGGCAAGGACTACCCCGAGACGCAGCAATACTTCCCGGTGGGCTGATCATGGCGGAGAACCCCAAGACAGCTGAGGGGCAGAAGAAGCGCCAGCTCGCGCTCGTGCCTCCTTCCGCGATCGATGCCTGCGCGCAGGCGTTCGAGGACGGGGCGAGGAAGTACGGCGCGTACAACTGGCGCAAGACCGGGGTCCCGTACATGACGTACCTGCACGCCGCGAAGCGCCACCTCGACGCCCTGCTCGACGGCGAAGACGTGGCGCCCGACTCTGGCGTGCACCATGCGGGCCACGTCATGGCCTGCATGGCGGTCGTCGTGGATGCGATCAAGTGCGGGAAGCTGGAGGACGACCGTCCGCCGGCCCCCGGCGAGGGGGAGACCCCGCCCGCGCAGCCTCCGCTCTGGTACCGGTCGAGCGGGAACTCGATGTACCTGTACGAGAAGCGCCTACACAACGGGGCGGTAGAGGTGCGGGCGATTGCCCACGAGGACGGTACTCGGTTGGGGTTCCCGGGTAACTGGCACGAGGTGGACGAGGGCTACAGCATTACGCTCACCCCCTACGTCCCGAAATAGAGAACCCGCCCCGGGTTCCGCGACTGGCCCCCGTAAGGGGCCTTTTCGCGTTAGATGGCCACGCTATTTTTCGATCTCGAAACCGAGCTCATAGATCGCGCCAAGCTGGCCCCTCCCCCGGTCGCGGCGGCCTGGAGCTGGAACGGGGCCCCGGCCGAGATCGGGCTGATCGCGGATTTCCTCCCCGTCTTCGAGGAGGCCTTGGCGAGCGACGCCCTCCTCGTAGGCCAAAACGTGGCCTATGACATGGCGTGCATGGGGACGCATGCCTCCCGCCTGATCCCCGCGATCTTCGAGAAGTACCGGCGCGGCGAGGTCCAGGACGTGGGCCTGAACGAGAAGCTCTTGAACCTGGCCATCCAGGGCGAGACCGCGCCCGCGTACGCCCTCGACGAGCTGTGCCGGAGATACAATCTCCCGGCCGTCGACAAAGACTCGTACTGGCGCCTGAACTTCGCCAGCCTGCGCAACATCCCGGTCGCGAGCTGGCCCGCCGGCGCGGTCGAGTACCTGCTCGGGGACGCCGACTCTCCGGCCAAGATCTTCGCCTGCCAGTACGCGGTGAATCGCGAGTGGCAGAAGCGGACCGGGCACCCGATCCTGCATCTCGCCGCCGAGGAGGCGTACAAGGCTTTCGCCGCGCACCTTATCGCCTGCAAGGGCCTGTACACGGACCGGGACCGGTCCCTGCGGCTCAAGGCGACGCTCGAGGCCGCGCTCGACAAGACCCGCGCCGAGCTGGTCAAGTCGGGCCTGGTCCGCGCCGATGGTACCCGCGACCTCAAGAAGGCCGAGGCCTACATGGAGGAGGTCTGCGGCAGGCTCGGGATGAAGGTCAAGCGCAGCACCAAGACCAAGCGCCCGACCCTGGCCAAGGACGTGATCGAGGGCATCCCGGACGACCTCCTCGCCGCGTACTCGGTGTACAGCCAAGCGAGCACGTACCGCGCGCGCGTCGACGACCTCTGCCAGGGGTTCGAGCTCCCGCTCCAGGTGAGATTCAACACCCTGCTCGAGACCGGGCGCACGTCGACTTCCAAGCCCCGGCCGCCGCTGGTCGGCGTCCAGGCCCAGAACTTCCCGCGCAAGCTCCTGGTCGGCAGGGAGAACGGCAAGCCCGTGTACTCCAAGCTCGGGGCGCGCGAGTGCCTGCGCCCGTCCGGGGCCGACCGCGTCTTCGTCTCGGGCGACCTGCCGACCGCGGAGCTGCGCTCGGTCTCCCAGCAATGCATCGAGTGGTTCGGGCGCAGCCACCTCGCCGACGCGATCAACGCCGGCAAGGACGTTCACGTGATCATGGGGGCCTCGATCGTCGGGACCTCGTACGAGGGCTTGCTCGCGCGCTACCTCGCCGAGGAGGCGGACGCCAAGGAGACCCGCGACCAGGCCAAGCCCGGAAACTTCGGGTTTTGGGGCGGGATGCGCGAGACCTCCTACATGGAGTTTGCCTGGAAGAACTACAAGCAACGGTTCACCTTCGCTCAGGCCGAGCTCCATCGCAATGCCTGGGCCAACGCCTGGCCTGAGAACGAGCCCTTCTTCGAGAGGGTCGAGCGCCAAATGGGATCGGGCCGGCCGATCCACTGGGTCGACGACCACGGCGAGAAGCGCGTCATGCAGACCGCGAACATGCGCCTCGAGTACGACGGGCGTTGGAGGGCGCGCGTCCCGTTCTGCGCCGCGTGCAACTCGTACTTCCAGCCCCGGACAGCAAAAGGCGCGGCCGCGGGCCTGATGGAGGTCCAGCGCCGGTGCTTCTCGGTCCGCAGCTCGGCCCTGTACGGGTCCTGGGTGGTCATGTACACGCACGACGAGATCGTCCTGGATGCGCCGCGCGACCAGTGCCACGACGTCGCGATGGAGCTCGCGGCGGTGCAGCGCGATCGGTTCAACGAGTTTCATCGCGATGTCCCGATCAAAGAGCTTGACCCGGTCGTGTCCGAGGTCTATAGCAAGGGGCAGAAGGTCACGCGTGGGGCGGATGGCCGCCTCACCCCCTGGAAATACAAGGAGAACGCATGATGGATTTCAAGGCAGGCGATACGGTGGAGTGCATCGAGTGCTGGGACGACGGTCAGTTCGGCCGCGTAGGCGAACGGTTCAAGGTGCTGGTCGCGGGTTCGGCTTCCGTCCACCTGGACGGCCGCCTGAGCGGGTTCCGCCTCACCCCCTCGCGCTTTCGGAAGGTCGCCGCGGAGAAGCCCGTGTACCCGTTCAAGGCCTGGGACGTGGTCGAGTGCTTGAACGCAGACGGCTCGGGGGTGGGCCTCACCGAAGGGCGCACATACAAGGTGCTGGACGCCAAACGCACTTCAAGCCTGAACATCGACGGCTGGAGCGGCCACGTACAGGTGGTAACGGATGGCGGGTTCGTCAGGTGGAAGGCCGCCGCCCGCTTCTGCGCCCCGGGCGAGAGCCGGGTCGCGCTCCGGGAGAAGATCAAGGAGTTGGAGCAGAAGACCAAGCTCGCGGACGCGCGCCCCACGTATCTAGAGCTGGCCCTCGGGGTCGCCAAGAAGGAGATCGAGGAGCTGAAGCTCCGGAACAAGAACCAGTCCGAGACCTTCCTGTACCAGGCGCGGCGCATCTTCGATCTGGAGGTCGAGCTGGCCAGCCGGCGCATGGACCCGTACCAGACCATGGTCAATCTACCGCACGGCCAAGAGTCCGTCGCGTCCTTGGTCACGAAGTTCGAGCTGCGCGAGCGCGACCTCGAACGGGCCCGGGGCGAGAAGCTCGAGCTCGAGACCCTGAACCACAAGCAGGCGGAGAAGATCGCGAACTTCGAGAGCAAGGTCGCCCAGCTCGAACAGGTCATGACCTCGCTCGGGATCCGGGAGATCTCGCCCGGCGTCTTCACGTGCCCGGTGAGCAAGTGAGCCGCGAAGTCACCGAGGTGATCATCCCCGACTCGCACGGGAATCACATCGACCTGCCGGCGCGGGACGCGTTCCTGCGCGACCTCAAGAAGCTGGCCCCCCAGCGCATCATTCGCCTCGGCGATCACGTCGACTGCGGGGGCCTGTTCTCAAGCCACCAGCGCACGTACACGAACGAGATGGCCGAGAGCTACGAGGACGATGTCGCCGCGGATAACGAGTTCCTGGACGAGATCCAGAAGCTCGCGCCGCGCGCGGAGATCCACCAGCTCGAGGGCAATCACGAACAGCACTGTGAGCGCTGGGCGGCGCGGACGTACGAGCGCCGGAAGGACGCCGAGGGCTTCCTCGAGCGCATGGCCCCCGAGGCCCTGACCAAGCTCAAGGAGCGCGGGATCAAGTTCTACAAGCGCTCGACCATGTACCAGGGCCTGGCCGTTCCGGGCGTGATCCGGATCGGCAAAATGTTCTACACCCACGGCAGCCGGGCCCCGAAGCACGCCGCGGCGAGCTATGCGGCGATGTTCCAGGACAACATCATTCATGGGCACACCCACCGCGCGCAGCATATCGTGCTCCGGTCCGTGACCAAGCACGCCTACATGGCGGCCTGTCCGGGGACCCTGGCCAAGCTGCAACCCCTGTACCGACACACCGACTGCACCGACCACACCCACGGGTACGGGGTCCGGTTCATCAACAAGTCGGGCAGGTTCGTCTACTTCAACGTTCCGATCTACAAGGGCGAGTCCCTCTTGATGAAGGTGGCGGCATGAATCCTCGAAATGTGGCTATCTACGCGGCCCGCGTCGCCTTGTTCTTGGGCTTGAACGGGCTGTTCTGGGTGGTTCTGGCCGCGGGGTCCGGCAGCCGGGGGTTCGCGACGTGGGCCCTGCTCGGACTGTACGCCTTGGGCTTCTTGTTCCACTCGGCCCTACAGGTGCCCAAGTGAACCCCCGAGCCCCAACCGGCAAGAAGGCGTTTCTCGAGGCACTGCGCGAGTACCGGCCCGACGTCCCGATCCATGTCGTCGTCGACATGAAACACCCTGGCGTGCAACTCCCGGGCGAGGGCGCGTTCGCGGTCGTGCCCTTGCCGCTCGACCAGGAACAGGTCTCGTTCGCCGGCGTGAGCGGCGTGCACGTCTCCTCGCGCGGCGAGCGGAGTTACGTGCTCCTACCCTGGGCCTCGATCCTCTGGATGGGCCGAGACTTCGGGACGGACGCGTGCGTGGGCCTGTCCTGGGACGCCCGGTTCTCACATGAAGGGAAGGTGCTCAAGAAGCCGCGCGAGCTCTCGGCGCTCGAGCGCGGGCACGCACTGGGCTGGGAGATCCTGCGCGGCGGCAAGTCTGGCCCGAACACGGTGGGGGTAGCATGACCCTTCAGGACGACCTGACGAAACGCTCCGAGCAACGCAACGCCCTGGTCGGCATGATCGGCGCCCCTGCCGCAGCGCGCGAGCAGACGGTCTGGACCCCTCCCTGGTTCCTCGACTGCGTAGACCAGGTGTTTCCGGAAGGCTGGTCCGATCCGTACCCGGCCGAGGGCGCGCCGGCGACCGAGCGGGGCAACCTCCGGATCGGCTGGGGCATGGCGCTCGAGAACGACTGGAGCTGGACGAACTTCGCGAATCCGCCTTACGACGAGCTCAAGCTCCACCTGCCGCGCATGCGGGAGCAGTGGAACAAGCACTGGTTCCAGACAGTGGCATTGGTACCGATCCGGACCCGGCGCGAGTGGTGGTGCCGCGCGGTCGGGGGGGCATCGATCGCCTACCTGAAGCCGCTCGCGTTCGTCGGCCACACCAACACGCACCCCGAGAACTTGGCCGCGATCTATTGGGGTGACAGAAAAGCACTTTTTCGCCTTGCATTCGCGCCCCACTCCCATCACATTCAGGACCAGTTCTAGGAGGAACATGAACACGATCGAACTACTGGAATACCGCCTCGACCTGGAGACCTCACGCCGCATGCTAGCCGAGGACCGGCTCGCGGCCCGCGAAGAGTTGGACGCCCTGCGCGAGGAGAAGATCGCGGCGAAGGAGGCCGAGACCGAGAAACTTCGGGCCTTGGCCAACGCCGAGTACTACAAGTACCAGGGCGAGCGCTATCGCGCGGCAGACGACATCCGGGACGAGTACAAGGAGCGCATGGACAGGGCGCACGAGAAGCTCTGCGAGCGGCAGACCACGATCGAGCAGCTCAAGGCCGCGCTCGCGCTCAAGGACAAGGAGCTGTGCGAGCTCAAAGGTGGTTGCAAGTGAACCAGCTTCTGCAAACCCCCCTCGCCTTCGGCCTGGGATTCTTCGTCGGCTGGGTATTCACGCGTGCGTTCGGGCCCTGGGGTTTTGTCCTGGCTGCCCCCGTCGCCTACCTCGTCGGCGCGGGTGTTTCCAAGGTGTTCTCGTGAAGCCCGCGGTTATCCGTACCGGCCTTGCTGGAGGCCCTCTTCAGGTGGTAGTGGACGGACCCCCGTCCGTCCTCGCCCACGTCCTCGGCGACGTCATCGACGTGACCCAGCTCCCCGCAGAGAAGGTCGACATCAGCGACATCGCCCAGACCCTGAGCCACTGCAACCGGTTTGCCGGCCGAACCCCGTACCCGTACTCGGTCGCGCAGCACGCGGTGCTCGTGAGCTACCTCACGTCCCGCAAGCACGCGTACGAGGGCCTGCACCACGACGACACCGAGGCGTTCGTCGGGGACGTGATCTCGACGTTTAAGACCGACACCCAGCGCGAGCTGGAGCAGCGCGTGCGCTTGCGGCTCGTCCCGGTCCTGGGCCTCGACCCCGTGGAGCCGCCGGCGGTCAAGGACGCGGACCTGCGCGCCCTGCGGCTGGAGCAATCCCTGCTCCAGCTCCGGGGGGACGTGAAGGTCTCGGGCATGGCCCTGGGCCAGCTCCGGCACCTCCGGGACGTGATCGAGCTCGTCCGGCCGATGCATCACAAGCGCGCCGCAGAGCTATACCTCGCGCGGCACTGGGAGTTGTTGGGCGTGAACACCGAGGTGGAGGAAGAACAATGAACTGGCAACTGGCATTCTGGATCATAAGCATTGGGTTCGTGGTCCTGCTGATCGTCTCCCTCGCCGGGTTCGACGTGTTGAAGGGTGAGCGCGACCGAGAGCGGCGCCGCGCCGACAAGTACGCCAAGCTCGAGTACGAGGCCTGGTCCAACTGGATCGACATGCGCAACGAGAACCAGCGGCTGAAGGAGGAGATCGCGTCGGCTACCAAGCGCAAGCCCAAGGCCCGGACCCGGACGGGGGCGTTGCGATGAACCCCTCACTACCGACCCTCAACCCCAAGGCCCCGGCCTATTTAGACGCGATCGACCCGGGCGTCGAATACTACGCCAGGGCCTCGTTCCGGGACGGGATCCTTACAGAGATATGTCTCGAGCGCATGAATCAACCGAACCTGCCGACTCCCGGACATGCCGTGATCGAGATGCCCGTGATCGTCGACCGGGCAGCCGGGACCAAGTACGGGCGCGCGAGGAAGTCCGACGTCGCCGATACCATCTTCGCCGCGGGCTCGATCTCGCGCTTGTACACGAGCTACACCCTGGCGACGGTTCAGGAGTGGAAGGGCCAGCTCGACAAGACTACCGACCACGAACGCACGTACAAGGCCTTGACAGACACCGAACGGTCGATTATAGACCGTATCAAGACGAAAGCGGACCGCGGCCACATCATGGACGCGGTAGGGATTGGGCTCTGGTTTTTGTGGAGGAAGTGATGTCGGCGATTTTACCCTGGAACCTGAAGAAGGCCACCAAGCCGTCCGTGTGCTGGGTCAACCGGTGCACGGCCATGACCTCGGGCCAGCTCTGCGAGAAGCACCACGCCGAGTGGGTCGAGGCCGGCCAGCCCCCGCTCGTCTACGCCGCGCCGGCGCCGGCCGCGCCCAAGAGCGAGATCACCCAGGTCCCGCCCGAGCGCCAGGCAGCCCTCGCCGCCGAGCGTGCCGAGCTGACCAAGTACCTCGAGGGCGCGCAGTCGTTCCCGCTCGACACGGACGAGAACATGGGCAAGGCCCAGGGCGCGATGAACTACGCGCACGAGATGGCCAAGGCGCTCGAGAAGGAGATGAAGTCCGCGCTCGAGCCGCTCAAGGAGGTCGAGAAGACGATCAAGAGCTGGTTCAAGCCCAACATCGACACGTTCCTCGCGGTCAAGGACACGTTCTCGCGGCGCATCGGCGCCGAGGTGGCGCGGCGCGAGGCGGCCCGGGTCGAGGCCCTGCGCCAGATCGCCGCGAGCGCGGCGACAGCGCCGGCGGAAGCGTTCCGGGACGCGCACGCGATCGTCGCGGCGCCGACCGAGAGCGGGGGCTTGATCGAGACCGTGTACGTAACGGTCGTGGACTTCGCCCTCCTGCCGGAGGAGTACAAGATCCAGGTCGTGAACCAGCCCAAGCTCGAGCTCGCCGCCAAGGCGAACCCGCGCGCGGATATCCCCGGCTGCAAGATCACGGTCGAGACCAGGACGCGGGTGGGGCGATGACGCGCCTAAAACTGGAGCCCGCATGCCCCGGCTTGAGCTGCGACGGTGACTGCGCGGTGCACGCCGCACAGCCGCAAGCCGACGCGCGGGTGAGCGGGGCGTGGGAGGACGGCTATCAGGCGGGGCAGCGCGCCGCGTACGCAGAAGGCGCCAACCTCGAGCGCCTTGCGCGGGAGCTGTGCGCGGCCGAGTACGCGCTGCGAGCGTTGGGCCGCCAGCGCTACGGCGGGTCACCCGTCGACAACGGCACGATGAACGACGCGAAGGCGAGGCGCACCGTGGCGATCGACGCCCTCTCCCAGGCCCTCGACGGGCGCCGGGGCTAGGCCGCGTTCGGGACCCGTACCAGGCGGCCCGTGTTCTGGTTGAAGTCCGCCGCGCCCGCGCCGGAGCGGTAACGGATCCAGTGCACGCGGCCCCAGCCGGTAACGCCCGTGGTGAGCATGCGGAAGCAAACGCCCGCGTGCGCCGGGGTAAACGCGGTCGTGACCGAGGCCGCGTTTACCCAGGTGATCCCGTCCTCGCTCCAGTCTGAGGCCACCGTCGTCCCGTTGCAGCGCAGCCGGAAGTACGCAGCGCGAACGTTGGCGATGGTCGTTCCCGCGCTGGCGACCCCATCCCAGGCCGCGTACGTCTCGGTGATCGTGGTGCTGTCCACGCCCGTGCTGCTTACGCTGATCACGCGGATGTCGCCAGTAGAGGGGGTGGCGAGGTCGCCGCAGAAGACGCCGATGCGCAGCGCGCCGTTGGCCGTGCTCGAGGTCATCCACGAGAACTTGCCCGTGATCGAGAAGATGGAGTTCGGGATCGCCTTGTACAGCCCAGCCCAGCGCGTCGCGTTGTTGCCCGTCCCGGTGAACTCGTACCACTTATTAGCCGCGCTCGCGGTCGTCGTAACATACGCGCCCTCGTCCCAGTCGGTCCAGGCGCCCGCGATGGAGCTGCCCGCGCACTCGTCGTCGTCGGCGTGCGGGGAGACCGGCTCCGCGTCCGGCATCCAGATCGAGCTGTACGTTCCAACCGCGTTCAGGCGCGCGTCGTCGCCCTCACAGAACTCGCCGGCGCCGTCGCCGAACGGGGGCAGGCCGTGGACGTGGTCCGCCCTGACCGAATCGGTCGAGACCCCGTCTGCGGTCGCGTCCCCTGGGGTCAAGGCGACCGGGCTACCGAACGTGACCGAACCCCCTCCCCCGCCGATGGGGCGCGCCTCGAGCGCGTCGAGACGGCTCAGGACGGACGGGTTCCCGCTCCTGAGCGCCTCGGAGAGGGCTTGCTGATCTCGGGCCCACTCGTCGACACGGCGCGCGAGCTCGGCCGCGTCGGGGGCTCCCACCGCGCGCAAAGGCTTAGGCAGCGGCGGGAGCGGGCGTGCCATTACTTCTTACGTGCCAGCCCCACGAAGGCGAGGACGCGCTCGGCCAGGCTCACGGCCTGGTCGTCGACGAGGGTGGGCGTGCGCTTGGCGAACTTGCGCGCCAGCGGGATCAGGACGAGCCCAACGAACGCCAGGGTGGCGCCGCCTTCCAGGGTGCCGAACCATTCCAAGATTTCCATCTATGCCTCGATTTTCGACTTCGGCCCGTAGGCCAGGTGAAGATAGGTCGCGTACTCGTCCGTGGTCGCGTGCGTGATCACGAACCCGCACCGGAGCAGGCATCGCAGCGAGCTCACGTTCGTTGCCATGACGTAGGTGTCGACGGGCAGGCCCATCTTGGCGTACGCCTTGAGCGCGGCCTTGACGAGCCTGCCGCCGACGCCCGCGGCGCGCGCCCCGGGCAGGACCCCGTACCGGATCAGGGACCCGCAGAGCACGCCGCAGTACCCGACCGCGCCCGAGCTGTCGACAGCGATCCACCAGTCCGCGTCGTACAGGCTGGCGTCGGAGAGCCGCTCGTCCGCCGGGAAGCACGTCCGGTCGAGGTCGTCGATCAGGTGAGCGTCGCTCGTTCGCTTGACTCGCAGCATGCTACCCCACGAAATGAAGGAGGACCGGGACCAAGAACACGAACAAGCCGATCGCGCCGGCGAGCTTCCAGGAGCGCTTCTCAAGCGTGCGGATGCGGGTCTCGTGATCGCCCAAGACCTGCTCGAGCCGCTCGACGAGCAGCTCAAGCCGGGCCAGGAGGTTCTCGTCCCGCTCCACGGGTTAGTCCTGTTGGAGGTCGAGGGTCACCGTGCAGTTGCCCGCGTCGCCGCCGCCGTCGCCGACGATCGAGATGTACTGTCCCTTGCGGAAGCTCAGGAGCGCGGTCGGGTACGCGACCTCGGTGTAGCCGATGGCGCGGCCGGTCGTGATCGCCGCGGCCGCGCCGGTCACGTCCACGTTGTCGATCTGGGCCTTGAGGTTCGTGGTCGCGACCGTAACCGCGACGTTGACCGCGGTGCCCATCGACAGGATCTTCCCGTCGAACGGGGCGCGGAAACCCCGCTCGATGGGGTTGACGGTGTCTAGGTTGATGTTGACGATCTGGCGGGCGTAGTTCATGGGGTCTCCTTCTAGTGTAGCACGTCCGGTTACCGGCGGGAATGCTGGAAATCCGGGTTACTCATATACTGGCGATAATACTCGTCTTCCGGGTATTCCGCCTCTTCGATCGCCTGGGTGGCCTGACGGGTCAGGAGCGAGGCCCCGGGCTGGACCGCCTGCGCCTTGCGGGTCAGGTTCGCGCCCGCGCGCCCGGCCACGCCCGCGCCGCGCGCCGACATCTCGACGCCCGAGGCGAACATGTTGGCCGCGCGCCCGCCTTGGACCGCCTGGCGCATCGCGTCGTAGACACCCGCCGGCGGCCGGCCCGTGTCCTCGCCGAGGAGGCCCTTGCGGGACGCGATCAGGGCGGCCTCGTCTCGCCCAAGCTGGCGGTACTGCGGCCCGGCCCCGGGCGTGTTCCGGTTGATGACCCCCTCCTCGACGTCGGAGAAGGCCTGTTGAATCACCTTGTCGTTCTCGGCCGCGTGCCCGTCGTTGGCCCAGTTCGTCGGCGAGTTGCGCGAGCGCGCCGCCTTCAGTTGGTCGACGTCGTACAGGCGAGGGGTCTTGATCGTGGTCGGAACGGCGCGCATGCGCGGCGCCGGGGGCTTGGGCGGCCCAGGGCGCGGCCCGACTCCGGGCGGGAGCTGGGGCCCGCTCAGGACCGTATCGCTCGGCGCGTCCTTGAACCCCTTTACCGGCTTCATCTCGCGCGTGACCGGGTCGCCCGGGGGGAGGGTCTCCGGCTCGAGCTTGAAGCTGGGTTGTTCCTTGAACTCGAACTCGCCCGCGCGCTGGCGCAGGTAGTCCGCGCTGGCCTTGCGCTCGGGCTCGATCTTGTCCGCCGCCATCCGGAGGCGCTTGCCGACCTCGCCGCCCGAGGCCATGTCGCGGGCTTCCCGCGCCGGCGCCCGGAGCGCCTCGCGCGCGCTCTCGACCTGATCGATCGCGGAGTTCGCCTGCATCTCCATCTTGTTCGCGCCGGCCAGGCCCTTGCCGATCTGGTACTTGCGTAGGGTCGCGGCCGTTCCGGGGATGCCGCCCGGGAGGTCGTCGGCCTTCACCGGCGAGATCCCGCCCGCGTTGACGCGCGCCTTGTCGCCGAGGCGGTTCAGGGCGGGCTGGTGCTTACCTACGGCGTTCAGTACCGCGCCCGGGGCCTTGAGCGCACCCGCCGTCGCTGCGCCGAGGGTTGCGCCGGTGAGGGCCCCTTCGCCTCGCGAGCGGGGCTGCGAGGTGAGCGCGCCCGCCGTTCCGCCGCCGACCGCCGCGCTCGCGACCGGTGCCGCC
>JACZDC010002960.1_pt1 | contig 25487 bp, 32 predicted proteins | sample 8641791 | NCBI WGS metagenome assembly JACZDC01 (sample SAMN15324613, study PRJNA640507) | soil metagenome | isolation source: intercropping peanut in the second line | place: China: Luxin town, Laibin City, Guangxi Province | collected 2019-07-25 | depth 10cm m
GCCATGACCCGGACCTTCCGCGGTCACGCCGGCAAGAAGGTCGAGAAGGGCGCCCGGCCCCGGTAACCCGGGACTGGCCACAGAGAAGAGGGGAACGACGATGGAAGTCACAGCACGGCTTCGCTACCTCCGCGGCTCGGCGCAGAAGGTTCGGCTCGTGGCCAACCTGATCCGGGGCAAGGGAGTGCAGGAAGCGGTCCACCTCCTCGAGGTGACCAACAAGGCGGCGGCGCCGCACGTCCAGAAGTGCCTGAAGTCGGCGATCGCCAACGCGGAGAACCGGGACGACCATGTCGACGTCGACCGTCTCTTCGTCAAGGAGATCTTCGTCGACGGCGGTCCGTCCTTCAAGCGGATCCGGCCGGCGCCGATGGGACGGGCCTTCCGCGTGATCAAGCGGCAGAGTCACATCACGATCAAGCTCGACACCCGCAAGGGTGACGACAAGAAGAAGTAGAGAGGATCGAACGGTGGGTCAGAAAACGCACCCCTATGGGTTTCGGCTCGTCTACAACAAGACCTGGCACTCGCGCTGGTACGGCGACCAGAAGTACGCCGACACGCTGCACGAGGACCTGAAGCTCCGCAAGCTCCTGAAGACCCGGCTGTCGCACGCCGGCGTCTCGGAGGTGGACATCGAGCGCGCGGCGGACAAGCTGCGGGTGACGATCTACACCTCGCGGCCCGGCATCATTATCGGCCGCCGCGGCGCGGAGGTGGACAAGCTGCGCGACGAGCTCCAGAAGCAGATGGGGCGCGAGGTCCACATCAACATCCAGGAGATCCAGCGGCCCGAGCTCGACGCTCAGCTCGTGGCGCAGTCGATCGCCGGCCAGCTCGAGCGGCGCGTCTCCTTCCGCCGCGCCATGAAGAAGGCGATGGAATCGGCCTTCCGCTTCGGCGCCAAGGGCGTGAAGATCATGGTCTCCGGCCGCCTGGGCGGCGCCGAGATCGCGCGCTCCGAGTGGTACCAGGAGGGCCGTCTGCCGCTGCACACGCTGAAGGCCGACATCGACTACGGGCTCGCCGAGGCGCGGACCACCTACGGGGTGATCGGCTGCAAGGTGTGGGTCTACAAGGGCGACCTTCTCAAGGAAAAGAGCCGGCGCGCGTCCGCGTAGGACGAGCGTAGAGAGGTACACGAATCATGTTGATGCCGAAGAAGGTCAAGTACCGCAAGCAGCAGCGCGGCCGGCGCCGGGGAATGTCGAAGGGGGGCAATTACGTTGCCTTCGGCGACTATGCCCTCCAGGCTCTGGAGCCGGGCTGGGTCACGGCGCGCCAGATCGAGGCCGCTCGTATCGCGATCTCCCGCCACGTCAAGCGCGGCGGCAAGGTGTGGATCCGGGTGTTCCCGGACAAGCCGATCACCAAGAAGCCGCTCGAAACCCGCATGGGTAAGGGCAAGGGCAATCCGGAAGAGTGGGTCGCCGTGGTGCGGCCGGCGCGCATCCTCTACGAACTGGAGGGCGTGCCCGCCGACATCGCGGAAGAGGCGATGCGGCTCGCCGCGCACAAGCTGCCGATCAAGACGCGGTTCGTGACCCGTCACGAGGAGCTGAGGTAACGACGATGAAGGCTCGGGAATTGCGGGATCAGACGGTCGAGGAGCTGCGGGACAAGGAGCGCGATCTTGCCGATCAGCTCTTCGCCCTGCGCTTGCAGAAGGTGACCGGGCAGCTGGAGAAGCCGGCCCGGGTGCGGCAGGTGCGCAAGGACCTGGCTCGCGTGATGACGATTCTGCGCGAGAAGCGCGCATAACAGGCTCGGCTCTTTAGGTCAGTCAGGAGCAAGACATGGCGGAGATGGCGGAGAACAACCAGGAACAGGCCCAGGGAGCCGGACGAGGCCACCAACAGGTCAAGGTGGGCCGGGTCGTGAGCGACAAGATGGACAAGACCGTGGTCGTGGCGGTGGAGAAGACCATCACCCACCGTCTGTATCACCGGTCGATGAAGCGGACGACCAAGTTCCATGCGCACGACGAGGACAACCAGTGCCGCATCGGGGACGTGGTCGAGATCGTCTCGAGCCGGCCCCTGTCGAAGACGAAGCGCTGGCGTGTCCGCCAGGTCGTCGAGCGGGCCCAGTAAGGGCCCAGTTTAGGGAACAACTACCATGATCCAGATGGGAACCATTCTCGACGTGGCCGACAATACCGGCGCGAAGAAGATCGCCTGCATCCACCTGCGCGGCGGCTCGGCGGGGCAGTACGGCCGGCTGGGCGACGTCATCACCGCCTCGGTCAAGGAGGCCTCTCCCGACGGCACCGTCAAGAAGGGCCAGGTGGTGAAGGCGGTGATCGTGCGGACGGTGAAGGAACAGCGGCGCAAGGACGGGAGCTACATCCGTTTCGACACGAACTCCGCGGTCCTGGTCAACGACGCCGGCGAGCCGATCGGCACGCGCGTCTTCGGCCCCGTGGCCCGCGAGCTGCGCGAGCGGAGGTTCATGAAGATCATCTCCCTGGCGCCGGAGGTAATCTGAGATGTCGACGAAGTTGAACGTGAAGAAGAACGACCAGGTCCTGGTGACCACCGGCAAGAACCGTGGCGCACGCGGGCGGGTGCTGCGCGTGCTGGCCAGCGACGGCAAGGCGATCGTGGAGCGCGTGAACATGATCAAGCGCCACACGCGGCCGAACCCGAACAAGGGCATCCAGGGCGGCATCCTCGAGCGCGAGGCGCCGATCCAGGTCTCCAATCTGAAGGTCATCTGCCCGGAGTGCGGCAAACCGACCCGGCTGGGCCGCAAGCGTCTCGAGGACGGGCGCGGCGTCCGCGTCTGCAAGCAGTGCAACGCGAATTTCAGCTAGGGTCCTGAGGTCGATATGGCGAAGAAGAACGAAGGAAAAGCGAAGGGCTCCAAGTCGGCCGGCGTGCCGACCGGCCCGTCCGCGCCGCTGCCGGAAGGGTACGTCCCGCGGCTCAAGAAGCGCTACCAGGAGGAGGTCATCGCCAAGCTCCAGAAGGAGTTCGGCATCGACAACATCATGGCGGTGCCGAAGATCGAAAAGATCTCCCTCAACATGGGGGTGGGCGAGGCGATCCAGAACATCAAGGTCCTGGACGACGCGGTCGAGGAGCTCGCGGCGCTCGCCGGCCAGCGGCCGGTGATCACCCGCGCCCAGAAGTCCATCGCCGCCTTCAAGCTGCGGCAGGGCATGCCGATCGGCGCCCGGGTCACCCTGCGCGGTGCGCGCATGTGGGAGTTCCTGGACCGCCTGATCAGCGTCGCGCTCCCGCGCGTGCGCGACTTCCGCGGCATCTCGGGCAAGAGCTTCGACGGCCGCGGCAACTACACCCTGGGCGTGCGCGACCAGTTGATCTTCCCCGAGATCGACTACAACAAGGTCGAGAAGACGAAGGGGATGAACATCACGATCGTGACGACGGCCGGCAACGACGAGCGCGCCCTGTTCCTGCTGCGCGAGCTCGGCATGCCGTTCCAGCGCTAGGAGAATGACTGTGGCGACGACGGCAAAGATCGCGAGGGAGACGAAGAAGCTGAAGTATCAGGTGCGGCACCGGTTGCGGTGCCGTGTCTGCGGCCGCCCGCGCGGGGTCTACCGCAAGTTCGGGCTGTGCCGCGTTCACCTGCGGGACCTGGCGCTGCAGGGCTACCTCCCTGGCGTGATCAAGGCGAGCTGGTAAGGCGAGGAGAGATACGCAATGAGCATGACCGATCCCATCTCGGATCTGTTGACCCGGATCCGCAACGCCCATCTGGCGAAGCACGACCGCCTTGACGTGCCGGTGTCCCGGCTCAAGCTGGAAGTCTGCCGGCTCCTCAAGGAGGAGGGGTTCATCAAGAACTACCGGGAGGTCGAATCCACCGGGCCATCCGGGTCCGTTCGCATCTTCCTGCGCTACAGCCCGCAGGGCGAGCCGGCGATCAGCCACGTCGCCCGCATCAGCAAGCCGGGCCGCCGGGTCTACCGGCGCGCCAACGAGATCCAGCCCGTGCGCAACGGCCTCGGTGTGGGGATCGTCTCGACGTCGCAGGGTCTGCTGACCGACGCCCAGGCGCGCGAGCGCAAGGTCGGCGGCGAGATCCTCTGCGAGCTCTGGTAGGAGAACGAAGATGTCGCGCATTGGAAGAATGCCGATCCCGGTCCCGAACGGGACCAAGGTCCAGATCGAGGACGGCCAGTTCGTCGCCGAAGGCCCGAAGGGCAAGGTGACGCAGCCGCTGTTCGATAATTTCCCGGTGAAGGTCGACGGCAACACCGTCACCATCGAGCGGCCGGGCGACACCGGTCCGGAGCGGGCGAAGCACGGCCTGCTGCGGGCGCTGCTCGCCAACGCCGTGCAGGGCGCCTCCGCCGGCTTCACGAAGCAGCTCGACATCGTCGGCGTCGGCTACCGCGCCGAGGTGAAGGGGCCGCAGGTGCAGTTCGCCCTCGGCTACTCGCACCCGGTGCTGTACGACATCCCGGAGGGGATCTCGATCGCGGTCGACACCAAGGCGAACCGGGTGACCGTGACGGGCGCCGACCGTCAGAAGGTGGGGCAGGTCGCGGCCGAGATCCGCATGCTCCGCAAGCCCGATCCCTACAAGGGCAAGGGCATCAAGTACACGAACGAGATCCTGCGCCGCAAGGTCGGCAAGGCCGGAGGCAAGTGAGGCGGTCATGACCGAGCATGTGACGAAACTGGTCCAGAGAAAGCGGGAGCGCCGCGAGCGCGCCCATCAGCGGGTGCGGATGCGGGTCCGCGGCACGGCCGAGCGGCCGCGCCTGTCGATCTACAAGAGCGTGAAGTATTTCTACGCCCAGGTGATCGACGACGACCGCGGCGTCACCCTCGCGCAGGCGAGCTCGGGCGACTCCGAGGCGAAGCAGAGGATCACCGGCTCGACGAGCAACAAGGACGCGGCCAAGGTCGTGGGCGAGCTCGTCGCCGAGCGGGCGAAGCAGAAGGGGATCGACAAGGTCGTCTTCGACCGTGGCGGGTACGTCTACCACGGCAACGTCAAGGTCCTTGCGGACGCCGCCCGCGAGAAGGGTCTGCAATTCTAAGGAATCTGTGAGGGCGCGGCAGGCTTGCCACGCCCCGTGAAGGAGAGCACTTTGGCCAGGGACTTCGAGCGCGAGAGCGAGTTTTTCGAGCAGGTCGTCCACATCAACCGCGTGACCAAGGTGGTCAAGGGCGGCAAGAACTTCTCGTTCTCCGCGCTGGTGGTGATCGGGGACGGCAATGGCCGCGTCGGCTATGGTGCCGGCAAGGCGAAGGAGGTGCCCTCGGCGATCCGCAAGGGCATCGAGATCGCCAAGCGGAACATGATCCAGGTGCCGCTCAAGGGGAGCAGCATTCCCCACGAGGCCCTGGGCATCTTCGGAGCCGGCCGGGTGCTGCTCAAGCCGGCCTCGGCGGGCACGGGCGTCATCGCGGGTGGCCCGGTGCGTGCCGTCATCGAGACGGCGGGCATCCAGGACATCCTGACGAAGTCCCTGGGCTCGACCAACCCCCACAATGTCGTCAAGGCCACCTTCGACGCGCTGTTGCGGCTGAAGCAGGCGGAGGATGCCCTGCGCCTGCGCGGGCTGGAGGGCCGGATCCAGGCCGCTCCTGCCACATCGGCGAACACCGCCGCGGCGCCTCCGGCCGCCCCTGCGGAAACCGCCGGCGCGGGAGCCTGAGGCGAGCGCACCCCTTAGTAGATAGAGCCGGGAGCTGAACATGGCTGAGAATCAGGAAGGCAAGAAGATCCGTATCCGTCAGGTGCGCAGCGGGATCGGCACCAAGAGCGGGCACCGCGAGGTGCTCCGGGGCCTCGGCCTGCGCCGCATCCGTCACGAGGTCGTGAGGGAGGATACGCCCGCGGTACGTGGCATGGTGAACAAGGTCTCGTACCTGCTGGAAGTCCACGAGGAGCAATCATGAGACTGCACGAGCTTTCTCCGGCCAAGGGGAGCAAGCATCCGAGGAAGCGCGTCGGCCGCGGGCCCGGCTCGGGCACCGGCAAGACGTCCGGCAAGGGCGAGAAGGGCCAGAAGTCCCGTTCGGGCTACAGCCACCGGGACGGCTTCGAGGGCGGCCAGATGCCCCTCGTGCGCCGGGTGCCGAAGCGCGGCTTCACCAATATCTTCAAGACCGAGTACGCGGTGGTGAACCTCGACCAGCTCGCGGACTTCGACGGCGACGTCACGCCCGAGACCCTGGCCAGCCGGGGGCTCGTGCGCTCCGGCAAGCCGGTCAAGGTCCTGGGCGACGGCGAGATCGGCAAGGCGCTCAAGGTGACGGCGAACAAGTTCAGCAAGTCCGCCCGTGCCAAGATCGAGGCGGCGGGTGGAAGCTGTGAGGAGCTTCAGGCGTGATCGAAAGCTTTCGCAATATCTTCGCCATCCCGGACCTGCGCAAGCGTGTGCTGTTCACGTTCGCCTTGCTGGCGGTGTACCGGATCGGGTGCCAGATCCCGACTCCGGGCGTCGACCCGCAGGCGCTGCTCGAGTTCATGCGGATGACGCAGGGGACCTTCTTCGGGTTCGTGAACACGTTCACCGGCGGCAGCCTGCAGAAGATCGCGGTGTTCGCGCTGGGCATCATGCCCTACATCACGGCGTCGATCATCCTGCAGCTCCTCACCGTGGTCTGGCCCTACCTGGAGAAGCTCTCCAAGGAAGGTGAGCTGGGCCGGCGCAAGATCACCCAGTACACCCGCTACGGCACGGTGGTGATCTCGATCGTCCAGGGCACCGGCATCGCGCTGTTCCTGGAGGCCCAGCGCACGCCGGGCGGCGCCGCGCTGGTGCCGAACCCGGGCTGGGGCTTCCGCCTCATGACGGTGATCACGCTGACCACCGGCACGGCCTTCATCATGTGGCTCGGCGAACAGATCAGCGAACGCGGCATCGGCAACGGCATCTCGCTCATCATCTTCGCCGGCATCGTGGTGGGCCTGATCCCGGCCATCGGCCACACCATCGACGCCATGCAGAAGGGGAACCTGCAGTTCCTCACCATCCTGTTGCTGCTGGTGTTCATGGTGTTCGTGGTCGCCTTCATCGTCTACATGGAACGCGCCCAGCGACGCATCCCGGTGCAATACGCGAAGCGCGTCGTCGGCCGCAAGGTCTACGGCGGCCAGAGCACCTATCTGCCGCTGCGGGTCAACACCGGCGGCGTGATCCCGGTGATCTTCGCGAGCTCGGTGGTGACGATCCCGTCGGTGGTCGCGGGCATGGTCCACAACGAGACCGTGCAGCGCATGGCGCAGTCGGTCGCCTGGGGACAGCCGATCTACTACCTGCTGCAGGTGGTCACGATCGTCTTCTTCTCCTACTTCTACGTCTCGATCATCTTCAACCCGGCCGACCTGGCCGAGAACATGCGGAAGTACGGCGGTTTCATCCCGGGCATCCGTCCGGGCAAGCGGACCGCCGAGTACATCGACCGCATCCTCACCCGCATCACGCTGGTGGGCGCGCTCTACCTGGCGGCGGTGACGATCCTGCCCGAGTTCCTGCTGACCGGCTTCAAGGTCGCCGGCATCCCGGTGATCGGCCGTTCGATCGCGCCGTACTTCCCGGAGTGGTTCTCCGAGGGTCTGGGCATCAACTTCTACTTCGGCGGCACGTCGCTCCTCATCGTGGTCGGCGTCGCGATGGACACGATCCAGCAGATCGAAAGCCAGCTCGTGATGCGCAACTACGAGGGGTTCATGAAGAAGGGACGCATCCGTGGACGGCGTGGCTGAGACTCCGGGAGCGATGGGCGCCGGCGTGGCACCGGGCAGCCGCCCGCGGATCGTCCTGTTCGGCCCTCCGGGGGCGGGCAAGGGGACGCAGGCGGCGCTGCTGTGCGAGCAGCTCGGCGTGCCGGCGATCTCCACGGGCGACATGCTGCGCCAGGCCGTGGCCTCCGGCACCGAGCTGGGGGGCCGCGTGAAGGGGATCATGGCCGCGGGTGGGCTGGTCGACGACGCCACCATGGCGGACGTGGTGCGGGCGCGGCTCGCGATGGCCGACGCCCTCCCGGGTTTCCTGCTCGACGGCTATCCGCGGACCATCCCGCAGGCCGAGACGCTGGAGCGGATCCTCATCGACGCGGGGCAACAGCTCGACGCGGTGCTGTCCATCGAGGTCCCCGAGGAGGAGCTGGTGCGCCGCGCCGTGCTCCGCGGACGGGGCGAGGACGACCGCGAAGAGGTGGTTCGTGAACGACTTCGGGTCTATCGGGAAAAAACGGAGCCGCTTATCGGTTATTATAGGGAGCGCGGTCTGCTCTACCCGATCGACGGCAATCTCCCGATCGACAAGGTGACGTCCCAGATGCTGATCGCGCTCGGGCGGTCGGGGTAGGGTGATGGTGCTGAAGACTCCCGGCGAGATCGACCTGATGGATCAGGCGAACCGGATCGTCCTGCGCGTGCTGGACGAGGTCGGTGCCGCGATCCGTCCGGGCGTGACCTCGCGGGAGTTGGACCGTCTCGCGGAGAAGGTGATCCGCGGCGCGGGCGGGGTGCCTGCCTTCCTGCACTACCGGGGGTATCCGGCGACTCTTTGCATTTCGGTGGACGACGTCATCGTGCACGGCATTCCGAGCGGCGTCCCGCTCAAGGGCGGGCAGATCGTCGGGATCGACTGCGGGGTGCTCTACAAGGGGTACTACGGTGACGCGGCCCGCACGTTCGCGGTCGGGGAGGTGGGCGAGGACGCGAAGCGGCTCCTCAAGGTGACGGAGGAGGCGTTGCGGCTGGCGGTGGCCCAGGTCCGCCCTGGTGCGAGCCTGTCGGACATCGGTTTCGCGGTTCAGCAGCACGCCGAGCGGCACGGCTACTCGGTGGTCCGGGAGTTTTCAGGTCATGGGATCGGGACCTCGCTGCACGAGGACCCGCAGGTGCCGAACTACGGCAAACCGGGCAAGGGGCCGAAGCTCCGCCCGGGTCTGGTGCTGGCGATCGAGCCCATGGTCAATGCGGGAAAGGCCGGTGTCCGGATGGATGCCGACGGTTGGACGGCGCGGACCGAGGACGGGTCGCTCTCGGCCCATTTCGAGTTTTCGGTGGCGGTAACACCGTCCGGCGCCCGGGTGCTGGGCCTGAGTTGAGAACCTAGGAGAAAGACAGTTTGTCCAAAAAAGAAGAGGCGATCGAGGTCGAGGCCACGGTGATCGAGCCGCTCCCGAACGCGATGTTCCGGGTCGAGCTCGAGAACAAGCATCAGGTCCTGACGCACATCTCGGGCAAGATGCGGAAGCACTTCATCCGCATCCTTCCGGGAGACCGGGTCCTGGTGGAGCTGTCACCCTATGACCTCACGCGCGGCCGGATCGTCTACCGTCTCAAGTAGGACGGGGTGAAAGGAAGTCGGTCATGAAAGTACGTTCGTCGGTGAAGCGGATCTGCCCGAAGTGCAAAGTCGTCCGCCGGAAGGGTGTCGTGCGGGTGATTTGCGAGAACCCGAAACACAAGCAGCGTCAGGGATAAGGTAGACAATGGCACGTATCGCAGGGGTCGACCTGCCCCAGAACAAACAGGTCTGGATCGGGCTCACGTACATCTACGGCATCGGCCGTTCGCGCTCGCGCGACATCCTGGCCAAGGCCGACGTACCCACCGTCACCAAGGTCAGGGACCTGACGGAAGACGAGGCGCGCCGGATCCGCAAGGTGATCACGGACGAGGGCCGGGTGGAGGGCGACCTGCGCAAGGAGGTCAGCCAGAACATCAAGCGGTTGATGGAGATCGGCTCCTACAGGGGCGTCCGTCACCGCCGCGGCCTGCCGGTCCGCGGCCAGCGGACGCAGACCAACTCCCGTACCCGCAAGGGTCCGCGGCGCGGCGCCGTGGCCGGCAAGAAGAAGGCGACGAAGAAGTAAGGCACGCGCCCCAGGAGACCTACGATGGCCAAAGCGGAAAAGAAGGACCGGAAGGGTGGCAAGCGGAAGGAGAAGCGCAACGTGCCGCACGGCGTCGCGCACATCCAGGCCACCTTCAACAACACGATCGTTTCCATCTCCGATCCGGAGGGCAACCTCCTGTCCTGGTCCTCGGCCGGGCGGATCGGATTCAAGGGCTCGCGCAAGGGCACTCCCTTCGCGGCCCAGGTGGCGGCCCAGAATGCGGGCGGCAACGTGAAGGATGTGGGCATGCGCTCCGTCGACGTGCTGGTCAAGGGACCGGGCGCCGGACGCGAGTCGGCGATCCGCGCGCTCCAGGCGTCCGGCCTGGAGGTCAAGTCGATCAAGGACGTCACCCCCATCCCCCACAACGGCTGCCGGCCGCGCAAGCGCCGCCGCGTGTAAGTCACAGCAGTTCGGAACCGCCGCGGAGCCGCCCGGGTGTGCCGGGGGCTCGTCAGGCGTCTTCCCAGGTTGAAGTCCCCGTAGCATCGGGGAGAGGACGTCGTCAAGGAGAAGCTCAAGTGGCAAGATATACGGGACCCGTCTGCCGGCTGTGCCGCCGGGAGCGGATGAAGCTGTTTCTGAAGGGCGACCGCTGCTTCAAGGAGAAGTGCGCGGTCGAGCGGCGGAACTTCCCGCCCGGACAGCACGGCACGCGGCGCGGCCGGCGGACGCTCGGCTACGGCCTGCAGCTCCGCGAGAAGCAGAAGGTGAAGCGCATCTACGGCGTGCTCGAGAGCCAGTTCCGCACCTACTTCGAGGAGGCGGACCGGCGCAAGGGAATTACCGGCGAGAACCTTCTGGTTATGTTGGAGCGGCGTCTCGACAACGTGGTCTACAGCCTCGGTTTCGCGGCGTCCCGCGCCCAGGCGCGTCAGCTCGTCCGGCACGGCCACGTGCAGGTCGACGGCCGCAAGATCTCGATCCCCTCCTACCAGGTCAAGGCCGGACAGGCCGTGGTCGTCAAGGAGTCCAGCCGCAAGAACCCGCTGGTCCGGTCGAGCGTCGAGACCGCGCGCGGACGCGGCGTCCCGGAGTGGCTGGAGCTGGATGCGGAGAACGTGAGCGGCAAGGTCCTGCGCCTGCCGGCCCGTGAGGACATCAAGCTCCCGATCCAGGAGCAGCTGATCGTCGAGCTCTACAGCCGCTAAGCTACCCCCCAGGGAAGGAGTTTTCAGAATGCTTTGGAAAGGTTTCCAGCGCCCGAAGCGCCTCGAGGTCGACCAGGAGAGCCTGACGTCCACCTACGGGCGGTTCACCGCCCAGCCGTTCGAGCGTGGCTTCGCCACGACGATCGGCAACGCCCTGCGGCGCTGTCTGCTGTCCTCCATCGAGGGGGCGGCCATTACGGCGGTCAACATCGAGGGCGTGCTGCACGAGTTCTCCTCGATCCCGGGGGTGCACGAGGATGTCACCGACATCATCCTGAACCTCAAGCAGATCCCGATCCGCCTGCACACCGACGACGCGAAGGTGCTGTCGATCGACGTGCAGGGGCCGGGTGCGGTGACCGCCGGACAGATGAGCGAGGACCCGCAGGTCGAGATCATCGACCCGAACGTCCACGTCGCCACGACGAACGAGGAAGGCCGTCTCAAGCTGCAGGCCCAGGTCAAGCTCGGCCGCGGCTACGTGGCCGCCGACCGCAACTTCGACGAGTCGATGGGCATCGGCTGGATCCCGCTGGACTCGGCGCACAGCCCGGTCCGCCGCGTGAACTACCGCGTCGAGGCGGCCCGCCTCGGCCAGACCACCGACTACGAGCGCCTCATCCTCGAGGTCTGGACCAATGGTACGGTCAGCCCCGAGGAGGCGGTGTCGCTCGCGGCCATGCTGCTGCGCGACCACCTCGGCATCTTCATCCAGACCGAGGACAGCCTGCGGCATGACGGCGGCGAGCTCGGCCGCGAGGAGCTGGCCGGGCTGGACGCGCTGCTCGCCAAGAACATCGACGAGCTGGACCTGTCGGTGCGCTCGGCCAACTCGCTCAAGAACGCCAACATCCACACCCTCCGCGATCTCGTCCGGCGGACCGAGAAGGACATGCTCGAGACGAAGAACTTCGGCAAGAAGTCGCTGGAGGAGGTTCAGGAAGTGCTGGACAAGCTGGGCCTGTCGCTCGGCATGGAAGTGCCGGGAGCCGGGGCCTCGGCCTAGGCTGGAGCCCAAGGAGAAACGTCATGCGTCACGCAATGAGAGGCAGGAAGCTGGGGCGAACCAGCTCCCACCGCGAGGCCCTGTTCCGCAACCAGCTCCAGTCGCTCGTGACCAGCGAGCGGATCGTCACGACCCTGCCCAAGGCCAAGGAGCTGCGGCCGATCGCCGAGAAGGTGATCACCCGCGGCAAGCACGGCGGCGTTCACGACCGCCGCTGGGCCCTGCGCTGGCTGCTCGACCGCGAGCTCGTCAAGAAGCTGTTCGACGACATCGCGCCGCGCTTCGCCGAGCGTCCGGGCGGCTATCTCCGGATCGTCAAGCTCGGACCACGCCAGGGTGACGGCGCCGAGATGGCGGTTCTCGAGCTGGTCGAGCGGGAGGCCACCGCGGCTCCGGCCGAGGCTCCGAAGGAGCCCAAGGCCAAGAAGGAGCCGAAGCCGAAGAAGGAAGCGAAGGAGAAGGAAGGCAAGCCCAAGAAGGAGGCTTCGCCCAAGAAGGAAGCCGCGCCCAAGAAGCCGGCCAAGCCTGCGAAGTCGGAGGGCGGGGCGGACAAGTCTCGGAAGGGCGGCGGTCAGAAGGGCGCCACCCGTCAGAAGGTCTAAGCCTTCTTCTCCTGATCGAAGTCTGGAATGGCCGGCGTTCGCGCCGGCCATTCGCGTTTTAGAATCCCACGATGCGTCTCGGCCGTAACGTCATCGCCCTCTCCGTGGTGAGCTTCCTCACCGATGTCGCGACGGAGATGACCTATCCGCTCATCCCGGTCTTCCTGTCGACGGTGCTCGGGGTGCGGGCCACGGCGGTCGGAGCTATCGAGGGCGCGGCCGAGTCCACGGCGGCCCTGCTCAAGCTCGCGAGCGGCTGGCTCTCGGACCGCGTGCCGCGCAGGAAGCCGCTGGTCCTCCTGGGATACGGCCTGGCGTCGGCGATCCGGCCTTTGATCGGCCTCGCGCAGTCGGCCTCCCAGGTGCTGGCGATCCGGGTGAGCGATCGGGTCGGCAAGGGGATCCGCAGCTCGCCGCGCGATGCGTTGATCGCGGACTCCGTGGACCCGGCGGTTCGCGGCCGGGCCTTCGGATTCCACCGGGCCTCGGACCACGCCGGCGCGGTGGTCGGGCCTCTGCTCGCTTTCGCCATCCTGCGCTGGGGGAATCTCGATCTTCGCCACCTGTTCCTGTGGACCGCGGTGCCCGGGGCGCTGGCAGTCGCGGCTCTGGTGTTCGGCGTGCGCGAGGTGCCGCGCGAGGTCAAGCCGCGGGAGAAGACCTTCGATCCGAAGGCGGCGCTGGGCAAACGCTTCTGGGCCTTCCTGGTGATCCTCTTCGTGTTCACGCTCGGCAACTCCACGGACGCGTTCCTCCTGCTGCGGGCTTCGGACCTGGGGGTGGACGCGGCGCTGATCCCGATCCTCTGGGCCCTGCTGCACGTGGTGAAGTCGGCCTCCAGCACGCCCGGCGGCGCGCTGTCGGACAGGATCGGCCGCAAGCCGCTGCTCATCGCCGGCTGGGTCGTGTACGCCGGGGTTTACTTTCTGCTCGGGCGGGCCGGAGCGGAGTGGCACGTCTGGACCCTGTTCGCGGTCTACGGCGTCTACTTCGGGCTGACCGAGGGGGTCGAAAAAGCGCTGGTGGCCGACCTGGTGCCGGCGGACCGGCGCGGCTCGGCGTTCGGCTGGTACAACCTGGCCCTGGGTCTCGGGGCGCTGCCGGCCTCGCTGATCTTCGGCGCGATCTGGGATCGCTGGGGTGCGGCCACTGCCTTCACATTCGGCGCGGCCATGGCGCTCCTGGCCGCGATCGGAATCACAATGGTGGCCCCTGCTCAGGCAGCCGGCCGGGAGACCATCCCCAGGTAGCCCTTTTCCTTGGCTTCGCGCTGTAGCGCGGTGCGGCGGACCAGCGCCTCGGCGGCGCGGCCGCGGGCCTCTTCAAGGTCGGCGAGCGCGAGGCCGGCTCGGAGGCGGATCTCGGTGAAGCCGGCGCGGGTCGCCTGATCGAGCACCTCAGCTAGCGTCTTCTCGGCTTCTTCGGGGCGGCTCAGGCGGACGGCCCGGAGCTGGACGGTGAGCCGGGCGCGGAGGTCCTGGTTGCCGGCGAGGAGCGCGAAGGCCTGGTCCAGATCCTTCCGGTCCTGACTGGCCGCGGCGAGCACAGCCAGGGCGAGCGCCTGGCCGTCGACCGCGCCCTGGCGTTCGAGCTCGCCAGCGGCCTCGGAGGCCAGCGCGGCGGCCTTTCCGGAGTCACCGGAGTCCAAATAGAGGTTGGCGAGAGCGAGCCGGCTCTCGGCCGCGGTTCCCTTCTCACCGAGCTGATCGCGCAGCGCGAGCGCCTCCTCGTGCGTCTTCCTCGCTTCGTCCATCTTGCCTTCGCGGGCCTGGAGCTCGCCGAGGCCGAACAGGGCGTAGGCCATGGAGCTCTTGCTGCCGGTCTCGCGGCAGATCGCGAGCGAGCGCTCGAAGCTCTTGCGGGCCGCCGGCAGGTCGCCGCGGTCGAGCGCCAGGAGGCCGAGGTTGTTGAGGGAGGAGACCTCGCCGATCTTCTGGCCGGTCTCCTGGCGCAGGCCGAGCGCGAGCTGATGCCGGCGCTGGGCTCCTGCGAGATCGCCCTTGCGGCGCAGGACGACGCCGAGATTGTCGAGCGCGTAGGCCTGGCCGCTCTTGTCCCCCTGCTCCTTGCGCAGGGTCAGCGACTGCTCGAAGAGCCGGCCGGCCTCGTCGAGCTGGCCGCGGCGCAGGTGGACGCCCGCGATGTTGTTGAGCGCATAGGCCTCGCCGGACTTGCTGCCGATCTCCTGGGTGATCGCGCGTACCTGCTCGTACAGCTCCAGGGCTTTGTTGAGGTCGCCCTGGCTGCGCAGCACGACGGCGATGTTGTTGACCGCTCCGGCCTCGGCGCCGCGGTTGCCGATCTCCCGGTAGGTGGCGCGGGCCTGCTCGTAGAGGCTGGAGGCGGCGGCGAGGTCGCCCTGGTCGAAGCGCACGTTCGCGGTGTGGGTGAGGGCCTCGGCCACGCCGGCCCGGTCGCCCTTGGCCTCGTAGAGGCGCTGGCCTTCGGCGCAGGCGGCGAGAGCCGGCGCGGCCTGGCCCTGGTTGCGCAGCGCGCGGCATTCCAGGAGCCGGGCCTGGGCGGTCATCAGGTTCGCGCCCTGCGCAGTCGCCTTCTGCGCGGCGCGGCGCGCGGCGGCAGCCTGGCGGTTGAAGTCGGCCAGGGTGCCTGCGGCCACGGCTTCCGCGAGGTCGATCCGCGGGTCCTGGTTCGACGGTGCCGGGAAGCGGCGGAGCGCGTCGACCGTGGCGAGCGCGTCTTCCACCCGGCCCGCCGCGGTCTGGGCGGCCGCGAGTCTCAACCTGGAATCCGGGCTGTCCGGGAAGAGGCTGCAGAGCTGGAGGTAGATCTCCACCGCCTTGTTCCAGTCCTGGAGCGTCTCGCGGTAGCTTCCCTCGATCAGCAGCCGTTCCTCCTGGGGCAGGCTCGACGACAGCTCGAAGGCGCGCTTCGCCTCTTCCCGCGCCCGGGTGTCGTAGCCGAGCGTCGCGAGCGCGGTGGCGAGGCCGGAGTGAGCGAGCGCATTGTTCGGGTCCGCGGCCACGGCGCGCTCCAGGAATTCGCGGGCTTCGGCGGGCTCCAGTGAGCGCAGCCGGTCCATGCCTTCGGAATACAGCCGGGCAGCCTCGGGGCTGGAGGCGAGGGAGGCGCGCACGGTGCGGCCTTCTCCCGCAACGGTCCCCAGGTTCTGGCGCAGCTTGCCGCCGGCCCGGGCCACGAGGTTGAACAGGTCGGCCTCGGGACCGGTCTCGGTGACGGACGAGGTCTCGCCGGAGAGCGTGTCCTGGAGCTTGATGTCGAGCCGGATGCGGCGCCCGGCCGGGCTCTCGAGCACGGCGAAGGAGCCGACGATCACATCGTCCGACCCGAGCTGCGAGCGCACGCGCGAGAGCGTGTCGCCGGCCAGGCTGCGGGTCTCGGTGAGCCCCAGCTCCAGCCGGGCGCGGGCCACGTTCTCGCCGGGCACGATGCGCAGCCCGCCGTCGGCGCCGAGCTCCGAGGACAGCATCTCGGCAAGCCCGGCCGAGAGCCACTCCGTGCCTGGAGCCTTGGTGAGGTTCTCGAAGCCGAGGACCGCCACCGAGCGCCGCGGAGTGATGCCCTCGGTCAGCTTCGCCAGGCGCTCCTCCGGCGTCAGGTTCTCCTCCTTCCAGCTCCGGTAGCGGAACCAGCCGACCGCAGCGGTGAGAAGGATCAGCACACTCAGGGCCGCGACCTGGACCTTGCGTCGGTTCGCCACCGGCGCGGGCCCCGGCGCGGGTTGCGGCTCCGGCGGAGAGGCCGGAGTCACAGGCGCTGGGGCTGACGGGGGCGCCGGGGTGACGGCAGCGGCCTGGAGAGCCTGGATGGCTTCCGGCGCGCTGGCGAAACGGCTGGCCGTCTCCTTCTCCAGGCACTTGAGGATCGCCGACTCCCAGCGCCCGTCCAGGTTGGCCACGTGCACCCGGGGCGATGGCGGCGCCTCGCGCAGCCGCTTGATGGCGATCGCGATCGCGGTCTCGCCGGTGAACGGCACCACGCCGGTGACCATCTCGTAGAGGACCACGCCCAGGGCATAGATGTCGACCGCCGACGTGACCTCCTTGCCCTCGACCTGCTCCGGGGCGAGGTAGGCGGGCGTGCCCACGACCCCGGCCTGGACGGTCAGGTCGGGCGTGTGCGGCGCGGTCTCGCCGGCTTCGAGGCGGGCGAGGCCGAAGTCCGTCACCACGGCCCTCAGCCCGCCGCGTCCCTCCGTCAAAACCACGTTCCCGGGCTTGAGGTCGCGATGGATGATCCCGGCTTGGTGCGCGGCGTGGAGCGCGTCCGCGATCTGGCGCGCGATCGGCAAGGCCTTGTCGACCGGCATGCGGCCGTCGCGCCGCAGCTTCTGGCCGAGCGTCTCGCCCTCCAGCAGCTCCATGGTCAGGAAGATGAGACCGTCGTGGAAGGCGACGTCGAAGATGCGGCAGACGTTCGGGTGGGTGACCTTGCGCGCGAGCTGGATCTCGCGCCGGAAGCGCTCGATCGTGATCTCGTCGCGCGCCACCTCGGCGCGCACGGTCTTGAGCGCCACGCGCTCGCGCAGCTCCAGGTCCTCGACGTCGTAGACCTCGCCCATGCCGCCGCGGGCGATGAAGCGGACCACGCGATAGCGTCCGCCGATCATCTCGCCGGGCGCGAACGCGGGCTCGTCGCCTTGCGCGCGCCGGGTCGGAGCCGGCGCGGACGCCTGCGGTGAGGCCGGAGGGCCGGGTTGCGGCGTCGGCGCCTGGATCGGGAACCCGTCGAGCGTCGGCGGCGACCCACCGGCAAGGGTGGTGCTCCCGGCGGTTCCAGACTCGGCACCCGGCCGACGGACCGCGAAGGTCGTGCCGCACGACGTGCACCGGATGCGCAGGCGCGGCGGCGTGTCCTCCCCGAGGGCGAACCGCAGCTTCTGGCCACAGCCCGGGCAGACGACGTTGAACGACGTGGTCGGGGATGGTTGGGTCATGGAGACACCGATTGGAGACATTGTACTCCATGCCCCGGTTCCTCTAGGATGGCCGCGGTCTTCTTCCCAGCATGGAGGTCGCGAATGACCCGAAGCCGCCGCGTGGTGCTCTCCCTGTTCGCCGCCTGTGCCCTGATCCTGCCGGCCGCCGTCCGGGCCGCCGATGACGAAGTCCCGTCGGCGCCGCCGCGCGCCGAGGGCGACGGTCCGTTCCAGCGCCTGATCCTCCGTGGCGTGACCGTGATCGACGGCACCGGCGCGCCGCCGTTCGGCCCGGCGGACATCGTCATCGAGAAGAACCGCATCGTGGACGTCGTCCCGGTCGGCAGCCCGGGCATGCCGGTCGACCCCGAGAACCGCCCGAAGGCGAACCCGGGCGACAAGGAGATGGACCTCACCGGCATGTACGCCCTGCCGGGGCTCATCGACATGCACGGCCACATCGGCGGCAAGGAGCAGGGGACCACGGCCGAATACGTGTTCAAGCTCTGGATGGGCCACGGCATCACCACGATCCGCGACCCCGGCTCGGGCAACGGCCTCGACTGGACCCTGGCGCACAAGGCGAAGAGCGCCAGGAACGAGATCACCGCGCCGCGCATCGAGGCCTATGCCTTCTTCGGCATGGGCCACGACAAGCCGTTCACCAACCCGGACGAGGCGCGCAAGTGGGTCGCCGAGATCGCGGCCAAGGGCGCGGACGGCGTCAAGTTCTTCGGCTATCGGCCGGACATCATGCAGGCGGCCATCGAGGAGGCGAAGAAGCGGGGTCTGCGCAGCGCCTGCCATCATGCGCAGCTCAACGTTTCGCGCGTCAACGTCCTGACCTCGGCGCGCTGGGGCCTGACCTCGATGGAACACTGGTACGGCCTGCCGGAGGCCCTCTTCGACGGCCGCACGGTCCAGGACTATCCGGTCGACTACAACTACAACGACGAGTCGTACCGCTTCGGCGAGGCCGGCCGGCTCTGGAAGCAGGCCGCGCCGCCGGGCTCCGAGCGCTGGAACGAGGTGATGAACGAGCTGCTCAAGCTCGACTTCACGATCGACCCGACGCTGACCATCTACGAGGCGAACCGCGATCTGATGCGCGCCCGCCGCGCCGAGTGGCACGAGGAGTACACCCTGCCGTCGCTCTGGGAGTTCTACGCGCCGAGCCGCAAGTCGCACGGCTCCTACTGGCTTCACTGGACGACCGACGACGAGATCGCCTGGCGCGAGAACTATCGCCTGTGGATGGCCTTCCTCAACGAATACAAGAACCGCGGCGGCCGGGTGACCACGGGCTCGGACAGCGGCTACATCTACAAGCTCTACGGATTCGACTACATCCGCGAGCTGGAGCTGCTGCGCGAGGCGGGCTTCCACCCGCTGGAGGTGATCAAGTCGGCGACCCTCAACGGCGCCCAGGCTCTCGGTCTGGACAAGGAGATCGGCTCGATCGAGCCCGGCAAGCTGGCCGATCTCGCGATCGTCGAGGAGAACCCGCTCGCCGACCTGAAGGTCCTCTACGGCACGGGCACCATCCGCGTCACCCCGGACAACAAGGTGGTGCGCGTCGGCGGCGTCCGCTACACGATCAAGGACGGCATCGTCTACGACGCGAAGAAGCTCCTCGCGGACGTCCGCGCCATGGTGAAGGCGGCCAAGGAGAAGTCCGGCAAGGGGATCGTGCAGCCGGGAATGGACGCGGCGCGGCCGTAGGCTTCTCTGTCGCAACGCAAGGTTCTCCAGCGCCGCGGAACGTTCCGTGGCGCCAGAGACCTTCCCGTCGCGGCGCAGAACGTTCCGTTCGGCCGCGGAACGTTCTGCTGTGCTGCAGAACGTTTCCATCGCGTCAGAGAACGTTCCGTCGTGGAGTAGAACGTTCCACCGCGTCAGAAAACCTTCTGTCGCGTCGTGGAACGTTCCATCGGCGACAGGAACCCTCCAACGGCGTGGAGAAGGTGACATCGCGCCACGGATGCCTGCATCAGCCTGGAGAAGCTTCCATGGCGGCACAGAACGTTCCAGCTCCCTGGGAAAGCGTCCGTGCTAGACTTTCTTTCACAATCCATCAAGAAATGGTTGTGAAGGGAGCGGCATGGCGGAATTGGAGGAGCGCAGGCTTCGCGGGCCCGTGCGCTGGCTGCTGGACCGGCAGCTTCTCGTCAACCTGCGCGAGATCCTGCTGTACAGCGCGTTTGGCACCCGCATCGATCCGCGGAACTGGATGGCCGGCCTCGAGGTCGACCTGACCGACGGCTTCACGGGCGATGAGTTCTGGTTCGACTACCTGTCCGATACCGGCGACGGCATGAAGGCCACGTACAGCGTCGCCTATCTGGCGTACTCGGACCTCTGGGCCTCGTCGGCAGTCAAGGCCGGCAAGGTCGCTTTCGACCAGGGCGGAAAAGCGACGCACCGGCTCCCTCGTGGAGCCTTTCTTCTGATCGGCGGCGACACCGCCTATCACGTGGCCGACTACGAAACGCTCGCCGAACGCTTCTGGTATCCCTTCAACCGGGCCTTTCGGGATCTCAAGAAACGGGGCAAGGTGGACGCTGAGCGCCGGCCTCTTTTCGGCATTCCGGGCAATCACGATTACTACGACTTCCTGGACGGCTTCAACCGTCAGTTCCGGCGGCCCTACAATCGGGAGAGGCGCTACGACGAGTCGGAGCGCGGAGATCAGCCGCAACTCGTGCTCGACGGGTTCGCCCGCAAGCAGCGGGCCAGTTACTTCTCTCTCAACCTGCCGTTCGGCTGGCGCCTCTGGGGTCTGGACGCGCAGGGTGGAGTCATGGACCGGCGGCAGAGGGACTTTTTCCGCAGGAACCGGGACGAGAAGCCTACCGAGCGCCTCATCATCGCCACGCCGGAGCCGATCACGGCCTTTGGACAGCGAGCCGATCGAGAGAGCGCGATCGTCCATAGTTTGGAGGGAATCGACGTCGACTTCCCGCTGCCGTTCCTCGACGATCATCCGGCGCAGGCCCTGCCGGAGGGCTCATGCCGGCTCGACATTGCGGGAGACGTTCACCACTACGCGCGGTACTGGGGCGCGGAGCCGGGCGCGGACAAGCCGGCGCGATATGCCTCGGTGGTTTCCGGTCTCGGCGGGGCTTTCCTCCACTCGACGTCGACCACAGTTGGGAAGGTTCGCGCGAAAGAGCCCTACCCGGAGCCTGAGGTTGCGCTCGCCGCAACGCTCCGCCGTCTGCTCAACCCCGCGTTGATCATGTTCGGGGGTCGGATCTGGATCATCGGCGCGCTCGTGGCCGGATTGCTCTATCTCGCGGTCTCCAGCGCGCCAAGCCTGCAGGAGGCTGTCAAGCCGTTGATGGAAGAGCAGGCCGGGTTCACGTTTCCTGCCCTCCCACAACGCCCCAACCTGATCGCCCAGGCCGTCAAGGCGCTGCAAGCCTCGTTCGATATCGAAAGGATCCCCCGTCCCGAGGGGCCCGACAAGAAGCCGCTGGAGGCCCGCTGGTTCCACCGGGAACTGGCCTGCCTGCCGGTCCTGCTTCTCCTGGTCATCGCGGTCACGGTCTGGAACGGCCGGCTGGCCGCAAGACAGCGCCGCGGCGAGAGCGTTTCGGACTCGTTCTATAGCGGACCGATCCTGCTGCTCCCCCTGGTGTTCCTGGCAGTCCGGCAGTGGGTCTATTTTCTCAATGACGCCGGGTTTGGAGCGTTCCATCCCCTGATGTCCGACCTCGCCCTGTTGACCATGCTCGCGGTGAGCTTCCTTTGTCTCTGGTGGGGTCGGCAGTACGACGACGCTCTCAATTTCAAGAGCCGCAAGACCGGTCGTCTCACCTGGATCGACTGGCTGCAACTGGCCATCCTGTGGACGTTCACGGTGATGACCGGCCTGTTCGGCATGACTCGCTACGGCTTTTACCCGCTGGCGGTGTCCGCGGTCGACATCCTGTTCCTGGTGGTCGTGCTCGGCATCCTGGCCGGGCTTCCGGTGTTCGCCTGCAAGGCCGGCGCGCATCTCTATGGGTTCTGGGGAAAAACCGGGTTCTTTTTCCTGGGGCTGGCGCACGCGGTCCTGCAACTCTCCGTGCCGGTGGTCCTGGTGGTATCCCGCGGTCCGGGATTCGGCGCTGCCGCGGTGCTGGCAACCGTCGTCTTCACTCTGATTGTCGGCCAGATCGTGCCCTGCCTGATGGGCCGGTCGCTGGCCCGGAAACGCCGTTGGGTCGGGGTGCTGCTGCTCGCGCTGTGGCTCGCCTGGGGCACGGGGCTCATTGTCCTCGCCGGATCGGAGCCCGAGAAGCAGCAGGTGAACTGGTGGTCCTTCGGTCTTGCCCTGGGCCTCGGCGCCATTCTCTCCTGCACCTGGCTCGGCTGGTATCTGGCCATCTCGCTGTGCTTCGACGGCCACAACAACGAGGCCGGCGGGGGCGCGCGGATCGAGCGGTTCAAGCAATTCATCCGCTTCCGGCTCACCGATCAGGGCCTGACCGGCTATGTCATTGCGATCGACGATCCGAATGCTGACGGCTCGAAGCTCAAGCCGAAGGTGGTCGACGTCTTCGAGGTCCGGCCCGGTCAGCCGTAGAGGAGCCTCAGAGCGACGCCCACGATCGGCTGGAAGACGTAGGGGAAGACCTTCCAGGCGACGAGGAGACCGATGAGCGACATCATCGGCTGGTGAAGGAAGGCGTTGTAGCGCGCCGCGGCTTCGTTGCTCATGAAGGCGGGGAGGATGGCGCTGCCGTCGAGCGGCGGCAGGGGGATGAGGTTGAAGAAGAAGAGGAGCAGGTTCAGGAAGAAGAGGATCGACAGCGGCCCGATCGCCGCCTCCGCCAGGCTGCCGTGCGTGGTCGCCTCGACCAGGTGCTCGTAGCGCGGGCCGTAGACCGGGAACTGGTAGATCCCCCGGCCCATCCCTACGCGCAGGATGAGACCCGAGATCACCACCAGCAGCAGGTTGCCCGCCGGGCCGGCCAGGGCCATCAGCGCGGCGCGCTTCGGGTAGCGGTGCGCCCAGACCGGGTCGTACGGAGCGCTCGCCCAGCCCATCATCCATTGCATGGAGATGAAGGTGATGATCGGCACCACGACCATCCCGATCGGCTCTCTCTGGATGTGCGGCAGGGGGTTCAGGCTGACCTGACCCCCTTCGTAGGCTGTCGAGTCTCCCAGCTTGTGGGCGGCCCAGGCGTGCCCGGCCTCATGGAGCGTGGTCGAGAAGAGGAAGACCACGAACCAGGTGAGGCCGAGGACGAGGAGATCGGGATTCACGCGCGGCTGAGATACTTGTTTTCGCGGGTGTCGATGATGATCTTGGTGCCCACCTCGAGGAACGGCGGCACCATGACCACGAGGCCGGTCTCCATCTTGGCCGGCTTGTACGAGGCGCTCGCCGTCGCACCCTTCATGCTCGGCTCCGTCTCCACCACCTCCAGCGTCACGGTGTTCGGCAGCTCGATGCCCACCGGGTTCTCGTCGTGGAAGTCGACCGAGATCACGGTGTTCGGCAGCAGGTAGAGCAGCGTCTCGCCGAGGGTCTCGTCGTCCAGGGTGACCTGGTCGTAGGTCTCCTGGTTCATGAAGTGGTGGCCCGACGGATCGGAGTACAGGTACTCCATCGGGTGGGTGTCGAGGATGGCGCGCTCCACCTTCTCGGTCGAGCCGAAGCGGTGGTCGAAGCTGTTGCCGCTCTTGAGGCTGCGCATGCGGGCCTGCACGAAGCCGCGCAGGTTGCCCGGCGTGACGTGCTTGGCTTCCATGATGCGGCAGACGTCACCCTCGAAGAGGATGCACATGCCGGATCGCAAATGGCTGGCTTGAATCAAGGTTCAATCTCCATAGGGGTGAGAGGGGAAGAGCCGAGGCTCACTCGTGCTCCTCCTCATGGTGCTTCTTGGCCTGCGCCACGAGTTTCTCCTGCACCGGCCGCGGCACCTCTTCGTAGTGGGAGAACTCCATGTGGAAGCTCGACCGGCCCTGGGTCATGGCGCGCAGCACGCGGGCGTATTCGAGCATCTCGGACATCGGCACGAGGGCCTTGATGATCTGCGAGCCGTTGACCGCGTCCATGCCCTGCGGCCGGCCGCGGCGGTGCGACAGGTCGCCCATCACGTCGCCGGTGAACTCCTCGCTGGTGGTGATCTCGACCTTCATGATCGGCTCGAGGATGGTCGGCGACGCCTTGGCCATCGCGTCCTTGAAGGCCAGCGAGCCGGCGATCTTGAACGCCATTTCCGAGGAATCCACATCATGGTACTGGCCGTCCAGCAGGCGGACCTTGAAGTCGACCACCGGGAAGCCCGCCAGGTAGCCGCGGCGCCGGGCGTCCTGGATGCCCTTCTCGACCGCCGGCCGGTAGTTGTGCGGGATCGCGCCGCCGAAGATCTCGTCCGCGAAGCTGAAGTCCTCGCCGCGCGCCAGCGGCTCCATCTTGATCTTGCAGTCCGCGAACTGGCCGCGCCCGCCGGTCTGCTTCTTGTGCCGGCCGTGGCCGTCGGCGGGCTTGAGGATCGTCTCCCGGTACGGCACCTTCGGCTGGTGGAGGATGACCTCCACGTGGTAGCGCCGCTTGAGCTTGGCGACGGCGATCTCGATGTGCTCCTGGCCGGTGCCCGAGACCAGGTGCTCGTGGGTGTCGGGGTCGCGGCCGGCGTGCAGGTCGAGATCCTCGTCCATGAGCCGGGCCAGCGCCTCGCCGATCTTCTCCTCGTCGCCCTTGGACTTGGGCTCGACCGCGAAGGCCATGGCCGGCTCGGGGATCTGGATCCAGTCGACCTTGACCGGCCGGTCCTTGGCGCACAGGGTGTCGCCGGTCATCGTCGCCTTGAGCTTGGCCACGCCGCCGATGTCGCCCGCGACCAGCTTCGGCACGTGCGCCGTCTGCTTGCCCTGGACCACCATCAGGTGGCCCATCTTCTCCATCTCCTCGGCGCGGCTGTTGTACTCCGCGGTGTCGGTCGGCAGGGTGCCGGAGATGACGCGCAGCAGGGAGATCTTGCCGGTGAACGGGTCGGAGAGGGTCTTGAAGACGAGGATGGCGAGCGGCCCGGCCGGATCGCCGTGGAGCTCGATCTCCTCGCCGCCCAGGGTGTGGGCCGGGAAGGTGCGCTCGGCCGGCGAGGGGAGGAAGTCGACGATGGCGTCGAGCAGCGCCGACGGCGCGACGCCGTGGCTGCAGCAGGAGACCGTGAGCGGGAAGATCTGGCGGCCGGCGACGGCGCGGCGCAGACCCTTCTCCAGGTCCTCCTGGGCCAGGGTGCCGGTCTCGAAGAAGCCTTCCATCAGGCTGTCGTCGCTCTCGGCCACGGCCTCCATGAGTTGGGCGCGGAAGGTCTCGACGTCGCCCGCGAGGTTGGCCGGAATGTCGACGGCCTCGGCCTTGCCGCTGCCGTCGCGGGTGAATCGGTAGGCCTTCTGCTTGATGAGGTCGATCACGCCCTCGAAGCCGGCCTCGCTGCCGATCGGGATCTCGATCGGCAGCACCATGCGCCCGAAGGCCTTGTGCAGGCCCTCCAGGGCGCGCTGGAAGTCGGCGCGCTCGCGGTCCATCTTGGTCAGGTGGATCATGGCCGGCAGGCCGATCTCCTCGGCGTACTTCCAGACCCGCTCGGTGTTGACCTGGACGCCGGCCACGGTGTTGATGCAGAGCAGGAGGGAGTCGGCGGCGCGCAGGCCCTGTTTGGCCTCGGTGAAGAAGATGCCGTAGCCGGGGCAGTCGAGGAGGTTGATCTTGTGCTGGCGCCAGGGGACGAAGGCGGGGGACAGACCGATCGAGATGCCGCGTTCCTGTTCCTCGGGATCGAAGTCCGTGAAGGTGTTCTTGTCTTCCACACGATGCATCCGGGTTGTCACGCCACCGGCATACAGAAGAGCGCTGACCAGCGTGGTCTTCCCGGTATCATTGTGTCCGGCAACGGCGACGTTCCGGATCTTGTCGGGACTGTCCACTTGCATTGCCTGCATCGATCGAGCCTCCTTCGACGGGAAAGAGTAACAGGGGGC
>JACZDC010085459.1_pt1 | contig 25192 bp, 23 predicted proteins | sample 8641791 | NCBI WGS metagenome assembly JACZDC01 (sample SAMN15324613, study PRJNA640507) | soil metagenome | isolation source: intercropping peanut in the second line | place: China: Luxin town, Laibin City, Guangxi Province | collected 2019-07-25 | depth 10cm m
CCCAATGGCGACAACCCGCCCGGATCGATCACCCGGCAGGAAAGCCCCGTAGGGCTCGGGGATCATGATCGTTACAGCGTTAGGCCGAAAATCCGGCGCCGCGCACGAGGACCGTGCACGCTCGCCAGGGCCGGGGGTGGAGGGGTTGAGACGTGAAAAGGCGAAACACTGCCCGACGACCAGCGCCGGACAGCCGCAGCAGCCGCGATGTCAGGGGTACTTGGAGGTTGGTCGGGAGCCGCGTTCACGTCGTCCACGACATTTACGATAGCGGACTTGGCCCCTATGTCAAGAGGAAATTTTCTGACGGTATCCGGTCGTCGGCTCACAGGCCGTGTCCAACTCATACGCGCCGGCGAATGCAAATCCGAAACCAGGCCGGTAGAATGGAGCCATGAGCGAACATCAGCCCACCATCTTCGACAAGATCCTGTCGGGAGAGATCCCGAGCTACAAGGTGTACGAGGACGATCACGTGCTGGCCTTCCTGGACATCGGCCCGCTTTCGGACGGCCACACGCTGGTGATTCCCAAGGAGCGCAAGGCGCAGCTCCACCAGCTTTCGGACGAAGCGTCGGCGGCGATCGGCCGCGTGCTGCCGCGGCTCTGCCGCGCCGTGATGCGCGCCACCGGCGCCACGGACTACAACATTCTTCAGAACAACGGCTCGGCCGCGCACCAGGTGGTCATGCACGTCCACTTCCACATCATTCCCAAGTTCGGCGCGGAAGGTCTCGGCATCCACTGGCCGGCGAAGAAACTCTCCGAGTCCACGGCCCGCGAGCTGTTGGAGAAAATGCGGAAGGCCCTGGAGAGCTGATGCGAGCGATCGAGATCCGCGGCGCCTTCGGGCTCGACAACCTGATCCTTGCCGAGCGCTCCGATCCCCGGCCTGGACCTGGACAGGTTCTCTTGAACATGCGCGCCGCCTCGCTCAATTTCCGCGACCTGCTGACGGTGCTCGGCAAATACAACCCGAAGCAGAAGCTGCCGCTGATCCCCTGCTCGGACGGCGTCGGCGAGATCGTGGAGATCGGCGAGGGCGTCACGAGGGTGAAGGCCGGCGACCGCGTCTGTCCGATCTTTTCGCAGCGTTGGATCGCCGGCGAGCCCACGCGTGAAAAAGCGCGCTCGACGCTCGGCGGTCCGCTGGACGGCACGCTCGCCGAGCGCATGGTGATCGATCAGGAATCGCTGGTGAAGGTCCCGGACCATCTCACCGACGAGGAGGCGGCGAGCCTGCCGTGCGCCGCCGTGACCGCCTGGAACGCACTGACCGAAGCCGGAACGAAAGCCGGCGACACGGTGCTCGTCCAGGGCACGGGCGGCGTCTCGCTCTTCGCGCTGCAGTTTGCGAAGCTGATGGGCGCGCGGGTGATCGCAACGTCGAGCAGCGATGAAAAGCTGGCGCGCGCCAAAGAGCTCGGCGCGTCGGAAGGCGTGAACTATCGTGAAACCCCGGAGTGGGGAAACCGGGCGCGGGAGATCGCCGGGGACGGCGTGGATCTGGTGATCGAAGTGGGCGGCGCCGGCACGCTGGAGCAGTCGCTGCGCGCCGTGCGCTTCGGCGGAACGATCACCTTGATCGGCAATCTCGCCGGGCTCGACGCGCACCTGAAGCTGAGCCTGGTGTTCATGCAGCGCATCCGGCTTCTCGGCATCTTCGTCGGCCACCGGGAGAGCTTCGAAGCGATGAACCGGGCGATCGATCATCATCGGATGCGCCCGGTTGTCGATCAGGTTTTCCCGCTGGAGGCCGCCCGCGCCGCGTTCGATCACATGGCCGCGGGCGGCCACTTCGGGAAGATCTGCGTGACGATCTAGGTCACTTCTTCGCTTCGATCTCGGCGCGCAGGCGGTCCTCCTGATCCCGCAGCTCGGGGGTGAATTCGGCGCCGAAGTCCTCGGCCTCGAACACGGGACGGATCTCGACCTCGGTCTCCTGGAAGGGGCTGCGCTTGAGCCACTCGACCGCCTCGTCCATCGAGGCCACCTTCCACATCCAAAACCCAGCGACGAGCTCCTTGGTCTCCGCGAAAGGGCCGTCGATCACGGTCTTCTTGCCGCCGGCGAACCGCACGCGCTTGCCTTTCGAGCTCGGATGAATCCCTTCGCCCGCCAGCATCACGCCGGCCTTGACCAGCTCCTCGTTGAACTTGCCCATCTCCGTCAGCAGCTCGGTGCTCGGCATGACGCCGGCTTCGGAATTCTCATCGGCCTTGACCAGGACCATGACTCTCATTGTGGTATCTCCTCTCGATTCGTTGGGGAGCCGGGGTTCCTTTCCCGCCTCTGACAGTTGGTCGAACGAGGAACCCCGGAATCGACAGATCTACTCGATCGAGATTGGCGGCTGATCGGCGAGCAGCCCGACATGAGCCGCCGCCACCTTCTCGCGGAAGGCGGCCACGTCTTCGGCAAAGAGCTTGTTGACCTCGGCCAGCGTCTTTCGCGCTGCGGTCTCGGCCTGGTCCAGGAAGGTCCGGGCGGTGGCGCTCGGCGCGCTGAAGCTCGAAAGCAGCGGGTCCGTGGCCGAGGTGATCCGGGCCAGCAGTGTCCGGTCTTCGACGATGCCTTTCACGTCCGGGCTGACCCAGAGGCGACTCTCCAGGTCGGAAAGCTTCTTCTGGAGGTCGCGAGCCGCGTCCTTGAGGGCTTTGTTGGGATCTTCCTTCCCGGTGTCCGTCTTCTTCTTTCCTTTCGGCTGCAGCTTCTGGAGCACCAGGTCCACGTCCTTGCGCGCCGTGCCGACCCTTTCGATGGCCTCGACCGTGGCGTTCTGGAGCTTGCCGAGGCGGGCGATGGCCTCCTCGCGCGCCTGCCAGTCCGCCTCCGTGAGCTGGGCGGTGGGCGCGGCGGCCACCTTCACGGTGTTCTTGGCTTCCTGGTCGCCGAAGCGCACGGTCACGGTGTAGGTGCCCGGCGGGACCTCCGGACCACCGCCTTCCTGCTCCCGCGCGAAGCCGCGGTTGTCGGTCGCCGGCTCGCGGAAGGCGTCGCGGCCGAGGTCCCAGACAGCCCGATTGAGACCGAGCTTCGCGGGCCCCTCCATCGTCCGCACCACCTTGCCGGAGGCGTCGGCGATCTGGATCTTCACCGGCCGCGGCTCGCCGGACTTCTCCTCCCGGCTGTTGGCGGGCTTGGCCGGCGGGTCTTCCTTGAGCTTCGTTCCCGGCGCCTTCTCGGGCGCCGTCTCGGCCGGGGTCGTCTTGCGCGCCTCGGCGCGTTCCTTCTCCTTGCGCTCCCGTTCCTTCTGGTCGTCGGGCAGCGGCAGGCCGGGCGCGTTCAGCGAGTAGGTGAGGAGAACACCCTGCGGCCGGCTCTCGGCCACGAACTCTCCCGCGCCGCCGCGCAGGTTGCCGCTCCCGGAACCGTTGCCGTGAAGGAGACCCACTGAGGCGGGGTAGAGGTGGAGCGGCTCGCGCATCGTCTCGGCCGTCAGCTCGCGCAGCGGCGCCACGTCGTCCAGGACGTACAGGGCGCGGCCGTGGGTCGCGATCACCAGGTCGTGCTCGCGCGGGTGGAGCGCCAGGTCGATCACCGGTACGCTCTCGGGCAGGCCGTGCTTCCACTTCATCCAGGTCCGGCCGGCGTCGCTCGACACGTACAGCCCGGAGTCGGTGCCGAGGAAGAGGAGATCCTTGTTCACCGAGTCCTGCTCGATGGCGAGCGCGAAACCGGAGACGTTCTTGGCGGCCAGCGACTTCCAGGTCTTGCCCCAGTCGTCGGTGCGGTAGACGTAGAGGTTCGTGTCGTCGCGGCGGTGGTTGTCGAAGACCACGAAGGCCGAGGCCGCGTCGAACCGCGACGGCCGGATGTGGGGCACCCAGGTGTTGGCCGGCACGCCCTTGACGTTCTTCTCGACGCTCTCCCAGGTCTTGCCGCCGTCGCGCGTGACGTGGACGCGGCCGTCGTCGGAGCCGGTCCAGATCACGCCGCGCTGCACCGGGCTCGGCGCGATCGCGAGGAGGGTGGTGAAGTTTTCGGCGCCGGTCACGTCCAGGGTGATGCCGCCGCTCTCCGCCTGCTTCTGCCACTCGGGGTTGTCCGTGGTCAGGTCCGGGCTGATGACCGTCCAGGTCTCGCCGCGGTCGGTCGACTTGTGGACGAACTGGCTGCCGTAGTAGATCGTCCCCGGCTCGAACGGGTCGACGGCAAGGGCGGTGTTCCAGTTGAACCGGAGCCGCTTCTCCGGGTCGTCCGGGTCGGCTTCGGGCGGCCGCACGCTGCGCATCTCGCCCTTGCGCAGATCCCAGCGCAGGAGCTCACCACCCTGGGCCTCGGAGTAGCCGCGCATGGAATCCTCGGGATCGGGCACGACCTCGAAGCCGTCGCCGCCGCCGATGCGCTGCCACTGGTGGTTGCGGATGTCGCCCCTCTCCTCCCAGACCGAGTTGGGGCCGCGCCACGAGCCGTTGTCCTGCAGGCCGCCATAGACGTGGTACGGCATGTCCATGTCGACGTTCACGTGGTAGTACTGGCCGACCGGGAGGTTGGCCACGAACTGCCAGGTCTCGCCGCGGTCGCGGCTGACCGCGAGCCCGCCGTCCTCGCCCGTCACCATGGTGCGCGGATCGGCCGCGTTGATCCACAGCGCGTGGTAGTCGCCATGGATCGTGCGCGTGCCCGGCAGGCCGTTGAAGGTCTTGCCGCTGTCGTTCGACACCGTCATGCGCGCGGCGAGGTTGTAGATCCGGTTCGGCCACACGGGGTCGACCCGGATGTCGGCGTAGTAGAACGGCCGGTTGACGGTGCGCGGATCGTCGTTGACGGTCTTCCAGGTGCGTCCGCCGTCCTCGGAGCGCAGCAGCGCGCTCTTGTCGGCTTCGACGATGGCGTACACGATCTCCGGGTTCGACCGCGAGATGGCGAGGCCGATGCGGCCGAGGTCGCCTTTGGGGAGACCGTCGTCCTCGGTGAGCCGCTTCCAGGAGTCGCCGCCGTCGTAGGTGACGAAGAGGCCCGACCCCGGACCGCCCGAGCGGAACGACCAGGGCCAGCGCCGGTGGTCCCACATGGCGGCGAAGAGCTTGTTCGGGTTCGACGCGTCCATGACGAGGTCGGCGGCGCCGGTGCGCTCGTCCACGTAGAGCACCCGCTTCCACGTCTTCCCGCCGTCCGTGGTCTTGTAGATGCCGCGCTCGGAGTTCTCCCCCCAGAGCTTGCCCATGGTGGCCGCGTAGGCGATGTTCGGATCGGTCGGATGGAGGACCACGCGATGGATGCGCTCGGTCTTCTCCAGGCCGAGGTGCTGCCAGGTGTTCCCGCCGTCGAGCGATTTGTAGATGCCGTTGCCGCCGAGCACGCTGTTGCGCGGGTTGCCCTCGCCCGAGCCGACCCAGACGACGTCCGGGTTCGGCTGAAACACCGACACGGCGCCGATCGAGGACACGGGCTGCTCGTCGAACACGGGCTTCCAGGTGAGGCCGCCGTTGGTGGACTTCCAGACGCCGCCTCCGGCCGAGCCGACATAGAGAAGATCGGGGTTGGACTCGACGCCGGTGACGTCGGCGACCCGGCCGCTCATGGCGGCAGGACCGATGGACCGGGCGGTGAGCCCGGCGAGGAGGTCGGGATCGACCTGAGCACTCAGTGGGATGGCGGCGGCAAGCAGGGCGAATGCGATGGCGGGTCTGCGCATCCTGGTCTCCGGGAAGGGAACAAACAAATCGAGGGTCCAGCGAAGCTGGCGCGACATCAGGCCCATCAGGCTGATACTGATAACGCAGCTTCGCCGGACCGGTCAACCTTCCTCTTGAGGTTCAGGCGCCGCTCTTGAGAAGCTCCTGGGAGCGCCGGAGCATCTCGTCCTCCGGGATGTCCTCCACGTGCGTGGAGATGGTCCAGACGTGGCCGAACGGATCTTCGAGGGTTCCGGAGCGGTCGCCGTAGAACTGGTTCTGGACCGCCCGCAGCTCCTTGGCGCCGGCCGCGAGAGCGCGCGGGAAGACTTCGTCGACGTTTTCCACGTAGATCATGAGGGAGACCCCGGCGCCGCCGAGCGTCTGGGGACTGCGGAAGCCCATCTGCGGATGCTCGTCGGCGAGCATCACGGGGGAGTCGCCGATCTTGATCTCGGCATGGCCGATCGTGCCGTCGGGTCCGTCCATGCGCAGCAGCTCGGTGGCGCCGAACGCCTGCTTGTAGAAGTCGAGGGCCCGGGACGCACCCTTGACGACCAGATAGGGAGTGACCGAGTGGTATCCGTCGGGGATGGGCTTGCTGACCATGCTGTCTCCTCTGTCGTTCTTGAAGATCTCGCCGGGCACGGTCCGGCATCGGGGGAGAAGTATATGCGCTTCCGTGCGAAACGCGACACCCTTTTCGGGCCGGCCCGCGGACCGGCCGGCCTCTGAAAGTCACGCATGCTCATGCGCTAGCCGAAGCACTGGAACAAGCCTAAGCTCTCTTCAGGTCGGGCGGGGGAGGCTCCCCGGGGGTTCCTGGGGGCAATCGGAGGGAGAAGAAGGAAAACAGACTTCTGCTTCGCAAGTTTTTGCGGCTGGGTTGGGTCGCAAGTCACTCGAAAAAATCAGGAGTCTGGACAGGGGGGCCGCCATGCGGCCCCCCTGTCGTTTTGGGATGAGGAAGGCGGTTTCATGGTCCTCGAGGTTGCCGCAGTCCATCGCAGCCCCGATGAGTTTGTCTCTCGCGAAACGAAGGCGTTTTCCGGCGGTCAAAGTCGTTTTGTCCCGGATGGACGGATTCTGTCGCGGATGAGGCGGAATTGCCGCAAGCGAGATCGTTTTGCCCTGGATGGCCCTCTTCTGCCGCAGACGAGCTCGAATGGCGCCAGATGAGCTCATTTTGCCGCAAGCAGATTCAACTCGCGCCAGACGAACCCGATTTGTCCCAAACAGACTCGCATTGCCTTGAATGAGGCCGTTCTGCCCTGAACAAACCCGAATCGCCGCAAACGAGCTCGTGTCGTCGTCGATCCGGCCCCTCCAGGAGCATTGGGGCAAGGGTGTCGCGACCCGAAGCATCCGGCAGTGCGCCGGAAGGAGGGGACGTGACGGTCGCTCTTGAAGACGAAAGGGGCGCGTCAGTCGACGGCGACTTTGATGCTCGCGTCGTCGCCGCTCATCCGCAACTCGAGTCCGCCTTTGCTCCCCAGCGATTCCAGCTTGATCTGCCGCTTCCCATTGACGCCGCCGAAGAGGCACTCGGCGGCGGCCCAGGGCATCTCCAGGATGAAAGCGCCGTCGCCGTCGCCATCCACGGCCTTTAGCCGGAAGCGATCGCCGAGACGCCAGGCGGTGAACCGGTCGTCGCCGTCCCGCGACTCGTAGCGGCCACTCCGGCGAAGGGCCTGCATCATCGCGCGAGTGTCGCTATCCACGTCGTCGTTACAGTCGAGGGTCATGGTCCCGCCGAGCCCGGCCAGGAGTTGGAGCGGAAGAGAGATGTCGACGGAGGCTCCGTGCTTGGAGGCGGAAGCCAGGCCGGGAACCGCGAGCAGGGCGATGAGAGCGAGCGGAGCGAGAGATCTGCGAGTCATGGGTGAAACCCCTCCTTTGACCCGCACTACGGGGGGATGAGGAAGGCGGTTTCAGGGTCCTCGAGGTTGCCGCCGTCCGATCCCGGGCTGTCCTCTTTGCCGGACTCCCGGCGTCCGTCCCGCCAGGGGCGCCCGCTTCAAAGCCCGATTTCATCCATGCCGACGCGGATAAGCCACCCCACGCCAGGAGGTGAGGAATGTTATTCGACAAGATCGATCGGCGAAGCCACTCACCCTGCACCTTATCCAGCTTCACTTGCCGCATTGACTCCTTTCCATGCGGGTGCTAAGCTGCTTAACTGAAGCAAGGAAAGAGTTTGCCCGGCCGGCTCGTCGCTGACAGGTTTTCTTATGTGTGTCGTATAAGAACTTTTGCGGAACGGTGAGCGAGGCGGTGACACGGCGACCTATGCTGCGAGATCTAACTTTTTGGAAGGATCTGGGAGAAGCTCTCGAGAGTTTCGCAACTGCCTTGGCGTTGATGTTAGGAGGGCTGTGGACTTACTTAGCCTTCATTCGGCAGCGCCTCGCACTACCTCGTCTGGATGTATCGGTCGCTGTTCAGGAAGCTTCCTTGGCCCAGTGCCTTCTCATCCGAGCCCAAGTATCCCTGCGCAATTCTGGGAATGTGGTTGTTACCTCAGATCTGGGAGAGATTCGACTTCGGCAGGTGGTTCCGCCGCCGAGCCATATTGAGGAAGCTGTCATTTCCGGGTTCGATCCTGTTCCCGCTGACTGCGCTCAAATCGAGTGGCCAATGCTTGCTGGTCGCGAGTGGAAGTGGAAGAAGGGTGAATTCGAGATTGAACCAGGTGAGGCGGACTCTCTTTGTGCAGACTTCTTCGTACCGCTTCAAACTCAGGTAGTTGAGCTTTACTTTTTTCTTGCAAACGCCCGTAAGAGGGGTCAGAATATCGGTTGGACGTTGTCGCACCTCCACCACCTTTCGCGCCAAGGAGGCTCAAGTGGCCAAGAACGACAGGAGCAAGCTGTCAACGAGCGAACAGCAGCGCCAGCAGAAGCAGCAGCCACAGCAGCGACCCCAGAGCCAGCAACAAAGGCCACAACAGCACCAACCCCCAGAGAAGCCCCAGAAAAAGTGAAGTAGTGGCGCGCCGTGTACCCTCGCTTCCACCGGACGGCCGGCTTCGCCGTCCGTGCGGTGAAGCGTCAATGCGGTAGGCGAAGGGAAGACATTTGCCTTCTAGGACTAAGATGGTATGAACGAGTCAAGTCGGGAGCGCCTGCACCTTATTCTTGCGATAATCCAGACTTTGGGTGCCGTCCTTGCAAGCGTTTCTCTTCTGGGTATTAAGCAAGAATCCTTTAACAGATTTGTTGGTTGGCTTGTTGTTCCCGTATCGCTTATAGCATTGGCGCTTCTGGCATATTCTCGTCGTCGCAGAGTGACTCTAGATTATTCAGCCGCTGAATCAGCAGAGTCCAGTAATACAGTCATGGAGTTACCTCAGGTGCGATCGCGGCGTCACATACTCCATCGAATGGTAGTCTTCACGCTCTGGTCGATACTGGCAGCTTCGGTCGTAGTCTATTTAGGGAGCCACCTAGTTGGCTTGCTCTTGGTTGGCATGGCGCCCTTATGGATCGGTGTGGGTGCGTTCTTAGCTATTCGAATTGCTCGAGATCATAGATTCTCGGCCGTACTCTTAGGTGGACTATTCTGTGGCGCCTTCGGTGCTTGGCTAGCTCTCTACGGAAGCCCGACTCTTCAGTTCGGCTCTTTGTGGGGAGGGTTAGCGGGTGCACTAGTGGCGGATTACTTCTTTGAAATGGACCCCTATATGAGTTTATGGAGTGGCATTGTAGGCACACTCATCCTTGGTGGCTCTGTGGCCCTCATGCTTCGACCATATGACGACTTCATGCTTGAATCTCTTGACAACTTTATTCGAGCAGGGTTCCCGTTTTTGCTGGTTGAAGGCATGCTGCTTATAGTAGCATACTCATCCGGAAGCCTTCTGAACTTGTTAAAGAAAGAACGCCATCGGGCGCAAAGATCAAGACTAGAGGTATCAGGAAGTCGTGCAAAGTCCGCCTAAGGACTGCTCAACCGGACAACTACGCTGCTGGTTGGCAGCAGTCCCGTTATGCGTACAAATGAGTTATGACCTTCAATAGGTGGGCTTGCTCCTGGGACCGCACGGCTGCCTTCTGGCTATTCAGGGCGCACCATACTCAGCTAAACGCGCTCTACTGGGCAAACGCTCCTGCCGCAAAGTATGTTATCCAAGTCGCCGATGTACATCCTCCGGAGGCGCTGACTGCTAATGTATTCAGAGACGTGTCCTCCGACGCAGGGCGACCGGCGCCGAGAATAGGCGAGTGGACAAGTGACTATGGTGATTTTCAGACTTGGACGCGCCTCAATGTCGCGGTCTCACTAGCGTCAAACCTTGAGATGTACCTAAAGATGGTAGTGTCCAGAGCTCTGGAGTCAGATCCAGGTGTGACCATAGGGGTGCCACACGCTACTGACGGAGTGTCGCTGCTAAAAACTAAGACGGAGTACTCATATGCATCTTCAGCCTCGAAGGTAGTTGAAGGAACTTGGCAGAAGCGCGTCCGGACTTATGAAACTCTTCTCGGTAAGGTGCCTACTGTTCTGAGTGAAGCTGTGACAGAGCTGGACAGTCTTCAGCGTCTCCGCAATGGTGTTGCCCACATGTTCGGTCGCGACTTAGATGCATATAAGGCACACCTCGCGATTAGGCCCAAAACACTCTTAGCCTTGAGTGAGGAGCGCCTAAAGAAGTGGCTAGGGTTGGTCGAACGGGTCGCGCTCGGGGTTGATGAGCACTTGAGGAGCGGGCATATTGGCGAATATGAAGCGTTGCTATACTATCATCACTGGATAAAGGCCTATCAGGCAGATCCGTCTCCAACTTTGAGAACTCGAAGTCTTAGAAGATCGTTCAGCGAAAAGTTCGGTTTAACCGTGAGTACAAGCTATTGCCGGGCCCTAGCTTTACATTATGAAGAGGCATAACCAGTGCCTCCAGCGAACGGCTGTAGCCGCCGCTGAGGTAACAATCAAGTTGCCGCTTAATGGAGTAATCTTGGCGCTCAGGCAGTGGGACATATGCCGGGTGTAGAAAAATGAGCAACGAAGTTCGACTCCGTGACGTCGAGCCCAGCGACCTCCCCATCTTCTACGAGCACCAACTCGACGCCGACGCTACGCGCATGGCCGCCTTCCCCGCTCGCGACCGCGCAGCCTTCGATGCCCACTGGGCGAAAAACATCCTCGGCAACCCGGTGGCGGTCAAGCAGACGATCCTTCTCGACGGCGAGGTCGCGGGCAACATCGGGAGCTGGCTCCAGGACGGTGTCCGCCTCGTCGGCTACTGGATCGGCAAGGAGCATTGGGGCAAAGGTGTCGCGACCCGGGCGCTCGCCGCTTTCCTGCACCTCGTGACCGAGCGTCCCCTCCACGCGCACGTGGCCAAGCACAACGTGGGCTCGATCCGCGTCCTGGAGAAGTGCGGCTTCAGCCTTGAGTGCGAGGAGAGTGTCGAGGTCGACGGCAAAGACATCGCCGAGCTCGTGCTCGTTCTGCGCTGAGATCCTCTAACTCCTTTGCCTTGAAATCTGGGAGCGTCGCTCCCAATTTTCAAGGTAGGTCGTGAGGCAGGAGATGACTCCGCTCCCCTGAAACGAGCGATGCCTCCGCCGTGGCGGAGGCATCGAGAGAGGATCCGGAGATCCGGAGATCAGCGGGAGGCGCGCAGGGTGACGGCGCCCGCGAGGGCGAAGAGGCCGATCAGGCCGAGCAGCGGCATTTCGCTGCCGGTATCGGGAAGACCGCCCTGGTCGCCGGCCGTGCCGGTGGTGGTGTCGGTCGAGCCGTAGGTGCTGCCGCTGGTGGAGCCGGTGCCGGTCGAGCCATAGGAGCCCCCCGTCGAGCCGGTCGTGTTGTCATAGTTGCTGCCCGTCGAGCCGGTCGTGCCCGTGCCGTAGTTGCTGCCGGTGCCGGTCGAGCCGGTGCCGGTGCCCATCGAGCCGGTGCCCGTGCCGGTGGTGCCGGTGGTCGAGCCGGAGCCCGAGCGGGTGTCGAGCTGGTCATTCGAGCCGGTGCCGGTCGTGCCGGTACCCATGGTGCCGGTGGTGCCAGTGCCAGTAGTGGAGCCCGTGCCCGTTCCCATGCTGCTGCCGGTCGTCGAGCCGGTGCTGCCGGTGCCCGTGCCCATGGTGCCCGAGGTCGCGCCGGTGCCGCCGGTGGAACCGGAGCCCGTCGAACCCGATCCGGTCGAGCCTGACCCTGTCGAGCCGGAGCCCGTGCCGCCGCCCGTACCGCCTGTCTGGGCCATTGCGGTGCCCGCGACGAGCGTGAGCGCCATGAGGAGTGTGAAGATGGTGCGTTTCATTTTGTCCCCCCTGTCTGGATGAACTGCCTTGGAGTAACTGCAATCAGCAGGGACTATCCCTACTTCTTTTTTTAATAGCTGCAACATGGGTGCCATTAAGCCGTGCTGATCCGCAACTGGCATCGCCGTGCGGCTCTCGCGATCCGGGGCCAGACCTCCGGGTCGCTGATATCCCGGTAAGGGTCAAGGAATCAGGCTCGTCTGCCGGGCTAACTCGATGACAGGCTCCGGCCTGTGGCGGTGGAGCCACTCGATTGGCGGATGAACGCCCAATGCCTCCGAAGGCTGAAGGAGCCAGAAGGCGGCCGCGGTCGGGGAGAGGGAGAGCTCGCGCAGCACCTCCGCGATCCCCGGCACGACTCCTCCCGGAGCATCGGGGTCGAACTGCCATCGCGGATACCGCCAACGGGAACCGACCCGCATGGCGAGCAGCCGGCCATTCCGGCGGAGCCTTTCGAGAGCCTGCCGGGACCGGCCGATCAGTTTGCCAGCTTCCGCGGCATCGATGCAGTCCTTCAGGATGGTCTCTCGAACGGCCTGAGACTCCACCTCTGCCAGAGCGATGCTTTCCGCAGCACCGTCCGCGTCGAGCGGATCGTCGACCGCGGCAAGCGGATCTGCTCCCGGAGGCGCTCCAGTCATGAAATCAGCTTAGCGCCCAAGTTCCTATAAAGACAATCAAGCTCCCAGCGTCTTTGGCAGCAAAGTGTTACCCATGTCCCCGGTCTGTACCAATATGAAGACCCCTCCCCGTCCCTCCCCTGCTGCGCAGGAGAGGGCGCCACCACCCGCCCAAACCAAAGAAGGTAGTCAGACAAAGGCTTAAACGAGCGATGCCTCCGCCATGGCGGAGGCATCGAAAGCGGGCTCTGCGAGGAGCCGGGGGCTTAGCGGGAAGCGCGCAGGGCGGCGGCGCCCGCCAGCGCGAAGAGGCCGATCAGGCCGAGCAGCGGCATCTCGCTGCCGGTGGCCGGCAGGTTGTCCTGGTCAGCGGCCGTGCCGGTGGTGGTGTCGGTCGAGCCATAGGTGGTGGTGTCGGTCGTGGTGGTGGTGCTGGTCGCGCCCGTGCTACGGGTCGTCGTACCATTGGCCATCGTGTGGTCCATCGGGTGATCGTTGCCCTGGGCGGCCGTGTCGGGGTCCGTCGTGCGGGTCACGTCGACGTCCATGACGCCGTCCTCGGCGTTCTTGCCGACATCGACGTCCACATCCGGGCCGCTGCCGGTCTCGGGCTTGCCCGACTGATCGACCTGCTGGCTCGGAGGAAGTTGTGTGGTTCCGGTTGTCTGGGCGACGAGCGCGGTGCCCGCGACGAGCACGAGCGCCAACGTCAAGAGCATGAGCATCTGCTTCTTCATATGCCCTCCTGTCGGTTGTCTCGATTCCAGGAAGTGGTTCTCAGCAGGGACCATCCCTACCGCTCCCTTGTCGAGTGCAACCCGGGTGCCAGCGCCTACTGTGGGCGCTGGGGCTGGGCAGGATCGAGGTGCACCTGGGCTTCCTGACTCCGGCCGTCCCTCAGGAACGACACCTTCACGACGTCTCCGGCCTTCTTCTGCTCCAGCACCTGATACATGTCGGCCAGCGACTGGACCGGTTTTCCGTCGATCGACTGGATGACGTCGCCCAACTGCAAGCGCCGGCCGCGCAGGCGCTCCGTGCCGCGCAGGCCGGCCCGGTCGGCGCCGCTTCCGGGCTGGACATTCATGATCACCGCGCCCTGCTCGACGCCGAGCTGGCGGTTCCACGATTCCGGCACGAATTCCACGCCGAGGGTCGGACGGTTGACGTAACCGTAGCGGATCAGGTCCGGCACCACCCAGGCCACGGAGTGCACCGGGATCGCGAAGCCGATGCCTGCGTACGCCCCCGACGGGCTGTAGATGGCGGTGTTGATGCCGATCAGGCGGCCCGCGCTGTCGAGCAGCGGTCCGCCCGAGTTGCCGGGGTTGATGGCGGCATCGGTCTGGATCACGTCCCGGATCGGTACGCCCGCGACCGACTGGATCTCGCGGCCGAGCGCGCTCACAATGCCGGTGGTCAGCGTCTGGTCGAGGCCGAACGGGTTGCCGATCGCGAACACCGACTGGCCGACCTGGAGGTCGTCCGACTCGCCGATGGGCAGCGGCTGGAGCTTGTTCGCGGGCGCCTTGATGCGCAGCACCGCGAGGTCCTTCTCCGGCGCCGTGCCGACGAGCTCGGCGTCATAGGTGGACTGGTCGGCGAGCGTCACCTGGGCGCCGCTCGCACCCTGGATGACGTGGAAGTTGGTCACCACGTGACCCTCGCGGTCCCAGATGAAGCCGGAGCCCGAGCCCTGGGGGACCTCCTGCGCGCGCATGCTGAAGAAGTCGCGCTGCACGGCGAGCGAGGTGATGTAGACGACCGACGGCGAGGCCCGCTGGAAGAGCCCGACCGTCGCCCGCTCCTCCTGAGCCAGCTCCGGCCGCCGGACCGGCGCCGGCCGATTGCCCTGAGGCGCCGTCTGCGCCTGCGGTCCGGACTGGGCCTGGGCCTCCGGCGTCACCGGCTGGATCGCCGATCCATCCATCGCCCGGTGCGGCCAGACCAGGCCCGCCAGGAATCCCATGCCCAACAGCACCAGGGCCAGCACCAGCCTTCTCATGCTCTTGTCTCCTCGAATCCTCCGTACGGACGGCTCGGGTGGGCCGCCCAGGTCCAAAGTTTACAGAGGTCGGGTAAATTCCAGGGAGGGGATCAGTGGGCGACCATCTGCGGCTGGCAGGAACCGACGGCGATCCAGGGGTCCGCGTCCAGCGTCAGGGCGCGGATCTGCTCGACCCTGCGGCGTGCCTTTTCGGACTCCTCGCGCGCCGCTTTGACGTCGCCGTACAGCCAGAGAAGGAACGCGTAGCGGAACGAGGACAGGGCCTGCATCCACAGCTTGTCGAGATCGGACTCGCTCTCGAAAGCACTGAGGGGAATGGAGTTGATGGCCATGAGAAGCTCGTCGCAACGGGACTTGCTGACCTTGTGGCGGCGCATGTCCTGCGTGGCGTCGATCAGGGGCTGTACCAGGGTGAGGGCGTACGACGCGTCCATACCGGTCGATGGAGCAAACATCGTGCCGGCCCGATTCCGCCCTCATCCCGCCCCTTCGGGGCACCCGTCTTGCACCAGCCAGCCCGTTTGGATAGGATGCGCGCTTGTGACGACTTTCACAAAGTCCCTTCGCAACCAGACAAGGCACGGAAATTCTCGGACCCCGGAGCTGGGCGGCTAGGGGAGGGTCATTCGGAATGCAGATCTTCCACCGCAGTACGAACACGATCGCCAAGGTGAGCATCTTTGGGGCGGTGTTCTTCATCGCCTTCTTCGCCTGGATCTTCTCGACCCTGCTGCGCTCGTCCTATGCCACGGGCCAGGGCATCGTCCTCAAGCAGCCGATCCCGTTCAGCCACGACCATCATGTGGCGGGGTTGGGGATCGACTGCCGGTACTGCCACTCGTCGGTCGAGGTGTCCGCCTTCGCCGGCATGCCGCCGACCGAGACGTGCATGAACTGCCACCGGCAGATCTGGACGAACGCCGACATGCTGGAGCCGGTGCGGTCGAGCTTCGCCACGGGCAAGCCGATCCAGTGGCAGCGGGTCCACGATCTGCCGGACTTCGTCTACTTCAACCACAGCGTGCACGTGGCGAAGGGGATCGGGTGCGCGAGCTGCCACGGCCAGGTCGACCGCATGCCGCTGATGTTCCAGCAGGCGTCGCTCCAGATGGAGTGGTGCCTGAGCTGCCACCGCGACCCCGGCAAGTTCGTGCGGCCGAAGGAAGAGGTCTTCAACCTCAACTGGCAGCCGCCCGCGGACCCGACAGAGGCCAAGGCGCTGAGCGCCAGGCTGGTCAAGGAATACAAGATCCAATCTCTCACGAGCTGCTCGACGTGCCATCGTTGACATCTCGAAACAAGCCGGAGCGAGCCATCGGATGGACAGCTTGAACCAAAGCAAGGGGAAGTGCGGCGCCGAGGCGGCCCAGCAGCCGGAGCCCGCCCGCCTGGACCTCGAGGCGGTGCGCGAGCGCCTGCGCGAGAAGCGCGGCAACGAGCTCTGGCGCAGCCTTGACGACCTCGCCGCGACGCCCGAGTTCGAGGACTTTCTGCACCGCGAGTTTCCGCGGTACGCCTCGGAGGCGCCGGAGGAGCTGACGAAGACGGACGGGGTCTCCCGCCGGCGCTTCCTCCAGCTCTCGAGCGCGTCGCTCGCGCTCGCCGGCCTGACCGCCTGCACGAAGCAGCCGGCCGAGGCGATCATCCCGTACGTCAAGCAGCCGGAGTACATCGTGCCGGGCCGGCCGCTGTTCTTCGCCACGGCGCTCACCAACGGCGGCTACGCGCGCGGCGTCCTCGCCGAGAGCCACATGGGCCGGCCGACGAAGATCGAAGGCAACCCGGACCACCCGGCGAGCCTCGGCGCCACCGACATCTTCGACCAGGCCGCGGTGCTGACGCTCTACGATCCGGAGCGTTCGCAGTCGATCGTCCACGACGGACGGATCGGTACCTGGGGCGCGTTCGTGGGCGAGATGGGAGCGCGGCTGCGCGCCCTTGAAGCGCTCGGCGGCGAAGGGGTGCGCATCCTCACCGGCACGGTGACGTCGCCGACGGTGGCCGCGCAGCTCCAGGACCTGCTGACCCGCTTCCCGCGCGCCCGCTGGCATCAGTGGGAGCCGGCCGGCAGCCACCATGGCCGCGCCGCCGCGCAGCTCGCGTTCGGCCAGCCGCTCGCGACCCGCTACGACTTCGGTGCCGCCCGCGTGATCGTGGCGCTCGACTCGGACGTCCTCACCATGGGGCCCGGCAACGTCCGCTACCAGCGCGATTTCGCGCGCAACCGCAAGGTGCGTAAGGACAAGCTGGAGATGAGCCGGCTCTACGCGGTCGAGAGCGTGCCGACGAACACCGGCTCCCTCGCCGACCACCGCCTGCCGCTGCCGGTCCACGAGGTCGAGGCGTTCGTCCTCGCTCTGGCCCAGGCCGTGGGAGCTGTCTCCGGTGTAGGCGACGTGCTGGTCGATGCCCGCGCCAAGCGCTGGCTGCCGGTCATCGCGCAGGACCTCCGGGCCAACGCGGGCGCCTCGCTCGTGGTCGCCGACGAGCACTCGTCGCCCGCCACGCAGGTGCTCGTCCACGCCATCAACCAGGCGCTCGGCAACACGGGCCGGACGGTGTTCCACATCCCGGCCGTCGAGGCGATGCCCGCCGACGGCGCCGATCAGGTGGAGTCGATGCGCCAGCTCGTGGCCGACATGAACGCCGGCCGCGTCGACCTCCTCCTGATGCTCAACGGCGTGAACCCGCTCTACACGGCGCCGGCCGACCTCGGCTTCACTCAGGCGCTCCAGAAGGTCGATCTGCGGGTCCACCACGGTCTCTATGAGGATGAGACCTCGGAGTACTGCCACTGGCACATCCCGGCCGCGCACGAGCTGGAGAGCTGGGGCGACGCCCGTTCGTTCGACGGCACGGTGAGCCTGATCCAGCCGCTCATCGAGCCGCTCTACAGCGGCCGGACGGCGGCCGAGATCCTGGCCACGCTGTTCGCCAACCGGGCGGACGCGACCAGCTACGACGTGGTCCGCGATCACTGGAAGACGCTCCTCGTCGGCGATTTCGAAGCCGCCTGGAAGAAGGCGCTCCACGACGGCCTGATCCCGGCCACCGAGGTGCCGCCGGCCGGCGCTTCGGTCGCGGGCGGCGCGGCGCAGGCGGCGGCGCAGGCAATCTTCCGCAGCCTGCCGCAGGCCCGTGCCGCCCTCCAGGGACAATCCGGGATGGTCACGCTCCGGCTGCGGCCCGATCCCACGGTCGGCGACGGGAGCTGGGCGCAGAACCCCTGGCTCCAGGAGCTGCCGAAGCCGATGACCAAGCTGACCTGGGACAACGCGCTCACGGTCGGCCCGGCCATGGCGGAGCGGCTGAAGCTGGTCCACGAGGACATGGCCGAGATCACCTGGAACGGCCGGAAGATAAAAGCCGCGGTCTGGGTGCTGCCCGGCGTCGCCGAGGGCACCGCGGAGCTGTCGCTCGGCTACGGCAGGCGTCGCGCCGGCCGGGCCAACGGGCTGGGCTTCGACGCCTATCCGCTGCGCACCACGCAGGCGCTGTGGAACCTGCCGGGCGCCGAGATCCGGCCGCTCGGCGAGCGCTTCGCATTCGCCTGCACCCAGAACCACCACGCGCTGCCGCAGGGCCGCCGCGTGAGCGGCGCGGACGAGATCCCGCTCGCCGGCAACGAGGCCGAGCGCCGCGAGCTGATCCGCACCGGCACGATCGACGAGCTGCGCCGCCATCCCAACTTCATCCAGGAGGAGCGCGAGGCGCCGAAGCCGGCCGAGCAGCTCTACCCGGAGTACAAGTACGAAGGCCACGCCTGGGGCATGGCGATCGACCTCAACGTCTGCACCGGCTGCAGCTCCTGCATGGTCGCCTGCCAGGCCGAGAACAACATCCCGGTGGTCGGCAAGGACCAGGTGCGGCGCGGCCGCGAGATGCACTGGATCCGCGTCGATCGCTACTACGCCGGCGACATGGACGACCCGCGCATCCACAACCAGCCGGTGCCCTGCATGCAGTGCGAGAACGCGCCGTGCGAGGTGGTCTGCCCGGTGGCGGCCACGGTGCACAGCGACGAGGGGCTCAACGACATGGTCTACAACCGTTGCGTGGGCACCCGCTACTGCTCGAACAACTGCCCGTACAAGGTGCGGCGCTTCAACTTCCTGCGCTACAGCGACAAGGACACGCCGGTGCTCGCGCTGCTCCAGAACCCCGACGTCACGGTGCGCATGCGCGGCGTGATGGAGAAGTGCACCTACTGCGTGCAGCGCATCGAGCAGGCCAAGATCGAGTCCAAGGTCGAGAACCGGCCGATCCCGACGAACCGGCTCCAGACCGCCTGCCAGCAGGCCTGCCCGACCGAGGCGATCGTGTTCGGCGACATCAACGACCCGCGCTGGGAGGTCACGCAGTGGAAGGCCGACCCGCTCAACTACTCGCTGCTCGAAGAGCTCAACACCCGGCCGCGGACCACCTACCTGGCGAAGATCAGCAACCCGAATCCCGCGCTGGAGGCGGAACATGGCGACCACTAACGACGGGATGACGGCCGACAGCGGAGTCGCTTCGCCCTCTCCGCTCCCGATGCCCTACAAGCCGCCGGTCGTGGCGCCGGGCCACACCCCGGGCACGGTCACGGACAAGATCAGCGAAGTCGTCCTCCAGCGCACGCCCAAGTGGTGGTACGTCGGCTTCGCGATCTCGTTCTCGATCCTGATGGTGTTCCTCACCTCGGTGACCTGGCTGTTCGCCAAGGGCGTCGGCGTGTGGGGCATCAACGAGCCGGTCGGCTGGGGCTTCGACATCATCAACTTCGTCTGGTGGATCGGCATCGGCCACGCCGGCACGCTGATCTCGGCCATCCTCCTGCTGCTGCGCCAGGAGTGGCGCACGTCGATCAACCGTTTCGCCGAGGCGATGACGCTGTTCGCCGTGGCCTGCGCCGGCATGTACCCGGTGCTCCACCTCGGCCGGCCGTGGCTCGCGTACTGGCTGATGCCGTACCCGAACACCATGGGCATGTGGCCGCAGTTCCGCAGCCCGCTGATCTGGGACGTGTTCGCGGTTTCTACCTATGCCACGGTGTCGGCGCTCTTCTGGTACGTGGGCCTGATCCCCGACCTCGCGACGCTCCGCGACCGCTCGCGCAAGCGCATCGCCAAGGTGATCTACGGCTTCGGCGCCATGGGCTGGCGCGGCTCGGCGGCGCACTGGCACAACTACGAGACGGCCTATCTGCTGCTCGCCGGCCTCGCCACACCGCTGGTGGTCTCGGTGCACACGGTGGTGTCCTTCGACTTCGCGGTCGGCGTGGTGCCCGGCTGGCACGCCACGATCTTCCCGCCGTACTTCGTCGCCGGCGCCATCTACGCCGGCTTCGCCATGGTGCTCACCCTGTCGATCCCGCTGCGCGCCGTCTTCGGCCTGCAGGACTTCATCACCATGCGCCATCTCCAGAACATGGGCAAGGTGATGCTCGCGACCGGCCTGATCGTGGTCTACGGCTATATGGCGGAGATCTTCTTCGGCTGGTACAGCGGCAACCACTACGAGCGCTTCATGCTGATGAACCGCGCCGTCGGGCCGTACCGGTTCCACTGGTACGCCTTGCTGCTGTGCAACGCGGTGATCCCGCAGATCCTCTGGTTCCGCCGCTTCCGCACGTCGCCGTTCTGGCTGTTCGTGGTGTCGCTGGTGGTGAGCGTGGGCATGTGGCTGGAGCGGTTCATCATCATCGTCACCAGCCTGCACCGCGACTTCCTGCCCTCGTCCTGGGGCATCTACAAGGGCACGATCTGGGACTGGGGTACGTTCATCGGCACGATGGGCCTGTTCCTGTCGCTGATGTTCCTGTTCCTCCGCTTCCTGCCGATGATCTCCATCTTCGAGATGCGGACCATCGTGCCGGGCGGCCAACAGGGAGGCGAATACACGGACGCCCCGGCAGAGGAGCAACACGCATGAGCGCGCATCCGCATTCCAACCGGCCGCCGATCTACGGCCTGATGGCCGAGTTCCACGATTCCGAGGAGCTGATCGAGGCGGCCCGCCGCACGCGCGAGGCCGGCTTCACGAAGATCGACGCCTACACGCCGTATCCCATCGAGGAGCTCGCCGAGGCGATCGGCCATCATCACTCGAAGCTGCCGCTCATCGTGCTGATCGGCGGCATCGTCGGCGCGATCGCCGGCTACGGCCTCCAGTACTGGGCGGCGGTGATCGAATATCCGATGAACATCGGCGGCCGTCCGTTCCATAGCTGGCCGGCGTTCATCATCCCGACGTTCGAGACGACCATCCTGTTCGCCGCCTTCTCGGCGGTGCTCGGCATGTTCTTCCTGAACGGCCTGCCCGAGCCGTACCACCCCGTCTTCAACGTGCCGCGCTTCGCCCTCGCGTCGCGCGACCGCTACTTCCTGGTGATCGACGCCCGCGACCCCCTGTTCGACCGCGAGGGGACCCGGCGCTTCCTGTCGGAGATGAACCCGACCGAGGTGAACGAGGTTGAGCACTAGATCGGCCACCGTGCTGGCAGTCTGCCTACTCGCGACGGTGGGCTGCCGGCAGAACATGCACAACCAGCACAAGCTGGAGCCGTACGAGTCGAGCGACTTCTTCGCCGACGGCCAGGGCTCGCGCCAGCTCCCGGCGAACGTGGTGCCGCGCAACGCCTTCGGCGAAGAGATCGCGCCGTACACGGGCCTGGTGGTGACTCCGGCGCCCCCGATGCAGACATCGCAGACATCGCAGGCGGGGCAGGCGGCGGCCGCCATGACCGCGCCGCCGGTCACCCTGCAACTGCTCCAGCGCGGGCAGCAGCGCTACAACATCTTCTGCTCGCCGTGCCACGGCCGAACGGGCGACGGTCTCGGCATGATCGTGCGCCGCGGCTACAAGCAGCCGCCGTCGTTCCACGATCCGCGCCTGCGCAGCGCGCCCGCCGACCACTTCGTGACCACCATGACCGAAGGCTTCGGCGTGATGCCGTCCTACGCCGAAGAGGTGCCGCTGTCGGACCGCTGGGCCATCGCGGCCTACATCCGCGCGCTCCAGTACAGTCAGAACGCCCGGCTGGCCGACATCCCGGCCGACCGTCGCCAGGCCGTCGAGTCCACGCTCCGGGGTGGCGGCGCTGCTGCGGACGCTTCTACGGAGAAACCATGAAAGCCGCCGTCAAGTCCGAGCCGCTGAGCCTCAGCGAAGCCGCGGCCATCAACCTCCCGGAGGGAGCCGACGGGCTCCAGCGCACCGCGTTCATCGTCGGCGCCGTGGCGCTGGTGGTCTGCGTGCTGGGAGCGTTCCTTTCTCCTGACTACTTCTTCCGCTCCTGGCTGGTGGGCTGGGTCTATTGGATCGGCGTCGCGCTCGGCTGCCTCGCTCTTTCCCTCCTGCATCACCTGACCCACGGCGACTGGGGCATCGTGCTGCGCCGCACCATGGAGGCTGCGACCCGGACCCTGCCGATCCTGCTGGTCTTCGGCCTGCCGCTGCTCGCCGGCATGCAGCATCTCTACCCCTGGGCCCGTCCCGAGGCCGCGCACGATCCGCTGCTCCAGACCAAGGCGCCCTTCCTGAACGTGCCGTTCTACATCGTGCGGTTCGTCCTCTACTTCCTGATCTGGGGCGGGATCGCGTTCCTGATGAGCCGCCTGTCGCGCCGCCAGGACCAGGGCGACGACCCGGGCATCACCCGGCGCATGCAGGTCATCGCGGCTCCGGCCCTGGCCGGCTACTGCCTGGCGGTGACGTTCGCGTCGGTCGACTGGCTCATGTCGCTTCAGCCGGCCTGGTACTCGACGATGTACGGCGTCTACCTCATGGGCAGCCAGGGCCTGGCGGCGCTGGCCTTCCTGATCACCTTCGGCGTCTGGCTGTCGCGCCGCGAGCCGATGGACCGGGTGCTCAATCCGCGCCTGTTCCACGACTACGGCAAGCTGCTGTTCGCCTTCGTGATGCTGTGGGCCTACTTCTCGTTCTCCCAGTTCCTGATCATGTGGTCGGGCAACATCCCGGAGGAGCTGCACTTCTATCTCGAGCGCTTCCACGGCGGGTGGGGCGCGGTGGCGATTGCGATCGCGCTGTTCCACTTCGCGCTGCCCTTCGTGCTGCTGCTGTCGCGCAACCTCAAGCGGAACACCGGCCGGCTGGTCTGGGTGGCGGTGCTGATGCTCGTCGCGCGCTGGCTGGAGCTGGTCTGGCAGGTGGAGCCCTCCTTCGAGCACCAGACTCCGGCGATGTACTGGCTGTACCTGGCGGCGCCGGTCGCGATCGGCGGCCTGTGGCTGGCGTACTTCCTGCGCGAGCTGCGCAGCCGCCCGATGCTGCCGGTCAACGACCCCTATCTGCCGGAGGCGCTGGTCCCATGAGCAAGATCCACATCGGACCCCACACCCATCCGGAAGAGCCCGATCCGCATCCGACGTCGGGAACATTCGACCGCGAGATCAGCCTGCGCGGCATCGTCTACTCGGTCGTCGCGCTCGTCGCCGTCGCCGTGGTCGTCCACCTGCTGATCTGGGGGCTGATCAAGGGTTTCAGCTCCTACGACACGCATCGCGATCCCGCACCGTCGCCGCTGCCGCAGGCCAACACCCAGCCGCCGCCGCCCGGTCCCCGGCTCCAGACCACGCCCGAGATCGACCTGCGCGACATGCGGTCGGAAGAGGAGCTGGAGCTCTCCGGCGCCGGCTGGGTCAACCAGCAGCAGGGCACGATGCACGTGCCGATCGACGTCGCCATGGAGGTGATCGCCGGCCGCGGCCTCGGACCCGAAGTGGTCGGCGGCACTCCGGGCGGCTTCCTGGCCACGCCGACCGCGACGCCGACGCCATCGACCGAACCGCAGGCTGCGCCGACACCGGCGCCGCAGGAAAGAAGGTAGAGAGTTGCTCCGTTCGATTCCGATCGCGACCCTGTCGGCCTTGCTGCTTGCCAGCCTTCCGGCCGCGGCCTTCCCGTCGCGGAGCCCCGCCGGAGATGCCGGCGGGGAGGGCTCGTCCGTCATCCCGACGAACGAGATGCCCGGACCGCTGCGCCAGGTCGGCTACGACCAGCGCCTCGGCGAGCAGGTGCCGCTCGACCTTCCGTTCCGCGACGAGGCCGGCCGGAACGTGCGCCTGGGCGACTATTTCGGCAAGCGGCCCGTCATCCTTGTGCTCGCCTACTACCGCTGCCCGATGCTCTGCGACCTCGTGATCCAGGGCGTGACCTCGACGCTCAAGCCGCTCACCTTCAACCCCGGCGACCAGTTCGACGTGGTGGTGGCGAGCTTCGATCCCAAGGACACGCCGCAGAAGGCGGCCGAGCGGAAGACGACCACCCTGCACGACTACGGCCGCACCGGCCACGACGCCGGCTGGCATTTCCTGACCGGTGCGCAGCCGTCGATCGACGCGCTGACCCGGGCCGTGGGCTTCCGCTACGTCTACGACAAGGAGCGCGACGAGTACGCGCATCCGGCCGGCCTGGTCATCCTGACCCCGGGCGGCAAGGTGTCGCGCTACCTGTTCGGCATCGACTTTCCGCCGCGCAACGTGCAGTTCGGCATCATGGAGTCGAGCAACGAGAAGGTCGGCACGCCCGTCGACCAGCTCCTCCTGTACTGCTATCACTACAACCCGGCGATCGGGCGATACAGCGCCTCGGCCTTGAACATCCTGCGTCTCGCCGCGGGGGCCACGGTGATCGGACTGATCACCCTGATCGTGGTCCTGCGGCGGAGGGAGAGCCAGGAACCCCGGCCCGCGGGGATCTGACGAACCATGGAACAGCAACTTCCACTTTTCCCAGAATCGGCCTCCACGGTCTCGCCGCAGGTCGACGCCCTGTTCTTCGTCTGGTCGGCGATCAGCGTGTTCTTCACCATCCTGATCGCGGCCCTGATCGTCTACTTCATGGTCCGGTACCGCCGCCGGTCGGTCGACGAGGTCGGCCTGCCCGAGCGCGCGCCGGCATGGCTGGAGATCGGCTGGTCCGTCGTCCCGTTGATCATCATGCTCGCCATGTTCTTCTGGGGCACCAAGGTGTTCTTCGACATCTACCGGGCGCCCAAGAACGCCGTCGAGTACTGGACCGTGGGCAAGCAATGGATGTGGAAGTTCCAGCATCCGGACGGCCACCGCGAGATCAACACGCTCCATGTGCCGATCGGCGTGCCGGTCCGCCTGCACATCCAGTCCGAGGACGTGATCCACAGCGTCTACATCCCGGCCTTCCGCGTGAAGCAGGACGCCGTGCCGGGCCGTGAGACCTCGGTCTACTTCCAGGCCACGAAGCCCGGCGTCTACCACCTGTTCTGCGCCGAGTACTGCGGCGGCGAGCACTCGAAGATGATCGGCTCGGTCATCGCGATGGAGCCCGAGCAGTACGAGGCCTGGCTCGCCGGCGGCCCGGCCGGCAAGACCATGGTGGCCTCGGGCGCGGACCTCTTCCAGTCGCTGGCCTGCTACACCTGCCACCGGCCTGGACAGACTGGCACTGCCGCGCGCGCCGCGGCCCGGGCGCCGCAGCTCGAAGGCCTCTACGGCAACCAGGTGCGGCTGATCGACGGCCGCACCCTGGTCGCCGACGACAACTACATCCGGGAATCGATCCTCAACCCGACCGCGAAGATCGTGGCCGGCTGGCAGCCGATCATGCCCACCTACCAGGGGCAGGTGAGCGAGGAGCAGCTAGCGCAGCTCGTCGCCTACGTCCGCTCGCTGGGCGGACCGGAAGGCGCGCCGGTCG
>JACZDC010003737.1_pt1 | contig 25182 bp, 22 predicted proteins | sample 8641791 | NCBI WGS metagenome assembly JACZDC01 (sample SAMN15324613, study PRJNA640507) | soil metagenome | isolation source: intercropping peanut in the second line | place: China: Luxin town, Laibin City, Guangxi Province | collected 2019-07-25 | depth 10cm m
CCTGGAGGCCGCGGCCGCGGCCGGAGCGCGGTCGGCGGGCTACGTGATGATGCGCCTCCCCGGCGCCGTGGCCGGTCTCTTCGAGGCCTGGCTGGAGGAGCACTTCCCGGACCGCAAGGACAAGGTCCTCAACCGCGTCCGCGGCCTGCGCGGCGGCAAGCTCTACGATCCCCGCTTCGGCAGCCGCATGCGCGGAGAGGGGATCTTCGCCGATCAGGTCAAGGCGGTCTTCGAGACCGCCCGCCGCCGCTACGGCCTCGATCAGAAGAGGGTCGAGCTCTCCACGGCGGCCTTCCGGCGCCCGGGCCAGGCCGTGCAGCTCGGGCTGTTCTGAGCCCCTTCCCCATCCTGGCATGGGGGCGAAAACCATCCTTTGAGGTAGCGGGGAGCGGGCGCTTGCCGGGGTAGGCTGCGTCCATGATCGTCCACGCCTCGTCCGAAGACTGGCAGACCCGCTACGCCGCGAAGATCGCGACGCCCGAAGCCGCGGTCCGCCTCATCCAGCCCCGCAAGCGCATCCTGATCGGTTCGGGAGCCGCCGAGCCCTGCCGTCTCGTCGAAGCCATGGTCAGCCACGGCGAGCATCTCGAAGGCAACGAGATCGTCCATCTGATGACCCTGGGCTCGGCCCCGTACGTGCAACCCGGCCTCGAACGCCGGTTCCGGCACACGGCCTTCTTCATCGGCGCCAACGTGCGGCAGGCCGTGCAGGAGGGGCGGGCGGACTTCATGCCGGTCTTCCTCTCGGAGATCCCGCAGCTCATCAGCTCCGGCCGGGTGCGCACCGACGTCGCGCTGGTCCAGGTCACCCCGCCGGATCGCCACGGCTTCGTCAGCCTCGGCGTGTCGGTGGACATCGTGCGCGCTGCCGTGGACACCGCCGACCTGATCCTGGCCGAGGTCAACCCGAACATGCCGCGCACGCTCGGCGACTCGTTCCTGCATGTCGACCGCATCGCCTCGCTGGTGCCCGTGGAAGACCCGCTGCCCGAGCTCGGAGATCAGGCGCTCGACGAGACGTTCCGCGAGATCGGCCGCAACGTGGCCTCGCTGATCCCGGACGGCGCCACGCTCCAGATGGGCATCGGCAAGATCCCGGACGCCACGCTCCACTTCCTCATGGACCGGCGCGACCTCGGCATCCACACCGAGATGCTTTCGGACGGCGTCATGCGCCTGGCCGAGGCCGGGGTGGTCAACGGCCGGCGCAAGACCCTGCTGCCCGGCAAGATCGTCACCTCCTTCATCATGGGCAGCCGCGTTCTCTACGAGTGGGTCCACGACAACCCGGCGGTGGAGATGCGACCGAGCGCCTTCACCAACGACCCGGTCCAGATCGCCCGCAACGACCAGATGATCGCCATCAACTCGGCCCTGGCTGTGGACCTCTCGGGTCAGGTGGCGGCCGACACGGTGCGCGGGAAGTTCTTCTCGGGCATCGGCGGCCAGGTGGACTTCATCCGCGGCGCTGCGCGCAGCCGGGGCGGCAAGCCGGTCATCGCGCTGCCGTCCACGGCCAAGGGCGGGACCGTGAGCCGCATCCAGACCGCGTTCGAGGAGGGAGCCGGGGTGGTAACCAGCCGCGGCGACATCCACTACTGCGTCACCGAGTACGGCGTCGCCGACCTCTGGGGCAAGAACATCAGCCAGCGCGCGCATGCCCTGATCGGCATCGCGCACCCGGACTTCCGCGGCGAGCTGCTGGCGGCCGCCAAGCGCCGCTGCTTCATCTTTCCGGGATGAGGCTCTCCCTCGCACAGCCTTTGCACGTATAGAGTCGTGCAGGCGACCAGAGAGGAGGCGGAGCGGTGCCCGAGGACGAGGAGCGGGACATTCTGGAGGAGAGCAGTCTGGGTTTGCGGGCCGAGCTGCGGCCCGGGGGGCGGGTGAAGCAGACCGGCGAGGTGATGGAGGAGGCGGACTACCCCCGCTTCCGCAGGCTGACCTTCTTCAGCGTGCTGGCGGGTCTCTGCCCCATGCTCCCGGTCCCCCTGCTGGATGACTGGGCGCTGGAGCGGGTCCAACGCCGCATGGTGCGCGACCTGGGACAGAGCCGCGACCTCGGGTTGACCGAGCAGGAGGTGCGCATCCTCGCCGGAGGCGGCGAGCGCCGTCTCTGGCCCGGCTTCGCCAAGGGGACCTCGAAGGCCTTCCGGGCCGGCGCGCGCAAGGTGATCGGCAAACTGTTCAAGTCCGCCCTGTATCTGCTCCTGATGCGGGACGGGGTCCATCGCGCGGTGGAGACGTTCGTCCAGGGCTACCTCTTCCTTTATGCCGCGAGGATGCCCATGGGGCTGCGCACGGCCGGCCGCGACGAGGCGCGGGTCCGGGCGGTGCGGGAGGCGGTGGTGGAGACGCTGCGCGAGGAGGACGTCGCGCCGATCCACAACGCGATCGGCCGCGCCTTCCGACGCAGCTTCGACCTCGTGCTCAAAGCCGCCGGCCGGCTCGGATCGGTCTTCGGCCGGCTGCGCTCCGGCGAGTCCGCGGACGAAGGCGAGGTTCTCGAGGAGGAGGAAGAGCTGCTGGGCGGCTTCGTGGACAAGCTGGCCGCTTCGCTCTGGGGGAACGAAGAGTACTTCGAGCACCTGGAGCACTCCTTCCTGGACAGGCTGGCCCGCAAGCTGGCGGCCTAGAACGCCTGGTTCAACTGTCGTGCTAAAGTTCATGAAACTCTAGCCTTGGAGGAGTTGCCAATGCTGCGACCCAGGATGAAGCGGCTCATATTCTCGAGCATTTTGCTTCTTGCCATGCTTTCTTCTGCCGTGGTTTATGCCTCTACAATATGCAACACTTATAATGACGGATGTACGATCTGCGACTTCTACGGTGCGCACGGTGAGTACCAGGGCTATATAGAGTGGTGTCATTAGCTGGAGGCGCCATGGGCAAGAAAGCAATTCTCCTGGCAGCAGTTCTCGTCGCGACCTTGACCAGCGCAGCCAGGAAGGCGGAGGAACGCGGGCTCTGGCTCGAGCCGATAGCTGCCGGAGCGCAAAATGGGGAGGGGTTCCAGTTCGTTCGAGCTGACCGGTCCGGCAACGTCTTCCTGCTTCGCAGCGGCCTGGCGCAGATCAGTCCCATTCTCAAGACCGGAGAGCTGGGCGAGCCGGTGCAACTCAAGACGACAAATGCACCTCTTGGTTTCGTGGTGCATGCTGCCCTGAGCCCAAACGGGAATCAGTGGCTGGTCTACGCAGAGGGAAAGCTCAGGTTGTTTCTTGACGGGAAGGAACAGCCGCTGCCGCCCATCGAGTGGCAGCCTTGGACCGTTGGTTTTCTGCGGGATACGCCGCTCGCCGTGGTCATGCCCAGACCGCTTCCTTCGGCCACTCTGCACCTCCAGGACCTGGGCAAGGCTCCGTGGCTGGTCAGCCTGACCAATGACCGGTGGAGCACGCTTCTGGCGCACCAGGATCTTGATGCTGAGGCCGCCTGGAAACAACGTTCCCGCATGAATGCCTGGGTTGCGGAGTATTCCTCTCTGGTGGCTCCTGCCCGTGACGGGAAACTCTGGGTGGCGGGCGAATATGACTATGTTGTGCGGCGGCTCAGCTCCTCGGGCAAGACTCTGTCTGAAGTGACAGTGCCGAAGAAGAAGGTTGAGGAGCCGCCGATCCAGATTGCGCCGCATGGCGAAGCTGCCGCTGCTATCAAGCGCATGGAATCGCAGGGTGGGAGCGCCTCGTTTCATCAATTCACGGAGAAGGCTGTCATTGCCGATCTGGCTGAAACGAGCGGCTTCGTATACCTCGTTGTTCACGCTCCGGGATCGACACTGGCGCTAGACCGGTATGACCCTTCTCTGGGTCGACTCGATCGGGTTCGTCTTGCCATCAAGGATACGGGCCGCTTCACGCTCGCGTGCGGTAAGGACGGTCTGTATATCGCTTCTATCGCTCCGGCAGAAGGTGTATGGCGCGTGTCCTGGGCTGCTCTCGACGCCTCAGAGTGGAGGGCCGTGGAAGGAGCCAGGCTTCCTGGAGATGTCGCCGAGCGCCCGGCGTCGCCGTAGATCACGGCGCGAACTTCAGCTCCGGGTAGCCCTGATCTGGATCTGGCCCGCAAGCTGGCGGCCTAGAACCGCTCCAGAATCGCCGCGAGATCCGTGCCGGCCGGCAGGGTGCCGAAGGCCCGTCCGCCCTCGCCGGCCAGCCGGCTGGAGCAGAAGGCGTCGGCCACCGCGGCCGGCGCGTGGCGCACCAGCAGCGAGCCCTGGAGCGCCAAGGCCAGACGCTCGACGATCCGGCGTGCCTGGGCCTCGGCCTCCTCCGTCCCCTCCATCCCGCGGAGGTCGGCCGCGAGCGCCGAGGCACAGGCGTCGAGCCGGCCGTCGCCGCCTCGCGCCTGGCCGATCTCGTCGAGCAGGGCGTCCAGCGACTCGGGCGCCTTTGCGATGGCGCGCAGCACGTCCAGGCACTGGACGTTGCCCGAGCCTTCCCAGATCGAGTTGAGCGGCGCCTCGCGGTAGAGGCGCGCCATCGGCCAGTCCTCCACGAAGCCGTTGCCGCCCAGGCACTCCAGGGCTTCGGCGGCGTGCACCGGCGCCCGCTTGCAGGTCCAGTACTTGAGGACCGCGGTGGCGAGCCGCCGGAACGGGCCGTCCGCCTCGTCGTAGGCCCGCGCCAGGCGCATCATCGCCACGGTGGCGGCCTCGGACTCCACGGCGAGGTCCGCCAGGACGTTGCGCATCAGCGGCTGATCGATCAGCCGCTTGCCGAAGGCGGCGCGGTGGCGGGCGTGGTGCAGCGCCTGGGCCGTGCCCTGGCGCATCGATGCCGCGGAGCCGATCACGCAGTCGAGGCGCGTGTGCATGACCATTTCCAGGATCGTCGGCACCCCCCGGCCCTCCTCGCCGAGCCGGCGCGCCCAGGTGGCCCGCAGCTCGATCTCGCTCGACGCGTTGGAGCGGTTGCCGAGCTTGTCCTTGAGGCGCTGGATGAGGAAGCGATTGCGGCTGCCGTCCGGCAGGAAGCGCGGCAGGAGGAAGCAGGTCAGGCCGCCCGGAGCCTGCGCGAGCACCAGGAAGGCGTCGCACATGGGCGCCGAGCAGAACCACTTGTGGCCGGTGAGCTCGTACTTCGTGGAGCTGATCGGCCGAGCCTGGGTCGTGTTGGCACGCACGTCCGAGCCGCCCTGCTTCTCGGTCATGGCCATGCCGAAGAGAGCGCCCCGCTTGCCGAGAGCCGGGATCAGCCGCGGATCATAGGCGCGCGAGGCCAGCCGCGGCCCCCACTCGGCCAGCGCCTCCGGCTCGCGGCGCAGCGCCGGCACCACCGAGAAGGTCATGGAGAGCGGACAGCCCACGCCGGCCTCCACCTGCGCCAGGGTGTAGAAGAGCGCGGCCCGCGCCACGTGCGCGCCGGGCTGCGGCTCGATCCACGGCAGGTTGTGGAGCCCGTGCTCCACGCCGAGGCTCATGAGCGAGTGCCAGGCCGGATGGAAATCGACCTCGTCGATCCGGTTGCCAGCCCGGTCGTGGGTGTGCAGGAGCGGCCGGTTCTCGTTGGCCTGGAATCCCCAGGCGATCGTCTCGCGCCGGCCCGCCATGGCGCCGAACGCCCGCACCCGCTCCGCGGCCCAGGACGCACCTTCGCGGTCCAGGGCCTCTGTCAACGGCCGGTCGGTCGCGGTGAGGTTGTAATCCTCCAGGGGCGGAGGCTGGTTGAAGACGATGTGGGTCATGCCCCCAAGGATACCCGTCCCGCGATAGGATGGACGCCCTGATGGCGATTCGAGAAGGTGCTTGGGACTGTCCGCACTGCGGGCGCAAGAGGAACCGTGGTCCGGAGAAGTTCTGCGGAGGCTGCGGCGCTCCGCGCGGCGACGGCGTCCAGTTCTACCTGCCCGACGACGCCCGCGAGGTCACCGAGGCGGACGAGCTTCGCCGCGCCCAGGCCGGCCCGGACTGGACCTGCGCTTTCTGCGAGGCGGACAACCCGTCCGATCACGCCTTCTGTTCGAGCTGCGGCGCGCCGCGCGACGGCAGCACGGCGAGGACGGTGGTCGAACATCGGGCCGATGCCGCTTCTCCTCCCCCAGCCGCGCAGCCGCCCGATTCGCAGGCGATCGCCGCGGTGCCGCCTCCACCGGGCCATCCCAAACTGAAGCGCGGCTGCCAGATCGGCTGCCTGGCCCTGGTCGGTCTTGTCTTCCTCGTCTGGCTGATCGGCCGGCCGCGCGAGAAGGTCCTCACCGTCACCGGCCAGCGCTGGGAGCGGACCGTCGCCGTCGAAGAGCTGCGGACAGTTACAGAGGAGGGCTGGGAAGGGGAGCTCCGGGCCGGCACTCGCAGCCTGCCCAGCCGCCGCGAGGTCCATCACACGAACCGGGTCCAGATCGGCACCGAGACCCGCACCCGCACCGTGAGCGAACGGGTCCAGACCGGCACCGAGAGGGTCAAGGTGGGCTCGCGCGACCTCGGCAACGGCTATTTCGAGGACGTCTACGAGGACCGGCCGGTCTACGAGGACCGCGACCACGAAGAGACCTATCAGGAGCCCGTCTACCGTGAAGACCCGGTCTACCGGATGAAGCACCGCTACGAAATCGACAAGTGGGTGTCGGCGCGGGAGGCGAAGGCCGGCGGAGCCGACCTCTCCCCGGACTGGCCGGACGCCCGGCTCGGCCCGAAGCAACGGGAGGGGCAGCGAACCGAGGTCTACGAAGTTCTGTTCGAGGACAAGGACGGCGCCGGCCGGGTCTACCGGGCGCGCGACGAGGTCGACTGGAAGAGCTTCCAGCCCGGCGACCGCTACCGCGTGAAGGTACAGGGAGAGAAGATCGTGGAGATCCTGGGGCCGGCTTGAGCAGGATTTATGTTTCGGATCGCGGAAACATGCTCCCAGGTTTCGATCGCTCCGCCGGAGCGAGGTTCCGGCTGGAAGTGACTCCTTCGGGAAAGTTGTCGTGGCCGCCCGGGATCGGCCAGAGCCGGCTGCGATTGGTTTCCCCTGATTTCTTCGCGATGTTCTCGACCGGCAATCAGGTTCGTCTGGACTCGTCTTCCTTTCTGATCGAATCCACCATCCCGCCCTCTTCGTTACCGCGGAAAGAAAAGGGTGTGGTGTCAAACGGTCATGGCGTCCTGCTTAGCAAGGAGCAAAAAACGTTGAGGCACTGCAATTTGGCCAATCAATCCGCTACCATACTCAGCCGTTGAACGGTAGTTCAAGCCACACGATCTCAGCGAGGCATTGCCGTATGAGCGACGTCGTCCAGAAACTATGGGGCTTCTGTCACACCCTGCGCCACGACGGGATCGACTATGGCGACTACATCGAGCAGATCACGTACCTCCTATTCCTGAAGATGGCGGACGAGCGGGGCCTCGACCTCAGCCGGACGCGCAACGGTGTCAGCGACCGCGTCATCGACTGCTCGTGGCCGGCCCTGGCCGTGAGGAGCGGTCCCGCGCTGACCGATCACTACCTGGAGGTCCTGGCCGCGCTGGAGGCGCAGAAGGGTCTGCTCGGCGACATCTTCAAGGAGGCGACGCCGCGGTTCAAGAGCCCGGACAACCTGAGGCACCTGATCGGTCTCATCGACGAGACCGCCTGGACCCGCCTGGAGGTCGACGTCAAGGCGGCCGCGTTCGAGGGCCTGCTGGAGAAGGCGGCGAGCGAAGGCAAGAAGGGGGCGGGCCAGTACTTCACGCCTCGCCTCCTGATCCAGTCGATCGTGCGCTGCATGCGTCCCGACCCGCGCATGGACGAGCTCACGATCTGCGATCCGGCGTGCGGCACCGGGGGTTTCCTGGTCGTCGCCTACGAGTGGCTCCTGGAACAGCTCCAGGGCGAGCCCCTGTCGGCCGAGCTGTCCGAGCGCGTGCGGCGCCGCACCTACTTCGGCCAGGAGCTGGTCACGCGCCCGCGGCGCCTGGCGCTCATGAACCTCTGCCTCCACGGCCTGGAGCCGGAGATCATGGACGGCGACTCGATCTACCAGGAGCCGGGCGACCGGCGCTTCGACGTGGTGTTCACGAACCCGCCGTTCGGCACCCGCGGCGCCAACCAGATCCCGCCGCGGGACGACCTGGCCGTCAAGACCTCGAACAAGCAGCTCAACTTCCTGCAGCACGTGCTGACCATCCTCAAGCCGGGCGGGCGCGCCGCGGTGGTGGTGCCGGACAACTGCCTGTTCGCCGACCAGGCGGGCGAGGTGTTCCGCATCCTGACGCGGGAGTGCGACCTTCACACCGTGCTGCGCCTGCCCAACGGCACCTTCACCCCGTACAGCCCCGGCACCAAGACGAACGTGGTGTTCTTCACCAAGGGGACGCCCACGGAGAACGTCTGGGTCTACGACGCCAGGACCAACGTGGCGCGGGTGACGAAGAAGGACCGGCCGCTCGGCCGCCATCACCTCGCGCTCTTCGAGACCTGTTTCGGTGCCGATCCGAACGGCCGTTCGCGGCGCGACCCGCGCGACGACTCCTTCCAGGGCCGCTGGCGCTCGTTCCCGATCAGCGAGGTGGAGGCGCGCGATTTCAAGATCGACGGTCTCAAGTGGCTCAAGGACGAATCGATGGAGGACGACGAGCCTCAGTATCCCGAGGAGATCGCTGCCGAGGTCATCGCGGAGCTCGAAGGCGCGGTGGGCGACCTGAATCGGATGCTGCGGCTGCTCGAAGGCGAAGCGGAGCTCGAAGAGCCGGTGATGATACGGAGGGTTGAATGACGAGCGCGTTCCACGATCCGGTTGAGAGTGAGCTGCGGGAAGGCTGGACGGAAGTGGTCCTGGAAGAGCTTGTGATCCATGTCCTCGGCGGCGAGTGGGGCCTCTCGGGTGAGGACGAGCTCCCGTCCGACTTCGTCCGCGTCAGCGTCCTGCGCGGCACCGAGTTCAAGGAGTGGCACGACGAACGCGGCCGGACCGCCGCCGAGCGCGCCGTCGCCCGCACCAGCCTCGAACGGCGGCTGCTACGGCCCGGCGACCTGGTGATCGAGATCTCCGGCGGCGGGCCGGAGCAGCCGGTCGGCCGCAGTCTGCTGATCGACGAGGAGGCGGTCCGGCAGGCCGCGCACCCGCTGATCTGCTCCAACTTCTGCCGCCAGATCCGGCTCCATCCGGACGTCGACCCGGCCTACGTGGCGCTGGTGCTCCGCCACCGCTACGAGCGCGGCGACTTCAACGCCTGGCAGTCGCAGACCACGAACATCCGCAACCTCGACTTCCCGGCGTTCCTGAGCGGCGTCACCGTGCCGCTGCCGCCGCTCGCGGAGCAGCGGCGCATCGCGTCCCGGGCCGGAGAGCTGCTGGCGCAGTCGCGCCAGGTGTGGGCGCGCCTGGCCAAGCTGCCGCCGTCCATCAAGCGCTTCCGGCAGTCGGCGCTGGCCGCCGCCTGCTCGGGCCGCCTGACCGAGGACTGGCGGGTGCGCCACCGGGAGCGCGAGGCCGCGCGCTTCAGCGACGAGACCGAATGGCAGGTCCCCGAGCCGCTGGAGATTCCGGAGATCCCGGAGAGCTGGACCCTGGTGGCGCTGGCCGCCCACGCCCAGCCCGTCCAGTACGGCGCTCCGCATCGCGCGGACGCCGACCCCAAGACCGGCGTGCCGGTCCTGCGCATGTCGAACATCCAGGAGGGCAGGGTCGACATGACCCACCTCAAGTATGTGAACAAGGAGCTGCGCGGGCTCGACGTGTTCAAGCTGCAGGAGGGGGACATCCTCTTCAACCGCACGAACAGCCCGGGTCTGGTCGGCAAGGCGGCCGTGTACGTGCCCGGGAAGAAGGAGGGCGAGGAGGACGAGGACGTGATCTTCGCTTCCTACCTCGTGCGGCTGGTCTGCGATGGCGACCGCATGCTGAGCCGGTTCCTGTGCGCCTGGATCAACTCACCCTGGGGCCGGCAGTGGGCCCACACCGTGCGGCGCGACTGCGTGAGCCAGTCGAACATCAACTCGTCCAAGCTGCGCCGACTGCCGGTGCCCACGCCGCCGATGGCCGAGCAGCGCGAGATCGTGCGCTGGCTGGACAAGCTCCTGCACTTCGCCGACGCGATCGAGGTGCGCATCGCCGCGGCCATGGCGCGGGCGGACCGGCTCTCGCAGGCGGTGCTGGACAAGGCCTTCCGCGGCGACCTGGTGCCGATCGAGGCCGAGCTGGCGCGCCTGGAAGGCCGCTCGTACGAGCCGGCCTGGGCGCTGGTGGACCGCGTCAAGTCGACCCGCAAGCCGCGCGTCGGCCGTGCCGGCCGCTCCGGCAAGAAAACGCGGGCGGTCGCGGTCGTCGAAGGCTCGGCCCGCCGCAGCCCGCGCGGCCGCACCGTGGCCGTCTGGGATGCCGACCAGGTGCTGGTCGCCTTCCGGCAGGCGTGCTGGGGCGCCGGCACGCTGAGCGAGGACGAGCTCATCCGCGGGGTGGCGGACCGGCTCGGCGTCGAGCGCCTCGGCAAGAAGGTGCGCAGCCGCCTCGTCGAGCACCTGGCCACCGCGATCGAGCGGCGCATCGTCGCCCGCCGCGGCGACCGGCTCGAAGGCGCCACGCCCACGTTCGCCCGCTACGACGACGAGTTCCTGCTGCACGTCGTCCGCACGGTGCTGCGCAGCGGCGTCGAGTACGAGTCCCTGGCGGTGATCCGCAGCGTGGCGAGCCACCTCGGCTACGGCCAGGTGACCGCGGCCCTGCGCAGCCGCATGGAAGGCCTCTTCCGCACCGGCGTGCGGCGGGGACAGCTCGTCATGCGCGAGGACAAGCTCTGGAAGCGAGGATGAGGCTTCGGCCTCACCTCACTTCATCCACTCGAACATCTCGTAGTGCTCGCGGCTCATGCCCAGCCGTTCGTAGACGCGCTGGGCCGCGAGGTTCCGCCGGTCCACGTAGAGCCGGATACCCCGCAGGTCGGGCGAAGCGAGCACCCGGTCGCGCAGGTGCTCGTACAGCCTTCTGTAGATGCCGCGCCCACGCAGCGCCGGCACGACGTAGACCGACTGCACCCAGAGCACCGTGCCGTCGCGCCAGTCGCTCCACTCGTAGGTGGTGAGCAGCGAAGCCACGAGGTGCCCTCCGGAATCGGCCACCCCAGCCACCCAATACTGGCCCTTCGTATCGTCGTCCAGCACGGCCTGTACGCCGCGGGTCACGACCTCGGGCTCGAGCTCCAGCTCCTCGGTCTCCCGGGCCATCCGGATCTGGAAGTCGACGATGGCCTCGGCGTCCCGGGGGAGCGCGGGCCGGATCTCGATCGTGTCGGTCCTGTCCACGCGCCGATTCTACGTCTCAGAAGACGATCCGGCGATACCGGGCCTGGAGGAACGAGAACGCGCCGTACGCGAGAAGGCCGAGCGCCACGAGGCCGAGCAGCCAGGGGCCGGAAGGCTGGCGAGCCAGCGTCTCGAGAGCGCCGCCCAGTCCCCGGGCCTCGGACGGATTGAACCGCAGCCCCGCCTGGATCAGGAACCAGCCGCTGAGCAGGAACACGACCCCGCGCGCAGCCAGCCCCGCCTGGCCCGTGCGCGTGGCGAGCCGCTCCTCCTCCGCGCTCATCTCCTGCAGCTTGAGCCGCTTGCGGAACTTCTTCGTCCACGCGTCGTAGAGCTGGTAGCCGCCCGACACGATCACCGCGACGCCGGCGAGCATCACCAGCCAGCGGCCGAACGGCTTCGACATCAGGTCCGCCGTGAAGCTCTGGGTGCCGCCTCCCGAGCCGCTGCCGCCGATGCCCGAGGCGAGCCGGGCCGCCGCGATCGCGAGACCGGCGTAGACGATGCCGCTCGCCACCATCGAGCCGCGCTTCACCAGGCCCTTGAGGTCGCTCCCCTTGTTCTCGGTGTCGAGCCCGCCCTGGACGAAGCGCCACAGCGCGTAGCCGGCGAGCCCGATCGCGACCAGCACGAGCAGCAGCCGGCTCTGCTCGGCGATCCTCTGGAGCGCGCCCTGCGGCGTGGCCTGCTCCGCGAGATTCCGACTTCCGCGGCCGCTGAACGCGGTCTGCACCGCGAGCAGACCGATGACGGCGTAGACCACACCCCGCGCGGCATAACCGAAGCGGGCCAGCCGTTCCACCCACGGGTTCCGGACCGCGCTGCGCACGGTCTGCTCCGCCTGGCGCCGGGCTCTCCCCATCGGCCCTTCGACGTATGTCCTTGCCATGATCGTCTACCTTTCCGGGAGCCGCCCTCCTGGGCGCACCCTGGCGCAATCGTGAGCAAGGTATGTACCAGCCCGCGCCAAGACGGAGTAGACTCTGGAAAACCCCGGAGGATCCTCCATGATGCGCCGCCTGCTGCGCGCGCCGATCGCGCTCCTGATGTCGTCCGCTCTCCTGCTGAGCGGATGTTCCGTCAACCCGGCTACCGGCAAGAACCAGCTCAACTTCTTCGGCGAGGAGTCGGAGATCGAGATGGGCCGGGAAGCCGATGCCGACATCGTCGGCTCGGTGGGTCTCTACGACGATCCGCTGCTCCAGGACTACGTGCACGACCTGGGCATGGAGATCGCCGCGAAGTCCGAGCGTCCGAATCTCCCCTGGAGCTTCAAGATCCTGGACGACTCGGCGGTGAACGCCTTCGCGCTGCCCGGCGGCTTCGTCTACGTGACCCGCGGCCTCATGACCCACCTGGGCTCCGAGGCGGAGCTGGTCGGGGTGCTCGGCCACGAGGTCGGTCACGTCACGGCCCGCCACGGCGTCAACCAGATGAGCAAGCAGCTCCTCGCGACCGTCGGCCTGGGCGTGGCCGTGCTCGCCAACCCTGATCTGGAGGACTGGGCGTTCCTCGGCGAGGTCGGTCTCAGCCTCGTGTTCCTCAAGTACAGCCGCGACGACGAGCGGCAGGCCGACGACCTCGGCCTGCGCTACTCGGTCCGCACCGGCTACGACCCGCACCAGATGCCGGAGGTCTTCCGCGTTCTGGAGGCCGTCTCCAAGGTGGAAGGCGTGGGCCGACTCCCGAACTGGCTCTCGACCCACCCGGACCCCGGCGTGCGCGCCCAGCGCATCGAGCAGGAGGTCGCCGCGCTCGAAGGCGACTTCTCGGGCGCCAAGGTCGAGCGCGACAGCTATCTCGCGCGCCTGGACGGCATGGTCTTCGGCGACAATCCCAGGGAGGGCTACTTCCAGGGCAACGCGTTCCTCCATCCCGACCTGCGCTTCCGCATCGACTTCCCCGCAGGCTGGGAGACCTCAAACCAGAAGGACGCGGTCACCGCGGCCGACCCCGGCGGCAAGGCCATGGTCCAGGTCTCGACCTCCGAGAAGGACAACCGCGACGACGCCCAGGAGGCGTTCTTCTCCGAGGCGGGGCTCACCGAGGCCAAGAGCTGGGAGAAGAAGGTTCACGGCCTGCCCGCCTCCTGGAGCCGCTTCGAGTTCAAGGACGAGGATAGCGATCTGCGCGGCACCGTCGCCTTCGTGGAGCACGGCGAGAGCATCTTCCAGGTCATGGCGCTGTCGGACACCGCGAGCTGGAACGCTCTCCAGGAGAGCCTGGAGGACACGATCGGCAGCTTCTCGCGCCTGGACGATCCCAAGGCCCTGCAGACCCGTCCCCACAAGCTCCAGGTGGTCCGGCTCGACAAGGACATGACGGTCGAGGCCTTCATGAAGCGGTACCCCTCGGACGCGCCGATCGAAACCGTGGCCCTGATCAACCACGTCAAGCCGGCCGACACGCTGAAGAAGGGGCAGATCGCGAAGCGGGTGGTGTCGGAGTAGCTACCCGAGGGGCGTCGCGGTGACTGCGGCGACCGCGGGGACCGGCGAGGCGAGCGGCAGCCGCACCACGAACGCGCTGCCCTGGCCCGGTCCTTCGCTGCACGCCTCGACCGTTCCGCCCTGCATCGCCACCAGGCTGCGGACCAGCGCCAGGCCGATCCCCAGGCCGCCCTGCGAGCGGTGGAGGGACCGGTCCACCTGCACGAACGGATCGAAGACGCGCTCCAGCAGGTCGGCCGGGATGCCGACGCCACGGTCCTCGACGCGGATCACCGCCTGCCCGCCCTCTTCGGTCACGGACAGCCGGATGCTGCCGCCATGGTCCATGTACTTGGCGGCGTTGCTGAGCAGGTTCGACAGCACTTGGGCCAGACGGGCCGGATCGCCTTCCAACTCCAGGTCGTCCGGCGGCAGCTCGATCTTCAGCTCGTGCCCGGCGCCCTCGATCTGCGGCCGGCAGGTCTCGACGGCCATCTGGATTACAGAGCGCAGCCCGACCCTCTCCCGGCGCATCGAGATCTTGCCCTGTCGGATCCGGGAGACGTCGAGCAGGTCGTCCACCAGCCGCGTCATCTGCCCGACCTGGCGCTCGAGGATCTCGCGCGCCTTTCGGGATGTCTGGTCATCGCCGGTCATGTTGAGGACCTGGACGGCGTTGCGGACTGGCGCGAGCGGGTTCCTGAGCTCGTGGGCGAGCGTGGCGATGAAGTTGTCCTTGCGCCGGTCCTCCTCGCGGAGCGCTTCCTCCATGTGCTTGCGGTCGGTGATGTCCACGCACGCTCCGGTCATGTACAGGGGTCGGCCGTCGGGAGCCAGATGGGTCTGGCCGCGGTCCGCGAGCCAGTGGAGGGAGCCGTCCGGCCAGATCACCCGGAAGTCCATCGCGAAGTCGGCCCCCTCGGCGGCGCACCGTTCGCACCGCCGGACCACCTCGGCCCGGTCGTCCGGGTAGACGAGGCTGACGAACTGGTCGAGCGAGCGCGCGGTCCGGCCCGGCGGCAGGCCGAACAGGCGGTCCAGGCTTTCGTCCCAGTCGAGCGTGTTGGTCCGGATGTCCCAGCGGAACGTGCCGGTGCCGGAGGCGGTCAGCGCGGCCTGCAGCCGTTCCCGGTTCTCCTGGAGCTGGGCCTCGGCCTGCCGCCGCTCGGCGACCTCGCCGGCGAGATGCCGGCTCTGGGCCGCGCGCCGGCTCAGGGTCGCCGTCATCAGGCCGAGCGCGACGAACACGCCCAGGCCGATCGCATCCTGCGGCCGCACCAGGCCGAAGGCGTTGAAGGGAGGCAGGAAGAGATAATCGGCCGCGATCAGGCCCAGCACGATGGCGACCAGGGTCGGGCCGAAACCGGCCAGCACGGCCGTGGCGACCACCGCGAAGAAGAGCGTCATCAGGGGATACGCGTCTCCGAGCACGGGGCTGAGAGCGATCCTGGCCATGACGGCCAGAGCCACGCCGCCGACCGCGCCGCCATAGCGGGTGAGATCCCGTTTCGAGACCATCAGCAGTTCACGTCCCGCTGGTAGAGCGCACACGACATGCTTCGTGTAACGACGGAGCCGGGCGCTCTCTTCCCTAGAATTTATCGCGCCAAGTGTACCAGGATCATCGCAATGATTCCCGGCAAGGCCTGGACGAAGAAGATCCTGCGATTCACGGTCGCCGCGCCGAAGATGCCGGCGACGATGACGCAGCTCAGGAAGAAGAGCTTGAGCGGGAAGCTCATCGCCCCGGCCACGACGGACCACACAAGGCCCGCGACCAGGAAGCCGTTGTAGAGCCCCTGGTTCTTGGCGAGTCCCGCGGACTGCTGCGCGAACTCGGGTGTGAGCCGGAAGATACGCCGGCCCAGGGGCCTGGTCCACAGGAACATCTCGAGGACCATGAAGTAGAGATGCAGCAGCGCGACCACCAGGACGGCGACTTGAGCGGCGATGTTGATCATGCCGCCAGTCTACATCGATCCCCGGCGGCTACTTCACGGTCTCCAAGCGGCCCGAGACAGGGTGCCACTCCTTGTCGTTGGAGGCGAAGCCGTAGATCCGGTTCGTTTCGAAATTCATCGCGACCGTGAGGGTGTAGCCGGAGTCGGAAAGATAGGACACGAGCTGGACCTCGGGCGCGACCTCGAACGAGGCGTACTTCGTCTCGGCTTTCTCCGCTCCCCCCTGATCCTTGGAGCTGCCGTCCACCTTCCGGAACGAGACCTTGCCGTCCTTCCCGAACGTGTGCTCGTACGTCCCGCCCGCCGTGGGCCCTTCTTCAAACGTCCACCGGAATGTCCGGCCACTGATGGAAGTCGTGGTTGCAGGCACGGTTGCCTCCTTTCACCATGAACCTGGTGCAGGAGTCGTGCCGCTACTCCTTCAGGCTCAGAACTCGGAAGAACTCCTCCGCGACCTCCGCGGGGTCGCCGACCAGGGCTCCGGCTCCTTCGTCGGGCAGCCAGTCGGGGGGCAGGTAGTGGCGGTAGGGAGCGGAGAGGAAGCGCTGGTCGAAGAGGGCGATCACGCCGGTGTCGTGCGGCGAACGGATCAGGCGGCCGGCGGCCTGGACGACTCTCGTCATGCCGGGGACCACGAAGGAGTATTCGAAGCCGCGGTCGAAGCGCTCCTGGTAATAGTTTTTGAGGAGCTCCTGCTCCAGGGTCAGCGCCGGCAGGCAGGGACCCACGACGGCCACGGCCTTCAGGACCTCGCCGGGATAGTCCACGCCTTCCGCGAACACGCCGCCAGCCACGGCCACCAGGAGGACGTCTCCGAAGACGGCCGAGCGCAGGGTGTGGAGGATCAACTCGCGCTCCTTGTCGCTGTCCGCCGGTCGTTGCACCAGGACCCGCTTGCCCCGGAGCCTCAATCGGCCGGTCACTTCCGAGAGGAAGGCGTAGCTCGGGAAGAGCGCCAGACAGTTGCCGGGAACCGAGTCGGCGAAGGCCGAGAGGCGGTCGGCGATGCGCTCGTAGTTCGACGGCCGCTGCTTCCAGGTGGTCGCCACCGTGGCGTCGATCACCACGCGCCGGTTCTCGACCGGGAACGGGTTCGGGATCTCCACGAAGGCGGTTCGGCCGGCCTCGAAACCCAGGAGGCCGGTGTAGAACTCCGGCGGCGAAAGAGTGGCCGACAGGCCGATCGTCGCCTGGGTGCGGCTCAGCACCGAACCCAGGAAGCGGCTCGGATCCTTGCAGAGAATCTTGAGACGCGCGTCGCCTCTCTTCACCTCCGCATAGTGGCTGAACGCTTCGTCGGAGAGCGCGAGGCCGTTCAGGAAGCGCAGGAAGTCGAAGTAGAGGGCGACGAACGGGTCCTCGGGCTGAAAGGTTTTCGTCTCCTTCTGGTGCTCCAGGTAGTCGATGAACACGGCGTCGAGGTCCGGACGGAGCCGCCAGAAGCGGTCCTCCGGCATCGGATACTCGACGGCGCGGTCGCCGCCCGGGCCTTCCTCCAGCGCGTCCTCGACCGTGTCCTCGATGAGCTGGGCCAGCTTGAGGCAGAGGTTCTCGATGCGGAAGTGGATGGACTGGCCCCAGCGCCCAACCCCCTCGGCCGCCCGCCGCGCCGCCGAAGACGAAAGCTCCGGACTGTAGTAGCCGCGGCCGCGGTCCACGAGGTTGTGGACCTCGTCGATGACCAGCACCGTATCCGAGAGATCCTGCTCGGGACCGAACGCGGTCAGGGCCACGTACGGATCGAAGGCGTAGTTGTAGTCGCAGATCGTGACCTGGACGCGGCCGCTCATCTCCAGGCTGACCTCGAACGGACAGACCTCGTCCGCCCGCGAGGCCTGGAACACGGTGTCCGGGTCGAGCGACGGATAGGAGTCGTAGAGCCGCCCGAGCAGGCCGGTCGTAGCGAGCTTGAGGCCGTAGTCCTTGGCGTAGCGGCAATACTCCTCGTGGCAGAGGATCTGGTCGTTGGCGCACATCTTGGCCTTGGCCCGCAGGCGCAGCGAGCGGAACGCGCCGTCCTGGTTCAAGAGGTTCAGAACCGCGGTCGCCATCTCCTGCTGCGTCGTCTTGGCGGTGAGCACGAAGAGCCGCTTGTCGTTGGCCAGGCAGTAGCGCAGGGCGGGGTAGAGCGCGGCCACGGTCTTGCCGATGCCGGTCGCGGCCTGGAGGAGGAGGTGCTCGCGATTGGCCACCGCGGTCTCGACCGCGGCAAGGATGAGCTCCTGTCCCGGTCGCGGCTCGGAGTAGGGGAAGCGCAGGCGCTCGGCCGCGGCTTTTCTCTCGGCGGAGCGCTGGCGCTCGGCCTCCCAGCCGTAGATCAGCGAGTTGAGGCGCCGCCGGATGGTGGCGTCCATCGTCTGGAGGTCGAGCTCGAGAGACTCGCGCTCGACGTCGTCGCTGCCGATCGAGATCAGCACGAGCTCGGCGCGGACCGGCGCGTCGGCCGTGGTCCGGCCGAGGATCCAGGCGTAGAGGAGCGCTTGGCGCTGGTACATCTCGCGCACCGACGGCGGCAGCGCGCCGCCGCGCCGCACCGACTTGATCTCCTCGACGACCAGCGAGCCGTCGGGGTCGCGGCGCAGTCCGTCGAGCCGGCCGTGGACATTCACGGTCCAGCCGCGATGCTCGAAATCGCAGGTGACCACGACCTCGCGGCGATAGGAGGGGTCGGCCGCCAGCGCCTCCTCCTGGTATTTGCCATGGATCGCCTGACCGAGCCACATCCGCTCGTAGCCGCCCCGGCTGGAGAAACCGAGGCTGCGCAGCGGGCTCTCGAGCAGGTCGGCGACCGAGAGGTCGATCGTCAGGGCTTCAGGATCGAATCGCGGCGCCATACAAGGCGTAAGTATAGCGAAAGGTAAGAGAAAGGACCCAAAGAACTGATAGGACGAAAAGGACCAAAGCTTCTGGTCCTTGAGGTCCTTGCAGTCGTTTGGGTCCTTCGGAACCCCCCTCTCCCGGCACGGGAGAGGGGAGCAGGGGGGGGAGGGCTCGGACTACCGACCGTCGCGGTCGGCGTCGCCCGGCATGGCCCGCTCGACGCGGTGCCAGCCGTCACGGACGGCGTCCTTGACGTCCGCCCAGGCGCTGCGGGAGGCACCCTTGGCCTTGTCCCAGCCGCGCTCGAGGTCGTTCTCGGCCTCCTTCCAGGTCCGGCCGCGATACTGGTTCGCGGAGTCGTAGCCGTAACGATAGGCCGGGCTCAGATCGTCATAGGTGCGGCCGGCGGCATAGGGCTTGGTCGAGTAGTTGTTCCGCCAGTAATTGTCCTCGGTCTGCCAGCTCGAAGAGCCGGTCACACCCTCGGTCGCGCCCGCGCCCGTCGTGCCGATCGTGCCGGTACTGCCGCCGGTGAAACTGGTGCCAGCATAGCCGGTCGTGTTCGAGACGTTGGAGCCGGCGCTGCGGCTGTGATCGACGTCGTGAGGATCGACCACGTGATCCCAGCCGTCACGGACGGCGTCCTTGACCTCGTTCCAGGCGTGGCGGGTGTTGCCCTTGGCCTTGTCCCAGCCGCGCTCCAGGTCGTTCTGGGCGGTGTTCCAGTCGTGGTCCTTGTTCAGGTAGCGCGACTCGTAGCCGTAGCGGTAGGCCGGCTGCAGATCCTCGTAGGTGCGGCCCGAGGCGTAGGGCTTGGTCGAGTAATTGCTGCGCCAGTAGTTGTCTTCCTGATTGTTGAAGTGGTGTCGGGCGTCGACGCGGTTCCAGGCGTCCTGGGTGGCGTTGCGGGCCTTGTCCCAGGTCCCGGCGCCATGCCGCTCGTTCCACTCCTTGCCGAGATCGGTCTCGACGTCGCTCCAGTTGCGGTCTTCGTGGCGCGAGCGGGCCTCCCAGCCATAGCGATAGGCGGGCTGGAGGTCCTCGTAGCTGCGGCCCGAGGCATAGGGGCGGGTGCTGTAATGATCACGCCAGAAGGCATCTTCCTCGGTCGGGTTGACCGACTCGGAAATGCCCTTGCCGGCCAGGCCGCCGGCGAGACCGCCGACGGCGGCTCCGACCATGGCGCCCAGCGGGCCACCCACCGCGCCGCCGATCACCGCGCCGACCGTGCCGCCGGTCGCGGCGCCGACACCGGTTCCGACCGGATGCGCGCCGGGCTCGCCGGTGAGCGGGTCCGGATTGGCGTCGTGGATCGTCGTGGCCGTGCCTGTGGTGGTGTTCCGGTTCAGGTTCTTCTCGTCATCTCGCATTGGTAGTCCTCCTCGTGGGAAGAAGAAATCCGTGAACTCCGAGGTGCTTCGGAGGGACGAGCCATACTGCGGCAAGAGGAGATTGCAAGGCTGAGGCCAGGTCCGATTCTTGCCTTTCCCCGCGGCCTCGGTTAGCCTCCTTCCTTGTCGTGAACCGAAGAAAAACGATGCGCCGCGCGCTCCTTTCGCTCCTGGCCTGCCCGGGGTGTCTGGCGATGTTGCTCGCCGCCTGTGCGCAGGGAGGGCGGTCGGCCGAGGATGCGAACCGCGTCCACGTCGGTATCGTGTTCGACGCCGGCGGCAAGGACGATCGATCTTTCAACGCCGCCGCCTGGAAGGGTGTAAGCCGCGCCGCGAAGGACATGCCGATCGTCCTGCGCGACGCCGAGCCCGGCGACCCCAACTCGGTCGAGCCGGCGCTGCGCGCCTTCGCCGAGCGCCACTACGATCTCGTGATCGGCGTCGGCTTCTCCCAGACCCCGATCATCGAGCAGGTGGCTCGCGACTACCCGGACCTCGACTTCGCGATCGTCGACGGCGTCACCAGCCAGCCGAACGTCGCCTCCCTCATCTTCAAGGAGCACGAAGGCAGCTACCTCGTCGGGATGATCGCCGCCCGCACCTCGAAGACCGGCGTGCTCGGCTTCGTCGGCGGCATGGACATCCCGCTGATCCACAAGTTCGCGACCGGCTACGAGGAAGGTGCCCGCGCGGTGAACCCGAACATCCGGGTCATCCAGAACTACGTCGGCGTCACCGACGCGGCCTGGAACAACCCGGGCAAGGGCAAGGAGCTGTCCGTGGCCCAGATCGGCAAGGGCGCGGACGTGATTTTTGCGGCAGCCGGCAACTCGGGCCTCGGCGCGTTCGACGCCGCCGAGCAGTACGACAAGTTCGTGATCGGCGTCGACTCGAACCAGAACTGGGTCAAGCCCGGCCACGTGCTCACCAGCATGGTCAAGCGGGTCGACAACGCGGTCTACCAGATCGTGCGCGACCGGGTCGACGGGAAATTCAAGGGCGGCATCCACGTCTACGGCCTCGACAACGAGGGCATCGGCTACGCCATGGACGAGTACAACGCCAGGCTGATCCCGCCGGACGTGATCCGCGAGGTCGAAGCGGCCAAGCAGAAGATCATCCGCGGCGAGATCAAGGTCACCGACGCCATGGCAGCCCCGGCAAAATGATCGAGCTGAAAAACATCACCAAGCGCTTCGGCGACGTGGTGGCGAACGATCACGTGAGCCTGCGCGTCGAGCCCGGCACCATCCACGCCGTGGTCGGCGAGAACGGCGCCGGCAAGTCCACGGCCATGCGCATCGCCTACGGCTTCTACACCGCCGACGAAGGCGAGATCCTGATCGACGGCAAGGTGGCCGACATCCGCTCGCCCGAGCAGGCGATCGCGCACGGCATCGGCATGGTCCACCAGCACTTCATGCTCGTCGAGACCATGACCGTGGCCGAGAACATCGTGCTCGGCGCGGAGCCCGGCGGCGCCCTGGCGCTCGACCGCCGCGGCGCCGAGGCGCGGGTGCGGAGCCTCTCCGAGCAGCTCGGGCTGGCCGTCGATCCGCGCGCCACCATCGAATCGCTCTCGGTCGGACAGCAGCAGCGCGTCGAGCTGCTCAAGGTGCTCTACCGCAAGGCGCGGCTGCTGATCCTCGACGAACCCACCGCCGTGCTCACGCCGCAGGAGGTCACCGAGCTGTTCGCGATCCTGCGCCGGCTGCGCGAGCAGGGCACCACGATCGTCATCATCACCCACAAGCTTTCCGAGGTGCTGTCGCTCTCCGACAAGGTGACGGTGATGCGCGACGGCAAGGTGATCGGCGAGACGCTCGAGACCCGCTCGACCAACGCCGCCGAGCTGGCCCGCCTCATGGTCGGCCGCGACGTGCTGCTGCGGGTGGAGAAGAAGCCGGCCCAGCCGGGCGATCCCGTGCTCGCCGTACGCGGCCTGAGCGTGACCGGAGAAGACGGTAGCCGCCGGCTCGATAACGTCTCCTTCGAGGTCCGCCGCGGCGAGATCGTCGGCGTCGCCGGCGTGGAAGGCAACGGCCAGACCGAATTGATCGAAGCGCTCGCCGGCCTCGTCCCCGCGTCGCATCTCGCCGGCTCGGTTCTCCTGGACGGCAAGGACATCGCCAACCTCGGAGCGGGCGAGCGCAAGAAGCTCGGCATCGCGCACGTGCCGGAGGACCGCCACCGGCGCGGACTGCTGCTCGATTTCGACCTCTCGGAAAACTCGATCCTGGGCGTTCAGGACCGTCCGCCGGCCGCTACCGGTCCTGGCGGCATCTGGTTCGACCAACCGGCGGTCCGCGAACGGGCCGCGAGGATCGTCAAGGAGTTCGACGTCCGGCCGCCGAACCCGGACCTGCCGGCGCGCGCCCTCTCGGGCGGCAACCAGCAGAAGCTGATCCTTGGCCGCGAGCTCGACCTCCATCCGCGGCTGCTCCTGGTCGCGCAGCCCACGCGCGGCGTGGACATCGGCGCGATCGAGTTCATCCACCGCCAGCTCGTGGCGCTGCGCGACGCGGGCTGCGCCATCCTCCTGGTCTCCGCGGAGCTGGAGGAGGTCACCGCGCTCGCCGACCGGCTGCTGATCCTCCACGCCGGCAAGGTGGCCGGCGAGGTCGACCCCGCGACCACACCCCAGGAGCGCATCGGCCTCCTGATGACCGGCGGAAATCTCGCTGCCTGATTCGATATGAACCGACTGCGACCGCTGATCTTTCCGCTCCTCGCCATGGCCGCGGCCGTCCTGGTCGGCGCGGTCTTCATCCTGCTGCTCGGCGACTCCCCGATCGAAACCTATTCGTTGCTGATCGGCAGCGCCCTGTCCTGGCCGGACGGCATCGGCTACACGCTCTTCTATGCCACGCCGCTGATCTTCACCGGCCTCGCCGTGGCGCTCGCCTTCGGCTGCGGCCTGTTGAACATCGGCGCCGAGGGCCAACTCGTCATGGGCGCGTTCGCCGCGGCCTGGGCCGGCATCACGTTCGCGGGCCTCCCGGCGCTCGCGCTCGTGCCGCTCTGCTTCCTTGCGGCCATGCTGATGGGCGGCTTCTGGGGCGCGGTGCCGGGCGTGCTGCGGGCGCGCTTCGGAGCGCATGAGGTCATCACCACCATCATGATGAACTTCATCGCGGTCGCGCTCGCGAGCTACTTCACGCAGTACCACTACAAGGAAGAGGGCGACGCGATCCTCCAGACCGCGCCGATCGCCGAGAGCGCGCGCATCGCGCGGCTCGGGAAATTCATCCCGGGCCTGCCGGAGCGTATCCCGCTGAACCTCGCGTTCTTCGTCGCGCTCGCGGCCTGTGTGCTGGTCTGGCTCTTCCTCTGGAAGACGCGCTGGGGCTTCGCGATCCGCGCGACCGGTGCGAACCCGGCCGCGGCCGAGTACGGCGGCATCTCGACCGGCCGCCAGATCGTGCTCGCGATGGCGGTGTCCGGCGCTCTGGCCGGCATGGTCGGCATCAACGACGTGCTCGGCTACCGCTATCGGTACTACGACGGCTTCTCCGCGGGCTTCGGCTTCACGGGCATCGCGGTAGCGCTCCTCGGCCGCAACCATCCGGCGGGCGTGGCGCTCGCGGCGCTCCTCTTCGGCGCCTTCCTGCGCGGCGGCCTGTTCGTGGACATCTTCACGGCGCACGTCTCCAAGGATCTGGTGTTGGTGCTGCAGGCGGTGATCATTCTCTTCGTAGCGGCGGAGGCGGTATTTCGCGGGCGCCGCGGCCCCCGCCAGGTCGCGAGTCGAAAGGTCTGACGATGGCCGAGATCTTCAAGATCGCGCTCCTCTTCTCGATGATCCGCCTCGCGACGCCCCTGCTCCTCGCGGCGCTCGGCGGCCTCTACTCCGAGCGTTCGGGAGTGATCAACATCGGCCTCGAAGGGATGATGCTCGCGGGAGCCTTCACGGCCGCGGTGGTCACGCACTTCGCGGGCAATCCGTGGATCGGCCTGCTCGCCGCGATCGCGGTCGGCGCGGCGGTGGCGCTCGTCCACGCCTTCGTCTGCATCCAGTGCAAGGCCGACCAGGTGGTCAGCGGCACCGCGATCAACATCCTCTTCCTGGCCCTGCCCGCGCTCCTGAGCGGCGCCATGTTCCAGTCGACCGGCGCCACGCCGCAGATCCCGCAGCAGAACCTGATGCCGATCGCGCCGATCGTCTTCGCCTTCGTGATGGTGCCGATCACCTGGTACGTGCTCTCCTCCACGCCGTTCGGCCTGCGCCTGCGCGCCGTGGGCGAGAACCCCGAAGCCGCCGACACCGCGGGCATCCGCGTCCTGGCCATGCGCTACAAGGGAGTGGTGATCTCCGGCATGCTGGCCGCGATCGGCGGCGCCTACCTGTCGATCGGCCAGTCCTCCCTCTTCACCCGCAACATGACCGCCGGCCGCGGCTTCATCGCCCTCGCCGCCCTGATCTTCGGCAAGTGGCGGCCGGTGCAGACCATGCTCGCCTGCCTGCTCTTCGGCCTCGCGGAGGCGATCTCGATCCAGATGCAGGGTGTGGTGAACATTCCGGTCGAGTTCATCCAGATGGTCCCCTACGTGCTGACCATCGTGGTGCTGGCCGGCTTCATCGGCCGCTCCCGGCCGCCTCGGGCGCTCGGGATTCCGTACGAGAAGCGCTAGGCGCCCTGAGTTTCCCGTTCCTGTTTCAGGATTTCCTGCACACGCTGGAGCAGAGCGGGAACCTCATCCTTGATGGCGCTCCAGAGGATTTCGAGATCCAAGGCGAAGTAAGCATGAGCGACGAAGTCGCGCAGGCCTGCGATCGCGCGCCACGGAACATCGGAATGCTTCTGGCGCCATTCCGGGGGCAGGTTCTTGACCGCTTCCCCGATGATGTGGAGGTTCCGAAGAATGGCATCGAAACGCATCTCATCCGCGAAGACCTCGTCGCGGGTCAAGTCAGCGGTATAGTGGACGATCTTGGCGCAGCTCTTCTCGATATCTTCCAGGAACAGCAGCAGATCACGCGACACGGATGGCATCTCTCTCAACGTAGGGACGAACCTGACTGCGAAGGCCGGTTTCTGTCACGAGATCAACCGAGGCTCCAAGCAGATCCTCAAGAAAAATACGCAGCTGCATGTAGACCGAGAATGTTGGGATGGCCTCGAAGGCCACGAGGAGGTCCACGTCACTGTCCGGACGCATCTCATCTCTTGCGGTTGAGCCGAAGAGGCGCAGGGACTTGACGCCGAGGCTGACAAGATCGTCCCGGTGCGCTTTTAAGGTGGTCAGAACCTCTTCTCGTTTCATCGCGTCCTCCAACTATCCTAGGAGAGTATATCGTCACGGCCGTCCTCTGCCGGATCCAGGCTTTTCCGCTGAGACAACCAGGCAACTCTCAGCAGAAACCACCCGCGCAGGC